>Ga0247610_10000805_pt1 | contig 42030 bp, 31 predicted proteins | sample 174DNAGHGhighgp2_FD_193483 | JGI IMG/M metagenome (GOLD analysis project Ga0247610, IMG submission 193483) | Sheep rumen microbial communities from Palmerston North, Manawatu-Wanganui, New Zealand - 1742 DNA GHGhigh gp2 | ecosystem: Host-associated > Mammals > Digestive system > Stomach > Rumen...
TGAGACTACTTTCCAGCGCGAGGCCACCTCTGACCTCACTGGTGAGCGCGGAAGTCTGATGGGTGCTATCCAGGGACTGCTGCTGGCACAGTACGAAGTGCTCCGCGAGCACGGACACTCTCCCTCGGAGGCTTTCAACGAGACCGTTGAGGAGCTGACGCAGAGCCTTGGCCCGCTCTTCGGTGCCAAGGGCATGGACTGGATGTATGCCAACTGCTCGACCACGGCTCAGCGCGGTGCACTGGACTGGGCTCCCCGCTTCCACGATGCCATCAAGCCTGTGATGGAGTGGCTGTACTACTCTGTGCTGACAGGTAACGAGGCTCAGATCACCATCGATGCCAACTCGAAGCCCGACTATCGTGCCGGACTGGAGAAGGAGCTGGAGGCCATGAGGAACCAGGAGATGTGGCGTGCCGGCGAGACCGTCCGTAAGCTGCGTCCTGAGAACCAGGAAGACTAAGACAGAAGGATGTTGCTCCCAAGTGGAGCACAAAGCAAAAAAAAGCCCCGTGGCCTGATGGTCACGGGGTGTTTTTTTAGTTATCAATGGTTGGAATGATTACTTCAGCTGCATCACAGCATTGGCGGCCTCGTTCTGCGGGTCAACGGTAAGCAGGATGGCTGCATACTCCTTGGCCTTTTTATTGTCGGGGGCAATGTGGACGTAGTAGTTGATGAAGTAGCCACAACCCTCGGTGATACGCTTCACGTCAGTAGCATCCTTCTCAGACTTGGCAGCAAGCATCTCCACGAGCTTGGCATAGTGGGGATTGGCAAGACCCTTCTTGAAATCGGGATCCATGAACAGGCTGATGTGGGCACGCTGGAAGGCGATGAAGTCATCGATATCCTCGTACTTCGTCTGCATGTCGGCGTAAATGCCATCGGCCTTCTGCAGGGCAGCAGTCTTGGCCTCACCCTCCAGCTTGTCAGAGTTCTTGACATGAAGCTGGGCAAAGCTGTGATAATCAGCAGCACTGGCCTTGGACACCTCACTCAGGTACTGCTCGTAGTACTTGATGGCATTGGGATAGTCCTCGATTCCCTTGTAGGCGTTAGACAGGGTCTGGATAACACCTGCACGCTTGTCCTTGTTGTCGAACTCCTGCAGCAGAGCCTTCTGGAACATGGCGATGGCCTCGTCGTGACGCTTCAAACCGTTCAGGGCATTGCCGTAGTACACATAGTCCATGTAGGAGATGTTGGCAGAGTCGGACTTGTTGAACAGACGGTCGGCAAAGTCAAGAGCCTTGTCAAAGTTGCCCTTCTCTGTGTTGCAGAACATAGCCAGACGGTTCAAGGTAGAGTTGCGAGGCTCCTTCTGGAGACCGAACTCAGACATCTCGATACCCTTGTCGTACTTCTGGGTAAGGTAAGCCGAGAAAGCACTCTCGATGATGTCCATCTTCTCGAGCTTGGTCTTGGGCACCTTGTCGTAGGCAGCAATAGCCTCGTCGAAGTTGTTGGAGATGTAGTTGATGTGGCCGATGATGGCATCAACAGGATAGTCGGGCATCTGTGCACGCAGGTCGTTCAGCTTGGCAATGGCTCCCTGCGGGCTGATCTTACGATAGACGGATGCATACTTCCGATAGGCATCAGGATTCTTCGGGTCGAAGTAGATGGCCTGGTCGTAGAGTGCAGCTGCACCACCACCGTCGTCTGCCAGGGCCTTGATGTCGCCTAAGATGATGTAGGCAGGAGCAGCCTGCGACTTATCCTTCGAAGCAGCCTTGATGGCCAACTCGGCAGCATTGCGGGCGTTAGCGGTATCCTTCACCTCATAGAATGCACGTGCAAAATCAATGAGGTTCTGAGGATTCTTCTTGTTTTTGTTGAAGAACGGTTTCAAAGACTTGGCATCTGTCTGCTTGCTGGCGATAAGATTCTTCACTGCGGCAACATCTGCCTTGGTGCCATCCTGAGCGATGGCGGGAGTGCCGACGCTGAGCATCAGGGCTCCCATCATAACGTATTTCATTGTTTTCATAATTCTCTTTCCTTTCTTAAAATTTAAGTTAGACATGTTAGTTTTCTCTCATTTTTTCAATTCACAACATTATGACGTTTCTACTCTTATAAAGTTTATACCTTTTACGATAATTAACCAAATCCGTGATTTTAAGTGCTAATAGCCACTCATCACTCTGTATTCACCATCACGTCGCGGACCTCCATGCCTGCCTGAATGGGCAACAGGCCAGCCTTGAAGATAATGAGCTGCCCTTTGGGCAGACGACAGAAATGGGCAAACCCTGAGGGTACGCCACTACGGGGCTCGGTCAGCAGGGCATAGATGGTGCGGATGAGCGGATAGTTGCCGTTGTATAGGTAGTACTGATAGGGACGCCAGCTGTTTTCAGGCGTGGCAGTATCCATCTTACTGACCTTCATGACTGTTATATTCTTCTTGAAGGTGACGTTCGTCGTGTCGCGGCTGTCGTTCAGCCAGTTTGAGCCGATAATGCCAAGGGCATTCTCATGTTTCTCCACCCAGTCAACCACCTCGCTGCTCTTCTTCACGGCACCGATGTTTTTGCTGTTGATAGGCTGGCCACCCAGAATGGAGTCGACGCAGAAGGTCACTGTGCTCGACTTGGGATTGTCGAAGACGACATCTATCTCGCCTAGCTTCGAGTTAGGATAGATGTCTTTCCAGCTGCTGACCTCGCCACTAAGGATGCGGCGGAAGTCGTTCACTGTGATGCAGGTGTCAGGATTGGCATTGTTGACGATGATGGCCAGACCATCGTAGGCCAAGGGAATGACACGGGGTGTAAACTTGCGGGCTTTCAGACTTTCCATCTCACGCTCGGAGAACTGACGGGTGGTGAAAGCCAGCCACGTCTCAAGCTTCATCAGCTTGTCGATAGCCTCCTCCTGATTGGTATAGACGGGCTTCAACTCGCCTTGTGCATGAAGTGCACCGTAGACAGCCATCTGCTCGTCAAGGATGGGGTGGAAACTCTCGTCGGCATAGAAAGCCTGGGCTGCTGCCTCATAGTCATAAGGCAGAGATTTAGGCTTGTTCCCACAAGCGAGGAACAAGCCTAAACCGAGTGTTAATCCGATAATCTTATCGAATGAGAATCTTTTCATACTTCCATGTAAGAGTTACTGGAGACGGAAGGTTACAGGCACGGTGTACTTCACACGTACAGCCGAACCATTCTGCTTACCGGGGATCCACTTCGGCATGCTCTTCAGCACGCGGATGGCCTCCTTGTCAAGTGACGGGTCAACAGACTTCACAACCTTTACGTCGCTGATCGAACCGTCGCGCTCAACCACGAACGTAGCGATAACACGACCCTGGATGCCATTCTCCTCAGCCACAACGGGATACTTGATGTGGGTAGAGAGGAACTTCATCAGTTCTGCGTCGCCGCCGGGGAATGAAGGCATCTGCTCAACGACGTCGAACACCTTGGTCTCTTCTTCCTTCGGCTTTTCGTCAACCACTACTTCCTTAGCCTTCAGCACTTCACCTTCGGCTTCGTCATTACCTTTCACATCGAAAGTACCGATAGCAGTGTTGGTCTTGGAGAGGTCGTCCTGAGACTTGATCTCATCCTCAGGCTGCACTTCGTCGTCCTTCTTGATTTCAGGAGCCGTGAACTTCACAGAGCTCTTTACCTTCTCGACGACTTTCTCCATCTCAACCTTCACGGGCTCTTTACGCTCTACCTTGGCTTCCTTCTTCTGTGCCAGTTTCGACAACTCGATGTCGGCAGTGTTCACAGTCTGCTTAGGCATGGCGTTCTCAATGGCGACCTTTGCCCATACCAGCAAGAATATTGCTGCGATGGCTGCAATCACCCAGAGCAGAGCCTTCACGTTACGTACGCCAGTATTCTTACGGAGCTGATAGGCACCATAAGCCTGGTTCTTTCCTTCAAAGACGAGGTCGACCCAGTTATTGTCAATTAGATCTACTTTTGCCATAGTTCTTTTCCTTTCTTTTTGTCATTGAACGAATTACTTGATTCCCTTGAGGGCAAGAAGTTTCTCGTCGTCTTCGTTAATCTTATCAATGACATACTTACCAATACTGCAAATCGTCATCTCATCCAGAGCACCTACCATGTTATTGTAATTACAGGTGTCGAGCGGCTTGATAATGATGGTCAGAGTAGGAATCTTCTCACCATTCACGTTACCGTTTCTCAACTCTGTAAGTTGCTGCTGGTACTGCTCTTCTGTCATGGTGCTTCCGAACGCGGTCTTCTTGGCATCCAGATCCTGCTTGGCCTTCATGATACGGGCCACGGGGTTGATACCCTCCTCGGTGGTATGCTTGATAAGCACGTCACGAATACCTTTGGCACCCCAGGATGTCTCCTTGATGCACTCAGGATTTTCGTAATCGGGCAGACCTGCGATGTAATAGATCTTGTCATCTGCACCCAGATAAATTGTAATGGTATGAGAGGCCTTTGTTACCGACTTGTCCTCCTTGGTCATGTTCTCATCATTACTAGGCATGGTGAGCTGCATGGCCTGCGGCTTGCTCAGAGTAGTACAGAGCATGAAGAAGGTAATCAGAAGCATCATCATATCTACCATCGGCGTGAAGTTCACGCGGGTATCCATTTTTTTCTGCTTGCTCGCTTTCTTTTTTGCCATAACTTATTCCTCCGATGCAGTTTTAAGATTCGTAATAAGCTGATAACGGTTCTCGTTCATATCCTGAAGCTCAGACATCATTTTCTTGACATACTTGTACGGTGTGGTAGCATCGCACTTGATGGCAAGCTTCATGTCGGGATCAGCTTCATGAGCGGCTTTAATCCACTCCTGAAACTCGCTCATACCCCCATCGATAGAGTCTGTGGGGATACCCATCGTCTGGATCGCCTCCGCCATTTTTTCGGTCCCAAGATCATAATAAGCTGTGAACTGGCTCAGAGGTGCGCCGATCATGGCGTCCTCCTTGAAGTTCTTCAGCTGCGCGCCGTTCAGCGAGATGTCGAACTTGGCAGTAACATCCTGCATCATGGCGAGCATGGTGTTCTTGTTCTCCGTGCCCACGTATATCTTGCCTTCTGGTGAGACAAGGATATTCAGGACATTGTCGGGGATCTTGACTTCTGACACAGAACTCGGCTGATTGACTTTGATAGGCTCCGGCGTCAAGAATGTTGATGTCAACATAAAGAAGCAGAGCAACAAAGTCATCACGTCCGACATAGGTGTCATGTCGATCCAGATGTCTTTTTTCTTAATTTGTATTTTACCCATAATCGTCTAAGGAATTAAAAGGTAAAACAAATTATGCCTCGTGGTGGTTAGAGTCGTAAGTAGCAGCGATAGTGTAACCAACCTCATCGAGGGCGAATGTCAGCTTGTCAATCTTGTTAGAGAAGAAGTTGTAGACAACGGTAGCAACCCATGATGTCAAGATACCCGAAGCCGTGTTCACAAGGGCCTCAGAAATACCTGCAGACAGAGCCATAGAGTCAGCACCACCACCGGCAGACAGAGCCTGGAACGAACCGATCATACCAAGCACCGTACCGAACAGAGCGGTCAGGGTACCCAGAGATACGATGGTTGCAATCATCGGGAGGTTCATTGTCAGCGTAGGCATCTCCAGCTGGGTAGCTTCTTCGTGAGCCTGCTGGATCTTAGAGATCTTCTGCTGCTTCTTCAGTGTATCGTCCTTCTCTACAGTCTCGTACATGTTGATGGAAGCCATCACCACGTTAGCCACAGAACCCTGCATCTTGTTGCACAGAGCCTTAGCCTCATCAAACTTCTGAGCCTTGATAGCTTCCTTCACCTGAGAAGTGAACTTGGCAAGGTTGATCTTACCAGAAGCATTCTTGATAGCGAAGTAACGCTCAACACCAAGAACGATAACGGTGAGCAAGAGGGTCAGGATCACACCCACAACGAAACCACCCTTGTAGACCGTTCCCATCAGGTTTGCGGGATGACCTTCACGGTCGCCGCCCTGGAAGTTTGCGGGGTCACCGAGTACGAAGAAATAGAAGCAGTAAGCGATAACACAGCAGATTACCAGAATAATCCATGCAGCTTTAATACCTCCGAAGCCCTTACTTTTCTTGGCTGGGGCTGCAGCCTTTGTTGTTGTTGCCATAATAATTTTTAATTTTTTAGTTATTAAATAAAATTGAGTTTGTAAAAATTCCTATTTTTTGTAGTTTGCACACAATATACCTTCTGTCTGCATAGCAGTTTTTGCAGTTTCAAGCGCAAAGATAGCAAATTAAGATGGACTAAAACGTGAATTAATAACTTTTAACTCTGATTTTGCCAAAAATTCTTTCCTTGGGCGTTCAAAAGGGTATTGTCTTACTGTAGTTTCGCCAACGATTCTTTGATGCGGCGCATGGCTTCAACGATATTGTCATCGCTGGTAGCATAACTCATACGGAAGCAAGCAGGGTCACCGAAAGCATCACCTCCGACAGTGGCCACATGCCCCTGTTCCAACAAGTACATAGCCAAGTCCGTTGAATTGTTAATGACATCCCCAGCAGGGGTTTTCTTTCCATAGAAATAGCTGCACTTGGGGAAGAGATAGAAGGCTCCCTCGGGAGTATTAACCTCCAATCCGGGAATGTCCTTTGCCAGTTCCACAATCAGGTCACGGCGGCGTTCAAAAGCCTGACGCATGTCCTCCACGCACTGCTGGTTCTCAATATAGGCAGCCAAGGCAGCCATCTGACTCACAGAGCAGGGGCCGCTAGTATACTGTCCTTGAAGTTTGTTACATCCCTTTACTATCCATTCCGGGGCAGCAATATAACCTATACGCCATCCCGTCATAGCATAAGCTTTCGACACGCCGTTCACTATAATGGCACGCTCCTTCATGCCAGGGAACTGGGCTATGGACTCGTGATGGCCCACATAGTTAATGTGCTCGTAGATCTCGTCGGCCAGAACGAACAAATCGTCGTGTTTCAGGATGACCTCGGCCAGTCCCTGCAGTTCCTCCTTGGAATAGACACTACCGGTAGGGTTACTGGGCGAACAGAGTATCAGCATCCTGGTCTTTGGCGTAATGGCTGCCTCCAATTGGGCAGGTGTCATCTTGAAATTCTGTTCAAATCCGGCCTCCACAATAACAGGTTCTCCACCTGCCAGTTTGACCATCTGTGGGTAGCTCACCCAGTAAGGAGCAGGAATAATCACCTCCTCACCATCGTTGACCAAGGCCATAATGGTGTTACAAACACTCTGTTTGGCACCATTAGACACCAGTATCTCGCTGGGCTGGTAGTGCAACTGGTTCTCACGCTCCAATTTTCTGGCAATGGCCTGTCTCAGGTTCGGATAACCGGGGACAGGAGAATAGCGTGAATAGTTCTCATCTATAGCTAATTTGGCGGCCTGTTTGATGTGATCGGGCGTATTGAAATCAGGTTCTCCCACGCTCATGTTTATCACATCAATGCCCTGGGCCTTCATTTCCGAACTCTTCTGCGACATCGCCAGTGTGGCAGATGGCGCCAATCTCTGCAGACGATTGGATAGTTGTGACATATTCTTCTTCAGTCAGTGTTTAAAAAAAATCGGGTACAAAAGTAATCAAAAACTATGTCATAAACAAAGAAATGAATCACTTTTTATTCTTATTCCTCAAAAAAGTAACATTTTGAACGTATTTTATTTCAAATGGAGCACATGTCCCATTCTGGTTCGCTTCGTTTCCAGATAACGAAGATTATACTCGTTGGGGGTCACCTCAATAGGGACATTCTCCACGATTTCCAGTCCGTAAGCTTCCAATCCCACTCGTTTCACTGGATTGTTCGTGAGAAGTCTCATCTTGTGAATGCCCAAGTGACGTAACATCTGTGCGCCACAGCCATAGTCGCGCTCGTCAGGCTTGAAACCCAGATGCACATTGGCATCCACCGTATCGTAGCCTTCCTCCTGCAGCTTATAGGCAGCAATCTTGTTCATCAAGCCAATGCCTCGTCCCTCCTGTTGCATATAGATGAGCACTCCCCTGCCCTCCTGCTCTATGGCCTGCATGGCTTTGTGCAGCTGTTCGCCACAGTCACAACGCTTCGAGCCGAGGATATCGCCCGTGGCACACGAAGAGTGGACACGTACCAGGACAGGCTCGTCCACATGCCATTCTCCTTTTATCAGTGCCATGTGCTCCAGTCCATTGCTCTTCTGGCGGAATGGGATCAAGCGGAAATGCCCGTAGTCGGTAGGCATGTCTACCTCCTCACCCACCTCTATCAGCGACTCTTTCTGCAGTCGGTAGGCAATCATATCCTTGATAGAGATGATTTTCATGTTCCATTCACGGGCGAAATTCATGAGTTCAGGAAGCCGTGCCATCGTGCCATCAGCATTCATAATCTCCATGAGGGCGCCTGCTGGGAACATTCCCGCCATGCGACAGAGGTCGATGGCAGCCTCTGTATGTCCTGAGCGACGCAAGACACCGTTGTCCTGAGCATAGAGAGGGTTCACATGGCCAGGCCGGCCGAATGTCTGAGGTGTCGAAGCGGGATCGGCCAAAGCACGGATGGTGGCAGCGCGGTCATGGGCACTGACACCAGTGGTACATCCTTCAAGTTTATCGATACTGACAGTAAACGGTGTGCCAAGGATAGAAGTGTTGTCCTGAACCTGATGAGGCAGATCCAGCTCCTGGCACCTGGTGATGGTAGTGGGAGCACAGAGCAGCCCACGTGCATTTTTCAACATGAAATTGACCATATCGGGAGTAATGGTCTCTGCTGCGCAAATGAGATCACCCTCGTTCTCACGGTCTTCATCGTCTACCACAATGACGAACTTGCCTTCTTTAAAGTCGGCAACAGCTTCTTCTATGGTATTCAGTTTCAGATTTTCCATTGTTATTCTCTTATACCTTATTATATTTATATAAGCTTAGGATGGCAATGAAGCCATCTGCCGTGCTTGTGGAATAATAGTATCACTGGTACGCCGTATGATGCGCAAGTCCTTATAGAGCCTGAGTCGGAATCGTATCATACGGATGTAGAAGAACACTCCTGCAGGCAGCAATAATCCTGTCAAGATATTCAGCCATTTCCGCTGGAAAGGACGAGTATGGGCACGGACAGCCAAGATGGGATAATTGTTCAGTTCCTGCAGTATCTTCTTGTCACGTGTATTACCCAGGTCTTCAATTGTAGCCTCAAGTTCCTCACTGATACGCTCTATTGCATGGTCATCGCCTTCGCGGAAGAACACATTGATGGGGTTAGGCCATCTCAGCAGCTTATGCTCCTCGTTATAATGCACTATTTCCCCATTCAACTGCTCCAGCTGCTCAGCATCCATCAGATATTTCGGTTCTTCAATAATGACTTCCTTACGTGTAACACTTCGTTTAGCGCGAAGCCCTAATGCCTTCATCAGCAGCTGCTTATACAAATCGATGTTGAATACAACAGAATCATTATTTGCCTTATAAGTAAAGAACGCAGCCAAGGGAGAAAGTGCTGCTGTTGAAATCAGCATGCCAAACCATACCGACCATTCATCCTCCTTTGCCATACGATAGCCTGTATTGTCAAATATGTAGTAGACAATGAACACCAGCACGGATATAATAACCGGCACACCCAGTCCGCCTTTACGGATAATGGCTCCCAAGGGAGCACCGATGAAGAAGAAGATAATGCAGGTGAGCGAGAGTGTGTACTTCTTAATGGCCTCTGACTCATGAAGCCGCTCACGGCGGTTCATGGTGAACATATAGTCACCCTTCATGGACAGGTCCTGAGCCTGAATCTGGGCTGATTCCACTGCTGCCTTTACGGCACGCTGCTGTTTGACCTCACTCAGTTGAGCAAAAATCGTGTCAATATTCACCTTTCCTGATGCAACAGCTTTCCATGCCTTCAGCGAGTCTTTACTGTCAATCATCGGCAAACGGTAAAGTGATGAACGGGCATCGGAATAGAACTGACGTCCAATGCTGTCGTTCGATTCACGGATGGAATCCAGGTCATGACGTATCTTCTCCAACCCTTTTGCACGTGCGTCTCCGGCAATGCCTGCCAAGTCCGTCAGGTTAAATTCGCCATCGAAGTCTAGCAAGATCTGCTTGTAGGCAAACGTTTCACGACGATAAGGCACACTGGCACTGCCAGCCAAGTCCTGAGAGCGCATGTTTTCAAACCACTCCCCACTCCAGAGAGTCAGCAGTAGGTGCTTTTTCTCTGCCGTAGCCTGCAACATACCAGAGTCTGCCAGGATAATCGCCTGATCCTCATACGACCCAGACTGACGATAGATAGTGATGCCGTAAAGCTTTCCCGTCTCCATATCTTTCTTGGCCACGAAGAGATTACTGCCGGGAATACCGTCATAAAACACGCCCTCAGGTATTTCTACCTCAGGGCTCTTCTGCTTCATCGAGAGCAGTAGCTGATAGAACGACAGGTTGGCATTGGGGCCTATGACATTCTGGAAATAAAACGAGACGCCAGAGATGATGATCACAATGACTATCAGCGAACGGAAAGCCTGCATCAGGGAGATTCCTGCTGCCTTGATGGCTGTCAGCTCACTGCTTTCACCTAGATTGCCAAACGTGATGAGTGAAGACAGAAGGATGGCCAAAGGGAAAGCCTGTGGCATCAACATCAAACCCATATACCAGAAGAACTGAGCCATCACCTCCAGCGAGAGGCCTTTGCCGATCAGGTCATCTACATAGCGCCACAAGAACTGCATCATCAGCACAAACTGGCAGATGAAAAATGTTCCCACAAACAGCAATCCAAATTGCTTGGCAATAAATATGTCTAACTTTTTTATCCTAAACATTTGTTCGGAACCCTCTTCCTTACAATCCGCTCACCTGATGCAGACGTTCCATGTTTCCGTCCCACAAATCATGCAGATCGTCAATTTCCTCTGCTTGAGCATAGTCGGCAACACACAAACACAACTCGTCTGTCAAGTCACTACGCCCGATACGCATTTCCCAGTATGCATCGGGATCTTCTTCATTCACCCATTGAAAGCGAATGTGGTCGTTTTTCTGGCATTCAACAATTCTGGCTTCCAATGTGTGATGGTCTGACCAAACCTCACCCCAGGTGAGCGAGATAATATCATCGCCAATTTCCTCTACGCGGTCGGCAAGCCATCTTCCCAACCCAGGTACAGTTCCTATATGCTCCCAAACAAGATTAGGAGATTTCGTTGCTAATGGGTACTCTATATAGAGCTTTTCTTTTGTATTATCCATGCCTTTGGGTATAGTGATGTAGAATAATGGGTACAAAATTACACATTTTATTTGAATAACCAACAATTTTCTCGTTAAAAATTTTGGAAATTAAAAAAATAGTCGTACCTTTGCACCCGCTAAACAAAAATGGCGGGATAGCTCAGCTGGTTAGAGCGCATGATTCATAATCATGAGGTCGCCGGTTCAATCCCGGCTCCCGCTACACAGAAAATCAACGAGTTACAGAGATGTAGCTCGTTTTTCTTTTGCCTATGGTGAAATTCAGGTGAAATTCGCGACGAAAAAGTTAGCCTGTGAAATTCAGTGGAATACAGCTCTATCTTATGACAATTCTTGTTATTTCAGTAACCTTCTATTAGGGGACATAGCAATGCTTTTTCCCTAATAAATATTAATAATAAGGTGTAGCGAGTCGGATTTCACAAAAAAGTAGTATCTTTGCACATGATAGTAAAAATAAAAGAGTTTCGACAATGGGCAAACTGATGTTGCTTCTCTATTTCATCCTTTCTGTATTCCCTGCCGATGCGACGGAGAATCGTCGACACATCCATGTAGTACGTAGAGGCAGTAAGAAATCGCACAGAGGTAATACCGTGGCTAAGATATGGATTGAGGAGAATGGTGAGAAGAAGATAGAGGTTGCTTGGTCAGAAATTAGGAGGACAAGGATATGTGCAAATTCAAGGATACAACGTTAGGCATTAAGAAACTCGACTTCAACGTAAAGCGTGGTGCAATGGCGGCTTATCTGACAGATGGTCGCGAGATTATTGTCCCCGTCTCAATGTTTCCCGATATCAAGCACCTGACGAAAAAGCAGCGCGAGGAATGGATGATTATGGATGACCAGTATTTTTCCTTTGAAGCACTGAGTCGTATCTATTCCGTCAAAGACTTACTGAGACTTTAGAACTTATAGTATAATTCGGAAAACGAGAGATTTGTATGCACCACCGAGGCGGACATATCGATCAAAGGTCAAACTTTGTTAAGGACACGAAAAATGTGGCTGCGGGGCCTTCGACCTGGCCCGCGCCACAAGTTACCGCATGATGCGCAAGCACCGCAAGCATGGCGACATCCTGGTTTGTGGCTTCCCCGCCAATCAGCACGACACAGTGCTTCAGCGCATCCGTGAGACTGGCGGCGAGGTAGAGCAGGCGGGCGAAAAGACCTTCCTCTTCCGTGGACTCGACGGCACGCTCGACGAAAAGTTGATGGCGGAACCGAAACTTCATTTATCAGAACAATTTGCTTTTGCATTCAGCATCTTATCGCCTGTATTATGAAGAGATTACATATACTTATTCTATTAGTCATGCTTAGCATGAACGCGACAATGCTGCATGCTACAGAGGCGGATACTGTACAGATTGAGACCATCGGCAACTATATTACCATACCCGTCAATCTGAACGGCAAGCCAAAGCGGTTTATCCTTGACACGGGCTGCGGAGCCCATGTAGTGTTCCGCCATGCCCTCGACAGTACGGAGCTGATAACGGTGACCGGTGACTCGATAGAGAGCAGCACTGGTAAGACTCAAGTTGCGGAGGAAATGCTGGGGTGTCTGAAAGTGAGCAAGTTTGACAGCGACAAGAGGGAGCAGATCTATGTGACAACAGTTGACAGCATCATGATGCTACGTGGAGACGGTATAGTGGGAATGCAGTATATCCTCAGGCGCAATCATATGAATATGAAGATTGACGTACAGAACAAACGGGTGATATTCACCACGAACAAGCATCTCTTTGATGACGAAGAGGGGCAGAAGATACGCACCAGACTGACAGACCGACGCATGGCAATAAAGATGAAGATCAGTCCGGGCATCAAAATAAAGAACGTGGTTCTCGATACTGGCTGCGACCATCTGTTTGACCTGAATTCAGAAGATTTTAGAAAGATCATGACCCATAGGCATCGGAAACGGTTCATGCATCAGGTGTTGGGCGAGAAAGAATCGATGATGGGTGGTGTCTATGGTCCAGACAAACAACCGATCACGTCATTGAGGCTCGACCAACTTACCATTGCGGGCCTCACCTTTCACGATGTAGAGGTTGAAACAGGCAAGGAATCGCTGCTTGGCTTCCCCTTCTTGCAAACGGCCAGCATCGTATACTACCACAAAGGCAAGCGCATCAAGGTGCAGCCTTATACCATAGTCAAGGATTACAGGATAGTCAGACAGATAGAAAATGTAAAGCAAGGTCCATACATCATTACATATAATAATGAGAAGGTAATAGAATCCTTTTTTTGAGAATGGCTTAATGACTCAGGCACTTTTTGGACGCGGGTCGAAGGCTGAACAATCATGAAGAGAATGCTCTCCTTTCCCCAGGAGTCTCTCTTGCTTGGATCGTGCTGCTCACTTACTAGGAGAGTGCTGCTCACTTACCGAGAGAGTGACGTTCACTTACCGAGAGAGTGACGTTCACTTACCGAGAGAGTGACGTTCACTTACCGAGAGAGTGAGGCTCACTTACCGAGAGAGTGAGGCTCGACTTTTAATAATAGGAAACGGCCCTGAAAGGCCAAAAGCTTACAGCCCAAGGGAGGGCACTGGGAACAGGAGTAAACAGTCATCACGCCCTGTAGGGGCAGCAGCCAATTGCAGCAACGCTGATTCTTTTGCCTTTAAAGGGCGCAGCCACACACCATGCAACCACCCAGGGCGCTGCCCTGGGCTATAAGCAGGCTGTCCCTTCAGGGCACACTTGCGGAAGTTGAATGAATGACAAAGACCAATGAGGCACCGATGGTTTCATGCTCTTGGAGGATCTTCTTCAATTTCGTTGAATGAAAATCGGAAATCTTGACAGATGGGAAACGGGTGTCTCCATCCAGTTAACTCGATTGATTAATTGAGTTAACTCAAACGATCAATCCAGTTAACTCATACGATTGATCGAGTTAACTCAAGTTTTTGGGGCAGTTATGCCATGTGGCTTTTGCTATATGACGAAATATTGACAAAACCTCAACTAAACACAGAAAGTCCCTTATGGATGCCACTGGTTCTTAACAACAAGTTTGTCACCCGAAAGGTCTACCTCGAAAAGATGGGGAACACGCACTGTCCTTCCCCTAGAGTCTTTCGTATGGCTATGGACGGACATCATCCATTGTCCGTCGAAGCGCTGGAAAAGCATACTGTGGCCGAACCCTGGAGGAGTAATGGGCTTGGGTTCCTGAATCCAAGGTCCGTCAAGGGTACCGCTTTCAGAGTAAGCCACCCCCTGAGTATACACATCAAACACCCACGATGTCCAAAGCATGCCAAGACGTCCTGTGCCTGTACGGAAAAGCCAGGGACCATCGGTCACTTTATTCCAAGTCAAGTTTCCGTTTTCATCTTTTTCACGACTCCAAGGCGAGTCGCTCGCACGGAAGAGTACTTTGGGTGAGCCGACCGTTCCACTGAAGTCGGGCTTCAGCTCTATCTTCTCAATCGTCCCATTCCAGTTCTGAAGCCATTCACCACAGAAAACCATATAGGGCTTACCATCAGTATCGCGCCAGAATGTACCGTCAAGCGTAGGACGATCGGCGGGCAAGTAGGTAGCATCGCCAAATGCGCGATAGGGTCCCATGGGATTGTCTGCACGCAATACCTGCGAAGCACGTCGTTCAATGACATTGCCCTTGACGGTGTCAATCTTTACAGCCTGATTAGTGAAGGTGGCGAAATAATAATACTGCCCATCACCCGTCTGATGAAGCTCTGCCGCCCAGATCATCGGCCTTGGCCCCATCCACGAATCGCGTTCGAACTCTGTCACCCTATAGGGACCTTCCCAAAGCTTCAAGTCATTGCTGCGCCACACCATACCGCCAGTTCCTGTCATATAATACATCTTCGTCTTTGGGTCAGCAAGAATAGCAGGATCACTCAGTCTGATAGAGTCCAGAGGAATGTCGTGACGCACTCCGAAAGATCTCGGCTGAGCCTGCGCAATGATGGCACACATGACAGAAACAAAACACAGAATCAGTCTTTTCATGTTGTTTAGTTTTTATAAGAGCAATACGTTGCTAAAATAACACTTGAGAAATGTCGTTTGCTGAAGGAGCTATTAGCAGACACCTTTTTTAAACTCTGCAAAGTTAGCCAAATAATTTGAAAGCTCCAAATATTTTAGGAAAAAGTAGGTTTATTCATTTTTTTGTTGTATCTTTGTGGCGCTTTTCGGAGAATGAGGTATAGGTGCACATGCCTTTCGACCCTACACAACACCAAACCACAAGGATGTCGAAGGTACGTAGTACACATATAGAGTGTGGGCTGCAGACCTTTCAAGTATCCAATCAATGTGGTGTTGTGTAGGACTTGAAGAAGCAGAGCCCCCACTCTTCTTATCAAATGATTATAGTTATGAGATTGCAAAGGTAAGCCAATTCTCAAAAACTAAATATAATTTATGTTGCAAATGATACGAATTATCGTTCTAAAATACTATTGGCAATGAATAAAACTGTGATATTATTGTTGGTGTCCCTGTTCCTTCTTGCCTGCACAGAGAAAAAGCCTCGCTATGTGATAGGGGTGTCTCAGTGCTCGGAGGATATTTGGCGCGAGAAACAGAATGCAGAGTTGCGCATGGCAGCCTATTTCCACGACAACGTAGAACTACGTTTTGCAGCAGCCTACGACAGCGATGAGCGCCAAGTACAGCAGATAGACAGTCTTGTGGCTACAGGCATCGACCTGTTGATTGTAGCTCCCAACCAAGTGGCGACCATCTCTCCTGCCATCGATCGTGCGTATGACAAGGGTATCCCCGTCATCGTGTTCGAACGTAAGACCGGTTCGCAAAAACACACCGCCTTCATCAGTGCAGACAATTACGAGATGGGGCGTGTCATGGGTGAGTACATCATCTCCAGACTCCACGGACATGGAAACGTGCTGGAAATAAAAGGACTGGATGGGTCTTCGCCTTCCATTGAGCGGCACAATGGTTTTATAGAAGCCCTGAAGAATGCACCAGGCATCAAGGTAGTAGCTTCACTCCAAGGAGACTGGACGGAGCCAACGGCCTATAAGACTACGAAAGAATGGCTCTATAATAATAAAGATGTACGCGTAGATCTGGTATTCGGTGCTAACGACCGTACAGCGATGGGAGCAAGGAAAGCACTGGGACCAACTCCTCTCTACTGCGGCATTGACGGTCTGCCAGGTAAGAATGGCGGAATACAATTGGTACGTGACTCATTACTTGACGCATCTTACATCTATCCTACTCATGGTGACCAGATCATTGAATTAGCTGTCCGCATACTGGAAGGCAAACCTTACGACAAGGAGACCATGCTGATGTCAGCACTCGTGACAAGAGACAATGCAAAAGTACTGCTGATGCAGAGTGAGGAACTGATGCGCCAAGCCGTTCGGCTGGACATGATGCACGACAAGGCCGACGTCTATCTGCACAAACTCGACACGCAACGGGTGATCAATTGGCTTGCTGTTGGTGTCATTGCCCTTTTAGTGGTGGTATTCGTCCTCTTTTACCTTTACCACCTGCGTAAGATTACCTTACAGCGGGAACGTGTGGTCAACACGTTATGGAACATGAAACCCGAAAACGTGGCTGTTGTATCAGAATCTGTTGAGAAAGCTGAACCTGCAGAGGAATCCATGTCAGAGGCTACGGTCAACAATGAGAACATAGAAGATGTTGAACCTGCAACCGTTTCCTATTTCATCACCCGATTTAAAGAGGTTGTCGAGGCTCGTTTAGAAGACAGTGATGTCAGTGTGGAAGACTTGGCTGCAGACATGAACCTAAGCCGTGTCCAACTGTATCGCAAGGTGAAGGCCGTCACAGGTTCTTCGCCTGTGGAACTGCTGCGGACAGCCCGTCTTAACCGCGCCTACCAGCTGCTTCTTACAACAGACAAGAGTGTCAGCGAGGTAGCATACATCGTTGGCTTCACTGCCCCGAGCTATTTTACCAAATGCTTCAAAGAAGAGTACGGAATGGTTCCAGGAGACGTCAGGAAATAACATCGTCATTTCCTAGAAATAAGAAATATCGTTCATTCCATCGCAAAAATGTTACATTGCAACATATTTTGCACGGGATGAACGATATTTTAATGCCTCTACGTGCAATCATTACTACTTTTGCAACAGATTTCTGAAAAAAATGTACTAACTAAAAACGCAAAAGCAAATGGAAAGAACAAGACGATTGTTTTTGAGTATCGCGGCTCTGATGCTGTGTACAATGTTACATGCGCAAACAGAGATTACCGGTTCGGTGGTCGATGACCTCGGTGAGGGAATCATCGGCGGTACCGTCATGGAGAAGGGAACAAACAACGGCACTGTAACCGACTTCGATGGTAATTTCAAAATCAAGGTAAAAGAAGGTGCTATTCTGGTATTTTCGTACATTGGCTATCAGACACAGGAAATGCCTGCAAAGAACGGCATGAAGGTGCAGCTGGTAAGCGATGATCAGGTATTGCAGGAAGTGGTAGTAACAGGTTACACCACACAGCGCAAGGCCGACCTGACGGGAGCCATTTCGACGGTGAGTGTCGACGAAATGGCCAAGCAGAACGAAAACAACCCCATGAAGGCTCTGCAAGGCCGAGTACCGGGTATGAACATCACTGCCGACGGTAACCCCTCTGGCGCCGCAACAGTACGCATCCGCGGTGTGGGAACTTTGAACGACAACGATCCGCTCTACATCATCGACGGTGTGCCTACGAAAGCTGGTATGCACGAGTTGAACGGCAACGACATTGAGAGCATCCAGGTGCTGAAGGATGCCGCTTCAGCCAGCATCTATGGTTCACGAGCTGCCAACGGTGTAATCATTATCACCACAAAGAAGGGTAAAGATGGCAAGGTGAAGGTAAACTTTGATGGAAGCGTAGCCACCTCATTCTACACAAACAAAATTGAGACCATGAACGCCAGCGAATGGGGGCGTGCCTACTGGCAGGCCTGTGTAAATGACGGTCTGAATCCCTCGAACAACAACCTAGGCTACAACTATGACTGGGGTTATGATGCCCAAGGAAACCCTGTGTTGAACAGAATGACAATGAACATGTTCCTGGACGAGAATGCTTCGGTCCGTGCTGGCGATACAGACTGGTTCAACGAGATTACTCGTACAGGAGTTGTGCAACAGTACAACCTCTCGGTAAGCAACGGATCGGAGAAGGGCAACGCCTTCTTCAGTATCGGCTATTATGACAACCAGGGCACTATCAAGGACAGTTACTTTAACCGTCTGTCGGCCCGTGCCAATGCTGACTATAAGCTTTTTGATGGTAAAGTGATTATAGGCGAGAACTTCACAATGAATCGCACAATGGGTGTAGACGCTCCTGGCGGTGTACTAGAACACGCACTGGAGTTCAACCCCAACTTCCCCATTTATGCTGAAAACGGCAAGTACGCCCAGGCTTTAGGTGCCTATTCTGAGCGTGAGAACCCACTAAGCATGATTGACAATGCGAAAGACAACGAATATACACAATGGCGCTCGTTCGGCGACGTTCATCTGAGCATCACCCCGTTCAAGAATTTCATGCTACGCACAACCCTCGGTATGGACTATACGCAGAAAGAACAGCGATTCTTCACTTACCCAATAGCAAACGGAAAAGTGATGCGTACTGACTCGGCCGTCGAGGGCAAGCAAGAGCATACCATGCGCTGGATGTGGAACGCCATTGCAACCTACAACCTAGAAATTGGTAAGCACCGCGGCGACGCCATGATTGGTACTGAGGTAAACCGCATGGACTACAAGATGAACTCTGCAAAACGTTACGAGTTGGCCATTCTGAACACCGACTACATGTGGCCTAGCGCTGGTGCCGGCAAACAACTTGCTGAAGGTTTCGGCGAGGGATTCTCACTGTTGTCGTTCTTCGGCAAGGTAAACTATACCTACGATGACAAATACCTGGCTTCGTTCACCATACGCCGCGACGGTTCGAGTCGTTTTGGCAGCAATAAGCAGTATGGTACCTTCCCATCAATCAGCGCAGGTTGGCGCATCTCACAAGAAAAATTCATGGAGAGCACCAAGAGCTGGCTAGACAACCTGAAGCTGCGCTACTCTTGGGGACAGACTGGTAACCAAGAAATATCGAACACCGCACGCTATACCTTATATAAATCTGTTGTCTCAACAGGTCTCTGGGGCAGTGGTCAGGCTGGATCCTCCTACGATATTGCTGGTAAGAACGGCGGTTATGACCTGGACAACGGCTATGTACGTAACCAACGCGGCAACGATGACATCAAGTGGGAAACTACCACGCAGCACAACATCGGTGCTGATTTCGCCCTTATCGGCAACGAGGTCTATGGTTCGTTCGACTGGTTCAACAAGAAGACCACCAACATTCTGCTCTTCATGGAGGGTATTGCCGCCATGGGTGAAGGTGCTGGCCAGTGGATTAATGCAGGTGAGGTCAAGAACAATGGTTGGGAGCTAACTGTGGGCTATCGGCACCATCTGGAGAGTGGATTCTCATGGGACATCAGCGGAAACATCAGTAAATACGTAAACGAGATTACAAAACTGCCCGAAACGGTGGCTGCCAACGGCAAGTACGGCGGCAATGGTGTGAAGAGCGTCGTGGGTCATCCCATGTTTTCGCAAGTGGGATACGTCTACGACGGTATCTTTAAGAGCCAGGCGGAGATAGACAACCACGCCTCGCAGGAAGGTGCCGGGCTGGGCCGCATACGCTACAAGGACTTGAACGGCGACGGCATAATTAGCGAGGACGACCAAGACTGGATATACGACCCGACACCCGACTTCACATGGGGTCTGAACATCTACCTGCAGTACAAGGACTTTGACCTGACCATGTTTTGGCAGGGAGTGCAGGGTGTAGATGTTGACTGCCGTGGTTACAAGTCGCAAACCGATTTCTGGGCCAACTCAGCCATCAACGTGCCTTACCTGAACAAGGGTGTACGTGTTCTTGACGCCTGGAGCCCTGCCAACCCCAGCAGTGACATTCCTGCCCTGACCACGTCGGACACTAACCGTGAAGGCCGTGTATCATCTTACTTCATTGAAAATGGTTCATATGTGAAGCTGCGCACCATACAGTTGGGATACAATATTCCTAAAAGAATTACTGACAAGCTCTACATGGACCGCATCCGTCTCTATGCATCGGCTCAGAACTTGCTGACTATCAAGAGCAGCAAATTCACGGGTGCAGATCCTGAAAACCCCGGATTCAACTATCCTATCCCCCTTAATCTCACATTCGGACTTAACGTTTCATTCTAAAATAAAACAACGATTATGAAAACGATATATAGATCAATCTGTGCAATCTGCGTCATCTGCGGTATCACTTCCTGCTCTGATTTCCTAGACGAGCAGGTGCCACAGGCCACGCTGACTCAGGACGAGGTGAAGAACCCTGAGTATATCGACAATGTACTGATTTCGGCATATGCCGGACTGGTCAGCATAGAGGATATGAACTCCTCATTTTCACTATGGAACTACGACACCCGTTCGGACGATGCCTACGTGGGTGGTTCAGACTTTTCGGACGGTGAACCTTTCCACATTTTGGAAATGAGTACAGGCGTTATGACCAAGGACTGGCCTTACAACGACATCTGGAACCGTTTCTACCGTTACCTGTCACGTATCAGCTTATCGCTTGACATTCTGGCAGTTGCCGACCAGGACAACGCAACCATTCAACAGCGTACTGCTGAGATGAAGTTCCTGCGTGCCTATGGTCATTTCCAACTAAAACGTCTGTTCAAGAAGATTCCCTTCGTCAACAAGCTCAACATGCAAGAAGAGGACTACAACAATCTGTCGAACACCGAATATACCAATGACGAAGGGTGGCAGCAGATTATCAACGACTTAGAAGATGCCTACAAGGTGCTGCCTACTGTCCAGGTAGAGAAGGGACGCCCCACGAAGGCCGCCTGTGCAGCATTCTTGGCTAAGGTGTACCTCTATAAGGCCTACCGTCAGGACGATGCCAATAGTAATCAAGTGACTTCTGTCAATGAGGCTGATCTGCAGAAGGTGGTTGAATACACAGAATCAGCCAACTATACAGGTTACGGCCTGGAGAACGACCTGCACAATAACTTCCGTCCCGAGGAGCAATACGAGAACGGTAAAGAGAGTCTCTGGGCTATCCAATACTCAAGAAACGACGGCACCACCTGGGGCAATCTGAACTTCTCATACCGTCTCATCGTGCCCTGTATTCCAAAGGTTCACGACTCTGGTTGTGACTTCTACAAGCCATCCATCAATTTAGTCAATGCCTATCGTACCACCAGCGACGGACTGCCCGTCTTTGACAATGTGCTCGCTGACGACTACACAGTCGGCTCGACACAGACTGTTGACCCGCGTCTTTTTGTGACAGTAGGTGTGCCTGGCACTCCATATATGTTCAACACGAACTATATGATCAGCAAGACCAATACATGGAGCCGTTCGGGTGGCAAGTATGGTTACTTTGTGTCGCTGAAACAGAACGTCGACCCAGCGCTCACCGACAGCTACCTTTATGTGTGCGACAATCAGTGGGCCAGCTCAATGAACCGCGTTGTATTGCGCTATGCTGACGTGTTGCTGATGCGTGCCGAGGCACTGGCTCGGCTAGGACAGACCACTGAGGCCATTGCACTGGTGAACCAAGTTCGTCAACGTGCAATTGGAATGGCAAGCAACAGTATCGTTTCAAACTATTCTAATAAATATGGTGTACATTATGCCGTAGGCAAGTATAGCGGCACTTATTCAATGGACGAAGCCATGAAGATCATCAAAATGGAACGCCGATTGGAACTGGCCATGGAGAGCGAGCGATTCTTCGACCTTGTGCGCTGGGGCGATGCCTCTACCGTACTAAACCGGTTCTACAGTACTGAGAGCGAGAAGATGAACTTCCTCGAGGGTTCCCAGTTTACCTCCAACAAGAACGAATACCTTCCCATTCCTTTCGAACAGATAGCAGCTTCTAACGGACACTACACGCAGAACTGTGGACAGTGGTAATAATGAAATAATCAGAAACTTGTAATTAAGAAATAGTAATTATGATTACCAAAATAAAAACATTATTTATTTCAGGTCTCGTATGCTGTGGTATTGTAGCAGCTCTCACCGCCTGCTCCGACGACAACACAGGCAGCATCGACGTTAGTGGTTCATGCCTTGTTGAAAAGTTCGTGCTGAACGGTCAGTACGAAGGTACAATCTACACCGAAAAAAGACTGGTGAAAGTCAAGGTTCCCGTTGACTTCAACCAAAAGAACTCGATGGAGATAACTAGCCTCACAGTATCGCCAGGAGCGCAGACCAACCTGAAGGTGGGAGACCATGTGAATTTCGACGGCGACCGCACACTGCATATTACTAACGGTGATCTCGTGATGGACTATCAGGTGAGCGTACGCAACGACGAAGCTCTTTTGAAGCTCTTCATGCTCGAGGGTGTGAAAGGCGCCATAAACCAGGATGACAAGACCGTCACCGTAAGTGTGATGGCCAACAGCGGCATCGACTTGGAAAATGCCACCTTCGAGATTGAGTGCTCTGAGGACGCTTATTCAAGTCCAGCCAGTGGCACGAAAGCGAACTTCAAGGAGCCTATGCTGCTGACACTAACCGACAACACAGCTACCACTACCTATACGGTCAATGTTACGCTCATTGAGAATCCTGTGGCACTCTTCGTCGGCGATGCTGAAAATGTGGAGCTGCTGAACGATGAGGAGAAAGCCGCTGCCAAGTGGTTGACGGGCAACATTGAGGGAGCCGCCTACGCTTCATGGGACATGGTGGCCAGCGGTAGTATCTCACTTGATGAGTGCAAGTTCATCTTCTTCCACCGCCACAGTCCTGCTTATGGCAACTATAACGGATTTGCCGAAGCTGCTACAGGTGCTATGGCTGCCCTACCCAAGATGAAGGATTTCTGGAAGAACGGTGGTGCCTTCGTGCTGAGTCGTTCTGCAGTGAACTATGCCATTGCCTTGGGTGCCATGCCTGAGAATGCCTATCCCAACAACTGTTGGGGCGGCGGTGGCGGCGAAGGCTCCGACCTTATGGGAGACGACCCATGGCACTTCTTCGCCTACGACAATAACCACCCGCTGTGGAAGAACACGAAGACATATCCCGGAGCCCCCGACGATGCAGTCTACACGCTCGACAATGGTTACACCATCTGTAACACCACGTCTCAGTTTGCTCTCTGGAACCCCTATACCGGAGTGGATGCATTCGAGGAAATCACCGGCACACGCGGTCTGGCTCATGGTGGCGACGGTGCCATCGTGGCTTGGGAGACGAAGGCAGCAAACGGCAACTACGGTAAGGGCGGTATCATCTGCTTCGGTTCTGGTCTTTTCGATTGGAACTCGCCCACACCCTATCAATCAGTCTACCACGACAACATGGGACTGATCATGCTCAACGCATTCGACTATCTGACTAAGTAAACAACGGATTAAACGAATTAAACGATTTATAGATTATGAAGACAATGATATATACTGTATTCGCACTTATACTGTCTGCCTCGGTGCTGACGGCATGCAGCGACGATGACTTCAGCGGCGACCCTGCCAAGGACTGGGACGGCACCACTAACTTCTTCACGCCTACTGACGAACAGGGCTTCGGAACCTATTACACCCCCGCCGTGGGACGTGTTGGAGACCCCATGCCTTTCTACGACCAGAAGTCTGGTGATTTTAAGGTGCTCTACTTGCAAGAGTTCATTAATAATATGAGTCATCGCTTCCACCCCATCTGGGGTGTAGCCACCAAGGACGGATCCAACTACCAGTCGTTGGGCGAAGTGCTGCCCTTTGGTGCCAACGATTTCCAGCAGGATGCTGCATTAGGTACGGGTTGCGCCTACGAGAAGGATGGCACGTATTACATCTACTACACCGGCCATAATGGCAACTGCAAAAACCGCGAAGTGGTGATGCGCGCCACGTCGAACGACTTCAAGACATGGAAGAAAGACGAGTTGTGGACACTCAACGGCCCCGACTTCGGCTACTCCGGAAATGATTTCCGCGACCCCCAGATTTTCGTAGCTGACGACAATCTGTTCCATATGGTCATCTCGACCTATCCTGTTAACGGAGGCGACCCCGTTTTTGCCGAGTTCAAGTCAGCCGACCTGAAATCGTGGGAGCACGTAGGCCGCATCCGCATGATTTGGGACCGCATGCTCGAGTGCCCCGACATCTTCAAGATGGGCGATTATTGGTACATGGTCTACAGTGAGAGTTTCCGCACCTCATGGAGCCGCAAGGTGAAGTACATGATGGCCCGCAGTTACGACGAGTTGAAGAGTTGCTTCAACGATGGCCCGAAGTGGCCTGCCGACGGTCATGAGGGTGTGCTCGATAGCCGTGCCTTTTATGCCGGCAAGACCGCATCGAATGGTTCAGATCGCTTTATCTGGGGCTGGTGCCCCTTCCGCTCAGGTGGCGACATCCACGAGAAGAACATCAACGTTGGAGCTGGTGATGGCAACGAGCCTAACTGGAGTGGTGCACTCGTTTGCCACAAGCTCATCCAGCACACTGACGGTACATTGACACTAGGTGCAGTACCTGCTATGGCTACCAAGTACAACAAGGAACAGACCGTCACGGTGATGGCTTCCAACGGCTACAACAACGGTACGCTCACGGGTGATAATGCCTACGTGCTCTACAACCGCCTCGGCACCTGTAACCACATCTCCTTTACCGTCAAGACCTCCAACAACTGGGACAAGTTCGGCATCTCATTCGTCCGCAGCACCGACCCTCAGTACTACTATACCATGATTGTCAATCCTGAGGATGAAAACCACCGCAAGGTAAACTTCGAGCAAGAAGGGTTCATCATTGAGCAGGTATGGGATGAAGGTAAAAAGGAGTACAAAAATGTGGAACGCCACGGTAAAGGCTTCATCGAAGGCATCGACGGCTACTGGTTCGAGCGTCCTAATGACAACACCTACAACGTCAACATCTACACCGACAATTCCGTCATAGTGATGTACATAAATGATGTATGTGCCTATACCCAGCGCATCTACGGCATCCAAAAGAACTGCTGGAGCATCAACAACTACGGCGGCTCAATAACAGTAAGCGATGTTAAAGTTTCTCATCAGTAAATAGTATTTAGTTAGTTATTTTTGGCAAGAATCAAACAATCGGCATCAATGCCATTGGTAAGAGATTGTTTTTCAGGTTAACAGCTTTTATTATTAATCGTTTAGAGAGAATATTTAAGAATATGAAAAGACAAATCCTCACACTGGTCATGATGATGGCCGCAATAGCAGCCTCGGCACAAGTTGTGCTGTGGGATGGAGAAGATAAAGAAGTGAACACAGATGGTGGGTTCTGGAACAGAGCCTCACCCACCGTTGTGGATGACAACGGGAACAAATGTCTTAAAGTTACGTTGCAAGCCAACCCTGAAGGATGGGACAAGGAGCACTGCAATGCTGCCTTGCCATTGGGTGACATTGACTTTAAGAGCCTGCGCCGTATGACGATGAGAATCAAGATGAGCATCAACCACAACGTGCTGGTGAAGGTGGTCAAGGACGGTGATGGTGGCTACTCTACAGGACGCCTGTTCTGGTGCGGCAATGCCGACCAGTGGAATATTCTGACCTTCGAGTTCGCTGCCGGTCCCGACTCAGAGAAGATTACTGACACCGGCAATACGGTGTTGGAGATATGGCCTTTCGAGGAAGGTGGAGATGCCTTAAACAATGTGGGGCAGACCATTTATATCGATGATATCAAGATGGAAGGGCCTATGGTAGATGGCAAGGGCCTTCTCGCCTTCGCCGACAACTCGCTGACGAACGAAGTAGTAGTGACGGGCGTTATAGGCAAGGGCAACTACCAGTGCACCTGGAATGGCGACTGGCATCCCGAAGCCTACGACGACTATGCCCTGCTGGCTGCCAAACTGGCTTCAACGACTACAAAACTCGACGTAAGTGGTGCTGGCCGATGGGATGAAGACTGGGATGTCATCAAGGCCAAGTGTCCTGGTGTCGAGATTATTACAGAAACGTCTACAGGTATTCAGCAAGTAAACAATTATCAGAATGCCACAAACAAGACCTACACTCTTACTGGCGTACGTGTAGCTACTCTATCAGAGAAAGGCATCTATATCGTAGGTGGCCGCAAAGTGCTTGTAAAATAAGCATATAGCAATTTCAAAGAAAGCTTTTCCGATTCAGATACGCCCAGACACCGAATGGATTGTCTGGGCGTTATTTTCTATTTTGGAGTGCTCCTTTTATACCTTTTTTTGTTATGAAGATAGTTTTTATTATTTTTTTTACTATCTTTGCAGCAGAAAACTAATACTAAGCAACTCTGATGATGAAAAAAACAGTTTTATTTCTCGTATTTGTTTTGATACTTGCTGCGTGCTCACAACAGGAACATACATATAAAATAGGTGTTTCGCAGTGCTCACAAGGTTTGTGGCGCACGAAGGTGAACAATGAGATGTTGGCTGGCCAACACTTGTTTGACCAGGATGTAAAGGTAGAAATAGTAGACTGTTATGACCAGTCGGACGATCAAATACGCCAGATAGACAGTCTGGTGGAGAGCGGAATCGATATATTAGTAGTGGCTCCAAACGATTATAAGATAGCGCCAGCTCTAAAGCGTGCCAAAGAGAAAGGTATACCCATTGTGCTCTTCGACCGAATGGTAGACAGCGATGACTATAACGCTTTTATTGGCGGAAGCAATGTAGCTATTGGTTCACTTGCTGCTAATTATGCTACAGACCTTGCTGCAGAATCGGAAGGGCACAACGTTCTGGAGATTGCAGCCTTGCAAAACACATCACCGGCACGAGAACGTCATCAGGGGTTTGAAAACACAATTAACAAGTATAAGGAAGTAAACTATCGCTGCATTATTGGCAACTGGGATGACAACCACACACACGATATATTAAAAAAGGAAATAGATGAAGGCCGCAGGCCCGATGTCGTGTTCTGCCACAGCGACTTTATGGCTTTAGGTGCTCATCGCGCTATAGCCGAAGCCAAGTTGGAGCAGCAGATAAAGGTTATCGGTGTAGACGGACTGCCCAACGAAGGCATAAAATATGTGCAGAAAGGCTGGCTCGCTGGCACATGTGTATACCCAACTCATGGTGAGGAGATTGTTCGTCTGGCACTGAACATCTTAAACGGACAGCCATATGAACGCGAGAACTTTTTAAATATCCTGCTAATTACGCCCGAGAATGTGGATATGATATCACGCTATGCCAACGAACTGATGCAGCAAAACGAGGATTTGGTTGTGATTCAAGACAAACTGGACAATTACTTCGGTCTATACCATCTGCAAACGAAGATCATATGGGCAAGTGTATTAGCCATCGCACTACTTATCGTAGCAGTTTTAGTGACATGGCAGGGTGTACGACAGACTCGCCGCGCACATCGCCGTATGAAACAGCTGAACAAGGAACAAACCCAATTCTATACGAATGCTAGTCATCAACTGAAAACCCCACTTACTCTTATAGCTGGACCAGTGAAACAGCTATTGAAGCTCAATACACTGAAAGGTGATGACCACGCATTATTAGAAATAGTAGACCATAATGTTGCTCAGTTGGAGTCGCTGGTATCGAATGTCCTCAATTTCCGCCATGAAGTTCAGAACACTGTTAGTGATGATACAGTGGTTGATGATCTTTCTCTAAATGCCTCTAAGAATATTGTGCATGAGAGCCATTTAGATATGCTCAATCAGGAAGATACTGACGAGTTACCCAATATCCTTATTGTGGAAGATAACGATGATATGCGCCGTTATCTGCGCACTCTGCTGGCTCACCGCTTCTATGTATTAGAGGCCTGTGACGGACAGAGTGGGTTGCAGTTGGCTCGTGAAAGTGTGCCCGATTTAATTGTGAGCGATGTGATGATGCCCGTGATGGACGGACTACAATTATGCAAGCATCTGAAGGAGGATTTCATCACCTGTCACATTCCTGTTATCCTGCTCACGGCCCGCAGTGAAGAAGTTCAGCAGATGGAGGGCTACGAGCACGGAGCCGATGCCTACATGACCAAGCCCTTCAGTGCAGACCTGCTTGTCAGTCGCATCAACAACCTGTTACGCACCCGCCAGAAGCTGCAGGCTGCTTTCAAAGACGGACATCAAGAAAAAAATCAAGTGAAACTTACCACACAGGATAAACTCTTCATAGACCAGCTGCGCGAGGTGGTTAGGGAGAAAATGGCAAACCCAAAGCTGAAGATGGACGACCTAGGCGAAGACCTAGGCATCAGCCGTGTGCAACTCTACCGCAAGGTGAAAGTGCTTACCGGACTATCGCCTGTGGAGCTGCTGAAAGAGATGAGGTTGGAGCGAGCAAAGATACTGCTGAACAGCTCCACAAAGACTATTGCTGAGATTGCCTACGAGGTAGGCTTTGCCAACCCCAGCTATTTTTCCACTTGCTTCAAGAAGCAATTCGGCAAGCTACCAATGGAGTATCGTGCAGAATAACAGTCACTTAGATCCAAGTAGTTCTTTATCAGCTCTCCGTCAAAAGCGTGAGTACCCACGGAGCGCGACTCAAAGATTGAACAATAATGAAGTGAATTCTCTGCAATCGGGCTTTCACCTTGATTGGATCGTGCCTCTCTCATCTCAACCTTAGATTGCTTGAAGAGAAACGCTCCGTCTGAAAGAGCAAAGACAGAGCAAGTCGAATGCAATCTGGAACTCTTAGTTCTTTGCATGAAAAGCAATCGCTCGGTGACGAAAGAGACGCATTGTTTGAAAAAACTTCCGAAACATCTAACAATTATTATAAAGAATCTTTCAGATTTGTTACATGAAACAATTTTTATAGTGTCAGAACGATTAATTTCAGCCATTTGCCCTTTGAGTAGGTAATTTTGCAGTAAGTAATACGACAAAACAGTTTATTAACTAAAAACGTAAAAGCAAATGGAAAAACTGAAAAGATTCCTGTTGAGCACACTGCTCGTATTTGCAAGTACATTATTGTACGCGCAAACGGAGATTACGGGTTCTGTCGTCGATGAGACTGGCGAAGGTGTCATCGGTGCCACCGTAAAAGAGAAAGGTACCAGCAATGGTACTGTTACCGACTTCGACGGTAATTTCAAGATGAAGGTTGCGGCAGGTACCACACTTGTCATCACTTACATCGGTTATGACCCAGTGGAGGTGGCTGCTGCCAACGGTATGAAAGTAGAACTGAAGGAGAATGCCTCGGAACTTGCCGAGGTGGTTGTGACAGGTTACCAGACACAGCGCAAGGCCGACCTGACAGGTTCGGTGGCTGTGGTGAAAACCGACGAACTGAAGACCTCATCAGACACCGATCCCATGCGTGCCTTGCAGGGAAAGGTTCCTGGCATGACCATCACCAGCACAGGTTCTCCTGTGGGTGCCGGTACCGTCCGCATCCGTGGTGGTGGCTCGTTTAACTCATCACAAGACCCTCTTTTCATCATTGACGGTGTGCCCACAACGACAAACCTGAACACACTGAACATGAACGACATTGAGTCGATGCAGGTATTGAAGGATGCTGCTTCTGCCTCTATCTATGGTAGCCGTGCTGCTAATGGTGTTATCATTATCACTACCCGTTCGGGTAAGAAGGGTGACAAAGTGAAGGTGGATTTCTCTGCTAACCTGACTGCATCGTTCTACAACAAGCAAAGCATGATGAATCTGTCCAATTCTTCGGAATATGCCACGGCGATGGCACAAGCAGCCATGAACGATGGATTAGACCCCGAACAATATGCCAACAACTACGGTCTGACACTCAATGCCAAGGCTGGCACGCCAATCAAGGCCTACGATCCTGCAACGGGTCAGATGCGCGAGTTCACTGTGAACGGCCGCTACGACGGTTTCATGAATCAGAGCAAGACGATGCGCTATAGCGACACCGACTGGTTGGATGAGATTTCACGCACAGGATTCTCACAGAACTACGACCTCTCTATTTCTAACGCCACAGAGAAATCCTCGGCATTGTTCTCTTTCGGTTACAAGAAGAACAATGGTATCTTGAAATACACAGACTTTGAGAGTTTCTCCAGCCGAATCAATACCAGCTACAAGGTAAACAAGATGGTGACTATCGGCGAGAATGCCACTATCACCTACAGTGATCAGGTAGACTGTGCTCCTTTGGAGAATGCGTTGAAGATGGCTCCCACACTGCCAGTATATGAAGAGGACAATGAGACGTTCTCTGGCCCCGTTGGTGGTATGAGTGACCGTCAGAACCCTCTGAGAGAACTCTACCACAACCGCGACAACAGGTTGAAGATGTGGCGTATCTTTGGCAACGGCTACATCAACATTCAGCCCATCAAGGGTTTGACGCTGCGTTCCAACTTCGGTCTTGACTACTGGTCGGAATTCATTCACAGCGTAGTTTACACCTGGCACAGTGACGTGGTGAACAACTCAACCCCTTCTGCCAATCTTGGCAACAAGAACTCCATCAAGTGGACTTGGTCGAATACAGCCAACTATAACTTCACTATCGCAGCAGACCACTCATTCATTCTGCTGGCAGGTTTAGAGCTTCACCGTGACGTGGAAGAACGTTCTTCGTCCTATGCACAGATGTTCGCTCTCGAGAACTACAATTACATGTGGCCTGATGCTGCCACTGGTACACAACGTGCAGGAGGTATCCGCGAGGGTTACAACCTGGTATCGTTCTTCGGTAAGATTGACTATAACTGGAAAGACCTGGTGCTCGCTTCGTTCACTATCCGTCGAGATGGCTCGAGCCGTTTCGGTGAGAACAACCGCTACGGTACCTTCCCTGCATTCACGCTGGGTTACCGTCTCTCAGAGAACCTGAAGCAGGACTGGATAAACGACCTGAAAGTACGTGCATCATGGGGTGAGACTGGTAACCAGGCCATTTCCAACTATGCTCGCTACGGTCTCTACGCAGCCACCTATGGCGGTGGTCGCAATGAGTCTACCGCCTACGACCTTCAGCTGGCTGGAAGCGGCATCTTCCCCTCAGGTTTCCGTGCCACACAGTCGCAGAACAACAATCTGAAGTGGGAATCCACCGAGCAGTATAACTTCGGTCTTGACTTCACTCTCTTTGGCAGCAGTGTCTATGGTACAGCCGATGCCTATATTAAAAATGTAAAAGACATGCTCATCAACCCCGCATACCTCGGTTCAATGGGTGAAGGCGGTGCCTCATGGCTTAATGGTCCCAGCCTGCGCAACTGGGGTATGGAGTTTGCCCTGGGCTATCGCGGCACCACCGACTTTGGTTTGCGTTACAACGTGAACGGCAACCTTGACTTCTTCCGCCAGCGTGTAACCTATCTGCCAGAAACCACCACTGGTTCTTATGTACATACCGCTAAGGAGAACCTCGTCGAGGCCAAGAAGCCATACGGTTCAATCGTGGGTTACGTGGTTGACGGACTGTTCCAGAACCGTGAGGAAGTTCTGGCCAGCGGCCAGGAGAATGCTCGCGTGGGTGGTCTGAAGTATGCTGACCTTGATGGCAATGGTATCATCAACGAACAGGATCAGACCTGGATTTTCAACCCCGTTCCCAACTTTTCTTGGGGTCTGAATTTCGAACTGGGCTACAAGGAGTTTGATTTCTCTATGTTCTGGCAAGGTGTTGCCGGTCAGGACGTGTACAACGACCAGAAGTTCCAGACCGACTTCTACTCCATCACCGATGCAGGATCGAACAAGGGTAACCGCATGCTCGGAGCCTGGACTACAGCCAACACCGGCAGCACCATTCCTGCTCTGACCACCAACAACGTAGGTAATGAGAACCGAGCCTCCACTTACTTTGTAGAAAACGGTTCTTACGCCAAGTTGCGCCAGATACAGATAGGTTACAACTTACCTGAAACCCTGCTGAAGAAGGTGAATATGACCTCGGCCCGCGTCTACATCTCAGGCCACAACCTACTCACTCTGAAGAGCAGTTCTCTCACCTGTAGCGACCCTGAGAATCCCCGTTGGATGTATCCTAACAGCACCAGCTTCTCTTTCGGTATCCAAACGAGTTTCTAAGGAATCAATAAGTCTAAGGAATATAGGAATAAAGAAATTAATTACAATAGAAGAATTATGAAGACAATATATCAAGCAATATGTGCAGGTCTGATCGTTTGCGGATCATTGACTTCTTGCAATGACTTCATCGATGTTGAGCCGCAGGGTGTCATCAGCGAAGACCTCGCCATGAGCCAGCCCGATGAAATGGTTACCTCTGCCTACGCCAAGCTCGGCGACGACTGGTACACCTACCCATTCAACCTCTGGCCTTACGGCGATGTCAGTAGCGACGATGCCATGAAAGGTGGTTCGGGAACAACTGACACCAACTACCATCCCGTAGAGGTATGGTCAACACTGACTGCCTCAACGCCCGACCACATGGATGAACTGTGGTATCACTTCTACTGCTCTATCTCACGCTGCAACCGCGCCCTCGTATCACTCTCAGAGTATGGCAAGGACAAACTGGGCGAAGAGAAAACCAAGATCCGCGAAGGCGAAGTACGCTTCCTCCGTGCTCATTTCTACTTCAAGCTCGTTCAACTATGGAACCAGGTACCTTGGGTCGATGAGGAGGTTTATAAGAACCATACGGAAGAGCAGACCCGTAACGATGCCTTCTCACACGAGGAACTGATGCAGAAAATCATCGCCGACTTCAAGGCTGCCTACGATGTACTGCCCGCACAGCAGCAGGACGGTGGACGTGCCAACAAGATTGCAGCCGCTGCCTATTTGGCCAAATGTTATCTCACCATGGCATGGGGCGACGGTTACGAGGCAAATACAGGTGTCAGCCACATCAACCAGGAATATATGAAGGAGGTGCTGAAGTACACCCAGGAAGTACAGAATTCACAGTATGGCTACTTAGAGGACTATGGTGACATCTTCCTGCCCGAGTACAAGAACTCGAAAGAAAGCGTCTTTGCTGTCCAGCACTCTGACTATCAGGACGACAACACCCTCTACGGTCGTGCCAACTGGAGCAACATGCTGAATGGCTGCTGGGGCATCTGGTCGTGCGGATGGGATTTCCACAAACCCACACAGAACCTTGTCAATGCCTTCAAGACCCGCGACGGTCTGCCCATGTTCGACGACTATAACAACGAGACAGCTTATCCCATCAATGGTGTACCCACCTCACAGAAATGGGATCCGCGGCTCTTCCATACCGTTGGCATGCCTACCTTCCCATACAAATATGAGACGGAGTACACCATGACAAAGGACAACAGCCGTACACCCAACACCTATGGATACTACACTTCACTGAAAGAGGTTCCACAGCGTTCCAAGGGAGAGACTTTCGACAATCCCTGGCAGGCCTTTGCCATGAACGATTATGTGCTGCGCTATACGGACATCATGCTGATGCGTGCAGAGGCCCTTATCGAGACCAATGCACTGGAGGATGCCCGCACCATCATCAATGCCATCCGTCAGCGCGCCAAGAACAGCGTTGCCAAGCACATTGGATATGCTGCCAACCAATGCGAGATAGCTCTCTATCCTTCAAATTATTTCTCTACAAAGGAACAGGCTCGCCAATGCCTGCAGTGGGAGCGCCGTCTGGAACTGGCAATGGAAAATGGACGCTACTTTGACCTGCGCCGCTGGGGCATTGCTTCAAAGACACTGAATCAGTTCTTCGAGAAAGAAAAGGACGTTGTCTATGATGGTCAGACCTATGCCCAGTACTACAAGGACGCACACTACACACCGGCCAAGAACGAGTACTTCCCCTTACCCTATATCCAGCTCTATTACGTGCCCGGGCTCTACACACAGAACAAAGGATACAATTAACTTTGTTATGAATTAACAGTTAAGAGGTTATAGTATAAGAACAAACAGAATAAACAGTTATGAAAAAAATATCATTCTTTATAATGGCGATGGTAACCTTGGTCCTGATTTCTTGTCAGGACAAGGACATCGACCGCGAAGCCATGGTTTTGAAGGCTCCCGATGCTTCACAGATCACAGGCCAGTTGAACGGCGATGACTATATCTGGACATGGCCCCAGCAACAAGCTTCGATGCAGGTGTCAGTCTACCGCAACGGCACGCTTTTCTCAAGCGAGACTGTCAGCGGCAACAGCTTCACACAGAGAGAAGTTCCTACGAACGTTCCTTTCGAATACGTATTCAAACTCTCTGACGGAAAGAACCTCTCCACCGGTGTTATCAAAACCTATACCCGCGAGGGTGCAACCAGCATCAGCGCTGTACAAATGAGTCAGGTAGACAAGGCAGGAGGTTATGATGCTCTCGTAGTATGGGACAAGGCTGCTGATGCCACCAGCATCAAGCTGACGGCCACAAACGGCAAGCAGACCATCAGCGAGACTCTCCCTGGCACTCAAACGAGCTATACCATACCCAATGTGAAGACTGGCGACACCTGGGAGGTCATCCTGACAGCTGTCAATGACAAAGGCACAGCCCTCTCCACCCGTTCTTCACTCCGCATCGGTAAGACGGCTATCGGATTCCTGAGTATCTATGCCACACCCGAGGAACTGGTTGAGAACGGTGACGATGACGAGGCTTCAGCATGGCTCTGGCTGCATGAGACCTATCCTACTGCTCAGTTCGTACCTTTCAGCAGCATTTCAGATGCCAGCGCGGTAGAACCTTTCCGTGTACTTTTCTGGCTGCGCGACTTGGAGAACGTGAGTGAGAACGACGTATGGAATATACCTGCTAACGTACAAGCTGCAACACCAGTCATACGCGAGTGGTACCGTCAAGGAGGCAGCCTGCTGCTTTGGAGCCACGCCACCGTCTATGCCGGACATCTGGGACGCATCAGTCTCGATGAGATGAAGGGCAACGACCACGCCTTTGGCTTCGGTGGTGGCGGTGTAAACAATGATGTGTGGAAGATGGCTGTAGAGCTCAATCCCGACCACAAGTTCAAAAAGGACCACTCTTCACATCCCATCTACAAGGGACTTGAGGTAGAGACAACGGCCGACACGAAGCTTATTGCCTTCAAGGGACCAGGTTGGACAGAAGACCATAATTGCCTGTATTTCAATCTGCCCAGCCTATGGACAGGTATTGGAAACCAGGAAGAGGCCTGCTACACACAATGCACCCAAACCTACGGTATCTATCCTCTTGGCACATGGGACAGCCAGATATGGTGGGTCAGCCAGATGAACGTTTGGGAAGCCCAGCAGGGCAATACAGAGTTCAAGGGTACCCTGCTCTGCATTGGCAATGGCGGCTGTGAGTTCTCAATGAAGAACAGTGACGGAACTCCCGACAAGAGCGCACACCCAAAGAACAACATCTATCAGGATAATGTGCTCACACTGGCCAAGAACTCTCTGGAATACTTAAAGACAAGGTAGTTTCATACATATTAGTTAGATTATTTATAGCTATGAAGAAATCAATTTGTTTCTTTTCTTCGCTGATGGTAGCCACCGCGATGGTGGCTACCATTTGTGCCTGTTCGAGTGACGATCCCAAACAAGACTACAATCCTCTCATCGACGAGCCAAAGGAAGAACAGCCCCAACCCAACGAGCCTACGAAACAAAGCGGCTACACCGAGCAATACCGCCCACAAATTCACTTCACACCAGCCGAGAACTGGATGAACGATCCTAACGGCATGGTCTATGTGAACGGGGTTTACCACCTTTTTTATCAGTATAACCCGCAAAACAACGACTGGGGCAACATGTCGTGGGGACACGCGACATCCAGCGACCTCATCCACTGGGCAGAACAGCCAGTGGCCATGACACGCGACGAACTGGGAGCAGTCTTCAGCGGTTCCTGTGTCATTGACGTGAACAACACGGCTGGATTCGGTGCCAATGCCATGATAGCCCTCTATACTTCGGCAGGAGAAACCGGCGACGTGCAGGGGAAACAGCAGCAGAGCATTGCCTACAGTACAGACGGAGGCAAGAACTTCACCCGCTACACTGGCAATCCTGTCATACGCAATGATGACGATAATCTGCGCGACCCCAAGGTGTTCTGGCACGAGCAGAGTAAGCAGTGGATCATGGCACTTGCCAAAGGATGGAAGATGGGCGTAGAGTTTTACAGTTCTCCCGATTTGAAGAACTGGACACACCAAAGCACATTCTTTGTGACATTGGCAGGACGACCCAGCCTACAATGGGAGTGCCCTGACCTTATTCAGTTGGGAGAAAAGTGGGTGTTGTTGGTAAGTGTTAATCCCGGCGGTCCTATTTTGGGTTCAGGAATGATGTACTTCCTAGGTGAATTCGACGGAAAGACCTTTACTGCCGATGAACTTGACTATCCGCTTTGGCTGGATTACGGCATGGACAACTATGCTGGAGTCACCTGGAGCAATACCGGTGATCGCAAAGTGATGATAGGATGGATGAACAACTGGCAATATGCCGGTACAGTTCCCTGTTCACCTTGGCGCTCGGCCATGACACTGCCACGTGAACTGAAACTCATCAACTACGGCAAAAAGACCTTATTGGCCACTACCGTAGTCAGCGAGATTGACAAAATAGCCGACAACTGGAAGGCGGCCGACGGAGACCTTGATGTAAAAGATGCCTACCAGTTGCGCATCACTGTCAGCCTTGACCAGAACTCAACCATTACATTAAGCAATGCAACGGACGAGAAGTATGTCCTCGACATCATAGCATCAGAACGCACACTAACGGCTCATCGTACGTCGGCAACTGGTCAGACATCCTTCAATGGCACCTTCTCTGTCCCGTCAGTGAAAGCTCCGCTCAATGTCACAGGCAAAGAAGTGACACTCGATATTTTTGTCGACCAATCATCGGTGGAAGTATTCACTCAGAATGGATCCATGTCGATGACCAATCTCGTATTCCCCAGATCCATCTACAACCGACTCACCGTTAGTGGCGCTTCCTATGAGGCTCAAGTGCGTCGCCTAAATAGTATTTGGCATTAGTTTTGCTGGAAATATTTGTTTGCAACTGATAATTTTCGTGCAAAGAACGTAATTTGATAGTATTTGTATCAATATTTACAGAGCAAATAGGAAAAATTATGTAATTTTGCAGCAGAAAACTTAAAACCTACGAATATGAAAAAACTAATGATGATGATGACCGTTTTGCTATTGACGGTATCAATGAAAGCCCAGACTCCTATGATTCTGGGCGAGAAACACGCCATGTTGCGGGTTACACAGGACAAGAAGTATGTGCTGCTGCCCGTTCAAGAGACAGAAGAGATTGCGGCAATTGCAGTTTTAGACGGCCGGAACGAGATGGTGCAGCGCATCAATGTGAAGCTGGCCATTGACCGTGTAGACTATTATGTCCCCTATGAACTGAAAAACGCACGACTGCTCGACATTGAATTTCACGGAGACCGTCGCCAGAAAGGTGCTGTTGGCGAGTTTGTATGCTGGAAAGAGATCAAATTCTCTGACACGTTCGACACCGCCAATCGCGAGAAGTTCCGTCCTATCTACCATCACACTCCTTTGTACGGATGGATGAACGACCCGAACGGAATGTTCTACAAGGATGGCGTGTGGCACCTGTTCTACCAGTACAACCCCTACGGTTCGCAATGGGAGAACATGCACTGGGGGCATTCCACAAGCCGTGACCTGGTTCATTGGGAGAGTCAGCCGCTGACATTTGAGCCCGACTGGCTGGGTAGTATCTTCAGCGGGTCTTGTGTGACAAACGGCAACGAGGTGGTGGCGTTCTATACTTCTGCAGGACATCACCAGACTCAGTCAATGGCAGTGTCAAAAGACAATGGTCGTACCTTCAAGAAATACGAAGGTAATCCCGTCATAACGTCAGACCAACCCGACTTCCGCGACCCCAATGTATTTTGGTATGAGCCGACAAAACGTTGGGTTATGATTCTCGCTGTGGGCCAGGAGATGCAGATCTATTCCTCTGCCGACATGAAGGCTTGGAACTATGAATCATCGTTCGGCAAGGAATACGGCAATCATGGCGGTGTATGGGAATGTCCTGACCTGTTCAGCATAGACGGGAAATGGGTACTCTTGTGCAACATCAACCCCGGCGGTCCTTTCGGTGGAAGCGCCACACAATATTTCGTGGGCGACTTTGACGGTAAGAAGTTCGCTTGCGAGTCGATGCCGAAGGTGACCAAGTGGTTGGACTACGGAAAAGACCATTACGCTACGGTGTCGTTTTATAACGCACCAGACAACCGTCGAGTGGTGTTAGCCTGGATGTCAAACTGGCAGTATGCCAACCAGGTACCCACAAAACAGTTCCGTTCTGCCAATTCCATCGCCCGTGACCTTGGTATCTTCAAATATAATGAGGAGACCTATGTGAGTGTGGTGCCTTCGAAGGAGATGCTTGCTCTGCGTGGTCAGAAGGTAAAGAAGCCGACAGAGGCCTGTGAGATTGTAGTTGATTTGAAAGGCTCTGCAGACATTCTGCTGTCGAACAACAAGAATGAAGAGGTAATCATGCACTATGATGCACAGCAGCAGACCTTCTCGATGAACCGCGCTAAGAGTGGCGACGTGAGCTTCAGCGAGGCATTCCCTTGCGAAACCGTTGCACCCACTTACGGCTCTATCAAGCAGTTGCGTATCTTCATCGACCGCTGCAGCATCGAGGCTTTCGATACTGAAGGTAAAATGGCGATGACCAACCTTGTATTCCCTTCGGAACCCTACAACAACATCAAGATCAAAGGCGGCAAGGCCACCATCTACGAAATCAAAAAATAACACAATATTATGAGCAATCAAAACAAATCCATCTATCTCATCCCCGTGATGCTCTGCTTCTTCTGCATGGGCTTCGTGGATTTGGTGGGTATCGCCTCCAACTATGTGAAGGCCGACTTGGGTCTGAGTGACTCCGTAGCTAATGTATTCCCTTCATTGGTGTTCTTCTGGTTCCTCATCTTCAGCGTTCCAACAGGTATGCTGATGAACAAAATCGGCCGTAAGAATACCGTGCTCCTCTCACTTATAGTAACCGTTGTATCGCTGATCATCCCGCTTTTCGGCAACAGCTTCGGCGTGATGCTCGTAGCCTTCTCACTGCTAGGTATTGGTAATGCGCTGATGCAAACCAGCATCAATCCGCTGGCCATGCTCATCATTGGCAATAAGAATCTAGCATCTACACTGACCTTCGGACAATTCGTCAAAGCCATTGCATCGTTCCTGGCTCCTTACCTGGCTATGTGGGGAGCAACACAGGCGATGCCATCTTTCGGCTATGACTGGCGAGTATTGTTCCTCGTATACTTCATCGTCGGAGTGCTTGCTACACTGCTACTGTGGGCAACACCTATTCAAGAGGAGATAAACGAAGGTAAGTCATCAACGTTCATGGATTGCCTGCGGCTACTGGGCAAGCCCATTGTTCTGCTGTCGTTCCTGGCCATCATGTGCCATGTAGGAATCGATGTGGGCACCAATACAACAGCTCCCAAACTGCTCATGGAACGAGTGGGTATGACACTCAACGAAGCAGCATTCGCCACCTCTCTCTATTTCATATTCCGAACCATTGGTGCGTTGACAGGCTCATTCTTCCTTCGTGTCATGAAGACACGCTGGTTTTTCATCGCCAGTGTATGTCTCATGGCACTGAGTATGGCACTCATGTTCGGTGGTGAGACAAAGGCTATGCTTTATACAGCCATCGCTCTTGTAGGCTACGGCAACTCCAACATCTTTTCAATGGCGTTCAGCGAAGCTTTGCTGACCGTTCCCGACAAGCAGAACGAGGTGTCTGGACTGATGATCATGGGTCTGTTTGGTGGAACCATTTTCCCGCTTCTCATGGGCTTCTGCAGCGATGCCATGGGTCAGGCTGGTGCCGTGGCAGTTATGGCCATCGGCGTCATCTACCTCTTTACTTATATACCAAGAATCAAACGCTAAAACGCAAATATTATGGATCAGAAACGTTATGTAGTAGGACTCGGCGAAGTCCTGTGGGACGTACTCCCCGAAGGCAAGAAACTGGGCGGAGCCCCTGCCAATTTCGCTTATCACGCAGGTCAGTTCCTAGGTTCCGACAATACCATCGCCATCAGTGCCTTGGGCGAAGATCGTCTGGCCGACGAGACCATCATGGCTCTGAAGGAGCATGGATTGAACGACCTGTTGCCCCGTGTTCCCTACCCCACCGGTACCGTACAGGTACAACTCGACGAGCAGGGAATCCCCACTTACGACATCAAGGAAAACGTGGCATGGGACAACATCCCGTTCGACGACGACATCCAGCAGATAGCCCGCAATTGCCGTGCTGTGTGTTTCGGATCGCTCGCCCAGCGCAATGTGGTGAGCCGCGAAACCATCCATAAGTTCCTCGATGCCACACCCGCAGACTGCGTAAAGATCTTCGATATCAACCTGCGCCAGCAGTTCTATACCAAAGATATCATCAAAGAGTCATTGCAGCGTTGTAACATTCTGAAAATCAACGACGAGGAGCTAGTGCTTATCGGCCGTATGTTTGGCTATCCTGGTCTTGACATTGAAAACAAGTGTTGGCTCATCTTGGGCAAGTACAACCTCGACATGCTTGTCCTTACCTGTGGCACAAACGGTTCATACGTCTTCACACCCGGTCAGATGTCATTCCAAGAAACGCCAAAGGTACAGGTGGCCGACACTGTTGGCGCTGGCGATTCCTTCACAGGTTCGTTCTGCGCTGCCATTCTCAATGGTAAGCCGGTGCCTGAAGCCCACAAGAAAGCTGTCGAAGTCTCTGCATTCGTCTGCACACAGAACGGTGCCATGCCTACACTACCCGAAAGCCTTCTGAAATAATAAATAGCTGAGGACAATAAAAACACTTCAACCTTAGGAAGCCCTTTTCCTAAGGTTGAAGTGTTTTATAAGGTGGTTTAACCCGAATCGGTCATTAGCGTTATGATGAAAACAGCCTTTATTTTGGAATAGATGCCCTGCGGACTGACAGTTTTTCAGATGAACTTCCTGCACGCCTTGCGCAATGGCATAAGCACCGACTTTGGCAGCAAGGCTATGTATCGTCGGCTGTAGGAAAGAAAGCGGCCTACCAAGCGCACAGTTCCTTATACTAAAATAATTGTGAAATGCCAAACACATTAGCAAAATGGCGCACATTTTGCGACGTTTTTAGTCAATAATCGTCGAATGAGCCTCATAAGATCATAAGAGCATAAAAAGGGACCTGCCCAAGCGGACAAATCCCTTTCATTATGCCAGAGTGATACTTACTCTTCGACAGCTGCCTGCGCGGCGGCTAATTAAACACTATTGTTAGAACACAGATTGCATTACGACTTTTCAGCACGTTCTGCAAATTTTGCTTGCAAAATGAATAATTTCTCATGACATTACGTTTGTTTTGCACGTTTTTCTTGCAGAACGTGTTTGATTTTATTTAATAACAAGGTGAAATACACAGAAAACCTGCCAAATATGTTAAAAATCGCACAAATAGGCAGAATATCATTTACTTTATTTTGCCGTTTGATGTATTTTTATTACCTTTGCGGCAAAATATAATAAATATGAGTACAATTGTTGGAAGAAAACATGAGATAGAAGAGTTGGAGCGACTCTACTATAGTGACCGTCCTGAATTCGTTGCTGTTTATGGTAGGCGGCGAGTTGGTAAGACATATCTCATCAAGC
>Ga0247610_10000807_pt1 | contig 41937 bp, 38 predicted proteins | sample 174DNAGHGhighgp2_FD_193483 | JGI IMG/M metagenome (GOLD analysis project Ga0247610, IMG submission 193483) | Sheep rumen microbial communities from Palmerston North, Manawatu-Wanganui, New Zealand - 1742 DNA GHGhigh gp2 | ecosystem: Host-associated > Mammals > Digestive system > Stomach > Rumen...
GTGTTAAGCCTGTAGCTAGCGTTCATCCTGAGCCAGGATCAAACTCTACATTGTAAAATTCTTTATCTTACATATATAAATATGTGTCTCTGTCTGCAGAATGACCGATTTATCCTAAATAGAAAATCGACGGTTCGTTCAATTACCCAAGACTGACTGAATATATCCAGACAGCCTCGCTTCTTGTACTACTTGTCTGTTTATGTAAATCTTTCAAAGAACTCTTATCTTTTCAACTCTCATCCTATTTTTAGGGAGAAAGCGGATGCAAAGGTATGACTTTTTCTGGAACTAGAAAAACTTTTTGCTGACTTTTTTCGGAAAAGTTTAAAATTTAACCATTTTTTAGAAACCTATTCATATATCTCTTCGGCATCCGTTTCCTCAACTTCCGGTTCTACCACGCCATTATATGGGCAAGGATTAAATCCTGGCGGCATATCGAAGACTGCTTGCTCGCTATATCCGAGGCGTTTGTCTGCATAGACCTTTTGCATGTAATATGCCCAGACAGGAAGAGCCATAGCAGCACCCTGACCATAAGTCATGGTCTCGAAGTGAATATCGCGGTCATCGCCTCCTACCCAACAGCCGCTAACGAGTGATGGTGTTATTCCCATAAACCATGCATCACTATTATTATTAGTGGTACCTGTCTTGCCTCCCATCTGGCAATGGATATTGTAACGGGAACGTACTCGGCTACCCGTACCTCCATCGACTACAGCTTGAAGCATGTAAAGCATTTTATTTGCACTCTCCTCGCTAATAACCTCATTTAACCTTGGCTGGAACTCCACAATAAGATTTCCTTCATTGTCACAAATTTTTGTCACAAAAAGAGGCGCAGAACGAATGCCATTATTGACAAATGCGGTGTAAGCACTAACCATTTCGCCAACCGTTATCTCACATGGACCAAGACACAGAGCCATGGATGGGTGAATGTCAGGATTCTTTATTCCATACTCATGCAACAACTGCACAAAGGCAGATGGACTCAGCCTGCTCATGAGATAGGCAGAAATCCAGTTATTCGACTGTTGCAGTCCCCACTTCAGTGTAACCATTTCCCCATATCGAGCATGGCTACCATTACGCGGTGTCCATGGCCTTCCGGCAACCATATAAGTTTGTTGTACATTGGGAGCCACATCACAGGGTGTAAAGCCATTTTCCATAGCAAGGCTATATAGGAATGGTTTGATGGTTGATCCCACCTGTCGCCTTCCGTCCATGCACATGTCATAAGCAAAATGTACGAAGTCTGGTCCTCCGACATATGCTTTCACTGCCCCATTTTTTGGATCCATGCTCATAAAGCCACACCTGAGGAACTTCTTATAATACCGAATAGAGTCAAGAGGAGTCATCACGGTGTCAACTTCTCCATGATAGGAGAAGACCGTCATGTCTGTCTTGGTATTAAAAGAACGTTCAATCTCGGCTTTAGATGCCCCATTGTTTTTTAGCACCCTATATCTTTCGCTCTGTCGAACGGATCGCATCAAGATAGTCTTAACCTGCTCATTAGACAATTTACTGGTATAAGGAGCATTGGGTTTACGTTTGTTCTCCTGATTAAAAGCAGGCTGCAGATATTTAGCGACATGTTCAAAGACAGCTTGCTCCGCATACTGTTGCATACGAGAATCGATTGTTGTATAGACTTTCAATCCATCCGTATAGACATTATAATGGTCGCCATTTTTCTTTCTATTCTTATTGCACCATCCATACAGAGGATCGGTTTCCCAATTGATAGAGTCCTGATAGTACTTACCCATGTTCCACGATGCATAATCAGACTTTTCAGGCTTATTAGCCATCATATATCTTCGCAGATAATCACGGAAATAGACCGCTATACCATCTTTGTGGTCGGCGACATGGAATTTAAGTTTTACTGGTTCTGCCGTGCACTGGTCGTACTGTTGTTCGGAGATATATCCAGCTTTCAGCATTTGTCCTAAGACAACATTTCTTCTTTCGCGTGCCCTTTCAGGGTAACGTACCGGATTATATAAAGATGGATTTTTGCATAGTCCTATCAATAATGCAGACTCAGAAATAGTCAGGTCTTTTGGATCCTTGCTAAAATACGTATTAGATGCCGTCTTGATACCAACAGCATTGTGAAGGAAATCGAAATAATTGAGATACATTGTTATTATTTCATCCTTCGTGTAATTACGCTCAAGTTTTATGGCAATCACCCACTCTATTGGTTTCTGCAGAAGACGCTCCAGGACACTGTGAGCAGTAGCAGAATACAATTGTTTTGCCAACTGCTGAGTAATGGTTGATCCACCACCTGCACTTTTCTGACGCATCAGTCCACGTTTTACCACAGCTCTTCCAAGAGCATAAAAGTCGATACCCGAATGTTCGTAGAAACGAATATCCTCTGTTGCCACCAGCGCTTGTATAAGTGAAGGTGAAAGCTGAGTGTAGTCAACGAGTACACGGTTTTCGCGATTATAGTTCCATGTACCCATAACTTTTCCATCTGCTGAATATACCTGTGTAGCAAACCGGTTAATAGGATTTTGCAAGTCCTCAACAGGTGGCATATAGCCTATCCAGCCATTAAAAATAGCAGTAAACGCAAGGACGACCAAAAGTACACCCCCTATAAGTATCGTCCATAACGAACGTACGATAAACTTTCTCATTTGTCTATATATATTATAATATGTATAGTAAACCGCCTGCAAAAGTAATGCTTTTTCCTCATATATCAAAAAACTTTACTCTTTTTTATTCGTTTAGGTTGTCTATCTCAAAAAATATGTGTAACTTCGCAGCCAAATCGTAAAAGTATATGGAGAAACATAATTTTGTAACGATAGCCAATCTCACACGAGAGAAAATACTTTACATGATTGAGATGGCTGAGGAATTTGAGAAACATCCCAACCGCGAGCTACTGAAAGGAAAAGTAGTAGCTACATTGTTTTTTGAGCCATCCACCCGTACACGCCTTTCTTTTGAGACAGCAGCCAACCGTCTTGGTGCACGTGTCATAGGCTTTGCCGATCCCAAAATCACCAGTGGCACAAAAGGTGAAACGCTAAAAGACACCATACTAATGGTTAGCAACTACGCAGATGTCATAGTAATGCGTCACTACATAGAAGGCGCTGCACAATACGCCAGCGAGATAGCTCCGATTCCAATTATCAATGCCGGCGACGGTGCTCATCAGCATCCTTCACAATGCATGCTTGACCTCTACTCTATTTACAAGACTCAAGGCACCCTTGACAACTTGAATATTTACATGGTCGGAGACCTGAAATACGGACGAACAGTTCACTCGTTGCTCATGGCCATGCGGCACTTTAATCCTACGTTTCACTTCGTAGCACCAAAAGAGTTGCAGATGCCTCGTGAATACAAAATTTACTGTGATGAGCATGGCATTAAATACCAAGAGCATACAGCTTTTAACGAGAAGACCATTCAAGACGCAGACATTCTTTATATGACACGTGTTCAGAAAGAGCGTTTTTCTGATTTGATGGAATATGAGCGTGTAAAAAACGTTTATGTCCTAAACAGCGAGATGCTCCGTTCTGCAAAAGAAAACCTGAAAGTTCTTCATCCGTTACCACGAGTCAACGAGATAGCATACGATGTAGATGAAAATCCACATGCGTACTACATACAACAGGCAGGCAATGGACTATTTGCCCGCGAGGCAATCTTCTGCGACGTACTTGGCATTACCTTAGACGAGGTTAAGAACGACAAAACCATCATATAATCAAACACTTACAAACACGCTCATGCTATGCAAAAAAACGAGATGTTAGTTGCCGCAATTGAAAACGGCACTGTAATTGACCACATACCCAGCAACAAGACCTATCATGTTGCCACACTTTTACGTCTTAACGAACTGAACACTCCAGTAACCATTGGATATAATTTCCGTTCAAAAAAACTCGGCACGAAAGGTATCATAAAAGTAGAGAACAAATTTTTCACTGACGAAGAAATCTCTCGTCTGTCAGTAGTAGCTCCAAATATTGTCCTAAATATTATCAAGGACTATGAAGTAGTGGAAAAGAAAATGGTTACAACACCAGATGAAATTCGTGGTATTGTCAAATGTAACAACCCCAAATGCATTACCAACAACGAGCCTATGGCCACGTATTTCCATGTGCATGACGGTATTCTGACATGCCACTACTGTGAAAAGGAACAAGACATCAACAAGGTGGAGTTAGTATAAAAGTCAATAACTCATTGGGACGTGAGACGAAGGTGGTAGCACCATGATTCAGGAGAAAATCTTTACTACGGAATCCCCACAACACACTGACACAAGGCAATCCGCTGTTTTTTGCCGTTGCCACATCAACATCACTATCCCCCACATAAACAGCCTGTTCTTTCGACACGCCCAACTGCCGCAGTGCTTCTAACACGGTGTCAGGTGCAGGTTTTTTGCGAATACCTTCCGACTCATGCTCTCCAATGGCCACCTGAATCATTGGAAAGAAATGATGGACCAGTTCTTGTGTAGCTGTCATAAATTTGTTACTAACCACAGCGATCTTGCATCCTTGCTGCTGCAAAGCAACTAACATTTCCATTATACCATCATAAGGCTGGGTAGTATCCAGTGAATGACGTAAGTAGTGCTGTCGGAAAGTGGCATAAATATCATCGAACAAAACGTTATCCATTCCATTTGGTATAGCACGTTCCATAAGTACATGCACCCCATTTCCTACAAAAGAACAGACCTCATCGATCGTTCGTTCCGGTTGTCCATACAGCCGTAAAGCATAGTTGACGGATGCAGCCAGATCTCCCAATGTATTGAGCAGGGTGCCGTCTAAGTCAAAGATAAAAGCCTTTATTTCCATCTTATTATCTACGGCTACGAGTAATCATCGTTTTTAATTTTCCAATAAACCTGTCAGCAGTCAGCAGCTTATCAATGGTCAGATGCATACGCCACTGCCATCGGTTATAGGAGTCACCTGGAAAATTTATTCGCTCACTTCTAACGTCTTTGCCACGTAACGTACCTTCCATAGCCAACCAATCCTGCAACTGTAAGACACACCAAGCAGATGGGCTATACAAATGGCGAGCAATGATTTCTTCTGCCAGATGTGCTGGAAGTTGTTGCGGTGCTCGTCCTTCTTTCTGTAACATGGTAATAAAGTAACGTTGGGCACGTTCTGGATGTTCCTCCCACCAAAGGCGAAGAGGTGCCATGTCGTGAGTAGAAATAGTGCACACACTTCGTTTCGGATAAGCATCAACATGTGCAAACTCTTCTCCCTGTTGTTTTGGCATTGACTGTATTTCAAGTGAGAAAATCCGAAGCTGATCTAACACTGGAGGCACACAATCTGGCATAATTCCAAGGTCTTCTGCACAAATAAGCATGCGGGTATCATGCAGAATTGCCGTTAGATGTTTTATTGCCTGAGCCCCCCAGAAGAAGTTATGCCTCTGATAATAGAAGTTGTTATACAGCCTTAAGAACGCATCTTTCTGTTCATCGCTAAGTGACTGGTAAATAGGTTCTGACAGCACTCCTATTCTCGGATGATACATATCCGCATGTTGTGGGTCTTCAACGAATAGTACATTACTGATAAGTCTATATAAACCATCGCGAATCCAAACGCTGTGTTCGTCATTTCGTCCATCAAAGAATTGCTCCACCTGTCGTTGTGTTCTATATTCTGGCTTCAGCTGATAGAGTCCATAAGCTTTTGGGACGAGAAAATTCTCACGTACATACTGCGCATGAATGCCGAATGTCCGCTCTATAATCCGGTCGTTAATAAACGGTTGAGTATAAAGCTCCTTCCTAAAAGGCAAACCAAAATACTCAATTTCGCCAATCGTGAAAGGCAGGGCTGGCGAGAAATGCCCCAATACCCCATGCACGGCATGAGCCGGTATTTCCCATATTCTGAAATAACCCAGCACATGGTCCATCCGCAATGCATCAAAGTATTGCTCCATATGTCTGAAGCGACGCCTCAACATCAACACCAGTTCTTTATTACTCCAATTATAAGTAGGAAATCCCCAATTCTGTCCATTAGGAAAAGTAGGTTCTGGTGGTACACCCGTCTGCATGTCGATATGGAACCATTCGGGGTGTACATTTGTCTCAACACTTTCAGCATTTATACCAATGGGCAAGTCACCCTTCAACGACACACCCTTTGAACGAGCATAGTCAGCAGCAGCCTTTAGCTGACGATGCAAATGGAATTGAATGAAACAGATGGTATCTGCTTCCACTGTCTGGTTATGTTTTTGACAGAAAGCCACATAATCCTTCAGCCACCAGTTATTCTCTTTGATAAAGGATTGATAATCTTTCGATCGAAATGTCTGTTGTCCGAAATCGACAATGTACTCTTTTACGAACGTAAGCTTTACTCTATCGACTGCCTCATAATCACTATATGTCAGCGTATTAAGTTCCTGACGCTGACGATGATATGCCCTCATTCGTTCCTCCGATTTTAACGAGCCAAGATTGTCGATGTCAAGATAATGCGGATGCAGTGCAAACCAACTGACGATATTATAAGGATGAGAGTCGCCCCAGCGGTGGGTCAGTGTTGTGTCATTGACTGGTAGCAACTGAATAACCTTCATACCCGTCGCTACTGCCCAATCCACAAAACGACGCAAGTCACCAAAGTCACCTACTCCATAGCTATTGTCACTACGAAGTGAAAAGACAGGGACAGCAACTCCTGCTACTCGCCACTCATCTTCACGTATGCGGAGCTGTTCTCCATATAGGACTTGCACATTACCGTCGGCTACATCGTCACTAACAACACGATTATCGCCCTCTTCCCACTGGACAAAAGAATGAGTGTTATCGTCAATGATAACATATTTGTACTCTAACGGGAACAACATGCCTAAAGCATTAACCGTCAGCATCCATTCGTGCTGTCCCACATACTCCATACGAAGATAACGCGAGGTGTTCCATGATCCAATGGCTGGATGGCTTCCACACACAGCGACTGCCTGTCCTTTTTTCAGCTGAGGTGCAGAGACACGAAACATCAGCGTACGCCGGAATAAAGGTAGATGCACCGCCTTGACCTCATCCAAGACAGGCCGATGCGTCATCGTAGCATAAGCGTTGGTATAAAGATGGTAGCAAAGAGGCATGTCTCGCCACTGGTCAGCAAAGAGATAGTCCTTGGTAGAATCGAAATGATAACGCCTGGAAACCATATCCCACTCTCTGCGTAAAACTTTATCGTCAACGTCGTGCACTTCGTATGCATAACATATCTCGCTGACGGGATGCTGCCTGCTTTCCAATGCGGCCGTTTCAAGTGTCCATAACTGCCCATCATCCGTGAGCATCGTCAGGTCGTACTGCTTTGCTGTTCCGTCAGCACTCCTGTATTCTATCATGACATGGAGTGTTTCTCCCCATGACGTATTATAATGTATGCTGAATTTCAGTTTCATGCCTACAAAGGTATGAAAAAAATATGAACGTTACAAATTATTTTGTACCTTTGTGGTCATGAAGAGGATTTTCTTTGTATCTTTGCAACATATTAGAACAACCCAAAAGAAAGCAACTCAAACAAAGACAATGAAGAAGCTGTTATTTCTTGCCATAGTCACTACGTGGCTCGTAGCATGCAACCTCGTGCATAAGCCGGACATCAACGGATCAGACCATCAGCCCATGATGCACGGTTGGTCCCATGAGCAAGCGGGCGAGTACTGGCTGCAGTCAGTGTTAGATAAAGATCTTGCAAATGAACACCCCATGACTGCCGAGCAACTGTCCACGTTAGACGATGAAAATATACAGGTTCATCTGCCCTTGGCGCCAGAAGGTACCAATCCGAAACCTCGCACCGACGTCAGCTACCGGCAACAGGATACAGACGGATTCGTCACCTTCAGCACCCATGGAGACACCTTGATGGCCAACTTGCTACTCAAGGAACCAATGTACTTCGACATGGACTCGACACTCACCTGCTATGTGCAGCAGCGAGGACGGGGCATTTATACTTTATATTATATAACCGACCGAGGCACCAAAATCTATCCCAATGGTCGTAAGCGTGCCTTGGCAGCTGTCATTGCCGTCTTTCCTGGTGGCGACAGCATACGCGTCAATCGTGGCAACACGATGGGACCTGACTATTATATAAGTGACAATTAAATCCAGAACTATTAAAACAACAACAATGATGGTAAACGACCGTGTGACACTCTGCCCTGACGGGAAGTACCGCTGGTGCTACGAGGTAAACCTTTTCAAGAATACGCAGATACTGCGCGATTTGTTCCTGGCCTTAGGATTTGGACTTGGCTTTTTGTTTCTGATCATGGTTTTTGCCGAGATTTGCCAAGGTACCAGTTTCAGCAACATAATTCAGATGTTTTTGGTCTTTCTGGGCATCATGACCCTCGTATCTGTATTGGGTGTCATCAGCTACTATATTTGGGCTATTGCCAGTGGCGGCAGATACTGTGTGCTGATTATCATGGACGAAAAGAGCATTACCCACCAACAAATGCCGAAGGAGATAAAGAAGGCGCAAGTCTTAGGAGCTATTACAGCACTTGCAGGACTCATTTCCGGTAGCGCCTCAGCTTCTGGTGCAGGCCTGTTGGCTGCCAATAACTCTGCACTCCGCACAACGTTCAAGGACGTTCGAAACATAAAGAGCGTTCCCAAGCGTAACCTCATCAAGGTGAACGAGTTGCTAACAAAGAACCGTATCTTTGTTCCCTACGAAGACTACGACTTTGTGTTCAACTTTATTTGCGACCATTGTCCGCAAGCAAAGGTTGTGTAATTTAAGGTATGTTACGTGTGGTAGTAGAAGTGGTATCTTTGCCGGGCCGAACAGACAGCCCGGGCTCTGCGTGTCCAGCATGACCTAAGTGTCAACAAAAACAGCACAGCTTTTCGCCCCATGTCTATTGATTCAGTACGACTCCAAAACAACTGTCTACTGTTTCAGCTAATGAAGAGAAAAAGTGTCTAGTGAAATCAGGAAAAGGCATAAAAAAATGAAAGCGGTTTCATTGCCAATTTAAACCAAATGTATTGCCAATTTAAACCAAATGTATTGCCACTTTAATTTAAATGTATTGCATGCCATATTAGTCAGGACAAATTTTACTAGGTAAAAATTTTGGCAATAACATAGAAGTTGACCCAAATATCTGAAAATAAATGAGCAAACCTAAATGTGGGGTTGCTCATTTAGTTTAATATCAAGTTTTGTTTCAAGTACTGATTAACTACCTCAGATATAATTTTATAATACTTATTTTCATTCATAGTGTCATAGCCGTGAATGTTTATAAGATGCGAAAACGATGGAAAATCCTTCGTTATGTGTTTTAAAAACCATAGATTAATATCACTATCACTTGGTTTATCATTTCCTATCTTTGCTAATCCTTCATATGCATAGTCAATATCATCGCAAAAGTAATAATCGCACCTATTTATATCCCTAACATAAATATCAATTGATTTACAGTACTTATTCAAAGGATAAATGTCGGATTTATACACTCTTTCTTCTGATTCTTGGGCGTTGAAATTTGGCTCTTCATCTTTTTCATAATAGTTATATGGATGAATTTTTGCATTTCTTAATGAAGATGATATTAATTCTCCATCAAGGGTAATTCTTACAAAATTATTTGTTTTATATTGAAAGTTTTTGTTACGAGTTAAACAAACAACATTAACATCGTTTCCCATCCTACTATCTTTATGACCATAGTCATCTACTGTACGATATATACAGTTTTTAGCCAATATACTGTATAAATGTGATAATGTTGTCACATGATACAAATCACCCAAATATGCTTCTTTTAATAGATATTGGTCGATAACCTCTGTGATAATCCTATCTTGTTGTTTCTTGTTTTCTCCAATTAACCAATCAAACCAGTCGTTTTGTGGTTGACGATTAACATAATAATCTACCGAAACATTTACTCCATCATACTCATAGCCAAATTCAAGTCTTCCAATAGTTAGTCCAAACAAATTATCCCTCGATAAAGGAAATGTTGCTGAAGGTCGATGGGTTGATAGTTTATCAATATTACGCAATTTCTCCCTAAAGTAATTAAACATTGGAGTCAATATATCATCCCTATGTGATAATTCATAAAAGTATATCTTATCAAGAAAGTCCTTTATTTCATCTGAATATATTGTCATTACTGATGCAATTTATCATAGTCATCAGCCGTAATATAGCCATTTCGTAATCGCTCTTCTATGTCTATCTTTGGTGACAACTTTATTTTTCCCTCTTGAACCTTCTGTTTGTCTGATTCAATGATACGCTTTTCTTGCTCTTTCAAGATTTCAAGCATTTTGTCTGTACTAATATCCTTCATAACCTAATATGATTATTTCTACAATAAATATCCTTATTTGTGCAAAGATACATAAAAAAACTGAGAAAAACAAATTCACCATGATATTTATTATTAAAATAAAGAATAAATACGTATTATAATATGAATAAGAAACTTATAAGATTAACAGAAAGTGACCTTCATAGAATTGTGAAAGAGTCGGTGGAAAAAATTATTAAAGAGCATGATATGTATGCATTAGGGCGTGTTAGCGGAAGGGCGCTTGAAAGAAGCGCAGATATAGCAAGAGATATGGGTCGCAAAGGTATTCAGTCACCAAGTGAAGTTTCTAAAATGAAGAACCAAGATAGAATTGCGCATAATGCAAATAGATTACACAACAAACTATTAGGACTTAATCCTGATGAAGAATTTGGGCATATTAACGATGAAGACTTTGGTAATGGTATGCGTGATGCTGCAATAGACCATAAATTCAGAAAACGTGGATAAGTATATTTTCATATTTAGTATATGGGCGAATCTCTCTGATTCGCTCATTTTTCTTGTGTTCCAACAATAATTGGGTCAACTGCTATATCATTGCCAAAATTTTTCAGGTCGCTATGTTTTTGCATTACGACGTGATTAAGAGTATAACAATGTAAAATGGCGAGTTAGAACTCCCGAAACTTAAATCATTAAGAAAGAATAAAACTTCGGCATTTCTTTTGCAATGTCCGCGCTTATTTATACCTTTGCAACTCAAAAGAAAAATAAGCATGATGAAGAAAAAGAATTTCAAATACCCCAAAGCATACCTTTATGCAGCAGTAGGAGGAGCTATTGCCATAGTGGCCTTAGTTGGCTATTACCTGCTGTCGCCCCTGTTACTGAGCGACGAGACGAAATACATATACATAGATAACGACGATACCATAGACTCAGTGTTTGCCAAAATAGACCCATTTGCCTCCAACAGTGGTAAGAAAGCTTTTCACACCATAGCCCGACACATGGGTTATGACAAGAACATCCACACGGGCAGATATGCCATTTCGCCCAGCGACGGACCACTGACTGTCTATCGTCATCTGAACGGAGGTATGCAAGACGCTATAAATCTTACCATCCCCGAGGCCCGCACCATTGACCGTTTGTCTGCACAGCTTGCCAAAAAGCTTATGCTCGACTCAACCACCATTGTAAATGCGTTGACCGACCCAGACTTCTGCGCCAAATACGGAGCAGACACAGCAACTATTGCCTGCCTGTTTATCCCGAATACATATAATATATACTGGGATATTACACTCGATGATTTCATGAAGCGTATGCAACGTGAATATCAAGACTTCTGGAGCCCAGACCGTCGTCATAAAGCCGAAGCAATGGGTTTGACGCCTAATGAGGTACAGACGTTGGCCAGCATTGTAGATGAAGAGACCAACGACTTGGAAGAGAAACACATCATTGCCGGACTTTACTATAACCGTTTGCAGAAGGAAATGCCGCTACAGGCCTGTCCTACAATAAAATATGCCTGGAAGCGTTTTGATCTGAAGCGTCTGTACGACCGTCTGCTCAGCATAGACAGTCCTTACAACACCTATCGCAACAAAGGACTTCCTCCAGGTCCTATAAAGATTGCGAGCATTAAAGGCATCGATGCTGTACTCAACTATACGAAGTCAGATTATCTGTACATGTGCGCCAAAGACGACTTCTCTGGTCATCATGCCTTTGCGTCCACAGGCGAGGAACACATGGCGAATGCACGACGTTACCAACAAGCGCTGAACGAGAGAGGAATTAAATAAAAAAAAGAATAAGAACGCAAATCTAAGAATTATTTAGTACCTTTGCAGCCGAAATAACAAGAAAAGAATATGGAAGAGAAAATCATTTCAGAAAATGAGGAGAAACGAAGCCTCAGTTTCGTTGAACAATTAGTAAAGGATGACCTTGCAGAAGGAAAGAACGGGGGACGCTTACAAACCCGTTTCCCACCCGAGCCCAACGGTTATATTCACATAGGCCATGCGAAGGCTATCTGCATGGATTTTGGTGTGGCTGAGGAATTTGGCGGCGTATGCAACCTTCGTTTCGACGATACCAATCCATCCAAAGAGGATACAGAATACGTAGATTCCATTCTACGTGACATTCAGTGGTTAGGATTCAAATGGGGAAACCTGTACTATGCCAGTGACTATTTCGAAAAGCTCTGGGACTTAGCCGTGTGGATGATTAAGCAGGGCTTGGCATACGTCGATGAGCAGACGAGTGAGCAGATAGCAGCCCAAAAGGGTACTCCTACCCAGCCAGGAACAGCAAGTCCGTTCCGCGACCGTCCTATTGAGGAGAATCTTCGTCTTTTCGAACACATGAACACGCCGGAGGCAGTAGAAGGTTCTATGGTGCTGCGCGCCAAACTGGATATGGCTAACCCAAACATGCATTTCCGTGACCCAGTCATCTACCGCATCATCCATACACCACATCACCGCACGGGCACCAAGTGGCACGCTTACCCTATGTACGACTTTGCACATGGTCAAAGCGACTATTTCGAGGGCGTAACCCACAGCATCTGCACACTGGAATTTGTTCCTCATCGTCCACTCTACGACAAGTTTGTTGACCTGCTTCAGGAGAAAGACCAGCAGCAGAACTACAGACCACGTCAGATAGAGTTCAACCGTCTGAACCTGACATATACCGTGATGTCGAAGCGCAAGCTGAAGGCTCTGGTTGACGAGAACCTGGTAAACGGTTGGGACGACCCACGTATGCCGACTGTCTGCGGCATGCGCCGTCGTGGTTATTCAGCACAAAGCATTCGCAATTTCATTGACTCCATTGGCTATACCAAGTTCGATGCGCTCAATGACTATGCCCTTTTAGAGGCTGCAGTACGTGACGACCTTAACAAGAAAGCTTGTCGTGTCTCGGCTGTGCTGAATCCAGTAAAACTCATTATTACGAACTATCCAGAGGGTAAGACCGAGGAGCTGACAGCCATCAACAACCCAGAGAATGAAGCCGACGGCACCCACACCATCACGTTCAGTCGCGAGTTGTGGATAGAACGCGAGGACTTCATGGAGGATGCTCCTAAGAAATTCTTCCGTATGACTCCAGGCAAAGAGGTCCGTCTGAAGAATGCCTATATCGTTATGTGCACCGGTTGCAAGAAGAATGCAGACGGTGAGGTAGAAGAAATCTACGCTGAATATGACCCCGAGAGCAAGAGTGGAATGGCAGGAGCCGAACGTAAGGTAAAAGGCACGCTGCACTGGCTAAGCGTTAACCACTGCCTCCCTGCAGAAGTACGTCTGTACGACCGTCTGTTCAGTGTTGAGAACCCCTCAGCTGACGAACGTGACTTCCACGAACTGCTGAACCCTGACTCTCTGACCATACTGAACCATTGCTTCGTGGAAAGCTATCTATCAGAGAAACAGCCAGGTGACTTCCTGCAGTTCCAGCGCATAGGTTATTTCACGCTTGATCTTGACTCAACAAAGGAACACCTCATCTTCAACCGCACAGTAGGTCTGAAAGACACATGGGCAAAGATGAACAAATAAGATAAATGCAGAAAACAGGCGACGACTACTTCGACAGCAAGGAGTTCCGTGAGCTCCTCAGTAAGTACGAGGAATCGGTCAGTTCAGGACAGCCATTCTTTATGGATGCCGATGAACTGACCGATATTGCCGATTATTATCATTTTACGGGCGACCTCGATTTAGCCGACGATGCTATAGAACGGGCATTGTCACTAAGCCCTGGCGCCACTCTGCCACTGGCCTATAAAATCCGCGAGTCACTGGCTCAAGAGGATATAGAGCAGGCAGAAGAACTGTTAAGTCAGATAGTGGACAAGAGCGACCCCGAATACCTATACATGCAGGCAGAAGTGCTGATAGCCCAAAACAAGATTGAAGAAGCTGACAACATACTGCGTGAACATTTCCAAAGCATTCCTTCTGACGATTATCAGGACTATGTCTTCGATGTTGCCAAGATTTACCTCGACTATGGAGTCAACGAAAAAGCCTACGAGTGGATGATGCGCTCCTCAGGCAACGACTCACCTGATTTCAAGGAGCTGATGGGACACGTTATGTTCGGCTTAGGTAAGTTCAAGGACAGTCAGCGGATATTCAACGAGTTACTCGACAAGAACCCCTACTCTACCCATTATTGGAATGCATTGGCCAGCGCACAATTCATGAATGAGGACTACGGAGACTCCATTACCAGCAGTGAGTATGCTATCGCCATAGATCCTACTGATACTGATGGACTTATCAACAAGGCCAACGGATTGTTCCGCCTGAATAACTACGAAGAGGCGTTCGACTATTACCAGCGCTATCATGCCTTGATGCCAGACAACGATTTCTGCGAGTTACAGCTGGGCGTATGTCTGCTGAACATGAACCGCACAGAGGAGTCAATCGGCCATCTGCAGAAAGCAGCCAAGCTAACCTATGAGGGTTCGCCTAACCAGATACAGATTTACCAGGAACTGGCATTTGCCTTCAGTGCAGCCAACAAGCTTGACGACGCGCTGGCGTGTATTGACAGTACACAGGCACTCGACTGCGACCATGCAGACATGGAGGTACTTCGCGGACACATTCTGCTGGAGAACCAGAAAACCGAACAAGCAGAAGCAGCTTTCAGAACAGCTATCAGCGAGTCGGGCAACTCACCGCAGATTCTTTTGCGCATTATTGTTTCGCTCTATGACAACAAGTACCTGAAGGCTGCCTACACCATGTTCCTCAAGTTTTTCCAAACCGTAGGAGATGAATACAACGAGGGCTACTCCTACATGGCACTTTGCTGCTGGGACCTTAAGCGTTACCGCGACTTCTTGTTCTACCTAAAGGAAGCACTCAGGCGAAACCCAAAAGAAGCTCATGCCGTCCTGGGACATCTCTTCCCTAACGATATGGAAACTACTGACTACTACACCTTTATGAAGAAAGAATTAAATATTTAACAACAGCATATAAACACCTGAAATAAAGCATATTATGGATTATATATTACAGATAGTAGAAAGCATTGGCTGGTATCCGACGGTGTTTTTCCTTATGTTACTCGAAAGCACCGTCATCCCAGTACCATCCGAGTTTGTGGTAACTCCAGCTTCGTATTTTGGTGCTGACGGCGACCCTAATGTTTTTCTGGTTATTCTCTTCGCCACATTAGGAGCTGACGTTGGAGCCAGCATCAACTATTTTGTAGCCTTGTACGTAGGGCGTCCAGTCATCTATCGGTTTGCCAACAGCAAGTTGGGACATCTCTGCCTGCTCAATCAGGAGAAGATAGAACGCAGCGAACAGTATTTCGACAAGCACGGAGTGGCCGCCACACTGACCGGCCGTTTCGTTCCCGTCATTCGTCATCTTATTTCCATCCCTGCAGGATTGGCACGTATGCATTACGGCAAGTTCCTGCTCTACACAACCATTGGTGCAGGCGGTTGGCACAGTATTCTAGCCGGTTTAGGCTGGTATCTGCACACCATCGTGCCCCAGTCAATGCTCGAACAAACCATTACTGACTATGCCGACTACATCAAGATTATCATCTTAGGATTAGTAGCTATAGCCATCATCTATTTCTTGGTAAAAGCAATGCTCAAGAGTAAGAAAGAAAAAAAAGATGAATAATTATTCGTCCGTTTCAGTTTTTTTTCGTAGTTTTGCAGATTATAACTTCTAAAAATATATTGTATGCCAAGAATCAATAATCATCTTGTCATTATGGCAGGTGGTGTAGGAAGTCGCTTTTGGCCTATGAGCACAGCAGACCATCCCAAGCAGTTCATCGACGTATTGGGCGTAGGCAAGAGTCTGTTACAACTAACGGTTGAGCGTTTCGAGTCTATTTGTAATCCGGAAAATGTCTGGGTGGTTACAAACAAGAAATACGCAGCCACCGTTCACGAACAGCTGCCCGACATACCAACAAGTCACATCCTGTGTGAGCCTTGCCGAAGGAACACTGCCCCCTGTATAGCTTATGTTTCCTGGCGCATCAAGTCGAAAGACCCCAAGGCCAACATCGTTGTATCACCCAGCGACCATGTAGTCTTAAACACGCAGGAGTTCCGTCGGGTGGTAAATGACTGTCTGAAGTTCACTGCCGACAGCGACGCCATCGTAACCTTAGGTATGAAACCTACGCGTCCGGAAACTGGTTACGGTTATATACAAGCCGACCTTTCTGCCAACTCCTTGCGCAACAAGAGCATTTTCAGGGTTGACTCGTTCAGGGAGAAACCTGACCTGGAGACGGCCAAGCAGTATATTTCCAAGAGCAACTACTTCTGGAATGCCGGCATCTTCATCTGGAACGTATCGACCATTGTCAATGCATTCCGCATTTATCAGCCACAGATGGCCAAGATCTTCGAGTCACTACTTCCCATCTACGACACTGAAAAGGAGCAAGAAGCCATTGACCAGAAATTCCCCGAGTGTGAGAACATATCGGTGGATTACGCCATTATGGAAAAAGCTGACGAGATATTTGTTTGTCCTGCCAACTTTGGATGGAGCGATCTGGGCACCTGGGGTTCCCTACAGGAACAGTCGAAGAAAGACCTCTCTGGCAATGTCACCATAGGTCAGGACATCAGCCTCTTCGAATCCTTCAACTGCATTATACACACCACTCAGGAGAAGAAAGTCGTAGTACAAGGACTCGACGGCTACATCGTAGCAGAAAACAACAATACCCTATTAATATGCAAACTATCTGAAGAACAGCGCATCAAGCAATTCTCAGGCGAAGACAAATAACAACATATTATGAACACGAAAGTAGCTTTAATCACTGGCATTACGGGGCAAGACGGTTCCTATCTTGCAGAATTTCTCATTGAAAAAGGATATGAAGTACACGGCCTGCTGCGACGTTCGTCTTCATTCAATACAGGACGCATAGAGCACCTCTATCTCGACGAGTGGGTGCGCGACATGAAAAAGAAACGTCTCATCAACCTCCATTGGGCAGACATGACCGACTCCTCGTCGCTCATCCGCATTATTGGCGAGACGCGCCCAACAGAAATATACAACCTGGCAGCACAGAGCCACGTCAAAGTGTCGTTCGACGTACCGGAATATACGGCTGACGTTGACGCTACTGGTGTGTTGCGCCTGCTGGAGGCAGTACGCATCTGCGGCTTGGAGAAGCAGTGCCGCATCTACCAGGCCTCCACATCCGAGCTCTACGGCAAGGTGCAGGAAGTACCACAATCAGAAACCACCCCATTCTACCCTCGTTCCCCGTACAGCGTAGCCAAGCTTTACGGTTTCTGGATTATGAAGAACTACCGCGAGTCATACGGCATGTTCTGCTGCAACGGCATCCTGTTCAACCACGAGAGCGAGCGTCGCGGCGAGAACTTCGTTACACGCAAGATAACGCTGGCCGCCGCACGCATAGCACAAGGCTATCAGGACAAGCTTTATCTGGGCAATCTGAACTCACTGCGCGACTGGGGTTATGCCAAAGACTATATAGAGTGCATGTGGCTCATCCTACAGCAACCCGAGCCCGACGACTTCGTCATTGCTACTGGCGAATACCACACCGTGCGCGAGTTCTGCACACTGGCATTCAAAGAAGTAGGCATAGATTTGGAATGGAAGGGCGAAGGCGTCAATGAAAAAGGCTACGACAAGCAGAGCGGCAAGCCATTGGTTGAGGTCGATCCTAAGTACTTCCGTCCTGCCGAGGTTGACCAGTTGCTGGGCAATCCTGCCAAGGCAAAGGAAAAGTTAGGTTGGAACCCTCACAAGACATCCTTCCCGGAACTCGTCAGAATCATGGTTGAACACGACATGAAGTTCGTGCGCAAACTGTTCATCAAAGCACAACTACCAGAATAACAATGTTAAGCAAAGACAGCAAAATATACGTAGCAGGCCATCGCGGACTTGTTGGTTCTGCCATTTGGAACAACCTTCAACAACGCGGATACACCAATCTTGTAGGCAGGACTCACAGCGAGTTGGACCTCACTGATCAGGTGGCTGTCCGCCAGTTCTTCGACAAGGAGCGCCCTGACGCTGTTGTGCTGGCTGCCGCCTTTGTGGGAGGCATTATGGCCAACTCACTCTATCGTGCCGACTTCATCATGCAGAACATGAAGATGCAGTGCAACGTCATCAGCGAGTCCTACGCCCACGGTGTGAAGAAATTGCTCTTCCTCGGCTCCACATGCATCTATCCGAAGAATGCACCCCAACCCATGAAGGAAGACTGCCTGCTCACCTCGCCACTGGAATATACCAACGAGGAATATGCCATCGCAAAAATTGCCGGATTGAAGATGTGCGAGAGCTACAACCTGCAGTACGGCACCAACTATATAGCCGTGATGCCAACCAATCTCTATGGGCCAAACGACAATTTCCATCTGGAGAACTCGCACGTTATGCCGGCCATGATGCGCAAGGTTTATCTGGCAAAACTCATTCACGACGGCGACTGGGAGGCTATACAGCGCGACCTCAACAAGCGTCCAGTGGAGGGTGTTGACGGAACAGCCGCACACAGCGATATTCTCAACGTACTGGCCCATTATGGCATTTACGACAACCGTGTGGTGCTCTGGGGTACAGGAACTCCCCTACGCGAATTCCTGTGGAGCGAGGACATGGCCGATGCGTCAGTACACGTTCTGCTGAACGTCAACTTCTCCGACATCATTGGCATTGAGAAATACTCATCCGTCCACTACGGTACAACCACAGACGGAGCAGTGGATCGCAACCACTCGACAGGGCGCGGCGGAGCCATTCCACAACTGGGTGAAATACGCAATTGCCACATCAACGTAGGAACCGGCAAGGAGCTCACCATCCGTCAGCTCTCGGCTTTGGTGGTCAAGACAGTAGGTTTCACTGGCACCGTGGAGTTCGACTCCAGCAAGCCCGACGGCACCATGCGTAAACTCATCGACGTAACCAAGCTCCACACTCTCGGATGGACTCACAAGGTGGAGATAGAGGACGGCGTAGAGCGCCTCTTCAACTGGTACCGAACCAATTAAAGAAGCGCTTCACGCATACGGCAGAGCATTGTGTGGTTTCCCCACGCGAATACCCCAAGGAAACATCAAAACCCAATAACTATATGAACACCATCAAGAACTTCGAAGACCTCTACCAACGTGTCGTCTGTTCAGGCCGACATGCACGCATAGCCGTAGCCAACGCTAAGGACGAAGCTACGCAGGAAGCCATCAGACTCATCAAAGACCACCAGCTGGCCGACGTGGTTTGCATCGAAGAATCCACCCCCGAGGCAACCGCCAGCCAAGCCGTTGCCCTCATACGGCGCGGCGAGGCAGACGTACTGATGAAAGGTCTTATAGGCACCGACCAACTGCTACGTGCCATTCTTAACAAGGAGAACGGATTGCTGCCACCAGGCAACATTATGACACACATGGCGCTGGCAGAAGTGCCCACCTACCACAAATTGCTGCTCATGACCGACGTGGCAGTCATACCCTACCCCACCCACGAACAGCGCATACAGCAAGTACGCTACGCTGCCGACATCTGTCACAAGATGGGCATCAGCGAACCACGCATCGCACTACTCCACTGCGCTGAGCATGGCGGAAAACAGTTCCCGTTCGTTGACGGTTATGCCGACATCATACAACAGGGCAAAGACGGTGAATTCGGCCCCTGCCGCATTGACGGCCCCATGGACCTGAAGTGCGCCTGCTCATTAGAAGCCCTGCAAGCAAAGGGGCTGCAGTCATCGCTCGAAGGCGAAGCTGACGTGCTGGTGCTCCCCGATATCGAGGCAGGCAATACCTTGTACAAAGCCCTCACCTTCTTCGTTGACTCAAAGACTGCAGGCATACTCAGTGGCACACAGTGCCCCGTAGTACTGCCATCGCGTGGCGACACTCCTGAAACCAAGTTCAACAGCATGATATTCGCACTGGCAAGCCTATGAGAATACTTGTTATCAACCCAGGGTCCACAAGCACCAAAATGGCCGTCTATGACGACGAGAAACCAATACTCTTGCACAGCATCTCACACTCGGCAGAAGAACTGGCACACTTCGGAGACGTTACCGAACAGCAAGACTTCAGGCGACAGTTGGTACTCGACGAGCTGGAACGCTCAGACATACCACTGCAGTTCGATGCTGTCATAGGACGCGGAGGACTGGTTAAACCCATCAGCGGTGGCGTCTATGAAATCAACGACCTCATGATACAGGACACACTCAACGGATGTGCCATGCACAACCATGCCTGTAACCTGGGGTGCCTCATAGCACATGAAATAGCAGTGAAAATACCTGGGTGCAGAGCATTCATTGCCGACCCGGGCGTTGTTGATGAACTGTCACCACTGGCACGCATCAGTGGCTCGCCGCTCATGCCGCGCATAGCCATATGGCACGCACTGAACCAACGAGCCATAGCACGACGCTTTGCACGAGGCATTGGAAAAAAATACGAAGACCTCAACCTCATCATCTGCCACCTCGGAGGTGGCATCAGCGTGGCTGCTCACGACCACGGACGCGCCATTGATGCCAACAACGCACTTGACGGCGAAGGTCCCTTCTCACCAGAACGAGCCGGCAGCCTGCCTGCCGTAGAGCTCATACGACTGAGCTACAGCGGAAAATACAACGAGAAACAGTTACTGAAACGCATTGCAGGAAAAGCCGGTCTGAACGCCCACCTGGGGACCAACGACATGCGCGAAATCATGCAACGCATCAAGGACGGCGACGAGCATGCCAAACTCATAGTCGATGCCATGCTCTACCACGTAGCAAAGAACATTGCAGCAGAGAGCGCAGTACTCTGCGGACAGATAGACGCCATACTACTGACTGGCGGATTGGCCCACTCAGAGTACGTCACACGGGAGATACGCCGCCGCATCGGCTTCCTCGCACCCGTATATGTCTTCCCTGGTGAGAACGAGCAGGAAGCCCTTGCACTGAATGCCCTTGCCGTACTCAAAGGCGAGCGCGAAGCCAAGACCTACGAATAACATATCGAACCACGTACGGTTATCTGGGGCGGGAGGATACTTTCTCGGGGTGTTCCACATAGTTGGTTTGGAGGTTTACCGTAGGATGTCGTGACAGTTATGACAGATGACAGTTTATTGAAAGCGTGTGCGTGAACAATATTAACATTATATATAATATATATAATCTAATTAATAGTGCGCATGCACATCAGATAAACTGTCATTTGTCATTGTCATGGGTGAACAGGCAAATGGATCGTTTTTGATACAAACAGGCTGAAATCGAGGGGCGGAATTTGGAATGGCGGAGCAGAGTTTATACCTTTACATTGTGAGAGAACAAACTGAATTAAACACGCCCTGAAGGATAAGACAGGAAAGTCCCCCTGCAGCACACACATGCCGCAGGGGGACTTTTTCTGGTTTTTAACGTAAAAATGACGTTGGCTTACTTAGCGTAGAGGGCAACGATAGTCTCGTACTTCTCCTGCTTGCCAGAGGTCTGCTTGGGCTCCTCAACGGTCTTGCCGTACTCGTAAACCTGCTCAAGAGTAAGCTTGCCATCCTCAAAGTCCTTACCAACACCGCTGTCGAAGCTTGCATAGCGAGCCTTCTTCATAGCGGGCAGTTCAGAGTTCTCGAGAATGTCGGCAGCATTGAGCAGTGCGCGTGCCATAGCATCCATACCGCTGATGTGTGCGATGAAGAGATCCTCAAGGTCAGTAGAGTTACGACGGATCTTAGCATCGAAGTTGGTACCGCCATTGCCAAGACCACCATTGCGGATGATTTCCATCATGGCCTGTGTCAGCTCGTAGTTGTCGATGGGGAACTGGTCGGTGTCCCATCCATTCTGAGCGTCACCACGGTTAGCGTCGATTGAACCGAGCATACCAGCGTCAACGGCGCAAGCCAGTTCGTGCTCGAAGGTGTGACCAGCGAGTGTAGCATGGTTCACCTCGATGTTTACCTTGAAATCCTTGTCGAGGTTGTGTGCACGGAGGAATCCGATAACGGTTTCAGTGTCAACGTCGTACTGGTGCTTAGAAGGCTCCATTGGCTTTGGCTCGATGAGGAAAGTGCCTTGGAATCCCTTGCTGCGAGCATAGTCACGAGCCAGAGTAAGCATGGTTGCCATGTGCTCCTTCTCACGCTTCTGGTCGGTATTCAGGAGGCTCATATAACCCTCGCGTCCACCCCAGAACACGTAGTTCTGACCACCAAGCTTGATGGTAGCGTCAATAGCATTCTTAATCTGTACGATAGCACGTGCCACAACGTCGAAGTCAGGGTTGGTGCTGGCACCATTAGCATAACGCTTGTTGCCGAACACATTAGCTGTACCCCAAAGGAGCTTGATGTTTGGATACTGCTGCATCTTCACCAGAGCATAGTCGGTGATTTCCTTCATGCGACGCTCGTACTCAGCGATAGTCTCACCCTCGTCAACGAGGTCAATATCATGGAAGCAGAAATACTCGATACCGAGCTTGTCCATGATTTCGAAACCAGCATCCATCTTGTCCTTTGCGCGCTGAACGGCATCAGCATTATGATCCCACTCATAGCAACGTGTCTGTCCACCAAACTGGTCAGCAGAAGCTCCGCCCAGTGTGTGCCACCAAGCCATAGCGAACTTCAGCCAGTCCTTCATCTTCTTACCCATGACAACCTTCTCAGGCTCATAGTAGTGGAATGCCATTACGTTCTTACTCTCTTTTCCTTCGAAAGGAATTTTACCTGTAAACGGAAAATACTCTTTAGCCATAATCTGTTAGAATTTAAATTGAATTATTAAAAATTAGTTGTTTATCTTTTCGTTCAAGGTCTCCTTCCATGCGCTGTAAGCTGCCAGGTACTCGGTACGGTGAGCCTCGTCGGGCTCTATGACCTGAAGCTTATCCAGCGTGGCGAATGCCTCGTTGTTGTCTTTATAGATGCCTGCTCCGATGCCAGCGCCCTTGGCTGCTCCTACAGAGCCATCAGTATCGTAAAGTTCGATGGTGGCTCCACTGACACCTGCCAGCGTATTTCGGAACAGAGGGCTGAGGAACATGTTGGCCTTGCCTGCATGTATTTTTCGGATGTCCATACCCATTTGCTGCATGATTTCCATTCCGTAGCAGAACGAGAAGACAATGCCCTCCTGTGCGGCACGTACAATGTGCGCCTTGTTATGCTTATTGAAGTTCAGACCGTTAATGGAGCATCCTATTTCCTTGTTCTCAAGTACGCGCTCGGCACCATTGCCAAATGGTATGATGGTGACACCCTCGCTGCCAATGGGTACGGTGGCTGCCAAGTCATTCATGTCGGCATAAGAAATATCTGGAGTGACGTTACGGTGAACCCAGGCATTCAGGATACCTGTACCGTTGATACAGAGAAGGACGCCAAGACGGGTTTGCTCTTCACTGTGGTTGACATGAGCAAAAGTGTTGACACGCGACTTCTTGTCGTAATTGACATCGCCAAGCACACCATAAACTACACCAGAGGTACCAGCCGTAGAGGCTATTTCGCCAGGATTAAAGACATTGAGCGAAAGGGCGTTATTCGGCTGATCGCCACCACGATACGTTATGGGTGTTCCCTCCTTCAGACCCAGTTCAGCCGCTGCCTGTGCACACACTTCGCTTTGCACGCTGAAGGTTGGCACAATATCACTAATCAGCGAGTTGTCGAAACCGTAATACTTCATCAGGAAGTCGGCTACTTGGTTGTTCTTGAAGTCCCAGAACATTCCTTCCGACAGGCCGCTGACGGTGGTATTGGCAGTACCAGAGAGTCGCATGGCAATATAGTCGCCAGGAAGCATAATCTTATATATCTTCTCATAGATAGCAGGCTCGTTCTCCTTTACCCACGCCAATTTGGCTGCAGTGAAATTGCCTGGCGAATTGAGCAGATGGATCAGACACTGGTCGGCACCCAAATCGTGGAATGCCTTTTCACCGTAGGGCACAGCACGCGAGTCGCACCAGATAATAGAGGGGCGTAGCGCCTTGAGGTCTTTATCCACACATACAAGACCGTGCATCTGATAAGAAATGCCGATAGCCTTCACCTCGTCGGCCGTAGCATTGGCATCAGCCATGATTTTCTTCAGACCCAGTTTGGCATTGTCCCACCACATCTGAGGGTCTTGCTCTGCCCATCCAGCCTTGACAGCCATAATGGGAGCCTCCTTCTCTGGGTAGAAAGCAGAAGCCACACACTTGCCAGTATCGGCATTTACTAACGATGCCTTAACAGAAGAACTGCCGACATCAAAACCTAATAAATATCTGTTTGCCATAATTGTTGATGTTTGCTTTTTTCAAATATATTACGATTAACACCACAAAATTCCCAAAAAAAATTTTAAAAAGCAACTTTTTTCATGTTTTTGTGCATTTTTTTATCATTATTTGACCTCAATTAAAAACTTTTTTTTACCTTTGCATCTTAGAACAACCGACAAAGGTTCAAACTGCTGTTACCAAAGACAGCATCCTTAATATCTTGGAAACGACAGAAAATATACGTATATGAAAAGGAAAATTCTAATTCTTGACGACAAGGAGACCATAGCCAAAGTGCTCTCCATTTATCTTATGAGCGATTACGACGTTCAATGGTTGCCTGACGGGCTCCAGGGTGTCAAGTGGTTACAGGCAGGCAACACACCCGACCTGATTATCTCAGACATCCGTATGCCGGGCATGCGTGGTGACGACTTCCTGGAGTGGATCAAGCAGAATGAGCTGTTCCGCCACATTCCCGTCATTATGCTCAGCAGTGAGGACTCAACCAGTGAGCGTATCCGTCTGCTGGAGATAGGAGCCGTTGACTATATTGTCAAACCTTTCAACCCTATGGAACTTAAAATCAGAGTAAAGAAAATCCTCCCCAACTAACCATCGTCTCCACATATTAATATTATGATAGGTGTTGTATATTTAGGAAACAATCAAAAGACGCAAGAACGCCTCAAATATATTCCAGGACGGTCTGTCAAAATAACGACTGCCTACAAGGACGCAGCATCTATATGTACACCACATATACCTAACGAGCACTTCATCTTGTTCTTTGAGAAAAGCGTAAGGACAGAGGACGTTACGGCCATCACCTACATCAGGAAACATTGTCCCGACGTCTATATCATCCTGCTGACCAACTCACTGGACAACGAGGAACGTACCATCTATCAGAAATGCGGAATCAACGATACCATCAGCAACGAAGCATCCATCACTGACCTGAACAAGAAGGTACAGTTTATTTCTGCCCGCGAGAACATTCTCTTCAACGATCAGGATGCGAAATACAAGATTCTGAAGTTCAAGATTCCGATGTGGAAACGCCTGTTCGACATTGCTGTCTCGGGACTTGCCATCATCTTCCTTTTGCCGGTTTTCATCATCACTGCCATTGCCATCAAGTTAGAGAGCAAGGGACCGGTTATCTTCAAGTCGAAGCGTGTGGGTACCAACTATACGGTGTTCGACTTCCTGAAATTCAGAAGCATGTATGTAGATGCCGAGCAACGGCTCAAAGAGGTCAGCAAAGGTCACAACCAATATGCTGAGACAACCGAAGACGACAAAGACAGTAAGACCGTCATCACGTCGCCATTAGGAGACGAAGCCGAGCAAGCCATGTTTGATATGGGAATGGAGTCGGAGATGCTTATTAGCGATGAGGAAATCATGCTTGTAGGCGACGACTTCGTTGTTGCAGAGAGCGACTTCAACAAACAGAAAGAGGAAGAAATCAATAATGCCTTTGTCAAGGTAGAGAACGATCCCCGCATCACCAAGGTAGGACGTTTCATCCGCAAATACAGCATCGACGAGTTGCCACAGCTGTTCAACATTCTGAAAGGCGACATGTCTATCGTGGGTAATCGTCCTCTCCCACTCTACGAGGCAGAGAAACTGACAGTCGATTCAAGTATTGACCGTTTCATGGCTCCTGCCGGCCTTACCGGTTTGTGGCAGGTGGAAGAACGCGGCAAGGGTGGTAACATGTCTGCCGAAGAGCGCAAACAACTGGACATCCTGTATGGACAGACCTACAATTTCGCGCTCGACATGAAGATTATCTTCCGTACACTGACTGCATTCATTCAGAAAGAAAACGTATAAATAAAAGACCAAAAGAAACTGATATGAAGAAAACAAAGTCCTTACTGTTTGCATGTATGCTGGCCGTCAGCGGAACAGTTCATGCCCAGTACGAGAACAGTGGTATTAGCGCAGGATTCTTTGACTCCAGTGAGAATACTACGATTAACTTCTCCACTTTCCATCTTCCACCTTTGGCTGTACTCTTCGAGAATGCCAAAGAAAATCCAACAATATTGGAAGCAGCAAAAGCCCATGAGTTGGCAGTTGCAGAAGTAGCAAAGCAGAAAAGACACATCTTTTCCTATGTCTATGGACATGCCAGCTACAGCTACGGAAAAGCCGACATGTGGGGTAACAACTCTTCCACATACAGCACCATGATTTATCAGTTCCAAGGCAGCGAGCAGAGCTATTGGAACGTAGGTGTCAACATCAGCGTGCCTTTAGAGGACATTCTGGACTTGGGTGCATCAGTCAAACGTAAAAGGTTAGAAGCTGAAATGGCCCGTTACAGGAGAGATCAGAGGTATGACGAACTGAAGCAGCAGATTGGTGCTTTATACGCCAAGATTACCACCGACTTGGTATCACTGAAGACAATGGGTGAGGCAGCAGCCATCTATCAGGGTGCAGGTTTGCTGAACCAGGAACAGTTCCACCAGGGTGAGATGGAGATTCAGGACTTTGCCTATACCAAGCTTCGCGAAACAGATGTGGTGTCACGCTACCAAGCACAGCAGAACGAGATTCTGACTAACATCATCACTATGGAAATACTAACTCACACGCCCATCATCACAAATACAACTACTGAGGTGACTCTCGAAGGAACCGTCACCAAGACGCAACGCCAGCTTGATCGTGAGAAGAAAGCTCTGGAGAAGCGCATCAGGAGAGAGAATCTGGAGGAGCAGAAGCGTCTGGAGGAGTTAGAGAAAGCTGAAAGAGAAGCTAAGAGAATAGCTGAAAGAGAAGCTAAGAAAAAGAAAAAATAACATCAGACAATAATTGACTTATGGATACATTCAGATATTTAGTCCGTTTTTTATACAAGATTCGCTGGTATCTTGTTATTTTGCCATTAATAGCTCTTATCGTCGCGTGGTTCCTAACGCGACACATGGAACGTGTATATGACACCAACACAACCATCTACACTGGAATGATTACAGGTTATAACATGGAGGGAACAGGAGCTGTCGGTGGAAATTCGCAGACGAACATCAACAACCTGATGCTCATCATCACTACAGACAACACCATCCATGAGGTAGCACTGCGACTCTTCGCACGCTGTATGATGTATGGTAATCCAAACAAGGACAACAACTACATCTCGGCAGAACACTTCCGCGAACTCAATGCCACTGTCCCTGCAGAGGTTAAAGCGCTTATCAAGCACAACAGTGAAGCACAGACATATTCTAACCTGAAGGCGTATGAGAAACCTATGCAGGACAATTACCTCTTCGGACTTCTCAACTACCATCCATACTTCGGCATCAACAACATTACAAGTCGCCTGAAGGTACTTCAGCTCAACGGTAGTGATATCATAGACATTGCCTATTCGGCTAACGACCCAGGTATTGCATACAACACCTTGGACATCCTAAACGAAGTATTCAAAAGACAATACGAGAATATACGCTTCGGTGAAACCAATAACGTCATCAAGTTCTTTGAGAAAGAGGTTACACGACTCTATCGCATCCTTACCAATGCTGAGGACGACCTCATACGTTACAACATCTCTAAGCGTATCATCAACTATGGTGAACAGACAAAACAGCTGACAGTGCTCGAAGCACAGCAACAGGAAGCAGTCAACGACCAACTGATGAACTACACCACGACGAAAGCCCTGATGGATTATCTGGAACGCCAGTTAGGCAACCGTGCACAGATTATCCGCTCGAACCGAGAGTTCACCAACGGCGTACGCGACATCTCACGTATCCAGTCGCGCATATCGAACCTCCAGCTGATGAGCAGTGAGAACGGAGGTGCAGATGCAGAAGCGCAGCAGGAGCTGGCTAAAGCGCAACAAGACCTTCAGGAAGCAACAGGACGTGTAAGGTCGCTAACCAGAGATATTGAGGCGGCATCGTTCAACACAGAGACAGGTGTGAAGGCTAACAAGATGATTGACAGCTGGCTGGAACAAGTGCTCCTGTTGGAGAAAACAAAGGCCATGGCTAACGCACAGGACATCATGCAACAGCGACTTGACCAGCAGTACATGTTCTACGCACCCATTGGAGCAACAATCGACCGTAAGGACCGTCACATCGGCTTCATCGAGGGTAACTACATGGAGATGCTGAAGGCACTGAACGCAGCACGTCTGCGCCAGCGTAACCTGCAGATGACAACAGCATCACTGCGCGTACTCAACCCACCCATGTTCCCACTTAACGCCCAGCCTACCAACCGACTGATGATTCTCTTGGGTGCCTTCCTGCTGACCTTCATGCTGACAGCACTCTACTTCTTCATCATCGAGTTGCTTGACCGTACACTGCGCGACCGTATGCGCTCAGAACGTATCACCAAGATACCTGTCATGGGATGTTTCCCAAAAGAAAGCAACCTGCGCTATCGTCGCTACAATAAAACCATATCAGATATGGCATTACGCCAACTGAGCAAGGCACTGCTCCCCCACTTCAAGGAAGGCCAGCAGAATGTGCTCAACCTGATATCTACTGACGCTGCCAACGGAAAGAGCTATCTGGCACAGGAACTGGAGAACTACTGGATATCCATTGGCCTGCAGGTACGTCGCCTCACCTATGATGAAGACTTCCTGGCCGAAGACAGCCGTTACATCATGGCCAAGGACATCAAGGATTTGTGTGCAGACATCCTGCCCGATGAGATTGCCATCGTGGAATATCCGAACCTGAACGACAACTCCATTGCTCCCGCCTTGCTGAACATGGGTACCGTCAACCTCATGGTAACACGCGCCAACCGTACGTGGAAAGATGTTGACCAGAAAGCCCTCAAGGAACTGGAAGCACAGTTAGAAAACAAGGACAGCCTTTATATGTATCTGACTGAGGCCAGCCGTTATGCTGTAGAGGAGTTTACAGGTCAGTTGCCACCATATACGAAGTTCAAGAACTTTGTCTATCGTATCTCGCAGTTAGGTCTGACAGCAACCGAAAACACCCATGCTCAATAAATATTTGTAAATGAACATATCTGGAACAAGTTATAAAAGCTATGCACAAAACCATGGAGGAAGAGTACTACTACTCTTTCTCCTGTTTTTGCTTGCTTTATACGAGTTTTATACGATGGGCATTACTGGTTTCGCCCTGGTATGTTTCATTCCTGTCATTGTATTGGCCATCGTTATGACCTTCAGGTTCAGGATGTTTGTCTTCTGGACACTGTGCTTTGTCAACTACTTCATTCAGTTCAAGGAAATCCCCTTTAACTTCCCTGCATCCGTACCTAACGAATTGCTGGAAATCATTTTGCTCATCCTCGCCATTATCGAGGTGGAAGAACTGAAGTTCGAACGTACTGCCAACATCATGCTGTGGGCACTGTTAATCTGGTGTGGATTTTGCACCATCGAGGTACTGAACGATACCTGCGGATTGGGCATCAATGTTGGTGCCTGGTACACGGGAGCACGTATGATGGCCTTCCAGCTGCTTTATGCCTTCATGGTGTATATACTTTATATTACCGACCCCAAGAAGCTTACCACATATTTATATATATGGGGAGGACTGGCTTTGTTTGCCGTCTTCTGGGTTTGGAAACAGAAGACCTTTGGATTTACAGATGCAGAGAATGCTTGGTTACAGTCACGTGGACGCACAACACACATCCTTTATGGAGGAACACTCATACGTTATTTCTCCATATACAGTGATGCAGCCAACTTCGGTATCGGTATGGCCTCAACAGCTGTAGCATTTCTCATATTTGCCCTTACCAGTAGAATATGGAAACACCGCATCTTCTTCCTTTTAGTAGGTGCAGGCTGCACATGGGCAATGTTCCCCTCTGGCACACGTACGGCAATCTTCTGTTTGTTTGCAGGTATCACCGTCTATATCTTCCTCTCAAAATCGTTCAAGATAGCTGTTCCGCTAACCATCTTCTTTGGCCTGTTCGTATTCTTATTAGCATTTACGACAATTGGCAACAGCAATCAGTCAATACGACGTATGCGTACTGCATTTAACAGAAGTGATGCCTCTGCAACTACACGAACCATCAACCAGGAGACCATGAGGAAATACCTGGCAGAAGCTCCTTGGGGCATCGGCATAGGTATGAACTATGATAATGTTCCTGCCAACAACAAATACCGAAAGCTATCCACATTACCTCCTGACTCGGAGTATGTATTCATCTGGCAGCACACAGGCATCATTGGTATCACCTTTTTCCTTATCACCACTGCCATCATGTTCATTGGAGCCTGCTGGGTGGTATTGTTTAAGATAAAAAGTCCATCCCTACGAGGGATAGGTTCTGGCTTATGCTGTGCTTTTGTGGCCATACAGCTTGGTGGATATGGTAACCAAGTATTGATGCAGTTCCCTAACTGTCTGGTGTTTTATGGAGGACTGGCACTTGTCTATGCACTTCCTTTCTTCGAAGGCGAATGGAAGGAATATGAAGAATCCTTGTTTGCCAAGCAGGAAGAGAAGAAAAGACTGAAATTAGAGAAGAAGAAAGCTTTAAGAGTATAAAATATTCATCAATTAAACGTTAAGTTTTGGAGAGTGAAAAGTTATTATCGATCATCACTATCAATTATAATGGGTTGAAAGACACCTGTGAATTGATTGACACATTACCCACAGACAACAAGTCAATTGAGGTAATCGTGGTAGATAATGCCTCCGCTCAAGATGAAGCTTCCGAACTCACAAAACGTTTTCCACATATCACAGTCATAAGAAACGAAAAGAATGCAGGTTTTGCAGGTGGCAATAACGTTGGCATCAGGGCTGCACATGGGAAATACCTGTTTTTCATTAACAATGATACGCTGTTGTTTCGAGGAAAGAGCTGTGAAGAGAGGAGTATTCTCCTACAACCACTGATTGACAGGTTGGAACAGACACCGACGATTGGTGCTGTATGTCCGAAGATACGTTTCGTTTGGGACGATGCTCCTATACAGTATGCCGGCTATACCCCACTCTCACCCATCACCATGCGCAATCGCTCTATTGGCTTTGGTGAGAAAGACCAAGGACAATACGACAATGCCCATGTCACCCCCTATGCACACGGAGCGGCCATGATGGTGAAGCGAGAAGTGATTGACAAGGCAGGCTTCATGCCAGAAGACTATTTCCTCTATTATGAAGAGCTCGACTGGTCAATGATGATTCGACGAGCAGGTTACGAGATATGGTACGAACCAAAATCTACCATCTTTCATAAAGAAAGTCAGACAACTGGTCAAAACAGTCCACTCAGGACTTACTATATCACTCGGAATAGGCTGATGTTTGCAAAACGCAACTTCTCTTCTCCAGAGAAATACCTTACTTATGTCTATCTCATATTCCTGGTAGGTGCCAAAGACATTGTCAAATATGCTATTCAGGGACATGGGCACTTGGCAAAAGCTGTTATCAAAGGAATTTATCATTTCATAAAACTATAGCAAAATGGATTTTTGGCAGATTATATATATCATCGACTGGATCATGTTCGGCATCGTGGCACTAACCGTCCTATACATGACGGTATTTACCATTGCCGGTATGTTTAGCGGTCACCCCAACATTCCAAAAGCACGCAAACAGAATCGTTTTATCGTACTCATACCTTCCTACAAAGGTGACAAGGTGGTAACAGAAACGGTGATGGCTGCGCTGGGACAGTCCTATCCACAACGGTTGTTTGACGTAACGGTTATCTCTGACCATGAAGATGAAATGACTAATTTCCGGCTGGCTCAATACCCCATCACGCTACTCACTCCCAATTTCGAGAACAGCACCAAGGCACGAGCCCTCCAGTTTGCCATCAATAACCTTCCACAGTTTAAGCTATATGATATCGTTGTCATATTAGATGCAGGAACAATTGTTGACCAGAAGTTCCTGCAAGAGATGAACGATGCCTACGAGGTGTCAGGAACCAAAGCCATACAAGCCCATCGTCTATCCAAGAACCGCGACACGGAGATCGCTCACATGGATGCTGTCTTCGAGGAGATTAACAATACCATCTTCCGTCGCGGACACATCACTATCGGTCTGTCTTCTGCACTGTCTGGCTCGGGTAATGCATTCGACTTCAACTGGTTCAAGGAGAACATCTTTAAGATACACTCTACAGCCTTCGACAAGGATATCGAAGCACTACTCCTGCGTCAGCATATATTCGTTGACTTCTTTGACGACATACTGGTATATGACGAGAAGACCCGCAACACCAAGGACTTCAATGAGCAGCGTTCACGTTGGGCATCTACACAGTTCCATGCTCTGATAAAGAATTTACGGTTCCTGCCAATGGCTATCTTTAATCGGTACTACGGATGGATTGACAAAATCATTCAATGGCTTCTCATGCCAAGAACTGTCATGATGGCTGTTATCGCACTGATGGGTATCGTCATGCCGTTCATCTATTTCACGTTGGCTGTCAAGTGGTGGCTGCTGTTCGCCTTCGTGATGTTTATCTTTGCTTTGGCAACACCAGATTATCTGGTTGACAAGAATTGGAACAAATCATTTACAAAGGCACCATTCATCATGCTGGCGTCCTTGTTCGGGTCGGCAAAAATATTGCAAAGCGATAAGAACTTCGTTAATAAAAACCCTAAGTAATGATATGGACTATCATACATATCGTTGACATCCTGCTGTGGCTCATCATGGCTGCATCGGTAATGTATGTGTGTTTCTTTTCGTTTGTTTCATTGTTCTATAGGAAAGAGAGAAGCGTGAAGCGTGGAGAAAACAAAGCACGTTTTCTCATACTCTATCCTGCTTACCACGAGGATGCGGTCATCGTCCACTCCGTCAGAGAGTTTCTAAGGCAGGAGTATCCATCAGACCACTTCCAACTGATTGTCATCTCCGACCACATGACTGACGATACCAACCAACAACTTCGCCAGTTGCCTATAACCTTACTCACACCCGTGTTCGACAAGAGTTCGAAAGCTAAGGCATTGCAATATGCTGTTGAGTCGGTAAAAGAAACCGATTCGTATGACCATGTGGTCATTCTTGATGCTGACAACGTGGTACGCACCGACTTTCTGTCTTCACTCAACGATGTTTGTCAGCAAGGTTATCAAGCTATACAGTGTCACCGTTGCGCCAAGAACTCCGATAACGACATTGCCATTCTTGATGGCGTGAGCGAAGAGATTAACAACACCATTTTCCGTCGTGCTCACAATACGATAGGCATGTCATCGGCACTCATTGGCTCTGGCATGTGTTTCAACTACACATGGTTCAAGCAACATGTCGGTCAACTAAGCTCTGCCGTGGAAGACCGTGAGATGGAGGCGCTGCTGATGAAGGAAGGCATATTCATTAAGTTCGTCAACGACATACCCGTCTATGACGAGAAAGTCAGTAACAGCGACAACTTCCAACGTCAACGACTGCGTTGGATGACCGGTCAAGTGCAGACGCTCCTGCTGATGTTGCCTTACATTCCGAAAGCTATCATCAAGGGGAATATCAACTATATCGACAAAACCATCCAACAGGCACTCATACCACGTTCCATTCTCTTGGTTTGCACGCTAACTATGGCATTGCTACTTAGCGCGTGTGTCTCTGTGTGGTGTCTGAAGTGGTGGATATTGTTCGGACTACTCTCCTTGTCTCTGCTCATTGCCCTACCCTCTCAGCTGCGCAACCGTACAGTGTTCAGACGGCTAACCTACGTACCACGCTTAGTTGTGCACATGCTGTCAAACCTCTTTAAGATAGATCATAAGAATACTGACTTCATCCACACCAAGCACGACAAATAGAAAATGGCTGCATCGCGTACTAAAAGGACACTACAGAATTCTAAAGTATCACTAATACTCTTCGTGATACAGATTCTGGTAGGTTTCTATTCTCGTAAGGTTTTTCTGGAATACTTGGGTGATGAAGTCATCGGACTCAATACCACCTTAGGGAACATCCTGAGTTTTCTCAATTTGGCAGAACTCGGCATCGGTATTGCCATGGCAACCTCTTTATATAAGCCTATTTATGACCAGGACCAACCCACCATCTGTGAAATACTCACGGTTCAAGGCATCTTGTATAAACGAATTGCATGGATACTCTGTCTCTTAAGCGTTCCTGTTCTGGTTGCCTTGCCCTATATCTTTCCATCGACAGAATGTGGCATCGTTTATGCCTATATCGCCTATGTTGTATTTTTAAGCGGTTCGGTCTTCAGCTACCTGTGGAATTATAGGCAAGTACTTATTCAAGCTGATCAGAAAAACTACAAACTAATGCCTTGGATACATGGCACACGCTATGTAAAGGTCATTATACAAATTATCCTGCTATATACCAACTATGGTATATGGGGCTGGATCTTTATGGAACTTATCGGTAATATTGCAACAGTATTTGTCATCAATCACGTACTACGGAAAGAGTATCCTTGGCTGCAACGTTCCACTCAACCAGCATCAACGCTCCTCTCGAAATACAAGGACTTGATAACAAAGACTAAACAGCTGTTTGTACACAAAATCGCGTCTTTTGTTCTTGAACAGACAGCTCCTCTTATCATCTACGCCTTTGTCTCTCTCTCCATGGTTACCTACTATGGCAACTACATGATGCTCATAGGCTATACCGTCACACTGATGAATGTCATTTTCGAAGGAATGGGTGCATCTATAGGTAATCTGGTAGCAGAAAACAACAAATCACATACGATGGAGGTATTCTGGGAATTGTTCACCTCGCGACTTTGGATAGCAGGCATTGCGTGTTTCGGACTATATTTGTTGATCGGCCCATTCATCTCACTTTGGCTGAGTCCACGCTATTTGCTCAGCGAAACTTCCCTACTCCTACTTGTCATGGGAATGTTTATTCGTATCACCCGATCCGTTGTCGATTCTTTTAAAAACGCATATCAGCTGTTTGCCGATGTCTGGTCGCCCATCGCAGAAGCGGGAATAAACCTTGGTGGCTCCATCCTACTGGGTTATCTGTGGGGACTTAATGGTATCCTGCTTGGAAGCAATCTTAGCTTAATTCTTATCGTGTTAGTATGGAAGCCATATTATACCTTCCGCTACGGACTCAAATCACCTGTCAGACTCTATTTTATGCAATACATATTACATCTCGCCATATTGCTGGGATGCGCATGGATAATCCGCACGGGAGTCATGAATCTACCTATGGAGGATAATATCTACCTCCATATTACCATTCTCTCAATTACACTTCTTGCATATATCGTCTGTACCGGCTTTCTCTTCTATATATCCACCTCCGGAATGCGTTCTTTCACACTTCGAATCATTAAGATTATTACACACAAGCTATGAAGGTCAGTATTATCATACCAATCTATAACGTAGAGAATTATATCGTGCGTTGCCTCGACTCCGTTACTCAACAGAGTTTTAAAGGAGAAATAGAATGCATCCTTGTCGATGATTGCGGAACAGACAAAAGCATAGAAATAGCCGAACAATATATCCACGACTATTCTGGGCAGAATGTACAATTCCAACTGATACACCACACTCATAACCAAGGGCTATCTGCTGCTCGAAATACTGGTATCAAAGCGGCAACAGGAGACTATATATTTTTTCTCGACAGTGATGATGCCATTACCCCCAACTGTATAGCCATATTAGCAGACTTAATGGAAAAATACCCCCAGGCCGATTTTGCGCAAGGTAATCTCTTAGATTCCGATGGCAACATCAGCCATTATGGTTTCAAGAGTCCCATCAAAGAATACATAAGCAATTCCGATGAACTTGAAGAGACGATGCTTTCTAAAGTCATCACTTCCGCATGGAACAGGCTGGTGAAGCGTTCACTGTTTCTTCACGACAATTTGTTTTTTCCCGTTGGTTTAATTCACGAAGACATGTACTGGGTGTATTTCTTATCCAAACATGTTAAGTCTGCCGCATTTACTCCAGTCGGTACTTATGTCTATTATACTAACGACAATAGTATCATGACAAATGCCAACAAAGGTGCTATCATCAAGAGATACCAGTCGCGCCTATTGATTGCACAGTCTATCTATAACTATATGTTATCAGAGGGGCAGGCCAGTCCACGACAGCGGCAATATTTAGCGGGCGACATCACCAGCTGCATGATAGAAGTTGCATCACTCCATTCCTTTGGACATTGGATGACCTTTTGGAAAATGATATTCAAAATGGGTTGCAAACACCTTTTCAACATGAACGTCTATCAAATTGCTTTGTTCTTGTGTCTCATTCCACCTTTTTGCTTTCTGATCAGCATCAAAGGATGGTACTGGAGACTTCAACACTATATGGTCAGCAAAATTTAAAGTAAACTATGAATAAAAGTTATAGACAAATCACCATATTTCTATGTTTTTTGTTTGGTTTAATCCATAGTTATTCGTACCTTTGCCAATAAAACGGGTAAATATGATTTCCAGTGTCAGCACCGAGGACTACTGGGCACCCGTCACACCAAAAAACAACAAATGATGAAGATAGCCATCCTGACATCGGGCATACTGCCGGTTCCTGCCGTACAGGGAGGAGCCGTGGAGAATCTGGTGGACTTCTATCTGGAGTATAACGACCTGCACCGTCTGCACGACATCACCGTCTACAGCATCTGGCATCCTGCTGCCAAAGACCATGTGGCCATGTCGTCTGCCGTGAATCACTATCATTATATTGACACGACAAGCATCTGGGCAAGAACAAAGAGGAAAATATACGGCATGCTCCATCGTCACGAATACTATAACTATCATATTGAATATTTCTTCGAACAAGCTTACAGACATCTGAAGAAGCATCACTACGACTGTATCATACTGGAAAACAGACCGGGATATGCCTATAAATTGTCACAGCGTTGTAAGGACCATATCGTCCTTCATCTGCACAATGACTTATTGAACGAAAACACACCTGTCAGCCAGTACATCTACAACAACCTGCAAAAGGTTCTGACGGTTTCCAACTTCATCCAGCAGAGAGTGGAAACGATTGGAGGCACCCCTTCCAAAATCATCACCGTCTATAACGGCATTGACCTGCAACAATTTTCCAGGAAAGAGCATCCAATGATGACAAGGGAAGAGTTAGGACTGTCCGAAGGCGACTTCGTCTTGGTTTACAGCGGACGTATCAACAAGGACAAGGGTATCTCCGAATTGATAGATGCCATGCTGCTATTACAAGACATCCCTCAGATAAAGCTACTGATCATAGGCTGTTCCTTCTTCGGAAACTCTGTAGGCGAAGATGATTTTATACGTTCGCTGAAAAAAAAGTCAAAAGATATTGCACAAAACATCCTCTTTACAGGATTTGTCCCCTACCCTCTCATTCCTGATTATCTTCAGATGGCTGATGTCGCTGTCATCCCCTCAGTCTGGGACGACCCACTGCCTACTACAGTATTAGAGGCACAATCTATGGGCCTTCCGATTATCGCATCTAATCGCGGTGGAATCCCTGAAGAAATAGGAAAAGACAATGCCGTTATCGTGAATACAGAAAATGATTATGTCGGCCGATTGGCTCAAGCCATTCGTGAGGTGTATAAAAACACAGATTTACGCAAAAAAATGGCCAAGGCCTCGTCAGACCACTCTAAATACTTCAACAAGGAACGATTTGCACAAGACTTTTTTAATGCACTAAAAGACTTCGAATCATTATGAGAATCATCTGTGATGCACCCGGGCAGACCTGCAACCGTCTTTGGTCATATGTGGCCTCCATGTCTGAATGTATTGTCAAAAAAAAGAAATTGATGATCATCTTCTACGACTGGACCATCGAGGATTTTCCCCATCTTCTACATTGCCCTTGGATATATTTCCCGTTATGGCACAAATGGTATCTGGAACGCGGCAACGGGTGGAACAACTATAAGGGGCTGACCTGGAAGGTATGCCATAACGAAACATGGGATGCAATCTTCCAGTTCTTAGGTTTTCGAAAAGGATGGCTGACACGAAGGGAGAATCAATACATCAAGCAAGCAATGCCTGAACTAAAAAAAATCTTTCATCCAAAAGAAGAGATTACCCAGAAAGCTGAAAATATTATTCAAGACTTAAGGCATTCCCACGACATCATAGTAGGCGTACACATAAGGCGAGGCGACTATGCAACATGGAACAACGGACGTTTTTTCTATTCGCTCGAGGAATACCATCAATTCATGCTTCGCATTCAGTCGTTATATAAAGACAAGAGGATGGCCTTTTTTATAAGCAGTAACGAAGATTTCCCTCTTGATCTCTTCGAAGGTTGCCACTGTGTGCGTTTCAACAACGAACCATCAGCAGCAGTCCTCGATCTCTACACACTCTCCATCTGCGACCGCATCATCGGACCTTTCAGCAGCTATTCACGATGGGCATCGTTCATTGGTGAAGTTCCTCTATGCTTTCTTGAAAACAAGAATCAACAGTTCTCCGACGATAGCTTTTCCAAAATCGTCGACTTCTTTCACTTTGAAAACGGTACAGAAATTCTTGATTGGTAAATTCATGATTAAAGTAAGTGTCATCCTACCTGTCTACAACGTCGGGAAGTATCTTGACGAGACATTATCATCCTTAACCCAACAAACGCTTAAGGATATAGAGATTATTGCCGTAAACGACGGTTCAACAGACAATAGCGAAGAAATACTCAAAAGACATCAAGCATCCGACCCCCGCATCATATATTTCAACCAAGACAATCAAGGACAGTCGGCGGCTCGCAATCATGCCTTGCGCCATGCACAAGGAGAATACATCTACTTTATGGATGCTGACGATGTCATCGACACGACAGCTCTACAGCTATGCTATCATTATGCCGAGCGCACAAAAGCAGATTTCATCTTTTTCGACGGAGAAATTATACAGGAGAAAGATGCTGCCCCCATTCCATGGAACTATAAACGAACATACCTATTGAGTGAGGACACGCCATACAAAGGAGAACCTCTGCTAAACTTTATGCTCGACAAACAAAAGCATAATTGTGTTGTTTGGCTACTTTTCATCCGAAGAGAGTATATGGAACGCATAAATTTGCAATTCTATGAAGGAATTATCCACGAAGACGAGTTATTCACAACCATTCTCACCCTCAAAAGTAATAACATCTATTGTCTCAAACATAGCTTAGTAAGACATCGTATTAGACAGGCATCCACCATGGGAACAAATTTCTCAAAGCGTAACCTAAATTGTTACCTTACAGTTGCTGACGAACTTCTTAAATTTAGCAAAGAACCCATCATACACAAGTTCTTGAAGTATACGCTTAGTAAAGTATTCTATACGGGCCATTTAATTCCCTTCAAAGACAAGCCAGCTGTCTTCTGGCGTGCCATACGGTCAGAATACCTTGGTTATATTGGGCTCAAATCATCCTTAGTATTTTGGATCAAAAGACGAAGATGCATTACAAGAGTATAAGCGGCTTTATCATTGCCACTTTCTTGGGTAACTACTCAGCACCCCCTGGTGCATGAGTAGTTATCTTACTGTTGTACAACAGCAAGGATTGCATTAAACTTGGAATTGCCGTTCTTCATAGCGGTTTCAGCAATGGAGTGCAGCTTGGCAAAATCATCGGCACCACACTGTCTGTTCTGAAGCAGCCGCTGACTTTCTGTTTTATCTTTATCGTAACTATCCCAAATTAGACGTATTAGAGAGTTTTTCTCGCTTTTTTATGCATTTTCCTGTTAAATAAACACAAATATATCTTCATTACACATTTTTTTATAAATATAATTATTATATTTGCAATAAAAGTAAATGAAGTATGGAAAATGTTGTCATCAACAACCCCTTTGTGGTTAGCAAATATCTGTCCGACAAGTACTTTTGCGACAGAGCAGAAGAGACGGTTTTTCTGCGCAAGCAAATAGATAACGGCCGCGATGTCGTAATGATTTCTCCTTGACGCATGGGGAAATCGGGACTTATACAACATTTCTTTAACCAACCGGATATCCAAGAACGCTATTACACATTCTTTGTCGACATCTATGCAACCACCTCACTGGCCGAGTTTGTTTATACTCTCGGTAAGGAGATTTATGAGCAGCTGAAGGCACAGACAACCGTATGGAAAGAAAAGTTTTTCCAGATTATCAGTTCCTTTCGCGTCGGTTTCAAGCTGGATGCAATGAGGGGTGCCCCCTCGTTCGACATAGGAATGGGCGACATCCTGATGACACCTGTACCCTTGACAAGATTGCAACAGCCCGAAGGAATGTCATTATGACACAAGAGCAAAGCTATAAGGACCTGCTGTCAAAGCTTCCTCCAAGACAGAAGATTGTTCTACAAGCCATTGCTAAAGAGGGCATTGCCCACAACATCACCTCTGCCAAGTTCATCAAGAAATACAATCTCAGTTCTGCCAGTTCTGTTCAGGCTGCTGTCAAACTGTTAACCAAGAATGACTTCCTCACCCAGACAGACAATGGCTACCGGGTCTATGACTTCTTCTTTGCAGAGTGGTTGGCAACAGTCTATTAGTTAAACTTTATTATAAACCTAAAATCCGCAACTAATAGTGATTCTGACTAATTTTGCAGTTAGCTTCTCCATCAGACGACAGTCTTGCCAGTACAGACGTGATTATGCATGGGTCATGCCCAGTTTCCCCTTACCCCGTCAAGCATTACAGGGGCTTTATGCTACCGTTAACCCGCGAATTCGGTTTCTTAGCCGTCTGTGAATGCAAAAGGGTTCTGATATGATTTGTTGTCCGTGTAGATATTCAACTGATAGTGCCTTGCCGTTCTTATCCACTTGGCTGGCACGCTGATGCGCTCGGCTATGCCGCTTTGCTTGCAAAGAACTTGAACACGAAGGCTTTGATACGACTTGTCTTCTTCAGTCCGAAGGCTTTTGTGTCCAATAAGACAAAGACAGAGCGCAACCCTCTCTTTGAAAGTGAGTGTGCAAGGTACATCGTCAAGGACGAAATCCTGCCCAAATGGAACTATCTTGTCAAATGCAACTGATGACATATGAATTGTACCAACTTATTTTTTAACGATTACTAAATGTTTTTTTGCCATATTATTTGGTCTTATTCTGAAAAAAACGTACCTTTGGAGGCAAATTAATATCTTATGATACAACTAAGCATTATTGTTCCCGTCTACAACGTAGAGCCTTAC
>Ga0247610_10000808_pt1 | contig 41932 bp, 40 predicted proteins | sample 174DNAGHGhighgp2_FD_193483 | JGI IMG/M metagenome (GOLD analysis project Ga0247610, IMG submission 193483) | Sheep rumen microbial communities from Palmerston North, Manawatu-Wanganui, New Zealand - 1742 DNA GHGhigh gp2 | ecosystem: Host-associated > Mammals > Digestive system > Stomach > Rumen...
AACTTTTTGTCCGGCTTTAATGTCTATATTAACATTTTTTAGTACATTCGGAGATTCAACATTATATCTAAAAGAAAGATTTTCAATTTTTATATCTCCTTTTACATTACTTAGAGTAATTGCATTACCGGATTGCATTTCAAGCGGACTGTTTAAGATATCTCCGATTCTGTCAACCGCAAGTAGTGTTTGCTGAAATTCGTTCCATAATCCTACAAGTCTTAACATAGGTGCGCTAAACTGACCGGAAAACATTTGAAATGCTATTAATTGACCTATTGTTAGTTTATTTTCAATTACAAGCATTACACCTATGTATAATATTGCGATTGTCATAGCTTTTTGTAAAAATCCGCATATAGAGCCTGTAAAATTACCCATAATAGCGAGGTTAAAACTGGATTTTAAATATTTTCCCAATTTATCTTCCCATTTCCGGAACATTGAACCTTCAATAGCCAGTGATTTTACAGTTTGAACTCCTGTTACAGCTTCTACAAGATATGAATTTGAATGAGCACCCATTTGGAATTTTTCTTCAAGTCTTAGCCTTAATTCCGGAGTTATTAACAGATATATTATTGCAATAATTGCAAGAAAACCTAAAGAAATAAATGTTAGCTTTGGACTATAAACAAACATTATTGCTAAAAATACTGTTGAGAAAAATGCATCTATTAATACTGATACTGATTTATCCGTAATAAATTCTCTAATTCTGTCAAGTTCTCTGACTCTTGCAACAATGTTACCTACTTGTCTGTTTTCAAAGTATACATAATATAATCTAAATAGATGTCTGAATAATTTTGCACCAAGTTTTGCATCTATTTTATTTGTTGTGTGAATAAATATATAATTTCTTGAAAGATTCAAGAAAAGTTCAAAAATTGCAACAACTATAAATGCTATTGCAAGAACGTCAAGCGTTGCGATTGTCCTGTTAACTAAGACTTTATCTAATATTACCTGTGTAAACAATGGTGTTACAAGACCGAATAACTGAACAACAAATGATCCAAGCAATACTTGTCCTATAATTTTTTTATATTTAAAAATTTCATTAAAGAACCATTTGAATCCAAATTTTACTTCATCATCCAACATTTTATGTTTAAGTACAAGAATAAAATCTTTCATTTGTTCTTGTACTTCTTCAAAAGTATGAGCTTCAGGGTGTCTTTCAAGCGGGGTAAGTGTCAAAACTTTACCTTCATCATGTTTTACAGCCAGGATTACTTTATAAGAATTATCTTTTAATTGAATAATTGCAGGCATGGGTAATTTGTCTGAAATATCTTCAAGTTTTAAATTTTTCTTTTTAATTTTAAAACCTTTATTTTTAGCAATTCTTATAATTTCTTCAGGTTCAATATCTGCTGTAGTGATACCGTATTCTCTAACAATTGAACGCATATCAATATCAATATTATTTATTCTTGCAACAATTTCCAATGATATTAAGCCGGTATTGACATTTTTTTGTTCTTTTTCTTCCATAGTTTACCTTTTATTTTTTATATCAATTTTTGAATCGCATATTAAAATTTCTATACCTTTAGTTAAGGCAATAGTTGTTATAATATTTTTATCAAGTTCGATTTTTTGTTCTAAAAGCTCAATTGCAGAATCATTTCCTTCTATTGGTGACGCAATTTTTTTGTTAACAAGTTTATTTATGGATTTTTGTTTTTCGCTTAGTTCATTAACAATTTTTTTGTTATTTTCGATTTGTTCATCCATATTTATCAGATTTGAGCGCATTGCCGCAACTCTCGTCATAAGTTCTGCTATTGCTTTATCTCTTTCAACCTGTAATTGTTTTAATTCTAATGCAACTTTATTTATATTTGCATTATTTTGTAACCCATCAAAAATAGGAACACTCAAAGAGCCTCCCACTGTAAAATTAGAAGGTTCTATGTTGCTAAAACTATCATTGTAACTAATCGGATCTGAACCATACCAGTAATAACGTGAGTATGCATACAATTTTGGATAATTTGTTCTTTTTGCAACTTTGAGTTCTATTTCTTTCTTTTTTAACTGTTTTTCGTACATTAACCAAGTTGTGCTTTTTGTATAATCGTTGTATTTTTCAGTATCGAAATCTGATTTTTTAATTTCTGCCACCTGAATATTATTTGAATCGTATTTTTCACCGGTGTAAAAAGACAGCCATTCGACAGATTCTGAAATTAATCCCTTAAGTTCGCTTATTTTTTGATTTAATTTTTCAACTTTTACGATTTCGTCATTGTATTCTGTTTTGGAAAGTTCTTTAACATCAAGCAATCTTTTTTTTAGTTCAAGATTTTTCTGTTCAATTGCCAAAATTTCTTTATATGAATCAATTTGATGTTTATACATTAATATTTTACTGTATGTATCAACAAGAGTAAGATTTAAATCTATCATTTTTTGTTCATGTTCAAGTTCTTTAATTATGACATCTTCTTTTGCCATATCTAATTTACCTTTTCTTACCCCAAAATCAAATATATTGTATGAAAGGTTTATACCTAATAAAGATTGATACCTTGTATAAGGGTTAATAAAATTTTCACCGACAGACATGACTGTTGTTTCCCGAATATCTCTAAAGTTTTTTGTATATTCAGTTCCTGCACTAAAATTTATTTTAGGAAGATATTCCGAACGAGCTCCCTTAATACCCTGTTTCGCAATAAGTGTGTTATAATCAGCTATCTTCAAATCATAAGAATGTTCAAGAGCTTTTTTTACGACATGTTCATAGGTAATGCCGGTTACAAAATTGCTGTTTTCTTCTATTGAATTAGCTCCCGATATTGTAAAAACAAAGATAGTTCCCAATAATAAAAATTTCTTCAAATTTAACATTGTAATAATAGATTATCACAAAAAAAATATGTATAAAGTTTATATACATTTTTTTTTTATTATTGTTACATTTCAAAATAATAAATTGACATAAAACTAACCTTGTTATAGATTATTCTATACGAGGAAACTGAGTGAATATCTCAGACTGCTGCCGCAGCCGTAAAAGTCGGAATGCTCAAAGACACAGTCCACGTGCAGTTTGGATTTGTCAGAAATCTCTTTGAGTCCTCGCAGAGGATTTTTTTATGCCAGCAATAGCTCTACATCAAACTAATAGTATGAAAATAGGCACTTGTCCTCATGGTCTTCCACAGGGCGCATGTCCTATATGTAGCGGTGGCGGAAGCATGAAAAAAGCGGATTTTTCGGCCAAACCCGGTGAAATGAGTTGGAATGAATGTGCTGCGATAGGTGCTATGCTAAAAGCACAAAAAAATGCTCAGATTCAAAAACAGCAGGATGCGCAGAATTTTGCAATGAAAGCTGCAGCATTTCAAAAAAATATGATGAATGCAGCTCAAAAGTTAGTTGATATCGGAGGATTTTTTACAAGAAATACAATGCCTCTTATATCAAAACCTGTTAATTTTGTATTAAATACAATAATAGGCAGTGCTTTAAAATTTATTGGTAATGTTCCAATAATAATATCAAAAGCAGTAAATTTTATATTTAATAAATTTGCAGATATTTCGGATAAATTGACTGCAATAATGGGTGAACTTAAAAATTCAATTGAAAAAAAGATTTCAGATGTTTTTTCGAATTTAAAAAAGAAGGTAAAATCTTTATTTTCAATATTTAAACCGCTTAATAATGATAATGATGAAAAACAAATTGAAGAATCTAAAAGAACTTTTGAATTAAAAACTTTTATTCATGATTTGTACAAAAAAATTGTAAAGGATAAAAAAGAAAATGGCGATTAGTCCTCTTCATGATGCAGAAACCATAAGACAACAAAGAAACTTAACAAGTGCTCAAAAAAGAACAAATTCCGAAACTCGGGAAGGTGTTCTGGTAAGTAATTTTATTAAAGATTGCCCTGAATGTGACAAAATTTCGTTAAATGATACTATGGACACACTTGTTATTTCAAATAATACTTCTATGCCTGAGCAATTAAATTCTAAAGATAAATCTCAAAAAAGTTTATTTCCGATTAGTGCTGTTGCACTTGGTGTAATGGGAGCTATAGCCGGAATTACAGCATTAATTCATCATAGTTCAAAAATAAATCTTACTATGGATTCATTAAAACGTGTACCACCGACAGTCAGAAATGTAGCAATAAATGATGAGACAATTCAGGCATTATATAGAATAATTGAATGTCCAAATTATAAAACAATTCAAGCCGGAACAGGTGTATTTGTTCTTACGGCGATGGCATTTATGGGTAAAACATTTTTTGACGGATTTAAAGAAGTTTGGGTAAAAAAACGTGAGGCGGATATACAAAAAAATCTTCAAGAAAGATTAATTGACATAGAAACTCAGTCTTTTAGCGGTAAGATTCAAATAACAAGAAGTATGTTATCAAAAAAAGCTATAGAGTTAGGTAAATATTTAAATTCTGTTGAAAATAAAAAAGTTAAAAGGTATGAATCTTTTGAAGCGTTAATGTTCAAAGGAAATAAGAATAGAGTAATTGATAAACAAAATGATGATGGTCATGATTTAAAATATTTGATTGCAGGACTCGGGACTGTTATTGGCATTGTAGGTTTAGGATTTTTGTCACTTAAAAATTTAACAAAAAGTAAAGGGCATTTAGAAAAATTTATAAAAGAGACAAAAGATGAAATTACAAAAGTTGTTAAACAGTCTACTGCTAAAACGAAAAATCAAGATATGGCAAATCTTGAAAACCTTTTCAAAACGGTAGAATCTTCTGAAGAAGAAATGCGTATTGCATTAAAGCCTTTGGATTGGTCTGATAAAGAAGAATTTATAAAACGATTGACAAAAGAAATCAATAAATCAACAGTTGATGCAAATGTTTATTGTGGTGGCGGTAAAACTCCAAAACCTACCTTCTATTCGCATGTAAATGATTATCGAGCATTTTTGTACAATTATTTGTTAGATACCGATAACAAACAATTTAAAGCATTATTTTTGGGGACAACCGGTTTAACTGCGATAGGGTACGGAGGTAAAATTCTCGGAGATGCAATAAAAGAAGTGCAAGTTAAAAAATTTAATGCCGATACAGAAGCTGAGCTTCAACAAAGATTGGTATCAACTGAATTGAGAAATTTTAAATCAAAAAAAGATTCGGCAATTCAGCCGTTAATGGATGAATTCTACAAACAGGTTAAAGCAGGAAAACCTAAAGAGGAATTGAAAGTTATGGCTGACAATATATTGTTCGAAATTAAAAACGGTCCTCCGTTTGTATATTCATAAATGGGGTAAATAATGATTAATGCAGTAAATAATGTTAAATATTATAATCAATCAAAACTCTATTCTAAAAATAGTAATAGAGTTATGATGCCGTATGCAATTAATATTGATACATATAATACACAGCTCCCAAAAGGCAGCAGAAATTACGTTTTGGTTGATCCTATAAAAGTGAATTATTTTGTGAAACAAGGTGAAGATGCTTTACCATATTTATCAACTGTACTTTCTAATTCAAATAATGAAGTACAAATTACTGAAACATTATATATTTTAAATAGTATGCTTGATAATAATATAAAAGGGATAGATAAAATGTATCCTGTTTTGTCGAGATTTAATAATACAAATTCACCTAATGTGCAAACATTTCTTGCCGGTATTTATCGTAAAACCCAAATTCCGGATGCTTTTGGCCCTCTTGTAAAAATGCTTATTCAAAATTCTTTACATCCTCAACAAGGAAATTTTGATCCTAATGAAGAAATTGGCGGTGCTATTTTATCTTATATAAATCCTCGTTTCAGGCATTAAGCTGATATTTATTATTTACCTATTTTTTTTGATTGTAACGATTTGTTAACATGACTAACTTCATGATTAAAGTTTTTTTCAACATGTGCCGATAGCATGTCTAGAGGCACAAAATTAAAAGAAAGGACAATCGACACTAATGGGAATGGCAGCGTCACAAGCTAGATTTTTAGGTCTGACAGCCAGAAAGAATAATGTTGAATTTGAAGGTCAGCAAATTAACCAGCAAAGAACAGCATTATCTAACCAGTCTGCAAATTATTATAATGATTTGCTTGGTATGGCTGTGCCTATTCCTCCGTCTGTCGATGATTATACAAAAACTGTATATACTTTTGAAGATGGTGCATTAACAAATCAAATTACGGCAATGATTGCACAGCCTAATGGCGATTATACAATTAGCTATTTGAGACAATGGGTTGATGATTTTTCTGCTGTTTCTGCCCATACAAGCATTGTAAATAAAAGTGAAGACCCTATGTTTGGAACAGATGTTTATAGAGTTGGCGCAAAACAATTAAGACCGTTAACTGAAATTCCAATGTCTTTTACCAAAGAATGTACTGAAGAAGAAATTGAGAATTTAAAATATGTTTATGTAAATACGGATGATGATGGAAATGTTGAAGTAAAAGAAGTTAAACTTGAGGGAGGTGCATACTATATTCTTGATGAAGATGGTAATCCTACTTCAGAAACTGTTGATGCCGGTGATGTAGTAATGTGTTTGCTTAAAAGCGGATCTTCATTAACTGCGAATGATATAATTTTGGTAGTACAAGATGATGAAGGAAAATATTATAAAGATACGTTTATAGAAGATGATGAGTATTTAAGTACTTTATCAAAAGATCAATTAGATAAATTATTGGTTGAAGAAGCTGAATTTATAAATTTATTGGAAGAAAAATACGGTCCTGGACCTTATATGGTAAGGTATATTCAAAATACTACAACCGGCGAATATGAACCTTATTTTTATAAATTATCTGATTTAGAGAGTGAAAATACAATGTATGACGATAACGGCAATTCTCAATCTAATATAAGATGCTATAAAATCGGCAGTGAAACTAAAGTTGAAGAAGTAAAAGCTCTGCCGGGTTGTAAAGTCGAAAAAGATAGTTCCGGACGCTATATAAATGTAACTATTCCGCAATATAAGGATGGTCAAATTGAAGCCGGAGCTCCCCCTGTGACTTATGCACTTACAACATCTACTGTTACTGATCAGGATGCTTATCAGGATGCAATGAATCAGTATGAATTCGAAAAATACCAATACGATCAGACAATACAAGAAATAAATGCCAAAATAGAAATTATTCAGGCGGAAGACAAAAACCTTGAATTAAGGTTAAAACAATTGGATACTGAACAAAAAGCTATATCAACTGAAATTGATGCTGTTTCTCAGGTTATTCAAAAAAATACTGAATCTTCATTTAAGACATTCGGTTAAATATTAAAAAACAAGTTGAAAAATGTTAAACTAATTTTCCTTTCCCTTTTTCCTATTGATTTTCCAACGACAAGCTAATGCGAGTCGTTTTTTTTTATATTTTGTAATCATTTTTAAATTTTATTATGTTTACAAAATTGTACTATTGCCTTTGGCTGTTATTCGCAATATTATATATTTATATGCAAAAATATTCCGAAATACTTTCATTAGTGCAAGAAGAGATAGAACAAGTAAAAAATAATTTATTGGCTGTTGTTGATGTTCCAATTCCATTGAGAAGCAAACTCAATGAGTTTTTTTGTGCTCCTGCAAAACATATAAGACCGTTAATCTCATTTCTGTATTTGAATGCTTTGGATCTTAAAATTGATAAACCGCAGATTGAATATCAATCTGCTATTGAAATTGTTCATAACGCCTCACTTATCCATGATGATGTTATTGATAATGCTGATGAAAGGCGGAATATAAAAACCATAAATACAATTTATGGTAATAAAATGGCAATTTTAACCGGTGATTATTTATTGTCTCAAGGATTGAAAAAAGTAGCACTTCTCGGTGAAAGCAGATTGATAGAATTATTTTACGATACGCTTGAAGTGATGACTAATGGTGAATTTAATCAATATTTTATGAAGGATAAAATTCCGACTATTGAAGAATATATTGAAAAATCTCGTCAAAAAACAGCAAAATTGTTTGAAACTGCTATTTGTGGCAGTTTAATTCTTGCAAAATCAGATGTAAATAAAGGTAAATTTTTTGCTGAAAATTTCGGTATTGCTTTTCAAATACGTGATGATTTGATAAATTGTCTTACTTCAAAATCTGATATAAATGAAGGTATATATAATGCTCCGGTTATTTTTGCAGGTAAAAGTAATATTGATAATGCAAGTATTGAAAAAACTCGTATTTTGTTAAATAATTACATTAGTAATGCTGAAGATATTTTGACTCTATTGCCTAAAAATAGATATAGTTTGGCTTTAAAGGATTTGTTAAGGTATATAAAAAATGAATAAAATAAAAATTTGTATTGAAAAAATCAAAGAAAATTATCAAAAATTGAGCCCTTCAACACGTGAAATAATCGAAACTATCGTATTTGTTGTTGTTATGGTAATTATTATACGTTTTTTTATAGGGGAAATACGTTGGATTCCGTCAGCATCAATGCATCCTACATTGTTAGAAGGTGATAGAATCGTTGTAGAAAGATTTTCAAGATTTTATAAAACTCCAAATCGTGGTGATATAATGGTATTTTATCCTCCATTTGAAAAAATACAAAATACTCCATGGCGTGTATTTTCACGTTTAACAGGTTTTTTCTGTAAGGATGTTGCGTATATAAAGCGTGTTATAGGTCTGCCTGGCGATAAATTTGAAATTGTTACGGATGAAGAAGGCCGAAGTTCTGTACTTATAAATGACGAACCTTTGTCCGAAGACTACATCCAAAGCGAATATTACGATAAACCTTGTAATCAGGATATGGTTTGCGGACCTGTTATAATTCCGGAACATAATTATCTTATGATGGGTGATAATAGGGGCAATTCATATGACAGCCGTTGGTGGGGTTTTTTACCGGAGGATAGATTTATAGGCCGTGCTGTATTCAGATTTTGGCCATTAAACAGAATAAATGTGTTTCGTTAATTTATTCTATATCAATAAATGGTAAAATTTCATATAGTCGGCTACAATATCTGCAGTTGTTGCACCTGCAATATTTGCTTTGATATTTTGCTGTTTATCTGTTTCTGTAACTTCTTGAACTTTTTGTTCCTCTTTGTTTTGCGGAGTGTTTTGCTTTTGTATTTGTTCTTGACTGCCCATTTCTTGTACATATTCTGTTACAGCTTTTTCTATTTCTTTCATTTTTGCAACATCTCCTGAGTATGTACCCGTTGATTCAATACCGTACTCCGCAAATTGTCCCAGTATATCATTCCATTCTTGATAATTTGTTATATTTGTTCCTTGAGCTTGTGCAGCCGCTTGTGCTTTTTTAAGTTCTTCTTCTGATTCTATACCGTTAACTTTTATTGACATATACTTCTCCTTATATTTTTATAAAGTTATTGTCAAAATTAAAATTTCAAATAATAGAAATATTGTAATAAAATGTAATATTTATTGTTGTTAAATTAAAAATAAAAACAATTAAAAGTATTAAGAAAAATTTACAATAACCTGAAAACTTTTGAAATTAAAGTTTTTATGATATGCTTAAAAATCTTGTAAGTGTGTTAATTATAAAAAAACATTTATGCTTTTTATTTGAAATAAAATTTTATTAACATGCAAAAACCGCTTGCAATTATGTTTTTAGCAAATATTATAAATTTATAGTGTATGGTGGTACACTAGTCGATAAAATAAGGAAATTTAAATGTCAAAAGACGTAATAGAATTAGAAGGTAAAATACTTGAAGCTATGCCAAATGCAATGTTTAGAGTAAAACTGGAAAATGAACATGAAATATTGGCACATATTTCAGGTAAAATCAGAAAAAATTTTATAAGAATTCTTCCGGGTGACAAGGTAAAAGTTGAAATGACTCCATACGATCTAACAAGAGGAAGAATAACATTTAGATTAAAATAATCTCACGAAATAAAATAAAAAGGAAAAACAAAATGAAAGTAAGATCATCAGTAAAACCAATTTGCGACAAATGCAAATGTATCAAAAGGAAAGGCAGAATTGCCGTAATTTGTGAAAATCCAAAACACAAACAAAGACAAGGATAGGCGTAGCCGGTGTATTGTGTCGGTGTAGGCTTGCGTTAGCAGGCAGAGCAGGATGCGAGACATTATGATACCGCTGTTGCTATCTGATTTATAATGAAAGGAGCAACCAAATCTCTGATTTAACAGGCGGAAAAATAATCCAAAACAATTGTGGAACTTACGCACTAAAACGGTAAGTGGTGAGGAAGTATTTAAGCCTCATAACAAAAAAAATCTAACACCAAGGCGATGTAAAAATCGCAAAAGCCAAGAAAAGGAGAAAAAAATGGCAAGATTATCTGGGGTAGATTTACCTCGTAACAAAAGAATGGAAGTAGCATTAACTTATATTTACGGAATTGGACCTACAAGGGCAAAGAAAATTCTTGAAGCTACAAAAATATCACCTGATTTAAGAACAGATGATTTAACAGATGAAGATATTAAATTACTAAGAAAAGAATTAGCAAACTATCACATCGAAGGAGATCTTCGTCGTGAAGTTACAATGCACATAAAAAGATTGCAAGAAATTGGCTCATACAGAGGTTTGAGACATAAAAGAAACCTCCCGGCACGCGGTCAAAGAACAAAAACAAATGCAAGAACTCGCCGCGGTAAAAAAGGTTTGGCAATAACTAAAAAGAAAACAGCGTAATTAAAAATTACGGTAATATGTAAAAATAATAAGATATGTAAAAAAATAAAGGAAAACAAAAATGGCAAGACCAGTAAAAACAAAGAAAAAAGAAAAAAAGAACGTATTGCAAGGTGTTGTACATATTCAATCAACATTTAACAATACAATCGTAACTTCTACTGATACTCAAGGTAATGCTATTGCTTGGGCTACAGCCGGAGCTACAGGTTTTAAAGGTGCAAGAAAAGGAACTCCTTTTGCAGCTCAATCAGCAGCTGAACTTGTTGCTAAAAAATCTATAGATCAAGGTATGAAAAAAGTTGAAGTTTACATTAAAGGCCCTGGTTCGGGTCGTGAAACTGCAATCAGAGCTATTCAAGCTGCAGGATTAGAAATTACATTAATTAAAGATGTCACACCTATTCCTCATAATGGTTGCAGACCACCAAAGAAAAGACGTGTATAACGAAATCGGGGGCTTGTTCTTAAGCCAAAAGAACAAACCAATAGATGCCCCGAAAAGAAAAGGAGAAAATAATGGCAAGATATACTGGACCTACAAATAAATTATTTCGTAACTACGGAGTAAAAGATTTATCAAACAGAAAGTTAACATCTTCAATGAGACAAAATGCTTCAGGTCAGCATGGCGCAGTAAGAAAGAAACTCTCTGAATATGCAATTCATTTAAATGAAAAACAAAAAATAAGATTAACTTATTTGGTAAGTGAAAAACAATTTGCAAAATATTATCGTGAAGCTGCCAGAAGAAAAGGTGTAACAGGTACAATTTTGCTTCAGATTTTAGAATCAAGATTGGATAATGTACTTTTTAAGGCAGGTTTTGGTATTACACGTAAACAAACAAGACAGATTGTAAATCATGGTCATGTACTTGTAAATGGTAAGAAGGTTGATATTCCTTCATATCTAGTAAAAGCTGGTGATGTTATTACTATCAAATCAAGAAGCGGTTCTTTCTTAAAGAATGTTACCGAAATGATTGATATGGCATGTGCACCGGCATGGATGACTATTGACAAAGAGGCTCTAAAAATCACTTTTGACAGAATCCCTGAGAGAGAAGAATTAGATCCTGACTTTAAAGAACAACTTGTAATTGAGTACTACTCAAAATAACGTGTAAGTGATACTTACATAAAAATAGTGGGATACATCCCAAATAGTTATTTTAACAACCAGGAGATAAAAAATGGAATTAAAAATTAAAAATGTTAATACAACAACAAGTTCTGACGGATCACAATACGGTAAATTCGTAATTGAACCGTTAGAAAAAGGTTTTGGTACAACAATAGGAAATTCTTTAAGAAGAGTTCTTTTATCCAGTCTTGAAGGAACAGCAGTTACTTCTGCAAGGATTGAGGGTATAACTCATGAATACACTGCAATACCTGGTGTATTAGAAGATGTTATTGATGTTATGCTTAACCTTAAAGGTTTAGTTGTAAAAACTGATTCCAAGGATGTTCAATATCTGAGAATAGATGTGGATCGTCCAGGACCGGTACTCGCAAGTGATATCCAACTTCCGGCAGGTGTTAAAGTTGTAAATCCTGACTGGTTGATATGCACAGTGGCAGATGGAGGTAGTTTCCATGCTGATATTACTATAGAAACAGGTAAGGGTTATGTTGCACACGATGTCCCGAGAGACAATAAAGGTTATGCAATTGACTTTTTACCTATTGATGCTACTTTTATGCCGATTAAACGTGTAAGCTATAATGTAGAAAGTACTCGTGTAGGTGATTCTATCGACTTTGATAAATTAACATTGGAAATTTGGTCAAATGGTTCGGTAGATGTTCAAAATGCATTGAGTCAAGCTTCAAACTTACTAATTGAGCATTTTATGCAAATTGCATCTATCACTGGTCAACCTGTGGTTACACCTGCAATTGCTATAGAAGATGAAAGTGTAGAAGATACTGATGCTCCGACAATGACTATTGAAGAATTAGAATTGTCAGTAAGAGCATATAATTGCTTGAAACGTGCAAGTATAAATTCAATGGCAGAATTGTTGAAAAAATCGGAACACGATTTATTAAATATAAAGAATTTCGGTAAAAAGTCTTCTGATGAAGTAATTGAAAGATTACATCATTTTGGTTTAGACTTGGCTCCGAATCCTGAAGTTATAGAAGAAATATAAAAATAAAGGATAAAGAAAAATGAGACACCAAACTAAAAAACATACGCTAAGCAAGGCAAAGGATCAAAGAGATGCTTTGTTGAGATCTTTGGCTACTGAACTTTTTGTATATGGTGAAATCAAAACAACTATGGCAAGAGCAAAAGCCTTGAAACCATATGCTGAAGAGATTATCACCCTTGCAAAAAGAGGAGACCTGCACGCTCGTCGTCAGGCTGCTAAATTCATTTTTGATAAAGAAACAGGGAAATATATGGATTTGGCAACAGGAGAAGTGTTTGAAACTGTTCAAGCTGATAAAAAATTAGCTCAAGAAACAGTTTTGAGAAAACTTTTCACAATAATAGGCAAGAAGTATTCTTCTCGCGAAGGCGGTTATACAAGAATATTCAGATTGCCTCCAAGACGCGGTGACGCTTCGGAAATGGCTTTAATACAATTGGTATAAGCCGATGCGTTATGCACTTCGAGTTCAGTATATAGGTAAATATTTTGCCGGAAGTCAAATTCAGTTTGAAAAAGGTAAAGAAATAGATACTCCTACTGTACAAGGTGAACTCGAAAAGGCGATTAGTACATTGATATTCGGTGATACCGAAAATGAATACAGACGATTTAAAACAATCTTTTCCGGAAGAACTGACAAGGGTGTTAATTCACTGGGACAAGTAGTTCATTTTGATGTAGATGAACCTATTGTTGCTTCAAAGTTTATTTATCATTTAAATGAAATATTACCTAAATATTTATCTGTCAGTGATTTGAAACAGGTTGATAGTAATTTTCACGCTCAAAAATCAGCTGAGCGCAGGCATTATAGATATGAATTTATAAACAGAAAATATAAAAATGCCTATGATGGTGATTTATTGAGAGTTAAGTATGATATCAATCTTGAAAGAATGCAAAAGTCTTTAAATTATTTATTGGGCGAGCATGATTTTTCGAGTTTTAAAAGTTCCGGTACGCTTAACCCGAGCACAGTTTGTTTTATCGAAAGTGCAGTTGTAAAAAGACTGGATGATAGAGTTTTTATTGATATTATTGGAAACAGATTTCTTTATAATATGGTAAGAACAATCGTCGGAACTCTTCTAAAAATAGAAGGGCATAATTTGCAGGCTGAACATATGAAATACGTGTTAGATGCGTGTGATAGAAGAACGGCCGGCGAAACAGTCAGTCCTTACGGATTGACTTTGATTGAAGTAACATATAAATGGAGATAAAGCATGAAAACATATTCAGCAAAACCTCTTGAAGTAGAAAGAAAATGGTATCTAATTGATGCGGAAGGCGAAACTTTGGGCCGTCTGGCAGTTAGAGTTGCTAATATATTAAGAGGAAAAAACAAACCTGAATATACACCAAATGTTGATACCGGAGATTTCGTTATCGTTATCAATGCTGACAAGGTTGTAGTTTCAGGTAAAAAAGAAACGGATAAAATCTATTATCACCATACAGGTTTTCCTGGTGGTTTAAAATCTGCGAGTGTAGCAGAATTAAGAGAAAAAGATGCAAGACTTTTGATTGAAAAAGCAGTAAAAGGAATGTTGCAACATAATACTTTGGGCGATACTCAATTTACTAAATTAAAAGTATATAATGGAAGTGAACATCCTCATGCTGCTCAAAAACCAATTATTTTAGAAAAGGAGGTTAAATAATGGCAGATAAAGAAATCATGGCAACAGGCCGCAGAAAAACCTCTATAGCAGTTGTTAAATTGGTAAAAGGAAAAGGCAGAATATTTGTTAACGGTAAAACTTTAAAAAATTATATCGGAAACAGACCTGCAATTGAAATGTTAGTATACAGACCGTTAGTTTTGACTGATAATCAAGAAAAATATGATGTTAAAGTAAAAGCTGTCGGCGGTGGTGTAGTTGCTCAATGTGGAGCAATCAGACATGGAATTTCAAGAGCTCTTGTTAAAGCTAATGAAGAATATAGAAATGTATTGAGACTTGAAGGTTTGTTAACTCGTGACCCACGTGTCAAAGAACGTAAAAAATATGGTCGTAAACGTGCAAGAAAACGCTTTCAATTTTCAAAACGTTAATGTTCAAAAACAAAACCCTTTTCAGGGTTTTGTTTTTTATATATCTTTTTTTATAAATCCTGTTTGTACAATATCTTTTCCAAATTTTTTTTCTAGACGATCAAAACATTTTGATAGTTTTTCTTTTTTGATATTTTGAGTTTCGTCTGTAAATAATGACATTTGAGTTGTGTTGTTTGGTTCAAAGTTTTCAAGTATAACTCCTGTACTTCGGTAGATAATATTAGGATTATATATATTATCGAGTAGTTTAAATATTATATCAGAAATTTCAAGTTCAAAATCTGAAGGAGTGTTTAAAAGTTTTTTTTCGCAAAACACTCTAAAATCTTTTGTTCTAAGAAAAATACTGACTGATTTACATTTAGCGTCAATTTTTCTCAAATTTATACAAGCTCTGTGTATGTGATAATTTAATGAATTTTTAATATAATTTTTATCTGAAGAAAATTTAGCAAGGGCGCTTGTTTTTTGAATAGATTTTGGAAGTTTAATTTCATTAGATACAGGGGAAATCATTTCGCCCAAAAGCTCATGTTTCATTTCGAGTCCTCTGATTCCTATTTGTTTATTTAGCCAGATATCATCCTGTTGAATAAGTTCATAAGCTGTTAATATGCCATTTTTTTTGAATAATAAAGATAAATTTTTTCCTATACCCCAAATTTCATCAATACTTGTATTTTTTAATAACGGTATTATTTTTCTGGTTCCTATAAGGAAAATTTTTTCGTTTAATGTTTTTGCTTTGTCAGAAGCTAATTTCGCAAGAGTTTTTGAAGTACTAATACCTATTGAAACGGGGATATCAACTTCTTTCAGAATTTCATTTCTTATCATATCTGCGATTTCGTAGTAATCTTTTTTATATAGCCTTACAAGTCCGGTTAGGTCTACAAATGCTTCATCAATGGAATATATTTCAACATATGGGCTAAAATCTTTTAGTGTATTCATAATTTTTTCTGATATTTGTGAATATAAGTCATGATTTGCATTTATATATATTGCATTTTTAAGTTCACCTTCAATTTGGAAATATGGCATTCCCATTTTTATTCCAAGTTTTTTTGCTTCTTTCGATCTTGATATAACGCATTGCCCTCTCCCGGACATTACACATACCGGTTTGCCTTTAAGATCGGGATTTACGGATTGTTCGCAAGATACGAAAAAAGAGTCACAATCTATCAAAGCTATAATATGTTTCATATTAGAATTTTCAAATATTTTTTTGTCTTTGTCAAAAATTTTTGTCATTAAACTATTATTTCTTTTTCGTTTTTATAAGTTACGTATCCAAGATTTGCCCCGGGCGGTTTTTTAAGATTTTTTCTTTTTGTATATATAACACCTACTTTGGAAGATTTTGAGCCTTTAGAATATTGTTTGGCAAGTTCGGCACATTTTAGAATAAGTGTATCGGACGGGTTTTCGCACTTTAAAAGAACATGAGAACCCGCACAATCTTTTGTGTGAAACCAAAAATCCTCATCTTTTGATAATTTAGATACAATGTAATCATTTTGTCTATTATTTTTGCCGACAAAAACTTTAAATCCTTGAATATTTAACTCAAGCGGTGAAGAAATTTTTGCAGAGTTTTTTGTGGTTTTTTCCGGTTCAAGTTCATTTTTTATTTCACTTAATTCATCCATTGAATTTGCTATTTCTATTGAATATAAAATATGTTCATAATAATTAATTTTTTCTTTAAGTTCTTTTGTAAGTTCTGATAATTTCAAAATAGAGTTTTTCCCTTTGTTATACAATTTATAAAAATTGTTTGCGTTATCTTTAAGAGTTTTTGTTTCATCAAGTTCGATAATAGTTTCTTTACCGTTTTCATAGTCGTATACTTTAATGCATTTTGAAAAATCTTTGTTATTATACAGGTTTGCCATAATTAAATCACCTTTTAGTCTATATTTGTAAAAAGATGATTCTTTATTTAATTTGGATTCCATTTTGTCTAATGAATTTTTATCTTTTTTTAATTTCTTCGATACAGCTTGTTTGAGGTTCCCTTTTGTACTTATTAATTTATCGTTGTATATATATTCTGCATAATAATCATCAAGTTTTTTATTTATATTTTTTGTTTGCAATATTTCGTCTGAAAACCATTGTTTCGGTGAAGTTGGAGGGTAAATATATGGTAACCCGCCTGCAAGTTCTCTTTCTCGGCTCTTTTCTGCTCCTACATTATGTGCACAGCCAAGAATAATGTTAGTGTCATAATTGTATAAAATTATGTTCGAATGTTTTCCCATTAATTCGATTGCAAGGCATAAGTATATTTTTTCCGAAAGTTCATTATATGTTTCAATGTATATTTCTAAAATCCTTTCATATTGAGGTTGGTTAACTTTTGATATAAGAGAATTTTCAAGATATTTTCTTAATAGCATGCAAAACATAGGCGGTTTTTGCGGAATCTCAATAAGTCTTTTATATTCATTTTCTTTGTTCATAAATGCTATGTGATAATATTGAGGATTAATGTTTATGTATAATTTTTTTGTTTCTCCTTTATTTCTGAGATAAAATATAAAATCACGTCTTGTTGGCTGCTGTATTTTTTGAATTCTGCAACCGGTCAAAAACTCTGAATTTTGGAGTAACCACTCTTTTAGCATTGTGTTATTGTACGTAATCATAAAAAGAGTTTATAATAAAAAAATATTAAATTGAATACAAAAATTCAACGATTTCTTCCATTGAATATATATTTTTTACGACAAAAAATTGTTTACCTGTTTTTTCTTTTACATAATCTAATGTTTTACCATCCAAAAAATCTTGGGAATATGGTCTCATCATTACCGATGGTATTACTATAATATCTGTTTTTAAATCTATTACCGTATTTATGAGATCATCAGTAGTTATAAGACCAGCAACAGTTATGTTTTCTCCCCAATATTTAGATTTTACCGGATTTACTGTTGTTGTTAAATTTTTTATTTTATTTAATTTTTGAGAAATTTCGTTTATTGCACTAAGTGCAGAATAACTTGTTGCAAAGGAAATTTTGTAAGGCTTTGAAACTTTTGACGGCAATTTATATTTTTTAAAATCTTCTAATAAAATTCTTATTGTACCCACTCCGTCATCTAATTGACAAAAATTTCCGTAATATTTTGCCTGTGGAATTTCTTTTCCCGCGAGTATGAAAAATTCATCAGAACAACAAACTCTCTTATATTTTGAAGCTATTTCAAGAGTTTGAAGTGCACAATTTTTGTCAACTTTTTTAATTTTATTTTCTCTAAATTTTGTAATTCCAACCGGAACAATTGCTGTTGATAAAACTGTATTTTTCAATTCTGCTAAATCTGATAGAGTTTTTTCAAGTTCTTTCCCGTCATTATAACCCGGGCACAAAACTATTTGAGCATGGAACGGAATTTTATTTTTTCTGAACCATTTTAAATTTTCGAGTGCTTTGCCTGCATTTGGATTTTTTAACATCTTTACCCTAAGTTCAGGATTTGTTGTGTGAATCGATATGTAAAAAGGTCCTAAACCCATTTCTTTAATTCTTGTTTTATCTTTTTCCGACAAATTTGTTAAAGTTATGTATGTTCCTTGAAGATATGATAGCCTGTAATCATCATCTTTTATATATAGTGTTTCCCTGAGCCCTTTTGGCTGTTGATCAACGAAACAGAAAATACAATGATTAAGACAAGGTTTAACTTTATCAAAAACTGCACTTTCAAAAATAATTCCTAAATCTTCATCAAACTCTTTCTCTATTTCAATTACTTCAACTGAGTTATCCTGTTTTTTTACTTCAACAGTGATAAAATCGGATTTGCACAAAAAATTGTAATCAATCATATCCTGCATTTTTGTACTGTCAATTGATAATATCTCGTCACCTTTTTTGATATCAATTTCTTCGGCAATAGAATTTTTAATGACTTCACTGACTATTGCGGGCATTATCTTTCTCCAGACCTTCAATAATTGTAATAAAGTTAGAATATTCACATATTGCATTGTCCAAAATTATTTTTTGGTAAAAATTAGTTTGTTTATATTCATCATTCAATATATTTTGACCTAAATTCCTAAATTGCATAGCTCGGGATTTTATGCTAAAGAACAATCTTTTTTTATCTTCATTGTCCAAACAATCTGCGCAAGCGAGTTTTATTCTGGCATTAGACAAGTACTGTAAAGGATTATCACTTAAATCCTCCAAAATAAGGCGTTTTAGTTCAGATATACCTTTTCTTGAAATTTCATAAAATACAGATAGTTTTCCGCCTTCAGACATAAGTTTTCTGCTGGTCAAGCATTCTTTTTCTTCTAATCTTTTTAGGGCAGGTTTTAATGCTCCAAAACTCGGTTTTGTAAATGGTGCAAAATTATCTTCAATACGTTTTTGAATTGAATACATTGTGTAATCACGTTTTAAGATTGTATATAAAATCAATAATTCTATCACGTACAAAATTATAACATAAATTAAGGGTAAATATTTGTATTAACCTTAAAAAATATTTACATGTAATGGATTTTTCAGGTAGTTTTAAATAGAATGTTGCTAAGGAAGGGATAATAGATGGAATTTATTTTTAATATTTTATATATTTATGTTGCAATTTATTCAATTTATTTTTTAGCATTGGCTATTAAAAATCTTAATGACAAACCGTTTAAAATTGAAAAGAAATATGCACAGTCAGAAACGAAAAATAATCTTGCTATCATAATTTATGCAAGAAATAATAAGGTTACTCTGGAAAATTTAATCAAGGAATTAAAACTTCAAGATTATCCGGTAGATAATTTTAGAGTTTTTGTTATATTGGATAATTGTTCTGATAATTCTGAAGTATTGTTTGAAGATGAAAAATTTGTAAATTTGATAAATATTAAAGATGTTGGAACTGTTGGAAAAGATCAGGCAATTTCAATTTTGATTGAGCGTTTATCAAAAGATGATACTATTGATTCATATGTATTTATGGACGGTGATAGAAGTATTCCTGCTAATTTTTTAACTACTGTTAATGCAGGACTTAGTAATCATAGTGTGCTAAGCGGTGAAACTTTAATGCTTACCGATAATTTAGGACCGGTTGATAAGATAAAAGCTGCTTATCAAAAATATCATATGAATTTTATGAGAAAGGCAAGGTCACTTTTTGGATTAGCTTCAAGCGCAGATTCAGGAGTCTTTGTTGTTAAGAAAAAAATAATTGATGAAATTGGCTCTGTTGATTTTAAAGATATAAATGCAGAATTAAAATATAGCATGCTTCTTTCAAAAATTAAGTGTCCATGCACGTATAATCCTAATATTCAAACGTATGTTGATACTGTAAATTATGAATTTAGAAAACCGAGACTTTCTGTAAGATTGGATTTGTTTAGAAATTGCTTTGTGGAAATTTTTAAAAGTAAAAATTTTGTTTTTGCTGAACATACATTATCTCTTTTAAACCCTAATATTTGGGCTGTATTGCTTATTTATGCAGTACTTATGAAACATTCTTACAGATATTTCTTTTTCTTTGGATATAAGACAGTATTAATATCTTTCTTGATTTTAATTGCCGGATTTGGTATAAGTCTTATTAATTCAAAATTGAATTTTAAAGAAATTGTTCTTTTATGTTTGTATCCTGTATATTCTATATGTCATATTATTAAAAATTTGCCGCCTGTGCGGGTTGTCAGAAATAAAATTGCAAAAAGAGCAGATTTACCAAAAGATACCGAAAAATTGAGTATTGATGCTTTTGTTATGAACAAAGCAGGGAGAGAATTGCCTTGTAAGGTTGAATTTATTTCTGAAGCAGGGTTGGCAAAAATCAAATTTATTTATAAAAATAAAAAATTTGTTACCGGAAGACATTTAAGGATGATTGATGCTTTACAGGAAATAAGACAAAAATTGTATGATTATGGTTTTATTTTAAAAATTTGCAGTTGCTGCAAGTATTTTGTATCGGATCAAGATGGTTCAACGAATATGCTTAAAGGATTTTGCAATAGTAATTACCCGAGCCCGTCTATTAAAGAAAAACGTCCGACTTTAATCTGGAATTCTTGTACTGATTTTGAACCTGCAAAAGTTGCTAATCTTATTGAAGAAATAGAGACTCAGGAAGTAGTTCATTAAGCATGTAAAATGAACCGCAAATTATTTTTAATTTGTTTTGTGGTAGTGTTTCAAGTGTTGTAAATTCTTTCGAGTAAAAGTTGCAGTTTAGTTTGAGTTCTTCTGTGGAGCAGGAATTTGGATGCTTAAAATGATAAAAATATATTTCATCATTTTTTCTGAATAATATTTCCATCATTTGTTTGTAATCCTTAGTTTTAAGACATCCAAAAATAAAACATCTTTCTTTATCAGGATAATAAAGGTCAAGACTTTCTCTTAGTGCTAATGCCCCATTTGGATTATGAGAGGCATCTACTATTAAATCAGGTTTTAATATTTGGAATCTGGCCGGATGTTTTACATCTTTAAGTGCATTTTGAATAAATTCTTCTGACAGATCCGGAAATAAAAATCTTATTGCAGATAGTGCTAAAGATAAATTTTCTATCTGGCATGTACCTTTTAAGGCTAGATTTTCTGGATTTTCTGAAGGTGTAACGATTACAAATAATGAATTGCATTTATCTGCTTTGTCTTTAATCACTTCATAACCTTCGCATGTAAAAATTGGACAGTCAGGTTTTATTATACCGGCTTTTTCATATGCAATTTCTGATTTTGTATTTCCTAGTCTTTCTGTGTGGTCTAAATCAATGTGTGTGATTATAGAACATAGATTTGATTTAATAATATTAGTTGCATCAAATCTCCCGCCTAAACCTGTTTCTATAACTGCTATGTCAACATTGTTATCAAAAAAATATTTGAACATTACAGCTGTTAATGTCTCAAATTCAGTTAAATTGATATTGTGTTCATCGGCGAGTTTATTAATTTTAAAAACGTATGAGGAAAAGTCATTTTTTGATATTTCACCTGATTTAAAATAATTAAAATTTGAATTTTGTAGAATTTTTATTCTTTCGGTATATTCATATATGTGAGGGCTTGTATACAGACCTATTTTACGTCCTGATTTTGCCAAAATAGTTGATATTATTGCACAAACCGAGCCTTTTCCATTTGTTCCTGCAACATGTATGCATTTAAGACTATCTTGAGGATTCCCGAGCAATTCCATAATTTTATACATTCTGTCAAGGCCAAGGTTTATGGTAAATTTGTTTTCTGATGTTAATAATTGTACAGCTTTTAAATAATCATTTTCCATAGTGATAATATAACACAATAATGTTAATTTTTTGCCATAAAGTTATAAATGTGTTAAAAGTAAAGGTATGAAAAAAACTGTAATTGCATATTTGCATACTCATTGGGATAGAGAATGGTATAGAGAATTTGAAGTATTTAGGTTAAGGCTTTTAAGAGTTTTTGATAATGTTTTGGAGCTTTTGGAATCCGGTAAAATCCCATCGTTTTACTTTGACGGACAAGTATGTGCTTTATTGGATTATCTTGAGTTACGTCCTGAAAAAATTGACATTATAAAAAAATTTATAAAAGAAAAAAGATTATTTATTGGGCCTTTTTTTACTCTGGTGGATGAGTTTTTAATTGACAGAACTACTTTTTCAAAGAATTTGGAAATAGGTTTAAAGATTGCTAAAGAATTTGGGTGTACTGATTTTATCGGGTATTTAGCTGATACTTTCGGACACAGTGCTAATGTGCCTGAAATATTAAAAGAATTTGGGATTGATAAATGTGTAGTGTGGAGAGGGTGCGGAGATATACCTTCAGAATTTAAATTTAAAGGAATTGATACAGTCAATCTTATACGAGGCTATTTTATGGATATTTTTTCATCGGGTAAATCTATAAAGGAAAAAGCCGAATTGCTAAAAACCAATCTCGATAAAATAGCTGAAAAATCAAGTGATTATTTACTTTTACCTATAGGTGCAGATCATCTTGGAATTGAAACTGATATACAGAAACAAATATGTGAAGTTAATCAAATATTAGATGGATATGAAATTAAGCTGTCAAATCCTTTTGAATATTTTGAGCTTGTAAAAGATAAGTTTAAAAATTATAAATGGGATGAAGAACTTCGCGATAACAGTAGAACTTTTATTTTGCAGGGTGCATATTCTGCAAGAATGAAATTAAAACAGTATAATACAAAATGTTCTTATATGCTTGAACAGGCCGATAAACTTCAAAAAAAATATGGAAATAAATACCAAACATCAATTGAATATGCGTATAAATTGCTGTTAAAGAATTTGGCACACGATGGAATTTACGGGTGTTCCACTGACATGGTGCACAGGGAAAATATTATAAGATATGAAAAAATTCTTCAAATTTGCAATACAATTATAGAAGAATTGAGATTAATTAATAATTTTAAAACACCTATTATGCATAGTGTTGAACTTATTCCGGAATATAAAATTGTGGAAAAAATATATGGAGTTGATAATTCAATTCTGTATGATACACAAAAAATACCTATTACAGAAGATTTTACAAATATTTATGTATTGAAAAAATTATCTAATAAAGTAATCGATGCTAAACTTGAAATTAAAAACGGAAAAATTATACTAAAATCTTCAAAAGGCAAATCGGTAGGAATTGAATTTGTAAGATACAAAGATTGCGGTGATACTTATAATTTTGGTGCTTGTAAAGATGATTACGGTGAATTCGCAAAAATTTATTCTTTTAAAAATGGTGTTATTAAAACAGATTTTTTCGATGTTAAAGTTGATTTTGACGGAATGATTAATTTTAAAATAGAGTGGAATAATAAATTTAAAGACCATTTGTGGCAAGTAAAATTTAATTTTAAAGAAGAAATTTCAGAAACATATTCAGAAGATATGAATATGTTGATAAATCGTAAATTTAATCCCTATTATGATATGCGTCAAAATTTGCCTGACAAAAAAGGAATAGAAGTTAAAACAAATTTTGCTCCTATGCAAAGATATGTCGGAGCAAATGGGTTTGGCATTATTACTCAAGGGCTTAACGAATATGAAGTTAAAGGCAAATCCTTATTAGTGACGCTTTTACGTAGTACCGGTATTATTTCAAATCCAAATAATCCATCTAGAACTACACCTGCAGGCCCTCCTATAGAGGTTAATGATGCTCAGCAGTTAGGATATAATTGTGTTGAGTTTTCTGTAGATTTCTTTGAACCATCCGATTATCGTCAATATATAGATATAATTTTCCCGAATTATTGCTAATCTCTGTGTGTACCGGTTTCATAGCCAGGTACACAAAGGAATAGCGGAACTGTTCTCTGTATAAATGATGCAGCCTTTGATTTGTCAGCCATTAAGGAAACTGCCATTCCTATATCGTCAACGTGAGGAGCAAAATCGCTTGCCTTAACACCTCTGTTTACTTTTTTGTGGAAAACTTTTTCATTTAAGTAGTTAGAAACCCTGTTACCTGCAAAAATTCCTGCAGATAATGCTCCCAGTGTTGCAACTGAAAATGGAATACATTTAAATACTTTATTTAAATATCTGGATGTTTTACCTGTTTCTTTTAATTGTGGAACATGTTTCATAATCGATGTTTTATGCTTTTTGTATAATTCAGAAATCGCCCAAACACAACCAATAGGAACAGCTACATTCCCTAAAAGTTGATTAACAGATTCTCTATATTTGGATTTTATATATTTTTTATCGTCAAATATCAATCCTCCTATTAATCCTCCAAGAACGGATGCGCCTGCAAGTTCAAGGATTTCCCAACCTTCAAGTTGGATTTCTTTTTTGTTTGGAGCTTTTTTGTCATAAAGTCTAAATACAGCCATGTCTTTTATTGGAGTTTTCCTGATTTTTGATATGTCGAGTGAAAAACCTTGTCGTTTTGCAATATGAGCATATGCTCCTCCGACCGCAAGAACAGTAGTGGCAAGAACTCCTGCTTTTAGTCTTATGTCATTTTTTCTGTCTGTATTTCTTATTTCATTTACTTGCATAAAATCACCACACAACTATTATAACAAAAATACTGAATATAAAATATTGTTAGTATATATAATAAATTTAACAAAACTTAATTAGTGTATTATTAACATTATTTGTGTAACAAAAATTTAATAATTAGTTTTTTTGACGCAAAAAAATATATTCAGATTAATTATATAGTTGCGGAATATTTTATGGAAATTAGTGTAAAACCAAATCAAACTCTTAAAGATTTTACTTATGGCAGAAAATTTGTAAAAGGACTTGCCAGCCGTTCTATTGCTCCTGTTATGCTTTTGGAAGCATTTGTAGAGGGTGGAAGAACCTATCAAGCATATAAACGAGGCGGTTTCACTGAGGCAAGGGAGCGTATAACAGAAGAATTTATTGGAGCTTTATTTTGGTTTAGTGGTGTTCCGCTTTTTAATAGTCTGATTGACAAATTTATTGGTAAAAAAGTTTTTAAACTTCCTGAAACTGATTTTGATACCGGAAAAGATTCAGTTAGAAATCCTGTTAAAAATTTTTTGAATAAATATCAAAAAGAATTTAAAAATAATCCTGAAAAAGCTGAAAAGATGATTGCTAAGTATAAATTTGGCAAAGTTATGACAAGTATAATACTAGCTAATTGCCTTGTAGGACTGGTTTTACCAAAAGTTAACCAAGGTATAACAAAGTATTTACTTAAAAAACAAGAAGAAGAAAAAAAGAATAATATTCCGCAAACTCAGCAATATACTATGGATAAATTTCTAAATAAGGACAATGTTTCTTTTGGTGCAATTAATCCTCAGACATTAATGTCGTTAGCTTATAGCTTCGAAAATAATCCAAAATATGGCTTGATATCTACAGATGCAGGAGTTTGGGTAGGTAGAGGAGTTAGTGCAAGGAATAAGTACGAAAGAAATGAAGTATTATTTAGAGATATTTCTTCAAGTTACTTCTATATGTTTAATATGCCTGTTATCGCAATGTTGTTAAATAAAATTCAGGATGGTAAATCAACAAGGCTCGATCCCGTATGTGCAAAACAAGTTTCAGATCATATGAATGCTGTTATTGATGCAAATGGCGGCCCTATGAAAGTTGAAGACTTTAAACGCTTTGTATTGGGTAATCCTGATAATAAGGCTTATATTACTCCTTCTATTGCAAAAGAATTGAGAGAAAGAAATGGGGTAATGAATTTGAATAAGTTTATTTCACTTTTAAGTGAAGTGAAAGAAAAGTATCCTGAAATTGATATTGAAAAATTTAAAAAAGCTGCACGGGGCATGTCAGAACTTCAGCCAAAAATATCAGGTGAAGCAATAATTTCTGAAAAACAAATTGCTGATGTATTTACTGATGGCGCAATTAATATGCCTGAATTCTTGAAAAATGTATTCAGATGTTCAACTTCTGATCAGAATTTGTTTACAGGAAAGATAAGTGAGGCAGGATTTAATAAAGATTTTGTATTTATTTCAAAAGATACATTTATTAAAAAACAAAAAGAAATGGAAAGATATATTGAAACGGTACTTAAAAAAGCTAAAAATGGTGAGATAACAAAAGAATTAATTGATAAAGTTTGTAAGGAAAATTATACTAAAAATGCAATTAATTGGGGCATTGGTTTTGCTATTTCTGCTGCATTTTTATCTACTTTTATTCCAAAAATTCAATATTGGATTACAAAGAGAGCAACCGGTTCTGATGAATTCCCCGGAATTAAAGATTATTCGGATAAAAAATAATATTATTTAATTTTAGAGGCTGATTTTAAACTATCCCTTACAGACTGCATACCTTTGTTATATGCTTCATTGCAAAGGCTATCAATTTCAAAAGCCTCACGTGATTTGCCGATACTATTTCTTAATCTGGTTATCTCTTTGCGTTGGATGTTTATTATTTCGTTTTTGATTTTGTTTTCAGATGCTAACTCAATAGTTACCACTGATAGTGCAGCCATAGTTCCAAAAGCTAAAACCTTATATAATTTCATTCATACCCCTTTATTTAAAAAGAGGGTAGTATAAACTACCCTCTTAAATTATTTTAATGACAACATGAGCAAGAAACTTCACCACATCCGCATTGGCATCCTAATGCTTTTGATGCTTCTTCCATTCTTACTTTAATACGTCCGTCAACGGCTATACCTTCACCGGTTTTTTCAGAAATCAACAATGGGTTGATATCTAATTCATCAATAAAGCTAAAATCATGAACTAATTGAGATAATCTCAATAATGTTTCTTGAATCTGATCCATTTGAGCCGGAGTTGTACCTCTTGCACCTTCTAATAATTTGTATGCTTTTACTGATTTAATCATTTCTGAAGCATCAACATCAGTCAAAGGAGCTATTCTGAATGTTACGTCTTTCATAACTTCAATAAATACACCGCCCAAACCGAACATCATCATAGGGCCATATTGAGGATCTGTAGCAATACCACATACCATTTCACGGTTTCCTTTAACCATTTCTTGAATTATTACGCCTTCTAAACCGTCTAACAAACCTTTTGCTTCAAGTTTAGAAATAAGATCTTGATATTCGCTTCTCAATTGCTCTGCAGATTGAATGTTTACTCTTACACCGCCTACGTCAGTTTTGTGAGAAGTTGTTTTTGATGTCATTTTCATAACAACAGGATATCCGATTGAATCTGCAATAGAAACTGCTTCATTTTCAGATTTAGCAAAGCCTGATTTACAAACTCTAATTCCATATGCATCTAAAACGTCAATAGATTCACGTGTTGTTAATTGAGCACGACCTTCTGAAATTGATTGTTTAATTATTTGTTTTGCTCTTTCAGAATCAACATTGTATGTAGGGATTTTGCCTTCAGGTCTTTCCATCCATAATCTCTGTTGATTTAATCTGTGTAATCCTTCTGCAGCTTCTTCTGCATACATAAAGAATGGAAGATTTACATCCATGTCAGAAAGTGCTGTAAAGAATTCACTCTTAGTCATAAATACACCTATAACAGGTTTCTGTGGATTTTTAGCTTTAATTTCCATTAATGCTTTTGCAACATCAATGTCTTTTAAACCTAAGAATGGTAAGTAAATACAAATAATCATATCTACATTATCATCAGCAATAACTGTTTCAAGTGTTTGTTTGTAGTGTTCTATTGGAGCTGACGCAATCATATCAATAGGATTTTTAACGGATGCTGCTGAAGGTAAGAAACTTCTGAGTTTTTCTTTTGTAGAATCTGAAATTTTAGCTATTTGCATACCATATTCACAAACTGCATCTGTTGCCATAATTCCGGGGCCGCCTGAATTTGTAATGATTGCTACTCTGTCACCTTTTGGAATCGGGCAATTAGCAAAAACTTTTGCAGTTGAGAATAAATTTTTCAAAGAATATTCTCTTATTACACCTGATTGACTCAATAAAGCGTTTGCAGCTTTATCCGCACCTGCAAGTGAACCTGTGTGAGACGATGCTGCTGATGCACCTGCTGCAGATCTGCCTGCTTTTAGAGCTAAAATTGGTTTTTTCTTAGAAATTCTTGAAGCTAATTTTCTGAAATTAGAAGGATTTTGGATTGATTCCATATAAAGAAGAATTTGTTCAACATCAGAATCATTTTCCCAGTATTCCATTGCTGTTTCTGCATTTACATCAGCTTGGTTACCGATTGAAATGAATTGTGCAAAACCAAGATTAAGGTCTTTTAATATGTTTAAAATACCGCCGCCTAAAGCACCTGATTGTGATACAAAACCGATGTTTCCTCTTTCCGGAAGACTTTCAGCAAAACAACCGTCCATTCTGATATCAGGATGTGTATTTACAACACCTAAGCAGTTAGGACCAACGCATCTCATTCCGTATTCTTTAACTTTTGCTAATAATTGTTTTTCTGCTTCTGCGCCTTCTGCACCTGTTTCTTTGAAACCGGCAGTAATGATACATAATCCGCCTACACCTTTGGCATGACATTGATCTATTGTGTCTAATACAAATTTAGCATTAACTACGATTATTGCAAGGTCTACTTCTCCAGGCACTTCTCCTATATTTGTGTATGCTTGTAATCCTTCAATAATTCCGCCTTTAGGGTTAACGGGATAAATTTTACCGTTAAATTTGTATTCTTGTAATCTCTTCATAATATCGGAACCGATAGTATGTTCTTTGGTAGAAGCTCCGATAACCGCAATTGATTTCGGCTTCATGATTTTGTCCAAATTACTCATTTTCTTTGTCCTTTCTTTGGTTGTTTTATATGTCCAAACTCATCTATAGCATCTTGTACAGCATCTTTAATACTTTCTTTCATAACTAATTTATGAACATAAATACGTTTTTGGTTTTTATTACCGTTTATTACATTAAAATAACTTGTATTTGCGTTAAATTCAAAAAAATCTTTCATTGATGAGTGTTCACAAACAAAAATATCAAATGGTTCACCTTTTATCAATTTTTTTGCTTCATTAAATTCTCTACTCCATTCAGGAAAATGTGAAGAAATATCGCCCGAGCATTTAACGTGATTTTTTACGTGTATAAATTTTCCTGCTGTGAAGTTTTGATCTGAAATTTTTTGTACGTACATTTTTTACTCCTTAGTAACCGTTTTTAATCCATTCCCTAACCCTAAATCCGGAACCAAGATTTGAGGCAATTTTTTTACATCCCTCTATGTTAACGTGTTTACCTTTATAGCCTTCAACAACACTCGAAACTACTTTAATATTTTCGTCTGAGCAGGCTTTTATGAATTTCTTTGTTTCTTCGTATGCTTCATCAAATTTTGGACGAGAGTATTCGTCATATTCTTCTTTTGTTGCACCATTTAAACTTACTGAAAATTCGTCCACTAAACCTTTAAGTTCGGGAACGACATTTTTTTTGTACACATAGTTTGCGTGACCGTTTGTATTGACACGAATTTTTGTGTTGGGATATTTTGTTTTTATATATTTTGCCAAATCTTTTAGAATATCTAATTTTAGCATCGGCTCGCCATATCCGCAAAATATTACTTCGTTACTATTAGTTTTTTGTTTTGCATTTTCAAATTGTTCTATAACTGAATTTAATTCATAATTTTCATTATCGAGCCATAGTGTTTGTCCGCAAACATCATCTTTGTCATTTCGCAAACAAAAAATACAGTCATTTGTACAATTGTTTGTCAAATTTATATAAATTTTTCCGTCCAATAAATATACTAAAGTGTTTGCCATAACAGAATTATTGCACGATAAAAAACAATTTACAAGTAATTTTAGCAATAAAAATTTGAGTTAATATTTCTTAATAATTATGTTTTTGTATAGCAATTTTATATACGAAATATACTTTATTAATATACGAGGGAAAGATATGTTTAATTTATTTGGACAAAATTATAATATGTTTTCTTGTATGAATTTGGGAATGCCTTGGTATTCTTGGATGAGGCCATGTTATGTTCCAATTCAATCATATTATGCTCTTCCGAATAATCTTTTTCAGTTTAATAACATGTTTGGTATGAATTATAATCAATCACCATTCGGATTTAATAATAATAACAATTTTTATAATATTTGGCAGGGTGCTTTCCAATCAAGAGGTAATGCATCTTTGGGCGCTTCTTCCGATAATTCAAAAGTAGAAGAAGAAACAAGTACAACAAAAACCGAAACTTCAGAAAAAACCGAACCTAAAAAGACAACAACAACTCAACCGTCAAAAGCTCAAAAAATTACTCCGGAATTGCAAAAACAAATAATTGCAGGTACATATTCAGGAGATAAAGTTGTTGTAAATGGTATTACCCACTATAGATATGCAGATTGTAAACAATCCGATTTGGTTTCTGTCGGCAAAGGATATTTACATAAAGATGCTGCTGCTGCATTCAAAAAAATGCAGGCTGACGCTAAAAATAAAGCAGGATTGAATTTAACTGCATATTCTCCTTTCCGTTCTAAAGCTACACAAATTGGTAATTTTAGTAATAAAATGTCTACAAAGCACAGAACTTTTGAACAAAACTTGAAATGGTCAGCACCGGGCGGATATTCTGAACATCATACAGGTTATGCTGTAGATATAAATTGTGTAAGTGATAATTTTGTAAATACAAAAGAATATAAATGGTTGTTAGAACATGCACATGAATATGGATTTGAACTTTCATTCCCTAAAAATAATGCGCAGGGTATCGGTTTTGAACCATGGCATTGGAGATTTATCGGTACTGAAAAAGCTAAACAAACTTTTGCTGCTGCAAGAGCTGCAGATCCAAGATTTAATAAATAAATTTCAAACTATAAAAAGTGGTACAAATTGTGATAAAACATACCCTTATGTAAAATGGCACAATAATCTTGAATGGTTTGACAAACAAGGAAATGCAATGCAATTTTCAAATGATTATTATTCGCAACATTTTACGTTTATAACAAATGATGGAACTATGATTTTATATAGTTGTCGTAATCAATTTTTAATAGATGTAAATGGTTTCAAAAATCCCAATCAGGTTGGAAGAGATATTTATTATATAATAATTCCCATTGACAAGATATTGCCTTCATATCCTGATTCGGTAAATATTCCTAACTGCCAATCAAAAGCATCATGGCTAACAAAAGATAATTATAAAACAAATTGTAATACGGGAACCGGTTGGGGGTGTTCCAATATGATTATAAATAATGAACTATAGAATTTCAAATTTTATTTAGAATCTAAATATGAAACACTGACTTCAATATAATTATTTATATCTATTACAGCCCATCTAATAACAGATTTATAAAGTTTATTCAACTCGTTTTCTATATATGAATCGTCAAAGTTTTTTATTTTTTTAATTCTTACTATTTCAGATTTAATCATTCTACAGTTACCGATTTTGCAAGATTTCTCGGCTGATCTACATCTTTACCTAAAAATTCTGCAATGTAATATGCTATCAATTGTAAAGGAATCATTGCAATTATTGGTGAAAACAGTTCTTGTACATCCGGTACCGCTATGATATTTTCAAATAACGAGTTTAATTTTTCATCTTTAGAATTTGTCAAAGCTATCATTCTGGCATTTCTTGCTTTTGCTTCTTCACTATTTGAAAGCAATTTTTCATAAACGGAACCTTTCATTAAGATAGACAAAACAGGCATTGTTTCATCAAGCATGGCGATAGGTCCATGTTTTAATTCTCCTGCCGGATATCCGGTTGCATTAATATAGCTGATTTCTTTAAGTTTTAAAGCACCTTCTAATGCTGTCGGATAATTTATTCCTCTTGCAATGTATATAAAATCTTTAGTGTTTGCGTAAATCTTAGCAACTCTTTGTATATTTTCTTTATTAGCAAGTATTTGTTCAATTTTTTGCGGAAGTACCATTAATTCAGCTTTTAAAGAAGTTAGTGTTGATTGTGCAATGCTGTCTTTAATCTCAGCCATATATAGAGATAAAAGATAAAATGCCATTAATTGTGCAATATAAGATTTTGTTGCTGCGACTGAAACTTCTATGCCTGCATTGACTGGAATCAAACTATCAGCTTCTCTTGCCATTGCACTGTCAGGTCTGTTTGTAATAATCAGGATATGTGAACCTCTTGCTTTTGATTGCTTTATTGCAGTAAGTGTATCGGCAGTTTCTCCTGACTGGGATACTCCAATGACAAGTGTATGTTCGTCAGTTACTGTTTTTCGATATATATACTCACTGGATGCTTCGACATCCACTGCGATTCCGCAAAAACTTTCTATTAAGTATTTGCCTATCATGGCGGCATGTAATGATGTTCCGCACGCAATAATTTGAATTCTATTTAAATTTTTAAGAGTTTCTTTATTTAATTTTACTTCATTCAAAATGATATTTTCATCAGGAGCATGAAGTCTTCCTACGAGAATATTTCTGATAACGTCCGGCTGCTCATGGATTTCTTTTAGCATGAAATGTTTATATCCCATTTTACTCAAAGCAACAGGTTCCCAAGGTAATGTTTCTATTTTCGGAGTGATTTTGTTAGCTTCACAGTCTGTTATTACCATTGAATCAGGTGTTAGAGTTGCTATTTGGTTATCATTCAAATATACAGCCTTATTTGTATGTTTTATTATAGCCGGAACATCTGATGCCGCGAAAAATTCATTTTCACCAATTCCTACAACCAGTGGGGCATTTCTTTTCGTAATTACAAGTTTTTGTTTGCAATCGTTGTGCATAACGCAAAGTGCATATGCACCTTCTATTTCATCAGAGGCAAGTCTTACAGCTTCTGTTAAATCATGGCATGCTGCATATTTTTTAGCAACAAGATGTGCAACAACTTCAGTATCAGTTTCGGAACGGAAAACGCATCCTGATTTGGATAGTTCTTCTTTTAATTCTTTATAATTTTCAATAATTCCGTTATGAACTATAACAAGGTTGCCGCAGTTGCATGTATGCGGGTGAGCGTTCAATACGGTGGGCGCACCATGAGTTGCCCATCTTATATGACCTATTCCCATAGTAGATGTGCAAAATTCGTTTTCTTTACCTCTAAGTATGTCTCTAAGATTTTTTAATTTACCGACAGCTTTATAGACTTTGATATCGTCTCTTGTCATAACTGCTATACCTGATGAGTCGTAACCTCTGTATTCAAGCTGTTCCAGTCCGTCAACTAAAATATCAACAACCGGTTTATGCCCAACATATCCTACTATTCCGCACATAATTTCCTCACTTTTAGTAATATTATATCATAAAAATTTATCCTTATAAAAGTTTAACATTCAAATAATAAATTTGCTTATTAAATATCTTGTCATAAATGTCTTTTTTGCCTATAATATGTTCGTAGGGAGATGTGAGCATGAATTTAGAAAATATAAAAAAAATTGATCCTGCTGTTGCAGAGCAGATAGAAAAAGAATTTGAACGCCAGCAAAATACTATTGAGCTTATTGCCAGCGAGAATATTACATCAAAAGCTGTTATGGAGGCTTGTGGCAGTGTTTTGACAAATAAATATGCGGAAGGTAAGCCTTTTAAAAGATATTATAACGGCTGTGAGCATGTTGATGTTATTGAAGAATTGGCACAAAAAAGAGCTTGCGAACTTTTTCATATGGATCATGCAAATGTTCAGCCTCACAGTGGTGCACAGGCTAATATGGCGGTTTTTATGTATCTTTTGAAACCGGGAGAGAAAGTATTGAGTATGGATTTATCAAACGGAGGTCACTTATCTCACGGTTCTCCTGTCAATTTTTCAGGATTATATTTTGATGTAAAAAGCTATGGTATAAACGAGTTTGGAGAGATAGATTATGATAATGTCCGAGAATTAGCGCTTGAACATAAACCAAAATTAATTATTTGCGGTGCAAGTAATTATTCAAAAATTATTGATTTTAAAAAATTTAGAGAAATTGCAGATGAGGTTGGCGCATATTTGTTAGCTGATATTGCACATATTGCAGGATTAGTGGCTGCCGGGCTTCATCCGTCTCCTGCAGGTCATGCGCAGTTTGTAACAACAACAACTCATAAATCTTTGAGAGGCCCGAGAGGCGGAATCATAATGTGTGACGAAAAATACGCTCAAGGAATTGATAAAACTGTTTTTCCAGGAATGCAGGGTGGCCCTTTAGAGCATATTATTGCCGGAAAAGCTGTGGCATTATATGAAGCATCAAAACCGGAATTTAAAAAATATGCTGAACAAATTATAAAAAATGCAAAAGCGTTAGCTCAAGGCTTGATGGACGAAGGAATGGATATTGTCGGCGGAATGACCGAGAATCATCTTATGACACTCGATTTAAGAAAAACCGGTAAAACAGGTAAAGATATGGCAAATGTATTGGAAAGAGTTGGAATTACCGCTAATAAAAATACAGTTCCGAATGATCCTCAGAGCCCTTTTGTTACAAGCGGTATAAGGCTGGGCGTACCTGCTGTTACTACAAGAGGTTTTAAAGAAGATGATATGATAGAAGTCGCAAAAATTATTGCATCTGCAATTTTTTCGTCGGATAATGAATTGGGATTGCAAAATTTAAGAGAAAGATCACAAAAACTTTGCAATAAGTATCCGATATATGTTGGATATTAAGTAAAGGAAAATATGTTGATAAAATTAACACATGCACATATAATAGGAACAGTAATTGCTTACTTAATAGGGGTATGTCTTGTCCCTTTGGTTATAAGTTTTTCAAAGAAAGAGGGACTTGTTGATGTTCCTAATGAAAGAAAAATCCATACCAAGCCTATTTCAAGAATTGGTGGTGTTGCTATTTGGGCAAGTACAATGCTTACTTTTTTGTGTCTGGTATTTATGAGTTATTACCCTTCAGGAAATTTGTTATCTGGAATATTGTTGGGCGGTTCTTTGATGTTTTTGTTAGGACTGGTGGATGATATTTACAATCTTGATGCAAAATTTAAACTTTTTATTCAAATTTCTATTGCAACGCTTGTCTATTTATTGGGAGTTCAGATTGACAATGCTCCCTTTATAGGTGATTTGGGAATTTTTTCATATCCTATTACTATACTGTGGATTGTAGGTATTTCAAATGCTTTTAACTTTATAGATGGTGTTGATGGCCTTGCCGGCTCCGTTGTAACGGTAAATGCTATTACTCTTGCTATAATTGCAGTTGCTATGACTCCTCCAAATCCTATAAGTGCATTAATAGGCTTTATATTAGCAGGTTCTATGCTTGCATTTTTAACTTATAATTTTAATCCTGCAAAAATATTTATGGGTGATAGCGGGGCTTTATTTTCTGGGTTTTTGCTCGCAACTATTTCAATTGCCGGTGTGATGAAAGCTGCAACTCTTGCAATATTACTTCCTTTTATTGTTTTGGCTGTTCCTATAATGGATATTACTTTTTCTTCATTACGAAGAATTGCAAAAGGACAGTCCCCATTTGTAGCTGATTCAGAACATATTCATCATAAACTTCTACATGCAGGTTTTTCTCAGAAAAAAACAGTTATGATTCTTACATCTGTTGCTATAATAGCAGGTGCTTTAGCTTCTTTGTTTATGGGTTCTGCTACTATGAAGCATTATTTTATTTATATTATTGCGGTTGTAATTATAATGTTAATTCTGAATTACGTAAAGATGTTGACAAAAAAATAATTTTGTGTTATAATTCCCCGTGGATTTAATTACTCAGTTTTGAATAGCCTAATGGTAATCAAAATATTTAAGTGTAAATCTGCCATATAGTACGAAAGGTTAGACGTAAAAAGTCTGGCAGGAAGGTATATTGTGACAGTTAGAGCGATAGGTCAGGATGACAGAAGTTCAAATTTAAATACGATTATTAAATCTACTGCGATAGGTACTGCATCAGGCTATGCTATGAAATGGCTTTGGCCGGTTACAAAGCAGGAAGATACATTTAGCCGCAGAGAAATATTAAAGTTTAATTGGAAAACAGCTAATAGAAAGAAAGTTGATGAAATAAAAATTCAAGGTGAAAAAACCAAAGCTCAAATTGCATTTGTAAGAATGATTGAGCAAAATGCTAAAGATGCTTTTAGTGAAAAAAGTATACAAGATAAAATAAGAGCTTTAGGCGGTGAAAATTCTGCAGATGCAAAAGAGTTTAAAAGATTAATCAGAACAGTTAATGAATCTGCGAATAAGGCTGCCAAACTTGATATAATTGGTCGTAAAATAGCTTTAAAATATGTTAGACCTGCTGTTCCGTTTTTGGTTGCCGGTGCAGGGGTTGGTTTCTTTGCAGGTTTTGCGCATAATGTTATGAAAACTGATTATTATGCGTGATTTATTTTTTTCACCAAAAAACTGTGCTGGGTATTTTATATATTCAGCTATTTTTTTGTTGAAATAAAAATGTTTTGAATATAAAATTTAATTATGAATAAGATATTGGTTATAGATGATGATTTAGCTATAAATGAATTAATAAAAGTTAATTTAGAATTATGCGGTTATGATGTAGTACAGGCATTTGACGGTGTTAAGGGGTTTGCGCTGTGCAAACAAGAGTTCCCGTCCTTGATTATTTTAGATGTTATGATGCCGGATGTTGATGGATTTACAGTCGCTCAAAGAATAAGAAAAAACGAAGAAACAAAAAATATTCCGATTTTAATGTTGACCGCTTTATCTCAGATTAATGATAAAGTAAACGGTTTTAATATCGGTGTGGATGATTATCTTGTTAAACCGTTCGAAATGGAAGAATTACAAGTAAGAGTCAGAGCATTGCTTAAAAGAACTCATCAAATACCTGAAAGTGCATCAACAAGAGAATTGCAAACAATAGGAAATATCACTTTGCTTCCTGAGGTGTATAGCGTAAAAATTGGTGATAAACAAGCAAAACTAACTCCTATCGAATTTGATATTTTTAATTTATTGTTTCAGAATCATGGGAATATGGTTTCGTCTGCAAAATTGTTGAAAGATATTTGGGGTTATTCTCCTGACGATGACATTGAGACAATAAGAGTTCATATAAGGCATTTACGCAGTAAAATTGATAAAATTTCCGATGGAAAAAAATATATTGAAACAATATACGGCGGAGGGTATAAGTTAAATATATAATTATAAAATTTTATATTAACAAATGTAACAAAGATTTTAAAATATATTAAAGTTTCTGATGTGAATAGCCGTCATTACAAATAAGTAAAACTATGAAAGGAAAATCATGGGACTTGCGGCATCACAAGCTAGATTTTTAGCAATAACATCAAGAAAAATGAACTGCGAATTTCAGTCCATGCAAGTTGCACAGGAAAAACTTTCTGTTACAAGAGATTTGCAAAGAGCTGCTCAAATTTATCAAAGTTCTCTTGACGCAAAGAAACTTGTTTGGGATACGGAAGATGGTGATGTTTATGATTTGTCATACAATATTATGATGACTCCTACAAATCTCAATGAATATAGTCCTTATCTTGTTACTGATACGCAAGGTAAAATTGTATTATCACCTCAAATGTTTGATGCTGCCAAAAATGCAGGAATAATTGATACAAATGGAAATCCTATTTCTGAACCAAACAGAGCAGATCGTGATAAGTTTTTAAGAGCATTAGGGGCTTATAACCTTGCAGATGGTGTAATGATTGAAAAAATTATAAATAAAGGTGATGATGGTTATACATTATCGGGTATTGGCGGAGTAATTTATGATAAAACAAAAGCTAATGCGATGAATATTGGTATGTTTACAAGTTACTTGAAAGAGGCTACTTATGAACTTTCTTCTACATTACCGACAGGTAAAAGTACTTCAGATCCATTATATGGAACAGATATTGGTGAAACATTAAAATTAGAAAGCACAAATGCTTTTGATAATTTTCATTTTAATATAAGTGATATAATAAAACAAAATAAAGATCTTTTTGCAATTACAAAAAGTGATGGTGCAAGTACTTTATCTAAAGAACAAATTAAAAAATTAACATTAGGCGATTTGCTTGCAGGTAATTATCAATTGGTTTATGCTACCAACACTGGTGATAGTAATTACTATGAGAAGTTTCAAAAAATTCTTGATGAATTTGCAAAGACTCTCGGCTATGGTTTTAGGAGTTCTGCAGATTGCCAAAATCCTACTGATAGTAAAGGATTAAATGTTGATGCTTTATCAGATATGGCATTAGATATTGCTTATGATTTAACAAAAGAACTTTTGAATAAGAGCAGCACTATTGACGGAGATGAAAAGGATGCTTCAAAATTAGCTAAAAAAGCTCAACAATGTAATACTATAGTTGAGAGTAGTGATCAAAAAACTTATTCATTGAGTTTATCAAATATGTTAAAATCGTTCTTGACTTATTTTGCTATTGCACAAGAAGGTTTTGGGGTTGGTTACAGCATTAAGAAGGATTCTGTTAAAGACAGTGATTATGTAACCAATGATTATTCATATTATTTTGTATTATCAAATGATGCGGCCATAACGGATGAAACTCTTTTAAATGCTGATTTTTATAATATGTTATACAATCAAATTGCAATGAATGGTTGTTGTACCGATAAAAATAAGCAAGAATTGGTTACAGATAATAAATATCTGAAACATGCACTTCAAAACGGTCAATTATTTATTTCATCTTTGCATAATGATGGCTATTTTTATCAAGGTGCTTATACTTTGAGTTCTCATGTCGCAGAAGTTAATGATGAAGATGCAATAGCCAGAGCAGAACTTGATTACAATGTAACAAAGAGTAAATTAAACTATAAAGAAGAAACGCTTGAACTTAAAATGAAAAATTTAGATATGGAAATTTCAGCTTTGACAACAGAATTTGATACTGTTAAGAATCTTATAAGTAAGAATGTTGAAAAAGTATTTACTATGTTTAGCAACTAAAATTTGTTTTCCATTTCTTTGTTTACTTTGTCAACAATCTCACGGTAATTTACGGTTACCGGTGTTGGTTTAGATTGAGTTATAATATCTAAAAAAATTTTTGCATTTTTGGGCTTTTGGCTGTCGATTATTGAAACATCTTTTCTGGCCGGTACAATCAAACCGCTTGATACAAATTTCTCAATACTTTCTTTTGATGATAGATATTTTATAAATCTAATTGCTTCGGTTTTGTGTTTAGATGATTTTGATATTGCCCATCCTGAAGCATCAAGCGGAACTATACTACCTTTATCACCTCTTGGAAATCTTTGAATATCCCAATCAAAGCTACAATCTTCTCTAAATTTTGGAACCATCCATCTTCCGGATAAATACATCCCAAGTTTTTGCTGCAAAAACATTTGTGCCATAGTCGCACTTGCACTTTGATATTTTTTTGGTGCAACATTATACTTTAATCTCAAATCCGAGTAGAATTTTATAGCATTTTGAGTCTCATTTTTGTTGAGTTGTTCCGGTAAAATTCCACCACCCATACTCATTATGTAAGGAAGATAAAAATAAACATCTTCTTCAAAACTAATACCAAAAGAATTTTTATCGGTTAATTTTTTTGCTATTTTCAAAAAATCTTCAAATGTCCAATCTTCTTCAGGATATGCAATATTATGCTTGTCAAATAAATTCTTGTTGTAATATATAACTAAGTTAGATACATCTCTTGGAATAGCATAATGTTTATTTTCCCAGGATAAAGCGTTTACGGCTTGCGAATAAAAAATGTCGTCAATTTCTAATTCTTCTAACATTTTGGCATGTGCATATACAGGCAAATATAAATTATTTATAAAAATAACATCAGGTGCGGTATTTGAGGCAAACAAAAGATGAATTTTCTGATAATAGTTTTGAGGAATATGCATAAAATCAATTTTTATATCAGGATTTTCTTTTTCAAAATTTTCTAAAATAGGTTTCAATATGTCAATTTCGGACTTTGAGCCCCAGCTGGCAAATTGGATAGTAATCCTATTATTATTTTTTGTGCATCCGCATAAAAGTAATATACATATAAACAAAATAATGTGTAATTTCTTAAACATTAAATTTTAAATAACCTTTATAACTCAATCAATACGCCCATGTCTTTTTCATTTACTTCAACTAAAGATTTGAAACCTCCGGCTTTAACCATATAAACATTTGCGTTATCATGTCTAACCTGAATTGGGTTTGTAACATTACCTTCAAAATTCTTTAAAACAAATACTCTGTCATCCATTTTTCCGACAAGAGAGTTTTTTCCTCCCTTATTTACGAGATAAAAACCTTTGTTCGGAGAGATTTCATATCCGGATTTTACTATTGAACCCTTAAAGAAGTCCGGTTTTCTGTTTATCGGATTTGTAATTGATGCTGTTGCTTTTATATTTGCAGGATTTTTTTCTTGATCAAGAATCGACAAATATTCATCTACGGATGACATTATATATTCTTTTGTATCAAATTTGATACGTCTTGAATCAACTTCTTCCGCTTTCAAATTAGCATCCTTTAGACTTCTTTTATTAACATTAAGCGGTGTATCTTCCAAAACCACTGTATTTTGTTTATGTAGCGGTCTTTCAATTTCATATTTTTTAAATCTGCTTCTAATTTCATTCCGATTTGTCATTTTTAATGAATTAGAATGTTTATCAAATGCTTTAAATTTAATTGTTCTTGGAATAACATTGTCTTCTGATTGTATAGGTTCAGTATTTTCGATAGATGATTCTGATACCAATTTTTCAAGACTTGCACGTTTACTGTTAATTGAGGACTTAATAAAGCTATATCGATTTTTATTTGAGGATATTGAATCGGTATACATCTTGTATTTTTCTCTCCAAGAAAGAGATTTATTATGTCCGGTCAAACTGCCGAAACTTTCAGTACTAACAGTTTCAGGCTGTTGAATAAGGTTTTCAACAAAAGATTTTTGTGCATTTTTATTAACTTCAAGTATTTTTCTTGCACCTTTTCTGGCCATAGAGAATAACATGCATAATAATACTAAAATTCCAAGTGGTTTTACTGTCTTCTTAACAATCTTTGATAGAATTGCTTTCAAACTTGAGTGTTTGTTTTGAATGTTATTTTGAACTTTTGGCATTTCTGAAATATTGTTAACTTCGTTGCTTACAACAGGTTTAGGTACTGACGGAGCAACTTTTGGAACTTCTTCAAGAGCTTTTTCTATTTTTACTTCATTAACCAATTCTGCCAGATGTTCTTTTCTGTTTTGTTTTTCAATTTTTTCAGGATTAATTTCCGTTAATTTAATTTCAGGTTTTTCAATTTTTTTTGGGGCTGCAGGTTGTTTTATTTCTTTTAAAACATTTTTTATACTGTTTGCAGTATCGATTTCTTTAGACTGTTCTTTTTTTACATTGTTTTCTGAAGGAACTTTATTAACTGTTACTTCAGTTTTTTGTTCCCTAATTTTTGGAGGTTCTTGAGTACTTATATTGTTACGCACAGCATTTGCTTGGGCAATAATTGTATTGTATTCTTGATCTTCAGAACCGGCAGGTTTACTTTTCGTTTTTGTTTTTATATCAAGCGGTTTTGTAGTTATAAGGGTGA
>Ga0247610_10000809_pt1 | contig 41890 bp, 40 predicted proteins | sample 174DNAGHGhighgp2_FD_193483 | JGI IMG/M metagenome (GOLD analysis project Ga0247610, IMG submission 193483) | Sheep rumen microbial communities from Palmerston North, Manawatu-Wanganui, New Zealand - 1742 DNA GHGhigh gp2 | ecosystem: Host-associated > Mammals > Digestive system > Stomach > Rumen...
CGTCCGAGGATATCGGGGCGGCTATGGCGGCGGGGTCCCACCTCTTCCCATTCCGAACAGAGAAGTTAAGCCCGCCATCGCCGATGGTACTGCACACCAGTGGGAGAGTAGGTAGCTGCCCTTTTTTTATAAAATCCGGTTCTGCTAGAATCGGATTTTTTATTTTTTTTATCTGTTTTGTGCGATTTTTTGTGTTTTGGCACGGAATTTGAATGTATATAAGTGTTATTGTTTTCTGATTGTTAATTTTATTAAATATTTTACACATGAAAAACATATTAGGTAAAATCTTGTTATTGGCATCTGTTGGTTGGATGAGTATCTTACCTTCGTGGTCTCAAACAACAAAAATTGAGGCAGAAGCATTTATTGATTCTAAAAGTGGAAGCACTGATATAAAAATAGAAAATGATAGAAGTGTAGGGTACTTTGATGAATATGGGGAACAGTTGATTTATGAATTAAATGTTGAAACTACAGGAATGTATCAAATGACATTCAAGTATGTATCACAGACAGATGGGAAAATTCGTATTTCCATGGATGATGGATCTTATTTCGTATATAATTTGACTGCATATCGTTTGTTAGGAGACAATTGGTGGCAGTTGCCCTTCTCTGATTGGTATGAATTTCCAATTGAAAATGGTCCTTCTTTTTATTTGACTCAGGGAAAACATATTATGACGGTGACGAATGAGGAAGCCGTTTTTAACTTGGATTGCTTTATAATGCAGAAGTCTTCCGTGACAGATAATGAGGTGGCTCAAGTGAAAACAACACCTTCTAAGGTTGTATTGATGCAGGGTGAATATGCAGATGTTTATCCAAAAGCTTACAATAAATCAGGTGAAATGATTGCTGCACCTGTGACATGGTCTAGTAACGTGAAAGATGGTCGTTATTCGGCTGGCTCTTACGGTACAGATGAAATTGTTTTGACAATGGGTAGTATCTCTAAGACGATAAAGGTTGATATTGCAAAACCAACAAAAAAGAAAGAATTTGTCGTGTCAAAATATGGTAGTTTGAGAACAGACAAAGGATATGTGGCAGATGCAAGTGGTAATAAGGTTTGCTTGATGGGTCCAAGTCTTTTCTGGAGCTGTTCAGCTCCATTGTGGTGGAATAAAGAAACCGTGAATTTTTTGGTGGAAAAATACAATATCCAAGTTATTCGACTTCCAGTTGCTATAGCACCGTGTGGATCTGATGGACAATCTAGTTGTAGCAACCCACCTGATACATGGAACAAGGACTGTTACTATTATCGTCCGGACTATACAAAGAAATTGGTGGATGAGGTGGTTAAGGCAGCCATTGAAAATGATATTTATGTTATTATTGATTTCCATGAGCATAAAGCAGAGGATTGGACAAATTTGGCCAAAGAATTTTTTACTTATTTTGCCACAAAGTGGGGTGAATTCCCTAATGTGATGTATGAGATATACAATGAACCGTTGTATGAGGTGGATAATTCAATTGTAATTTCTTATGCAAAACAGGTTATCCCAGTTATTCGTGCGATAGATAAAGATAATATCATTATTGTAGGTTCTAAAAGATTCTCTCGAGAACCAGATCAAGTTACGTCTGCAGGTGATGGCTATTCTAATATTGCTTATACATGGCATGGATATGTCAAGTATGATCATCAAGGTGATTGGAGTAATAATACATGGAATAATGGTGTTCCTGTAATTGTTACGGAATGGGGATTGAATGGAGGAAAGGCTGATGGAGGATTGCTAAATACCTTTAAACAAAGAGGTGTAATCAATTGTTTCTGGTCTATGTGTAATTTAGGTGGTGATGATGCAATTTGGTCTGTGCTAAAAGACAATTGCTATAAAGTCAGTGATTGGTCAAATAATGATATGACAGAGAATGGTGCATTTCTGTTGGAGACAACAAAAGGTTGGATTAATTTTAAACCAGTGATATTGGATGATTCAGAGGAGTTCTCTATGTCTATCTGTTCAAGTCAAAAAATATACTTGCCAGTTGATGCTATTAACTTGTCAGGTTCAGCTAAAGGAGGAACAGGAAAATACACATATACTTGGAAGCAAGTTTCAGGTCCTAGTCAAGTTGATTTCTCATCTCCTAACAGTGAAAAGACAACAGTTAGTGGTGTCGTGGCAGGCAGTTATAGCTTTATGTTGGTAATCAATGATGGTGAGGATGAATTGTCAGAAACAACATCTTTGACTGTCTATCCAGAAGGATATGTTGATCCTGGTCTGATTGATAACATTGATGACAATGATATCATTAGTAGATGGGGTGGAGTATGGGATGTGTTTGATGATTCCAATAAGAATGCTAATCCTCATTCTACTATTACATCGGCCTCTCAATTACCTAATGATGGAAGAATTAAGGCAGATATAAAAATGGGTAATCAGTGGCAAGGAGAAGGATGGATGGGTGACCCTTATTGTGGTGTTGAATTATATTTGAATGAAGAAAAAACTGCAATGGATTTATCTGACTGTTCAAGGATTACGTACAGATTCAGAGGTTCATCACACGAATTTAGAGTAGAAATGTCTGCTGTGAAAGATGAAGATTACCATAGCGCTAATGTCTCTGGCTCTAAAGAGTGGACAGATGTAACTATAACTTGGGGTAATTTGAAACAAGCATCAGATTGGGGTGATGTTGATATATCTTTGGATAGAACTGACATACGTAAATTCAGTTGGCAAGTGAAAGGTAATGCAAATAATTCTAAAACCTTGGAGATTGATGATGTTACATGTGTCGGTATGGTTTCTGATGCAGATAAATATAATTCTTCATTAGATAAATTGGTAATCTATCCAAATCCATCAAATGGAACATTCTCTGTATTAGTTCCAGAAAAATGTGAAGTGAATATATATGATTTGATGGGTAATGTTGTTAAGACGTTTATTGCTATACCTGATTTTGAAAACAAAGTGTCTCTTTCTGTTAAAGGTGTATATGTAATCAAGGCAGGTGGCAGGGTTGGAAAAATAGTAGTGAAGTAATATTATTTATATGTCAAAAAAAAGGAGGTTGTAAAACCTCCTTTTTTTGTATGTCCTTCATCTATTCTCAGTAGAAACGCAATTCATTGCTTCTCAAAAAAAATTATAGAAATTTATAGAACCCTCAAAAAAATAGCAATACAGAGATGTATTGCTATTTTAGTATGAATGAAGAAGTTGATTAAGATTCTTTTAAGATTACATCATGAGCACCACCTTCAATGATAGATGTAGAGGATACTAATGTTATTTTAGCCTCTTTTTGAAGTTGAGGGATTGTTATTGCACCGCAGCTGCACATTGTAGAAATAATCTTAGCCAATGTTTGATTCAAGTTATCTTTCATCTTTCCAGCATAAGGTACATAACTATCAACACCTTCCTCAAATTTAAGATTTGAACTGCCTCCCATGTCATAACGTTGCCAGTTTTTAGCACGGTTAGAACCTTCTCCCCAGTACTCTTTAACTATACGATTTCCAATGGTTAATTTTTTAGTAGGAGATTCGTCGAAGCGAGCAAAATAACGTCCCATCATCAAGAAATCAGCCCCCATGGCTAGTGCAAGTACCATATGGTAATCTTGAACAAGTCCACCGTCACTACAAATAGGAACATAGATGCCTGTTTTTTCAAAATATTCGTCACGTGCTTTAGCAACTTCCATAATGGCAGTCGCTTGTCCACGTCCGATTCCTTTTTGTTCACGGGTGATACAGATGGAACCACCACCGATACCTACTTTAACGAAATCGGCACCTGCATCAACAAGATATCTAAAACCTTCAGCATCTACCACATTACCAGCTCCGATTTTTACCGTATCACCATATTTTGAACGCACCCATGTAATGGTATCTTTTTGCCATTCAGAAAAACCATCAGAAGAATCTATACAAAGAACGTCAACACCAGCATCTACCAATGCGGGAACACGTTTTTCAAAATCTCTAGAATTAATACCAGCGCCGACCAAAAGTTTTTTGCTGCCATCAGATAGCTCTTGTGGGTTTTCGTGGTGACTATCATAATCTTTACGGAAAACAAAGTAGCGTAACTTCTGGTCATCATCAATGATAGGAAGAGTGTTTAGCTTGTGATCCCAGATGATGGTGTTAGCTTCACTTAAGGTGATGCCGATTTTCCCAACAGTTAGTTTTGAAAAAGGTGTCATGAAATTCTTGACAGGGGAAGAGGTATCTACTTTATCAATTCGATAATCCCTGCTAGTCAAAATACCTTCTAGTTTTCCGTTAGGTGTACCATCGGTTGTGACTCCAATTGTTGAGTGACCTGTTTTTTGAATGAGTTCAATAGCGTCAGCCAAACTGGTTTCAGGCGTTACGTTTGAATCACTGATAACGAATCCAGCCTTGAAATTCTTTACCTTTCTAACCATCTCTGCCTGAGATTCAATAGGTTGAGATCCATATATGAATGACAACCCACCGTTACGAGCCAATTCTATGGCGAGACCAGAGTCTGAAACCGCCTGCATGATTGCAGAAACAAATGGTATATTCAAGTTAATGGCAGATTTCTCGCCTTTTTTGAATTTAACCAAAGGGGTTTGTAAACAAACATTGTTTGGAATACACTCTTTAGTGGTCAATCCCGGAATAAGAAGATACTCTCCAAAAGTGTGGGATACATCGCTGATAATTTTAGCCATAATCTATATTGTTTTCTTGTTTTTGATTCTTTTGTCTGAGCTTGTAAAAAATTATGCAAATTTAGCAAATTATTCTCAAATACCCATCTGTTATGTTGAAAATTTGGAGAATAAGGGAGCAATAAACTGATATTTGGGTAGATAAAATTATGAAGGGAGGAGAGGACTGATTTGGTTAATTTATGCCAGAATGTAGATGATTTTTGAGAAATACTGAAAATTTGTCATATTTTATAGTTTGGCATAACAATTGAAATAATATAATGTGGAAGGTTTATATGATTTTGTTTTTGTAAATGATAGAATATACAAGCTTTCCGACAGAATGAGATTATAAATAGAATAGTATAAACTGACAAATTGTCGTATAGTGAAAAAAAATATGATTGTAGGAACGTCATTATTTAGTGATGACATGGATGTAGAAGATGCAGGATTTATTCCATTGATATCAGATGGAGAAGAACCAATGGATTTGAAGGATTCAGATATCGAGAATCTTCCATTGTTACCTTTGCGTAATGTGGTATTATTTCCGGAGGTGATACTTCCTGTTTCTATGGGAAGGAAAAAATCTTTGCTTGCCGTTAAAAATGCGTATAAAAACAAAAGTTTGGTTGCTGTGTTTACTCAGAGGGATGCCAAAATAGAGGAGCCTATTCAGGAAGAACTTTTTGAGGTGGGAACGGTTGCTACAGTTATCAAAATTTTAGAGTTACCAGATGGTAGTACAACTGCTATTTTGCAAGGTAAACATCGTGTCCATTTGGATTATATCAACAGTGTAAAACCTTTTTATAGAGGTACTGTTTCTCCATTATTGGATGTTCAACCAGAAAAGACAAAAAAGAAAGAGGTTGATGCATTGCTGGAGGCGGTTAAGGATACTGCATCTAAGATTATTAAAGGATCTGGAAATATGCCACCTGAGGCTATGTTCGCTATAAAAAACATCGAACAACCAATGGCTTTGTTGAATTTTGCATGTGCTAACTTAGGTCTTTCGGTTGAAGAAAAACAGATTCTTTTAGAGATAGATGAGGTTGAACAGAAAGGGTATAAATTGTTGGAATTCTTGAATAAAGAGTTACAAATGATTGAAATCAAACAGTCTATTCAACATAAAACCCATGAAGGAATTGACCAGCAACAGCGTGAATACTTCTTGCAACAACAGATAAAAACGATTCAGGATGAATTAGGTGATTCTCAATCGAAATATGTTGAAGATTTAAGAGAAAAAGCAAAGAAAAAGAAGTGGACTAAAGAAGTCAAGGAAATTTTTGATAATGAGTTGTCAAAGTTGGATCGTATGTCCCAACATTCTCCTGATTATTCTGTTCAATTAGGTTATTTGGAAACTATCGTGGGCTTGCCATGGAATGAATACACGAAAGATTCTTTGAACTTGAAGAATGTTAAAAAAATTCTTGACAGAGACCATTTCGGAATGGAAAAGGTAAAAGAACGTATCATTGAACATCTGGCTGTTTTAAAGATGAAAAATGATATGAAATCACCAATTATCTGTTTGGTTGGTCCTCCAGGTGTAGGTAAGACTTCCTTGGGAAAATCTATTGCAGAGTCATTGAATCGAAAGTATGTCAGAGTGTCATTAGGTGGTTTACATGATGAAGCAGAGATCAGAGGTCATCGTAGAACATATATTGGAGCTATGCCTGGTCGAATCATACAAGGTATTCAAAAATCTGGCTCGGCAAATCCTGTATTTGTCTTGGATGAGATAGATAAGGTAAATCATGACTTTAAAGGAGATCCTGAATCAGCTTTGTTGGAGGTGTTAGATCCAGAACAGAATAATGCTTTCCATGATAACTTTTTGGATATTGATTTCGATTTGTCAAAGGTGCTGTTCATTGCGACAGCCAATGATTTAAGCACAATCTCTAAACCTCTTTTGGATCGTATGGAGATTATTGAAGTTGGAGGATATATCCAGGAAGAAAAAGTCCGTATCGCTTTGGATCATTTATTGCCAAAGGAAAGAGAAAACCATGGGTTAAAGGAAGAACAGATCACATTGTCAGAGGAATCAGTGGATAAAATCATTGATGGATATACGCGTGAGTCTGGTGTCCGTGAATTAGACAAGCAGATATGCAAGATAATGCGTAAGGTGGCATATAAAATAGCCATGAAGGAGGAGTATGACTCCGTTCTGAAACCTGATCATCTGGTGGATTTCTTGGGAACGATTCGATTCTCACGTGATAAGTATCAAGGAAATGAATATGCGGGTGTCGTGACGGGTTTGGCGTGGACTTCAGTAGGAGGTGAAATCCTTTTTGTAGAGTCAAGCCTAAGTAAATCCAAAACACCTAAATTAACTTTGACCGGAAGTTTGGGTGATGTGATGAAGGAATCGGCAATTATTGCTTTGGAATATATTCGTGTACATGCAGATTATTGGAATATCGATTCCTCTGTGTTTGATGAGTATAGTATTCATGTACATGTACCAGAAGGTGCAGTGCCTAAAGATGGTCCTTCTGCTGGTGTGACGATGGTTACGTCGTTGGTGTCAGCATTGACCAAACGTAAGGTGCGTAAGAACTTGGCAATGACAGGTGAAATCACTTTGCGTGGTAAGGTGTTGCCTGTCGGAGGTATTCGAGAAAAAATATTAGCTGCCAAAAGAGCTGGTATTACAGATATTATTCTTTGTAAAGAGAATGAAAAGGATATTCTTGAAATCAAACCAGCTTATTTGAAAGGTGTTACATTCCATTATGTGGAAGACATACGTCAGGTAACTGATTTTGCTCTTTTGGATGAATTAGCTGAATAATTATTATTAATGAGAAAAGTTTATAAAGTTGGAAATATGTATATGTTTCCAACTTTTTTTGTGTTATATTTGCATGTTTTTCATTTGCTTATAATTATGAGAATGAATTATAGAATTGTAAGATTGTAAAGTATAAATGTTATGAACTTCAATAAGTTGTTTTTTATATTGGGATTTGTATTGTTGTATATCCCTATGCATGTGACTGCATCTGTTCGTATAAATGAAGTGATGCCATGTAATTTTTCAACCTATATGGACAGAGATTATTTTAATTTCTCTGGCTATGTTGAGTTTTATAATGATTCGGAGGACACTATCTCGTTGAGAGATTATACGTTGAGTCACTATAAACTAAAGAAGAGTGGTAAATATTCAAAGAAATGGATATGGATTGTTGATAAAGATGTTGTCATACCAGCTCATTCATATCAGATCGTATGGATGGATGAAATGACAATGGTCAATCATTGTCCTTATAAATTGGATGCTGATGGAGGTTATGTTACCTTGTCGATAGATTCTCAGCTAATTGATTCTATTTCTTATCAGAAGATGTTGCCACGTATAGCTTATGGTAGATATGAGGCACAAGAGGGTTACATGTTACCCTCTCCAGAAAAGGAGAATACAGTTGCCTATGGGGTGTTGAATGATTCAACACGGGCTGCGAAGCCGTTGGCAGATGTTACGTCAGGAATTAAAACAGAACCGTTTTATCTGACTTTATCGTCAGAATCAGAACATGCGGATATTTATTATACTTTAAATGGAACAGAACCATCTATTGCCAATGGATTAACCTATTCGACGCCTATTTATGTGGCTGAAAATATGAATTTGAGAGTGATAGCTTATGAAGAAGGCAAACTTCCAAGTGAAATATCGTCTTTTACATATATATTCCATGATGAAGCCCATGATAATTGTGGAGGATATACTATCCCGGTTGTTTCTATTACAGTTGATAGTTTGTATTTTTATGATGATAGTTTGGGTATTTGTGTGAAAGGTGTAAACGGGAAAATAGGTGAGAAAGAATGTACACGACCCAAAGCCAATTATAATAGGGATTGGAAGCGACCTGTTGTCTTCTCTTATTTTGTAGATGGAGAAGAGGTTTTAAATCAGGAGGTAGAAGCATCTGTCGAGGGTGGCTGTTCTCGTAAAGAGACTATAAAATCATTGGCATTAAAGGCATCTAAGAAAACAGGACAGGATGAATTCAACTATATTTTCTTCCAGTCCAAACCGGATATTGTTCATCAGACTCTTTATTTACGTAATGGTGGAACAGCATATGGAAAAGTTCGATTCCGTGATGGATTGATGCAAGCATTTGCCATCGGAATGAATATTGATTACCAAGCCTTTCAGCCAGTAGCATACTATATCAATGGTAAGTATATAGGTATTATGAACCTGAATGAACGTACTAATGTTGATTATCTAAAAGCAAATTATGGTATAGATGAGGAGGATGTTGATTTGATTACTATTTCAGATCAGTTGGGAATACGTGCATCAAAAGGTGATAAAGTGGCATACGATGAGTTGGTGAGTTATTTATCCAATACAGATCCTTTGGATTCTGCTTTCTTTGAAGGTGCTTGTGAACGGATGGATATGGATGAGTATATGGATTATCAGGTATTTCAACAGTTTATTGTTAACTCAGACTGGCCAGGGAATAACACAAAGATGTGGAGAGAAAGAAAAGAGGGAGCAAAGTTCCGTTGGATCTTGTTTGATACAGATTTCGGCTTAGGACTTCCTGGCTATGCAAACCTAGGAAATTATACGAAGAACATGTTTAATTGGTGTCAAGGTATAGGAGGAAAACAATGGGCTAATTCTGCTTCTTGGATGACAAAGATATTTGCACAGTTGAGTAAGAATCACGAATTCAGAGAAAAACTGGTAGATAAATTTTTGTATCATTTATCAACGACATTTTCAGATGAGAACATAGAGGCCGTATTTGATAGTATGACGACTATAATGGATGCTGAGTATTGTGCTCATTATGGGAAAACAGCTACTTCGGCTGCGTCTTCAATGAAAACGTTTGCATTGAAGAGATCTTCATATATAATTGACCAATCAGAATTGTATTTAGGGAGAACAGGGGTGAATGATAATGAATATGTCCCTTTGTCGTTGATGTATTGGAACGAAGGAACCTTCTCTTTGATTACGGAGCAACCCGTTGTACATGTGGCTATTTATTCTGTAAATGGAACATTGTTGAGTGAACGTTCTGTTGGTGATACTTATTTTGAACAAAATATGTCTGATTATCCCAAAGGAGTTTATTTACTGAGTGTTACGTTTGAAAACAGTAGAGTGACCAAAAAGATAATGAAAGAGTAATCTGAATGGTTGTTTCATAATGATTTAAGGAAATTTTCAATTTGAGGTAGAATAGGGCATTGCCCGTCATTGATGATTACGTAGTGAGAAAGAGATCTTTTCTCCTCGTCATCCATCTGGTTTTTGATACGGGCTTCGATTTGTTCTCGAGTGGATTTGTCACGAGAAACGGCTCGTTTTATGCGTATATCAATCGGTGCATATACCATGATAGAGGTGTCGATTCTTTTGTATAGTCCAGATTCAAATAAAAGAGCGCTTTCGGTTGCTACAATTTCAGAAGATTGATTGTCGCACCAATTTGAGAAATCCTGACCTACGATAGGATGAATGATATGATTCACTTCACGTAATAGAGAGGCATTGCTGAAAATCATTTGGGCCATTTCTTTTTTGTTTAGAGAACCGTCGGCAAAGTATATTTTTTCTCCCAGAAGGTTGATTAATTCCTTTTTCAGTTCATTGTTGGTTGTCAGAAGTTTTTTTGATTCAGAATCTGCATCATAAACGGGAATTCCCTTGAGACTGAAGATTTCTGATACAATGGATTTCCCCGAACCTATTCCTCCTGTGATGCCTAATTTTTTCATTGTGGGAGAAATTTTTCTTCAATGATATAATCCACTTCTTCCGTTTCCAACTTTATGTTGAATACTTCCTTGGGGGATTCTTTAATCTCAATAGGAAGTTTGTTTTTATGATGGCTTGTCTCTTTGTAATCTACGACAAAGGTAAAAGACGATGCATCTATTTTGTCATAATTAGACAGACCGACTCTGCATATGGCAGATACAGAAGAAGGAAATATCCGTAGTTGTCTGTCTTTGGGAAGATTAATGATTGAAATTGGTGTTTGTATCTGTTTTTCAGTAAACCTTTCTGTCCTAATTGTTAGATTGATGATAGAATCCGAGAAGGTGATATGAGGTATGTGTATTAGTTTGATTTTCTGAGTTAGAGTGTCTTTGATATCGGAAAGGTTAGTTTCTTCGGAGATGGCTATATATAAGCTATCAATGTCATCCTGTGGACCATAGGCCATGACATAGTTCGGCTCCATTTCTATAGAGTCACAGAATGTATATTGTTGTGCGAGTTCGAACGAGCCATTTAACTTGATTCTCACCTTTTTTTGTGCTAATTTTTCAATATCAAAGGAAAAAACATCAGGAGAAACTTTTGTGATTTGTGTTTCTGATTTTATTTGTTTCTTTAAATTCTGAATCAAGTCCTGAGAGTGAATAGTGTTTTTCCCAATCGTTACTTTTGATAAATCTATATCTATAGGATCCAGTTTGCTAGCCCATCTATATGCAATTAGATTTGTACCTTGTCCTACGATAGTGATACGAAGAGAGGAGGGTAGTTCACTTTTTGTAATGTATTGGTTGGGTAGATTTGTATAGTTTACAGGAATAACAATCATGGTCTCATACTTTTCTTTCAAAGCATGTAGAACCCATAGGGCAGCAGATAAAAAAAGAAAAAGAGTGAAAACAAATAAATCTTTACTCGTGACAAATCTTTTAATATTTGCCAGAATATTTTGTCCCTCTTTTTCTAATTCTTCTTTGTTCATTTTATAGAACCCACTAATAAAAACCTATCTGAACTTGATAATGCAGTCTTTATTTTGTTGTAGCAGTTTGATTTGCACTTGAAGGATCAGCAAATACAGAGTTTTTATCAACTTGAATGTTGACGTTGTTTGCTATTTCAATAATGACTGACAAGTCTTTAATCTCTTTGACTTTTCCGTAGATTCCGCCACCAGTTACGACTTGGTCTCCTACCATAAGTGCTTCTCTGAATTTTTTAATCTCTTTTTGACGTTTAGTTTGAGGACGGATCATAAAGAAATAAAAAATAACAAAGATTAATAACATCATAATGAGTCCAGATGAAGACGACCCAACTTGTTCTTGTAATAAAACTGTGTTTAACATATTTGTATATTTAAATTATAAGTATTTATTTTTTATAGCTATTCATATAGGCTACTTTAGTGATTTTCTTTTCTTTTGTCAGATCCTTCACGATAGCATCTAATATGCCGTTGATAAAGTTGCTACTTTTATTTGTACTGTAGGCTTTTGCTATTTCAAGATATTCATTCATTGAAACGCTTACAGGAATTGAAGGGAAAGTGCAAATTTCAGCTAATGCAGTCTGCATGATTATGATGTCTAAGAAAGCAATTCTGTCTGCGTCCCAGTTCTTTGCATGAGTAGTGATTAACTCTTTATAATCATTTGCATTGAAAATAGCGTTCTTAAATAGAGTGAGAACATATTGTTCATCTTCCGAATCTTTGAACTTAGGTAACAAAGTTTGGTTTTCACCGTTGCTTTCTTCAAACTGTTTGATGGTTTTAATGACGAAGCTAACTACGATTTCAGCATCATCGTTCCAATATATGGATAAATCTTCTAGTTCTTTTCCTAGATTTTCAGATTCGGAGATGATTTTTTTGAAAATATTTCTCCAGAGTTCCTTGTCTTCAGAATAGGACCTTTCTTCTTTGATATATTCAGAGAAAACTTCAGAGTCGATTATTTGCTTGTATAATTCTTTAATAGCTTCGCTGTCTTCGAAATTCCAATCCACCTCATGTTCTTCCATGTATGTTTGCAATTGTCGGTTAGATTTCAACTGTTGGGTGAATTTATTGAAAACTAATCTTTTGTTTTTATTTAAATCCTCTTCTGAGATTAGTTTTTTGTTTAATTTTTTCTCAGCTTGATTGGTGATTTCAATGATTAACTGGAAAAAATAGTGATATAACTCATAGGTTTTGTCTATGCTTAGAAGCAACTCTTCTTTTGCTTTGTTAAAATCATTTTCCTCGTTCTTGTAGTATGAATACAAGACTTGAATGATTTTTAATCGGAGTAAGTTTCTGTTTATCATTGCTAAAAAATTTCTTGTATGCAAAATTACTGAATTTATCTGATACTTTCGTTCTTTTTCTTTGAAAAATATCAGAATGAATAAGGTATTGTCGTATATAGGGAAAATCAGCCTTTGTCAATAAAGTATTTAAGAACAAACTGTTTTTTTTACTCGGATTTTAAGAAAATTAGTCTATAGGTTAATAGTTTTTTTATGTTATAAAATGTTATTTTGTTTGAAATTTTGTGTAAATACGTACAGAAAGGAAAAAAAATATTAATTTTGGAAACGAAATTTGTTGTTCTATTTTTTTTGAGAAGAATAGATCTATTAACTTTAAAGTATAGAGATGAACTACTTACCACTATTGATTCTGGCAGGTTCTGTTGCGCTCCTCATGTATGGTATGAAGGTGATGAGCGAAGGTTTACAGAAAATGGCCGGTAGTAAACTCAGACAAGTTTTGGGCAAGATGACCACCAATCGTTTTACAGGACTTTTGACGGGTGCGTTTATTACTACAGCAATTCAATCTTCAACAGCAACTACGGTGATGACCGTGAGTTTTGTAAGTGCAGGTTTGTTAACTTTGGCACAGGCCATTTCGGTCATTATGGGTGCTAATATAGGAACAACGGCCACAGCATGGATTATGGTATTGGGAGGTTCAGGTAATTATATGCAATATGTGGTTTATGCTGCGATTGTCATAGCGATTGCCTGCATTTATTCAAATAAGAGTAGAAATTTCGGCGAGTTCATTATGGGACTCGCTTTGTTGCTTTTAGGATTAACCACATTAAGTGCCAATGCAAAAGGAATGCATTTGGATCAGAATGAAACCGTACAACATGTGTTTGGTACATTAAGTAGTTGGGGATATGGTTCATACATTCTGTTTTTGTTTATTGGCGGAATTCTAACCTGTTCTGTGCAGAGTTCGGCAGCTATTATGGCTATTACTATGACGTTGTGTTCTGCAGGAGTGTTGGATATTTATATGGGTATTGCTCTTGTAATGGGTGAGAACATAGGAACGACTGTTACTTCTAATATTGTTGCGTTGTCTGCATCTACTCAGGCGAGACGAGCGGCTATGGCACATATGGTGTTTAATGTATTCGGTGTAATTTGGGTGTTTAGTATATTCCCTTATTTCGTTGATTTTGTATGTTCATTAGTGGGATGTGATCCACATTCAAATATAGAGGATAAGACGATTCTGACGGTTGTCTTGGCTGCATTCCATACATCATTTAATATATGCAATGTGCTGATCCTGATATGGTTTATTAAACCATTGGAAAAATTAGTCTGCTTTATCATTTCATCAAAAGGAGGTGAAGAAGATGACGAATCTCGATTAACTTTTATTGGAGGTGGTTTGTTATCGACAGCTGAGTTGTCTATTCTCGAAGCGAAGAAAGAGTTGAATATGTTTGCGGAAAGATGTTTGAAAATGTTTCGTATGGTTCCAGAACTTCTTCATACCGAGAAAGGGGATGATTTCAATAAGTTATTTAGTCGTATTGAAAAATATGAGAATATAACAGATGATATGGAAGTGCGGATAGCTGATTACTTGAATAAGGTGTCGGAGGGACGTTTGAGCGCAGAAAGTAAAACTGAAATTCAACACATGTTACGTCAGGTGTCAGAGTTGGAAAGTATAGGGGATAGCTGTTATAACTTGGCTCGTACAATTCGTCGTAAAAGACAGAATTCTTCGGCATCAGATTTTACGGAAAAACAATATGAACATATTCATAATATGTTGAATTTGGCAGAAAGTTCATTGTCTCAGATGGTTTACATTGTAGAGACACAAGATCTGAAAATGTCAGATATAAATAAATCACAAAACATAGAAAACGAAATAAACAATTATAGGAAACAACTAAAAAATCAAAATGTAGTAGATATTAACAATAAGCTATATGATTATCAGATGGGTGTCTATTACATGGATATGATTTCAGAGTGCGAAAAATTAGGCGACTACGTGATAAATGTAATTGAGGTTGCTGATTCGAAAAAATAAGGTACTTAAAAGATGTTAAATAACTCTTGAAGTTCTGAAATAATCCTAAAATAATGATAGATTGATTTTTTATGTTGCTAGAAACTCTATATTTGTGCAAAGTTTCATGATGTAGTTTCATGCTACTAGAATTTTATTATGTTGGCATTAATGATTTAATATGTTGGCATTATTTTTAATAACACTTTTATTTATCGCTATTGCATTGTTGTTTTTAGGCGTTAAGGTTTTCTTTACAAAAAAAGGAAAATTCCCTAATACGCACGTAGGTGGAAACAAAGCATTGAAGGAAAAAGGAATATATTGTGTTCAGACACAAGATTACATGGAATATCATGGAATAAAAGCATCTTCTAATCATAAAACAGAATCTAAAAATACTAAATAATTTAAATGATGAAAAGTTTTAATATAATTGCGTTGACTATATTTGCAATGTGTGTATTGGGGTGTAAATCTCCTAATTCTGAGGTTACTAATTCTGTTGTTGAGTCTGATACAACGAAGGTTGAAATCCCTACAGCAGATACTCTTGTTTCAAATCAGTCATCTGATAAATCGAATGTTTCGGATTATTCTATTGCATATGTAAATGTACAGCAGCTACAGGAAAGTTTGCAAAAGTTTGATTTTTATAAGAAATGGAATGAAAGACTATTACAAAAAGAGTCTAAATCGACTAAAGAGTTAAAAAGTGCACAGCAGAAGTTACAAGCTGAATTGGAAGTGTTTCAGCAGAAGTATCAATCTGGAGGCTTTTTGACAAAGGAGTCGTTCGAACAGGAACAAACTCGTTTGTATAAGAAAGATCAAGAGCTTCAGGCATTACAAATGCGTTTGGAACAGGAGTTTGCTAATGAACAGATAAAACTCACCAAACAGTTGATGGATACGATTGATACCTTTTTTAAGATTTATAATGCGGATCATCGTTATAAGATGATTTTAAATAGAGCTGATTTGTTGTATGCAGATGAGTCAATGGACATTACTTCTGATGTGTTAGAACAATTAAATCTGCGTTATTCTACACAAAAGAAATAATTCTGTGGTGAAATAAAAAAATCTAGTAATTAAGATTAGTATAAGATAAGAATGAAAGAAGATTTGTTTTCTATGCTTCCGTATAAGGTGGCTGATATGAATTTGGTAGATTTCGGTAGAAAAGAAATAGAGTTGGCAGAGAATGAGATGCCAGGATTAATGGCTCTTCGAGAGAAATATGGGAAGCAGAAGCCGTTGAAGGGTGCACGTATATCGGGATCTCTTCACATGACAATCCAAACGGCGGTTCTTATTGAAACATTGGTTGATTTGGGAGCTCAGGTTAGATGGGCAAGTTGTAATATTTTTTCCACACAGGATCATGCTGCTGCTGCTATTGCTGCCGCAGGAGTGCCAGTGTTTGCATGGAAGGGTGAGACGCTTGAGGAGTATTGGTGGTGTTTGTTACAAGCATTAAATTTTGGTAATGGATTAGGCCCCAATATGATTGTAGATGATGGTGGTGATGCAACATTTATGTTCCATTTAGGTGCGGATGCGGAAAAAAATCCTTCCATCCTTAATCGAAATGCGGAAAGTGAAGATGAAATTGAATTGTTGAAGATTCTGTCAGAGGTTCAAAAGGTAAATAAAAATTATTTTGGTAAGCTCATCAAAGAGGTTATCGGTGTTTCTGAAGAGACTACGACAGGTGTTCATCGTCTTTATCAGATGGAGAAAGAAGGCAGACTTCAATTTCCGGCTTTCAATGTTAACGATTCTGTCACCAAATCTAAGTTCGATAATTTGTATGGCTGCCGTGAGTCGTTGGCAGACGGTATCAAGCGTGCAACGGATATTATGGTTGCAGGTAAAGTAGTGGTTGTTTGTGGATATGGTGATGTGGGTAAAGGCTGTGCTCACTCAATGCGTTCTTATGGCGCTAGAGTGTTGATTACTGAAGTGGATCCTATCTGTGCTTTACAGGCTGCTATGGAGGGATATGAAGTCGTAACGGTAGAAGATGCTCTTCCTATTGGTGATATTTATGTCACCACAACGGGTAATATCGATATCATTCGTGTGGAACATATGGAGAAGATGAAAAACAATGCTATCGTATGTAATATTGGACATTTTGATAGTGAAATACAGGTGTCTAAGCTGAAATCCTATCCGGGAATCAAATGTAGAAATATTAAACCGCAGGTGGATCAATACTTCTTCCCAGACGGACATTCGATTATTTTGTTGGCAGAAGGCCGCTTAGTCAATTTGGGATGTGCTACAGGTCATCCTTCATTTGTGATGAGTAATTCTTTTACAAACCAGACATTGGCTCAAATTGAGTTGTTCACAAAGAAATATGAAGTGGGAGTGTATTGTTTGCCTAAACACCTGGATGAAGAGGTCGCTCGTCTTCATTTGAGTAAGATTGGTGCAAAATTGACAAAACTAACGCCAGAACAGGCCGCATATATTGGTGTTTCTGTTGATGGTCCATATAAATCTGATTTATATCGTTATTAAATCTTAATATGCTTTTATATGGAAAAAAAAAGCATTGAATGTAAAGTGACCATTCTTTCGTACGAGGAGTTGGATGAGAAGGATGTTGAATTGGTAGAGAAGGCCAAACAGGCTACTTCGGGTTCTTATTCTCCTTATTCTCAGTTTTCTGTAGGTGCTGCTGTTCGTCTGGCTGATGGTACAATCGTGACAGGCAATAATCAGGAGAATGCTTCCTATCCATGTGGAATGTGTGCGGAACGTACAGCTTTGTTTTATGCGAATGCACAGTATCCGACCCTTCCTGTTAAGGCCATAGCTATTGCCGCGAAGGATGTCAAAGGCTTTTTAACCACACCGATTACTCCGTGTGGTGCATGTCGTCAAGCCTTGTTAGAGACTGAGCTTCGCTACAAACAAATGATTAAAGTGTTACTTTATGGGACGGAGAAAATATATTGTGTGAATAGCATTACAGAATTGTTGCCTCTACAATTTACGCTTTCTTGACTTTGGGTGTTTAGAGATAGTTTAGAGACGATGTGCACATCGTCTTTACATAAGACAATCAAAATAAATTTTAATTCTACAAAATGAATTTATAGAACCCATCTAAAAAAGAAAATGCTACGTAAGTACGTAGCATTTTCTTTTTGTCGTTATGTATTTTGTTTATTTTCCAAAATATCTTTTGTAAAGGCCTTCGAATCCTTTTCCGTGACGAGCTTCGTCTTTCGCCATTTCATGAACTGTGTCATGGATAGCATCTAAATTTAATTCTTTTGCTCTCTTTGCAATTCTGAATTTATCTTCGCATGCTCCAGCTTCTGCGTTCATACGTTTGTCAAGATTTGTTTTGGTGTCCCAAACAACATCGCCTAATAGTTCGGCAAATTTTGCAGCATGTTCAGCTTCTTCCCATGCATATCTTTTAAATGCCTCAGCGATTTCAGGGTATCCTTCTCTGTCTGCCTGACGACTCATTGCTAGGTACATACCAACTTCTGTACATTCACCGTTGAAGTGAGCATTGAGATCTTTAATCATCTCAGCATCGCACCCTTTTGCCACGCCAATTTCGTGTTCGGTTACAAAAGAGATCGCTTTGCTTTCGTCTAACTTTTTGAATTTTGAACTAGGAACTTTACATTGAGGACATTGTGCAGGAGCCTCATCTCCTTCGTGGACGTATCCACATACAGTACAAATGAATTTAGCCATAATAAATAATAAATGTTATTCTTTGAATCTATCAATTTCTTTTAACATGTGACGTATGTGCGGTTTCCCTATGTAAGCTTCGCCACTTACATAATCTTGTCTAAATAACAATCCCCAGCCGTAAGGTGCTCCCATGTCATTTCTACGCAACGTCCAATATCCGTATGATGTTTTGAACTGTTGTCCTTCTATGTCTGTTTTTGAGTTGGAAATACATGGAACACAGCCTGTTATACTAGCGGTTAATCTATCCCCTGCATTGATGTTGAATGCTATGAATAGCGATAAGACAAGAGAAAATATTTTTTTCATGCGATTTTATTTGGTTTTCAAATGTATGACTTCTTTTTATAAAAACCAAAGTTTTTATTTATTTCTTTTGTGTGATTTAGTGTAAGATTGTCATAAAAAAAGAGTGCCCGGTTCTTTTTTTTGCACTGGACACTCTTCAACACTTATTGTAATATCATGAATGGTTATTTCTCTACCCAGTTCTCCCAGTTTTTATATTTGCCAGACCATCTTCCTTGTGCACCAGCAATGTTTCCGCTGATGAATTCACCGTTAGGTGTTGTGAAATCATCTTTTCTGAATGATTCACGTCCGATGTGCCAACGCATCCATGCACAAGTGGCTGCATGTCCAGTCCAAGGTCCCGATCCATGTCCGTAGCCGCCTTCTCCTTGATCTGGTCCGCCAGTCAACATGACAAGGCACGCAGGACATGATACACCGTAGTTGTTGTAGTCGGCTTCTGCATTTGGACGTTCCATACCTGCCTCTCCATAGACGATGGCGATGGATTTCCCATCTTTCATCTGGGACATAGCTACGTGGTTCAGGTCACCACTGTTGTTCAAACAGGCTGTATAGACACGGCTATCCTTCAACCATGCTTGTTCAGATTCCAATCCTCCCATAGAGTGTCCGGCACAACCGATACGGTCCATGATTAGTTTGTCGTAGAATTTGCTGTTTGGATTGCTGTTCTCTTTCTCCAACCAGTTGATTGCTTCGATGGCACGATCTCCTCCACCAGGAGATTCTTTAAGTTCCAACACAACGAATCCATGTGAGACCAAACGTCTGATCATATTTGCATAGTTGCCAGGTTTTTCTCCACCACCAGGTCCCCAGATGATGACACCATGTTTTACATTGGGGTCGTTGGATAGTTGAGAAGGATAGTTTAGAAAGCATTGACCGTCAGGACCTGTGTATCGATCTGTTTGCACTTGACATTGTCCGTCTTTGTTTGGATCGTTACCTGAAAGGAATACTTTCACGCCTACTTCTTGATTTTGTTCTTCTTCCACGAAATCAACTTGTTTTACTTCTGATGTGTTGTAAAATACTTCGGAGTCATCCGTCATAACGACCCGCATTTTGTAGGTTGTTTGAGCAACTGCGCTAAAAGCAACTGCACTGATAAAAATTATAGAGAAGAGCTTTTTCATTTGTTTATGAATTTTATAGTATTGTGATTGATTTTAATTATATAAACATCTTTGGCAAGATTCGAAAGTGTGATGTCTAGAGCTCCTTCGCTAGATGTTTGATCTGTTAGAATAAACTGTCCGCTCACCGTATATAGATATACAGGAAGTTGTGGTTCAAACTTCCGGAGATGTATCGCATCTTCCGTTAGATAGACATAACTCATTTGGGTTTCCGCACCTTCCTTGGCTGAGGTTGGAACTGACTCTGCAAAGTAATACTTGACGACCTTCGATAATTCGAATTCTGCAGAGGCTCTGTCTGTTTTCACTACGAGATTCGCTCCGCTGAAAGTTAGGATCGGCTTGTCTCCTAAATCATAAGAAGTCTTCTCTGTCTGTTGTGAATTCTCCTTAAACTGCTCAACAATTAGAGACTCGGCATGAACAGCCGTGCTCATACATGTGAGTAGCACTAATGAGGAGAAAACATTTTTCAATAAGAACGTTTTCTTCATGGTTTGATAGTATTAAATTTAATGTGAGATTGCTGGTTTTTATAACGTAGTTGTATAAGGAAAAATTCACTTAAAAATTTCTTGAGTACAACTCCATTGTTTACTCACATACGACTAATTTTCTTTCACTGACTTACACTTAAATTAATGAAAAATCATGTTTTTTATATTATTTCACTTACTTATTCACTTACAAAAGTTTTATCTAAATGGCTTTCTTTTCCTAAAATTTCGCCCCAAATATATGTGTTTTTTTATTAAGTGACAATTTTTCAATGAAAATAATTGCACTCCTCATTTGAACTTAAGGGAAAATTCATTTGATTATCCTTGAGTAGGGGTTGTCATAATTGGCTCTGCAATGCTGATCTGAAGGGGGGCACAACTGCATAAGCGGTGGAAGGTTGTCAGATTTTCTTAAGTGCGAATCTTATTCACTAAATTCAATGATTGTACTCACATCATTACCGATTGAGAGAGAAAATTGCAGAGCGTGTTCTGTTTGATACATTGTGGGTGTCAGCATATCTCCCAGCTTGGCTGGTTTGCGATACTCCATTCGAATGTTTTGAGCCTTGAATTGATTCGGCAGAAGCTCTACAACCATGCGGATATAGTTGGCATTATTCACATGCTGATTGTAATCTATATCGTTTTTCTGTACAGGTATTCTGTCGAGGACTATGCCACCCTCTTTAGGTAATAGAATTCGTCGTCCCGCATAGTTCATTTGCATAGATGGTTCTATGTTCATTGATGCAATAATCGATGCATCCACGCTTTTCAATTTACCTGTCGATTTATCAACAAAAGCACCCATGCTCCATGTTTTATAACAGGGGTTTCCTTCCCTGTCGTAGATAAAAGTGTTTCTGAATCCAAACATCGGTTTCATCTCATAGACTAATGTTGTCACGGTCAGTTCCTCCTTGTATTTGGGTACTCTGACGATTTCAACCTGACGAGAAGCCAATAGTTGGGCCATATTCTGTTCGGAGAAAAATTGTTTCACCTTAGGTTCGCTTTCGATCCACATTTCAGAACAGTCCTGCAGCATTTGGAGGGCAGAATAAAGTTTCAAGTTACCTTCGCTGTCGCAGGTACTCGTGGTTACTTTGTAATTTAGACTATACATAATTTTATTTGATGCCTATTTTGTCGAGTTTTTTATGATATTGTCTGGCATTGTTTTGATGTTCTCCAAAGGTGGTTGTGAAATCATGATAACCAGAGAAGTCTCTTTTTGCACACATGAATAAATAATTATGGTGTTCATAATTTAACACTGCGTCTATGCCACCTTCAGATGGAATACGGATTGGACCAGGAGGAAGCCCTTGGTATTTGTATGTGTTATAAGGAGAGTCTATTTGATTGAATCCGCCAGACACTCTTTTTAATGAAAAATCTCCTAAAGCGAATTTGACAGTTGGATCGGCTTGGAGTAACATGCCGATTTTTAGTCGGTTGATGTATAGCCCTGCAACTTTAGGACGTTCGTCGTTTTTGATGGTTTCTTCCTCTACAATAGAAGCTAAAATGCTTGCTTCTACTTGCGAAAGTCCACATTCCTTCAACTTGCTTTGTCGTTCAGTAGTCCAGAACTTATCGTATTCTTTTTTCATTTTGGACAGGAAGTTTTTAGGAGTGATATCCCAGTAAAATTCATACGTGTTGGGAAGGAAGATTACGAGATTATTTTCTTTTGTAAGATTGTATTCTTTAAGGGTCTCTTCACTGTCTAAAACATTGATGAACTCTTCTTTGCTCATCATTAGTTTCTCAGATACTTTTTCTGCAAATTGATCTTTTGTCCGAATATTATTGAATGTGAAACGTACAGGTGTTTGTCTGCCGTAAATCAATTTTTGAATCAGTCGGAGATTAGAGAGTCCGTTTGTTAATTCATATCTTCCTGTGTGGATTTTGTCTTTGTATCCTGAGAAGTTTGCAATTAGTTTAAATGAATTGAAATCTTTTATTGCACCAGTTTCCTTAAGATTGTCTAATATGGAGTCATATCCTTGTCCTGGATAGATGAGCAGATATTGAGGCTCTTTTGTCTCTACGTTACTTGTCATGAGAATTTTGTATAGGTATAAGCCACCAATACAGAGAGTTAAAAAGAGTGCTAAAATGCAAAATACTATTTTCTTTTTCATGCTTATTTTATATTCTTAATTTGGTGCAAAAATAATGAAATATTTTTTGGTTTTTCAAAAAGAGTCTTTATATTTGCACTCGCAATTGAGAAAAGATTGTTAAACGATATAACCATTGGAAAAATGGGGTTTGGTGAGATGGGTGAGTGGCTTAAACCACCAGTTTGCTAAACTGACGAACGGGTAACCGTTCCGGGGGTTCGAATCCCCCTCTCACCGCTGAGACTGAAAGTGATTACTTTCGGTCTTTTTTTTTATTTGTCTTTTAGCATCTTTTCCAGACGGATAATCTCGTCTCTATACTGTGCGGCTTGGATGAAGTCTAAATTCTTGGCACACTCTTTCATGGTGGTTTTAGCCTTTTTGATGGCTTTCTCAATCTCTGCAGTGGAGAGATAATGATTTTCTTCTGCTGCCAAGAATGGTGTGCTTTCGTTTATATACATTTTTGAAGAATTGACATTTTTGTTGCTCTCTTCTGTATTGGCAAGTGCGGATTTGCTGTTTTTTATAGCGGATTTAGGTGTGATGTTGTTCTCTATGTTGTAAGCCATCTGTTTCTCTCTGCGTCGATTGGTTTCGTCGATTGTGAGTTGCATGCTTCTAGTTATTTTATCAGCATACATTATGACTTTACCATTGACATTTCTGGCGGCACGTCCAGCGGTTTGGGTCAGTGCTCTATGAGAACGAAGCATACCTTCTTTGTCTGCATCGATGATTGCCACTAATGATACTTGAGGAAGGTCAAGTCCTTCTCTTAAAAGGTTAACCCCGACGAGTACATCAAATAAGCCGTTGCGAAGATCTTCCATGATTTGCACTCTTTCCAATGTCTCTACGTCTGAGTGAATGTATTTGCATCGGATGTTCATTTTCTCCAGATAAGCTTGTAGTTCCTCAGCCATGCGTTTGGTTAACGTGGTAACTAGCACTCGTTCATCTTTTTCTGCTCTGATATGAATTTCTTCCAATAGGTCATCTATCTGGTTTGTGCTAGGTCTTACTTCGATGATAGGATCTAATAAGCCTGTAGGACGGATGATCTGTTCAACAAATACACCTCCGCTTTTCTCTAATTCGTATTCTGCAGGTGTGGCACTGACGTAAATTGTTTGTCCTGTGAGTTGTTCAAACTCTTCAAATTTCAGTGGACGATTGTCTAAAGCAGAAGGAAGTCTAAACCCATAATTTACCAATGTGCTTTTTCTGGAGTAGTCGCCACCGTACATGGCATGAATCTGTGGAATGGTAACATGACTTTCATCTATAACTAATAAGAAATCCTTTGGGAAGTAATCTAATAAGCAGAATGGACGGGACCCTGGTGCTCGTCCGTCGAAATAGCGAGAGTAGTTTTCAATTCCAGAACAATGTCCCAACTCTTTGATCATTTCTAGATCATAGTTTACACGCTCGTTGAGACGTTTGGCTTCGAAAACCTTTCCAATGGATTGAAAATATTCGACTTGAGTGTTCAGATCATCCTGAATCTCAATGACTGCTCTGTTTATTCTTTCTTGCGTTGTCACGAATAAATTGGCAGGATAAATATTGTATTCACTAAATGATTCGATATGTAGATTGTTGATTGGGTCGATAGATTCAATTTCTTCGATTTCATCTCCCCAGAAATGAATTCGAATGATGTAATCACTATAGGCGAGATATACATCAACCGTATCCCCTTTGACACGGAATTTTCCATGATCCAGTTCGATCTCATTTCGTACATATAAACTTTCAACTAATTTACGAAGCAGATAGTTCATGCTCATGGCGGAACCTTGTTTTATGGTAATCATGGTGCTATAGAAGTCGTCAGGATTACCTATACCATAGAGACAGGAAACAGAAGAGACAACAATGACATCTCTTCGTCCAGAAAGTAGGGAAGAGGTGGTGGCTAGACGAAGCTTTTCCAATTCGTCATTGATGGAAAGATCCTTCTCTATGTATGTGTCAGTGTTGGGAAGGTAGGCTTCTGGTTGAAAGTAATCATAGTAGGATACAAAATATTCAACAGCATTATCAGGGAAGAAACTCTTGAATTCACTGTACAGTTGAGCGGCCAATGTCTTGTTGTGGCTTAGGATGAGAGTGGGTCGTTGAACCTTCTCTATAACATTGGCTATTGTAAATGTTTTGCCGGAGCCTGTGACACCTAATAATGTTTGGTGCTGAAGATTGTCATTGACTCCCTGTGCCAGTTCCTCAATAGCTTGAGGTTGATCGCCAGTGGGGGCAAATTCGGATTTCAGCTTGAATTTCATGGATTAATTACGCTTTTGGCATAAGAATAGCACATATAATATATGCAATAATTCCTAAAAATATGGCAGAGAATAAAGTGAGTAGAGCCCAGCCTATACGTACTACGGTGGCGTCAACTTCTAGATATTCAGCTAAGCCAGCACAAACACCGGCAATTAATACATTGTTTGAACGCTTTAATTTTTTTTCCATAATGGTTAGCAATTTTATGTTATGCAAATGTAAGCAATTGAAAAGTATTTGGGAAATTATATAAAGAGAAAAGTGTAGTCAGGTTCTAATATTCTGCAAAAAGAAATGTTTTCCACCACCTATGGTAAATTCTTAACGGATGATAATTTTTAATATAACAATTTAGTATATTGTTAAATATAAAATTTATCTTTGCAATGGAATGAGTATAATTTAAATAGTAGAAGAAAATGATTTGGAATGAGACCGTTGAATGCATGGGCCGCGAAGAGATGAGAAAACTACAGAGTTTACGTCTCAGGCGAGTAGTAGAACGAGTGTATCATAATTGTGAGCCATATCGCAAACGTATGCAAGAAGCAGGCATTACGCCTAATGATATCAAGGATATCAAGGATATTGTGAAATTACCTTTTTCATCGAAGAAAGATTTAAGAGACTATTATCCATTTGGATTGTTGTCTGCTCCCTTGTCGGAAATTGTACGAATTCACGCTTCGTCTGGAACAACAGGAAAACCTATTGTTGTCGGATTAACAAACAATGACCTTGCCGTATGGAAAGAGGTCGGTGCTCGTTGCCTGACGTCTTTTGGATTAGGCAAGGATGATATCGTTCAGGTATCTTATGGATATGGATTATTTACTGGTGGTTTAGGTGCACATGCTGCTGTTGAAAATATTGGTGCGATGGTCATTCCGATGTCAAGTGGTAATACACAGAAACAGATAATGATGATGCATGACTTAGGTGCTAAGGCATTGGCTGCTACACCTTCCTATGCTATGTATTTGGCGGAGGCTATGGAAGCTTCTCCGTATAAGAAAGAGGAATTCCAGTTGCGCGTGGGGGTCTTCGGTGCAGAGCCTTGGACAGAAGGAATGCGTAGAGAGATTGAGCAAAAGATGGGTATCAAAGCCTATGATATATATGGATTGACGGAAATAATGGGTCCTGGTGTTGGATTCGAGTGTGAGTGTCAGCATGGTACTCACTTAAATGAGGATCATTTCTTCCCAGAAATCATCGACCCTGAGACTGGAGAACCATTGCCAGAGGGTGAAAAAGGTGAATTGGTGTTCACAACGTTGACGAAAGAGGGTATGCCGTTGATTCGTTTCCGTACACGAGACCTTACGGCTTTGCATTATGAAAGATGTTCTTGTGGACGTACGTTGGTTCGCATGGATAAAATCATGGGACGTTGTGATGATATGTTGATTATTCGAGGTGTGAATGTATTCCCAACCCAGATAGAATCGGTTATTTGTGAATTGGAAGAGTTTGAACCACATTTCTTTATTACGGTAGATCGTGTGAATAATACAGATACGTTCGAGGTAATGGTAGAAGTGAAACAAGAATACTATACGGACGATATCAAGAGTATGTTGGAATTGAAAAAGAAGATTACTCATAAGATTCAGAGTGTGGTCGGTATTCAACCGGATGTTAAATTGGCTGAACCTCGTACGATTGAACGTAGTGAAGGAAAGGTCAAGAGAGTGTTAGATAAACGTGTGTTTAAAAATTAAAGTGAAAAAGAGTATGTGTGATAATATGATTATAAAACAACTTTCTGTCTTTTTGGAAAATAAGGTGGGAAGATTAAATCATGTGGCTGAGATATTAGGAAATGCAGGAATTAATATGACTGCATTTAGTGTCGCTGATAATTCGGATTTTGGTATTTTGCGTGTTATCGTCCATGAACCAGAAAAAGCAAAAGAGATTTTAAAAGAAAATAAATTCGCTGTGTCGTTGACGGATGTTATATGCTTGAGAATTGGCAATAAGCCAGGTTCATTGTCTGCTGTCTTGAAAATCTTGGAGAAAGAGGGTATTTATATTGAATATATGTATGCATTTTCAGAAGGAACAAATGCAAACATTGTCATCCGACCTGATAAACTGACAGAAGCCTTGAAGGCTTTGAAAGATAATAATATCGGCATGTTGGTTTCTGATATGATTCAGTAAGAAGATCAAATAGATGCAAATAAAAAAGGTCGAAGGTTCATCCTTCGGCCTTTCTTGTTTTTATTGTCGTCTCTACTTATTTCATGTTTAATAATTTCATGGCGTTCTTGTAGAGGATTGCTTCTCTTTCTTCTTCTGTTAAATCTAATTGATTGAATCGTTCTAGTTCTTCTTTGTGGTCCCACATAGGGTAATCAACGCCGAATAACATCTTCTCAACGCCATGGTTGTGTATCATTCTTAAGGCAGACTCTTTTGGTAATTTCCATAAGCTGCTGGAAGTGTCAAACCATACATTTCTGCCAACCAGATATTTCTCTGACTCATCCCATTGTGTGTAACCGCCAAAGTGAGCTGCGATTAATTTCAAATCTGGATGTTTGTCCAATACGTGAGCGATTCTTTTAGGACCTGAATAATCGTATCTGAAGTCACCTGCATGAACCAATACGGGCAGATCTAATTCAGCAATCACATTATAGATCGGATCCATCTTAGGTGTGTCGATGGCAAACTTTTGAAAATCAGGATGTAGCTTGATACCTCTCAACCCCTCTTGTTTGATTCTTCTTAGCTCAGCATCAAAATTCTCGTAATCAGGATGAATTGTTCCAAATCCGATGAATTCAGGATGTTGGTTCACTTCTCCGATGATGTAGTTGTTGATGGATTCTACTTGATGGGGTGCAGTGGCGGTTGAATGTACGATGTAATAGCTTGTACCTATTCGCTTGCCACTTTCGAGAAGTTGTTCAGGACTACCTTTGTATTCCATCTTAATGTTGTAAAACTCACCTATGGTTTTACTTGCTTTCTCTGCAATTTTTGCAGGATATATATGTGCATGAAAATCTATTATCATAATGGACGCAAAGGTACGATTATTTGCTATAACAGAAAAATGATTTTTTGTATATCCATTCTTTGTGACACTCTTTTTAAGACTATTTAATGTATTTGCTTCGCGGCTATCATTTCAGCACATCGTTCTCCATCCACAGCAGATGAGGTGATGCCACCTGCATAACCTGCACCTTCTCCACATGGATATAAACCTTTAATGCGTATGTGTTCTAATGAATCTTGGTTGCGTGGAATACGGATAGGGGAGGAGGTTCGTGATTCCACACCAATGATTATGGCATCGTTGGTGAGGAAACCTCGCATCTTTTGGTCGAAAGCCTTGAACCCTTCTTGCATTCTTTCTCGGATAAATTCTGGCATCCATTCGTGCATGGCGGAGAGCTTGATGCCTGGCAGGTAGGATGTGGCAGGTAAGTCGGTTGAGGCTTTCCCGAAGACAAAGTCTTTTAATCTTTGAGCCGGCGCAATGGCTTTTTCTCCTTCTCCATTTTCGTATGATAGTCTTTCGTATTCTTCTTGGAATTTCAGTCCTGCCATTACCCCATATTGCTTGTAATCGAACAGGTCTTCGGGACGAATCTCTACAACGATGCCTGAGTTAGCATATTTGGAATTGCGTAAAGAAGATGACATGCCATTTACAACGCCTTCGCCTAATCCTGTTGAGGCGGGTACGATGAAGCCGCCGGGACACATACAGAAGGAATAGACGCCACGCCCGTTTACTTGTGTGACAAGATTGTATGTGGCGGCTGGTAAGTAGTTGCCTCTTCCATCTTTACTGTGATATTGTATTTTGTCAATCAGTGATTGCTGGTGCTCAACACGCACGCCCATGGCAAATCCTTTGCTTTCTAATTCTACGCCTTGTCGATAGAGCGTGTTATATACATCTCTTGCAGAATGACCGGTTGCCAGTATGACATTCTCTGTCAACCACTCTTTGCCATCGGAGGTGCGAACACCTTTTACGCTTTCCTTTTCGATAATGAGTTCTGAGAATTTTGTCTCGAAATGAATCTCACCGCCATGATTTAGAATAGTTTCCCTCATGTTTTTAATGATGATGGGTAGTTTGTCTGTTCCAATATGCGGATGTGCTTCATAAAGGATGGTGTCTTGTGCTCCATGTTGGTGGAAATTGAGCAATATACGGCTGCAATCGCCTTTTTTTTTCGAACGGGTGAAAAGCTTACCGTCGGAGAATGTTCCTGCGCCACCTTCGCCAAAGCAGTAGTTGGATTCGGTGTTGAGACCTTCTCGTCGGTTGAGTAGTGCAATGTCTTTTTTTCGGTCACTGACCATTTTCCCTCTTTCAATGATGATGGGTTTTAACCCTAGTTCGATAAGCCGAAGTGCGGCAAACAGTCCGGCAGGTCCTGCTCCGATGATAAGTACAGGTTGTTTGCTCGATACATCTTGATAATGAAAAGGATATTCAATCTTGTCGGGTTGCGTCCCTTGAGTGTAAACATTGAGTGTTAAATTTATTTTTATCTCATTCCGTTTCCTTGCGTCAATGGATTTTTTTACAATCTGTATCTCATCGATTTGAGAGGTCTGAACCCTCAGGTTATTGCCAACTTGTTCTTTTAAATCAGAGAGGATTGCGGCTTGTTTAGGGGTTACAACCAGTTGTATGTTTTTGTAAGAGGCCATTCTGTCTTAATTAAGGATTGAGTATTTGTTTAAAAAATCTTGAAAAGCCTCTTTGTATGAGTCTGAGATAGGAATGTATTCTTTTCCAAATACTATGCGGTTTCTTTCAATGGTTTTAATCTTTTTGGGTTGCACGATATATGAGCGATGTACCCGGATGAATCGATCTTTCGGAAGCATTTCTTCAAGCGATTTCATGCTCATGAGAGACAGTATGGGATATGTTTCTCCTTCTACAAATATTTTCACATAGTCTTTAAGACCCTCTATGTGAGTTATTTTGTCTAAATCGATCTGAATCAGTTTGTAATCAGATTTAACAAAGATGCTTCTCTTCTGTTCTTCTTTCTTCTCGACTTCTTTTTCTCCTTGATTGCCAGCCATTTCATACCATTGCAGGGCTTTGTTAGCCGCTTGTAGAAAATCGGCATAGCTGATAGGTTTTAATAAGTAATCAAGTGCATTTACTTTGAATCCATCAAGAGCATATTGCTGAAAAGCCGTTGTGAATACGATTTTCGTTTTGTCTTTAATGATTTTAGATAATTCCAACCCGTTTAATTCTGGCATTTGAATATCTAAAAAAAGGATTTGAGGAGGGTCATTTTCTAATGTGGATATTGCATCTATCGCATTTTCAAATTTGCCTACTAGATTTAAAAATGGAGTTTTCTTTACGTATGTCTCCATGAGCCCTAATGCAAGTGGCTCATCGTCTATAATTATACATGATAGTGTCATAATATTCTGATTTGATTGGTTATGCTTGAATAGCGTTCGATATATTGTTGATTGTGATTTCTGACATATACGTGTTTTGATCGGTTACATAATATTTGTAACTGTGTTGGTTCGGATATAGAAGTTCCAATCTTCGTTTTGTATTTTCTGTTCCTATGCCAGAACCACTTTTGTCTTCTGTTGTTTTTGGGAAATAACTGTTTTCTACCCGACATATAATCTGATTATCGGTTGTTGTTAGTGAGAAATGAATAAAGGAGTCGTGTTGACTGGACACCCCATGCTTGAATGCGTTCTCTATTAGCGAAATGAATAGGAGAGGAGCGACTGTTGCGTTGGGGGTTTTGCTGATGTTTATGTCTGTTGTGATTTCTGTTTTATTGGAAAGACGTAAACGCATCAAGTCTATGTAATTGTTGATGAATACGATTTCTTTGCTCAGGGAAACTTCTTTTGCATCTGCCTCATACAATACATATCGGAGCATCTTACTTAGTTCCATTACAGCTTCCTGAGATTTTTCTTGACTGATAGCAATCAGTGCATAGATATTATTTAGTGTATTGAAAAGGAAGTGCGGGTTGAGTTGACTTTTTAGATTTTTCAGTTCTGCTTCCACTTGTTTCTTTTCGGATTCTTTTCTTTTCTCTTCAGTCAGATATAGATTTTTCATGGTGATTAGGGCAATAGCAGTCCCCATGAAACATATATATGCAATGGCGTTGATGATGACTTCCCACATCTTCCCAGCATTCTCTTTTTTTCTCTTTTCTTTTCCTGTCTTGATTATGGCTTCAAGTTCGCCGCAGTTGTTTTCTTTCATGTATCTGGACACCTCTTCCCGTTCTTTGTTTATACGTTCTTGTCGTTCCATATCAATATATGGATTTGTGATTTCATTACATATAAAGTTGATGCTGCATAGTATGCTGATACTTATCAGGTTGCATAATGCAAAGTATTTTAGTTTGTCTTTGAAGAAGTATTTTTTTACAAAAAAGATGTAGTTCAGATAAAATATGGTCATTAAGGAGACTGTGGTGACAATATGTCTGAGGAAGAATATGCTTTCTAGATTATCTCTATTTGGAAAAACAAAAAGAGGAGAAGTCAGGAACATTACCCACACGCAAATATGTAGGAAAGGGGTGATTTTCAGCTTGCTGATTTTACTTATTATGCTCATATATGTTTATGTCTTTAATTATTAAGTTTATTGAAATCGGTAAGTGATCACTGTATCCGTAAGCAAAGAATGTTCCCAAAAAAGATCTTTTTGGAGCAGTCCCTGTTGCGTCTTTTTTAAGTAGAAAATCAGCTTGACAGATATTTACGCTGTTGCTTTCAAGGAAACATGTTGATTCACTATTTAAAAGTGCGCCGGATACAATCATTTGATCAAGCATTCCCCATTGTCCACCAAATTTATGACTGCCGTACATTCCGTTTTTATGGATGGAATAGCTTAGATTGTATAATTGGTCAAAGATACTATTTTTTTGTGGAGAAATAGCACACAATCCATCATTAATACTCTTGCTATCTGGATAATCATTAAAATCACCCATGATGATGATTTTACAATGATTGTTGCAAGTGAGAAGTGAGTCCGTTTTTTCTCGTAATGTTTCTGCTGCGGTTATTCGTTTTTCTTCTGATTCAAGTTCCCCTCCATAACGGGATGGCCAATGGTTGACAAATATGTGAAGAGTGTCTTGATTGGAGATGATACCTCTCGCATATAATATATCACGTGTGGCTTTCCCGCTTTCAATGTGAACTGGAATGAATTCTTCGTGTATGAGATGAAATTTCTGAGGAAGATAGGCTAATGCTACATCAACGCCTCGTGGGTCGGGTGAGTCTTTGTGGACAAATTGGTACTTCCATTCTTTGAGTTGAGTACGGTAGAATAAATCGTTTATGACTGTAGCATTTTCGGCTTCGCATAGACCGATTAAAATAGGGATATCCCATTCGCCTGCAGCCGTGATGGCTCGAGACAGATTATTAATTTTAATCCAATATTTGTTTTCCGTCCATTGATGTTCCCCTTGTGGGGTGAATGAATCGTCTGCTGTAAGAGAATCGTCTTGACAATCGAAAAGATTTTCAAGATTATAACTGATGATTCGAACTGTCTCGAACCCTGATTCTTGAGCCATGCCATAATAGGATGAAAATAGAAGATAGCATAGCATTAATAGGTGGATTTTTTTATTCATATATGTTTTTTATTAAAGGTTTTGAAGGTAGATTCTACTCTTCTTTTTCTGTTTCTTTGAAAATGACATATGCGCCTAAGTCAGGTTGCTCATCGATTTTCCGTTCCCTGCCATCTTTGTCATACAGACATTCGGGATATAAGGTGTAGAGTTCGTTGAATCCTTTGTTCCGAGCAGGGGAACATGTGTCTATATGAAAATCAAATGCTCTTTCGTTTAGGAATAGAGGATTTTCGTTCCAGATGCTCTCTGTGAAATGATTTTCCGTCATGATTTCATCGTAATCATCTTTGTCGATATTGTATTGGATTAGACAGTGATTGAATTGATATTGGAAGTTTTCCGTGATGTTTTTGTAATTGAAATATAGTTCTTTTTTCCCAGAACCATAAATGATACAATTATTGAAGATGGCATTGATAGGGAGGTCATCTTCGTTGTTGTCAGAAAGATAGACGGCATAATTGTAGAACCCTGCGCTTTTATTGTAGGAAGCCATGGTGCAGTGATTGAATGTGTATATTCCGCCAGTAAGGACAACGCAGCCGTTGCTACCGTAAGAGAAAACGGTGTTATAAGCATATAGATTTGCATTACAAGCGGATAAACAGCTTTGCTTCACATTATCAATGCGGCAGTTCCCGATGGTTAGACGCAGATGGTTAGGGTCTATTTCAGACGAGTCAACTGCGATTCCAAAATTACCATTCCGTATATGGGTGTATGTTATTTTGTTGCTATGACTGGTGTTGCTAAAGCGAATGCCCCCCCATTGATTGTTTATGTTTTCATACGATGTGTTTTTCCCCTGTCCCCATTGAATGTTATCCTTCCTGTCACCCATAAGGGTGATTGGATTATCAACTGTTCCTTCGCATAGTAGTTTGCCCTTGACCAGTAGGGTTGCCGCATCGTGGAAATATAGTTTTGCACCAGGTTGAATGGTGAGCGTGACATTTTCATCTATGCGAAGAGAATCATAGATATGATAAGGTTTGTTGTTTCCCCAAGATGTTGATTCTGTAATTGTAGAATCCTTTATGATGTAAGTGTCTTGACTGTAGCTTGAGAGAATGATTTTTTCATGATTACCATTGTAAATGATGTTGATATATTCTTCTAGATACAATGCTTCGTCTTGTTTGGGCTCTTTGTCAATGAATTGTACGAATAAGAATAGACTATCACCGGAAAGGATGTCTATGTCATGGAATATTTTGCCTGTTTTGCCATTAAGATTGATTTGAAATTTATTGTCGTTTGAGGATAACGAACATTCAGAGATATTGATGTCTTTGTCTGTATTGTTATAAATCATAACGACCCTTGTTGGCGTTAGGACATGCGAAAGTATGGTGTCGAAATTGATAGAATCGGTAGAGTAGGAGAGACGATAAGAACTATCGGTTGTGAAATTTTCTTTACAGGTAGAAAAGAGAAATAGGATTGCTAGTAGAAAGGTGAAATATAAGTTTCTTTTCATGTCTCTTGATTTATAAATGAGATAAAAACGTAATTGAAAATTTAAAGAAAAATGCTCTGTTTATTCAATAACAAAATTAGTGTAAAAATATTAAAAACTTTCTATCTTTGCTAAAATTTATTAGATGTGTGTTTCTTTCATTCTTTATAGAACGCACATAGAGAGAAAAAGAATAAGTGATGAGTAAGTTTAATATAAGGGAAAAAATAAGTTCATGTCTATTGAAATTAGCAGGATGGAAATATGATATGAAGGAGGAATTTCCGCAGAAGTGTTTGTTTTGTGTAGCACCCCATACGAGTAACTGGGATTTGCTTTTGGGTGAATTGTTTTATTTTGCATCAGGCGGTCGTCATAAAGTTCATTTCTTTATAAAAAAAGAGTGGTTTTTCTTTCCGTTGAACTATTTTTTCAAGGCAATTGGCGGACTTCCCGTCGATCGAGAGAAAAAGAATTCGTTGGTTGAACAGATGATTCAGCGGTTTAATGCAGAAGAAAATTTTTGTTTGGCCGTTACGCCAGAAGCCACTAGGAAAGCCAATCCCAACTGGAAAAAGGGATTTTATTATATTGCTCAGGGAGCTGATGTGCCAATCTTGTTAGGCTATTTAGATTATTCAAAGAAAGTGGTTGGGGTTGAGAAGATTTTTATTCCGACGGGTGATGTGGAGGCAGATATGGACGAGATAAAAAAAATCTATTTACAATTTAAGGGTCGTTATCCTGAAAATTTTGCTATATGAAAATTGCTTTGTATCAAATGCAGGTCAATTATGGTGATAAGGAGAAGAATCTTCAATCATTACATAACTGGCTTGAAAATCATTCTGTTGAGGCTGATGTGTTGGTTCTTCCAGAGATGTTTTTGACTGGATTTTGTGTCGATGCGTTGGAGTTGGCGGAAGAGATGAATGGGGCTGTTTGGAATCAGCTTCAGCAATGGAGTACGTTTTATAAGACAGCCATTGTTGGTAGTTTGATGATTCGAGATGGAGAAGGGAATTATTTTAATCGAGCCTTCTTTTTCAATCCATCAGGAGAAGTGACGGTTTATGATAAGCATCATTTGTTTAGGATGGGGCAGGAGGGACGATTGTTTACAGCAGGAGATGGAAGAGTGATTGTTTCGTATATGGGTTGGAATATTCTGTTGCAGATATGTTATGATTTACGGTTCCCTGTATATTCGCGTGTGATAAACAATGATTATGACATGATACTATATGTGGCATCGTGGCCCAAATCCAGGATTGAAGCATGGCGAACCATGTTGATGTCCAGAGCCATAGAGAATGAGGCGTATGTATGTGGTGTGAATGCAGTAGGAGAGGATTCGGTAGGGCATCCACAAGGAGGATGTTCGATGGCGATAGACATGAAGGGCAAGGTGAAGGTTGAGTTATCAGCCGAAACGGAAGAATACAAGGTTGTGGATATTCAATTGAGTGATTTACAGGATTTTAGGATAAAATTTCCTGTATGGAAAGATGCAGACCAATTTGTCTTGAAATAAAAAATGACAAAAATCAATAAAAAACTTTTGAAAAGAGTGGCAAATATTCGTAAAAAAAGTGCATATTTGCAAAATAAACAAAACAGGTAGATTTTTCATAGTTAAGGTTTAGGTTAAATTGATTAAAGGAAGCTGTGAAGCTTCCTTTATTTTTTTGTTGGCGTTCATCTGCTTGCGCCAGTCGATTCCACAGATTCGCTTGAATCGATGTATCGGTACTGATATTTCTTCTTGCCAGTTACGGATGAAATAGTCCACCTAAATTATAAATTAATAACTACAAACGTTTGAGCCAATCATGTCTTGGTTTACCGTAGTTATCCCAATTCCACAGATTGTTAACACGAGCATTGTATGTTCTCTTGTTTGGTATAAACAACATCGATAAATTATTTAGCGTCTCTATTGGTGTCAAATCGCCATCATTGATAGAAAACTTTTGGTTCCCTAATGATATAGCTTTAAGTTCCTGATGATTTTGTATTGGGTGTATTGATTCAATAGCGCCACATTCTAATAACAACACATTCAGTTCCTTTAGATTTTCCAGAAAATCAATAGAATGTAGGTTTTTCACACCACGCAACTCTAACCAATTTAACTTCTGTATGGTTGAAATCGGACTAAAATCGGTTATTTTTCTATTATTTAGAATTACAAACTTTTTCAAATTAGGCATACTCTGTACAAAATCAATATTGGAGATATTGGAATTTCCAATAGTTAAACTTTCTAGATTATGCAACTGAGAAAACTGATGTTTATCTCCCATTTTGAATTCATCAAGATGTATTTTTTTTAAATTAGTGCATTGAAAAATAGATGGAATGGGCTTTTCTACACAGCAAGAAAGGGTCTCTAAATATTTAAATACTGAAAAATCGATGTCATAATGATTCGGAGCGTCTATTTCCAAAGCATGAAGACATTTCAATGATTCTACCTGTTTGATAGTAATGTCATCCTCTTCTAGTACAACAAGAGTTTCCAAAAATCCAAGATGACAGAGAAAATCGTAATTTTCACAATTCCATCCTAAAGCAGTATTTAAAAATAAATGTTTAACTTTCTTTTCATTGAGAATTTTCAAGTATTCATCTTTCCACTTCCCATTTATTTGTGCAACAGTTCCATCCATTGGTTTACCAGTATACGGATTATCTGTTCTAAAGATAAGTTCACGACTAATCAATCTACTTATTATTCCCATGTTATTTTTGTCAGTTATATCTATTGTGATTTGAAGTATTTATTCAAATCTATTGTCTCTCATTATCGTATATTGTTTCTGTGACCTCAAAAAATTGTATGGCACTTAAAACTGGAGGAAGAAAGGATTTGTAGTCTTGTTCATTCATTGCCATAGAATCTTACTAGTCTAAGGGTCCTTTTCATTCATTCCAATATGGAGAATCGTGGTTTAGGGCAGATGATATATCAGATTCTTTATTGTAATCCACTTTTAGATGATTTCCTCTTAATGTATAAACTCCTTGTCTATAACATTCGTTCACCGATTGAATAAACAAAGGTATTGAATCATATATTTTTACCATTTCGGATGAAAATGTAATTGCGGGTTCGCATACAAAAACACTTCCTCTAGTAAGGCTTTGTTTCTTTAGGTCAACAGCCATGTAATCACCATCATCCCTTATTACAATTGGCAATTTGTTCTTTAAATATTTTGTATTTTTCTTATCCTCAAGAAATTTTTCAAAAGCAGAGGGAAGATCCACAAGACATCCTAATGAACAAAATTCAGTGTAATTGCCGTCATAGATGTTTTTCCCATTAACCCAACCATGCCAAGAATATAAATCTATAAATTCTTCACATCGATAAAGTTCATATTTATCTAATAATTTTATAATGTCATTTTTCTCTAATGGTGTCTCAATTTGTTTGAAATAAAGTTGGTTGTTTTTTCAAGCAATGCATCTAATTCAATTAAGATTTTTTCCATTTTATTTCCAAAAATCTGATTGTGGATTTAATTTCTCTGACACTTTCCGTTCCATTTCCTTGTCTATGTTTATAATCCTACCACAGAGTTGATAAGCACCTACCTTGTAACACTCATCTATTGTTTTGATAAAAGTTTCAGCAGAGTCATAGATAGAAACTAGTTTTGAGTATTCTGTAGTATCAAAGAAAAACTCACCAGTGACACAAGCCATTAATTTACCATAATTTCTACTTTTTTCATCTAAATCAACAACTATGAAATCGCCCTTTTTATTTGTCATCAAAGGAAGTCTCTTTGATAATATCTTGTCATCTTTTTTCAGACAATACGCACTAATTGTTCCTCTGAAATTCAAAGGGAATCCAAAGGGTAGCAATTCCGTATACGTATCATTAAATAAGTTAGATGGATTAAGCCATCCACAAAATTCATATAATGAAATTATTTTTTCATTTCTTCCCAATTTCGCTCGTGTTAATATTCCTTCTATTTCCTTTCTAGACAAAGGAGGTTCTATCAACTCCAGAATTGGATGGTTGATTTCAACTAATGTGGAAGACAAATGCGCTAATAATGTTTTCATAAAATTATATATTTTAAGGAATAGGAGCCAAATTTCGCACAGGAATTGCTCTAGTTCCTTCCGAAATGATTATATAAATAATTAAAGCTGTTCCTGTCAATCCTGTTATCTCTGACATTTTATCCATGAAACTTGGATTGTAATTATTTTGAGGTACAGGAACGTTTATTAATACGGGTTGAGATTCTGGAACCTTTTTCTTTTCTTTGTCAGGGATTAATATGATTTCAAATTTATCACCTGTTTTTCATCTCATTTGCTTTGATTAAACTACCTATATATCCCCCATGAGATTTGTTTTCTGACTCAGGAACAAGCATGGTGTTTGCCCCAAGCATCTCACTCTCTAACACAGGAACATTAGAGGTATAGGCTCCAGCACCACCTTCTTTTGTACATGCATATGGATATTCATCTATATTTTTGAACTCTTTTTTTGAGGGTTGGGACGGCTTCGCCGTTGTCAGTAACATGAGGACTGACAAATTATGTGTGTGGTTATATATTCCTTTCATTTTGACTTATGGTTTTCTTCACTTTACCATTGTCTAATTCATGGAGAGTATTATAAATTGCAAAAATATGAGCACCTAACTTTACTAATTAAAGCACTTCCACTTTGGGATTAAGACATCCCACCTTCTATTCGTACACGGATATTTATCATTTTGTGTACATTCAAAATTCCTACTTGATCTATATAGGCATTTAAAATCTATATTTACTCCTAAGTCTATAAGTTTTTTTAGAATTACTCTATCTGAAACTTTTTTCCTTTTACCAAGATTATAGATATACTTAAAATCAGAAAAGAAAGAAGTAAAGTCATTATGATCAAACCCTTTTAACTTATATATTCCGCATTCGTTATGTATCACAATTATACCTTCCCATTTGTCATTTTGAATAGAATAAAAACGGAAGCCCAGAGTGAAACCATCTAAATTCCGAGGATTTTTTAGTTTGATAGTATAATTGTTGTATTCATTTTCCATGAATCCGCTAAAATCAGACATGTTAACCTTATCTGCTCTTCCTAAATGTCCATCCATGAATAAAAGCATTCCTATTGCATATTTGGAGGGCTCTTGTGCACTCAGTTTTGCTACAAAAACAAAAAAAAATATTATAAATATAAAATTTTTCATCTTGACAAATATATTTTTTGATACTCAATTGCCAACATGGAGACAAAGGATCTTTCATTAATCGGTTTGTAAAATTCTTCTTGACAATTATGTGACAATCCAACTTGTTGTAAGTTTTTATAGTATATGTCTGGTAAAATTGAGAATGACATCACATGTCCGAATTCATGAGCCAAATGTCCACCTCGAGGCAAGTTCATTCCCAAGTGTATTTTCGCAGTTTTATTTTTTAGTCCAAACTCTGTATACGCCCCGCCCATTTCATATACATTTCTGTTTGCCTCAAATGGATTTGAAGTGATATGAATATCCATTGTTTGTTCATCATAATTATCATCGGTATATGTTAGATTATCCATTACTTGGAACAATTCAGGACATTTCTGTTTGAAGTCAGCTATTTCTTTTTGCGTGTTTTTATAATATTTTTCCAACCGCTGTGTCCTTTTCAAAGATTGTTTTAATTCTTTTCTGTCTTGTTTGTATGCTTTATATTCTGCACGACTATTAAAATTGGATTTTTTTAGTTTGTCTGCATTGTCACCATACTTATCATAGAATGAATACTCTCGTTTTACATAATCCTCAACCTCTCCATAATAAGGTACTTCATCATCATTTATAACTTTTCTTCCATCTGGATCCACTAACTTCACCGGATTCCCCGCACAATACCCATACGGTGTCATCCCCACATACTTCTCAAACAACGGATCGACTGATAACCATCTCGTCCCTGTCGGATCCAAATACCTCGCCCCATAATAATAGAGTCCAGTTTCCTCATCGAGCTCCTTCGCATTGAAAAGGTATGGCGAAGCCCAAGATCCGTTTCGCTGCTCGACGAAGATTTCTCCGTACGGAATATAGGCAACGTGCTGGGTCACCTCGCCGTCAATGTCCGTAACAAGGGCGGTGGAGCCGAGGTGGTCGGTGTGGTAAAGGCGGATATTGTCACCTGTTTTTTGCTTCGTTTTGAATGCCATTTTTTGAACTCTTTTTTTGAGGGTTGGGACGGCTTCGCCGTTGTCAGTAACATGGGGACTGGCAAGATATGTGTGTGGTTATATATTCCTTTCATTTTAACTTATAGTTTTCTGTTTTTTCAAATCCACTGTGACTTTGTAGTTGTTAAAATTTCAGAGAGTATTATAGGGTGGTATAACTTTATATTCCACTAATATTCACCGAAACCAAATGCCATTTCTTTTCTTCCTCATTAAATTTGTAAGAAAAACAAAAGTCTAAATATCCAAATTCAACATAAATTTTTCTGGATTTTCCTGAATATCTCCATATGCCATACTGAAAAGAAATGGTGCCATCTTCTTTTATGTCAAATCCCTTCCAATTTATGGACAATGTTTTCTTCTTTAATATTTTCCCATCATTTGTATTAATTAATAATGGCGTATATTTCCCATCGAATTCATAACTCTTAGGAAAACTCAATTTGTTTATATATATATTTTCAACACACGAATTGTTGCAATAACTATATATGCTATCAATATGCTGTGACATGAGCTTATCTTTTAGATTATCTTCAGCATATAAATTACATATTTGCAATAAAACAAATGCAATATAAAACAAATACTTCACGGCTTATATTTTCTATTATTGGGAAGTTTGACAAAATTTTTCAATGGAATTCTCGCTTTTATGCCTGTTTTATCATAAACTCTAATTATTTTATCTCTCATTCCAAACACATAATCAGTCGCTGTGGAAGTTTTTATATCGACATCAGAAGGTTCTTGTACAAATTGCATAACCATAGTTCCACTTTCGGTCTTCTCTTTATATTCACCACTTTGATGAGAATGAAATGTAGACTCTCCTGGTTTACTGTCGATAAAGATAGAGCCCCCATTAGTTCCTGGACCAGCGACTGGTCCAGGTGTATCTTCAATAACTTTACCTTCACTAATATGTCCGCCATATTCTCTTCGATTACTTTCAGACTCTCCTCCTTTGCCATTATCTTTGGATACAATATCAACCATGCTTTGACGATTAGCGGAATTTCCTTCTATCTCTACAAATCCATCGTACGACCAATGATCATCTTTAAAATTATCTTTATTCCCACTTTTTGATGTAACATAAAATTTATATCGTTCTCGATCTTGTTTAGTTATATCTGCTCTTAAGACATATATTTTTGCATCGGCCTTTCCGTCATTTGCAAATGTTTCTCCTTCTTCGTTTACAAAATCTCCTCTACCATCTGGATCAATCAATGTAATTGGATTTTCATGGCAATAATTATAAGGAGTTGCCCCCACATACTTCTCAAACAACGGGTCAACAGATAGCCATCTCGTCCCTGTCGGATCTAAATACCTAGCCCCATAATAATAGAGTCCCGTCTCCTCGTCCAGCTCCTTGGCGTTGAAAAGATAAGGCGAAGCCCAAGATCCGTTGCGCTGTTCGACGAAGATTTCTCCATACGGAATATAGGCAATGTGCTGGGTCACCTCGCCGTCAAGGTCCGTAACAAGGGCGGTGGAGCCGAGGTGGTCGGTGTGGTAAAGGCGGATATTGTCACCTGTTTTTTGCTTCGTTTTGAATGTCATTTTTTGAACTCTTTTTTTGAGGGTTGGGACGGCTTCGCCG
>Ga0247610_10000813_pt1 | contig 41806 bp, 34 predicted proteins | sample 174DNAGHGhighgp2_FD_193483 | JGI IMG/M metagenome (GOLD analysis project Ga0247610, IMG submission 193483) | Sheep rumen microbial communities from Palmerston North, Manawatu-Wanganui, New Zealand - 1742 DNA GHGhigh gp2 | ecosystem: Host-associated > Mammals > Digestive system > Stomach > Rumen...
CGGGCGTCCCGTCACCAAGGTGGGGATAGCCTTCTCGTCAAAGGAGCGCAACATCACGGAGTGGAAAAGCAAGCTTGATGCCAACGAATAGCCTAATGGTAAGAAGCTTGTGAAATAGTGATTGACAAACACACAACGAAAGAGCCGTGGCAAAACCACGGCTCTTTTTTTCTGACAGGAATGACACTTGCCATCCCAACGAGTGATGTCAGGGAGTCACGTGAGAACCATCTGCAACAGACTCGACAAACCTTTTTATCAAAGAGGCATGGGAAAGAGGTTTGCTTGGGTCGTCAACATCATCATTGGTGTCATAATCCAAGAAGACGATGGTCTTTCCCGCTTTGAGCAGGTCGACGAAATATTGAATCTCCTTTTGGCACTTATGCTCAAGCATCCAGTTGTAGGTAGGAACATAGATTTGCTTCCTCGCCTCAATGTATCCAAGCAGCATCCTGCTTCCCAGCCCTTTCTGATGCCCAAGGCATTTGCCATGCGTGCGGACTGTGCGCTTGAGGTTTTTCATCGTGGTGTTGGTGAAGCAACTGAAGTCGACACCCTCGTTTTGAAACACCTTGAGTCCCTGCCAGACACCCTCCACGCTGGCGGAGGTCACTGTCCCGGAAAAAGGCACTGGGATTCCTCCATGCGGATAAAAGGGCGACAATCTCTTATACTCCCCTTTGCTTGTCACATCGAATATCTCCGCATCAGGATATTCCTTGAGTATGTTTTCCGTCTTGCTCCTTTTGTTCTTGATGATAATCATAAATGTTGAAGTTTTGATTGTGTTTGATTAACAGATTGAAATATATAGCTTTTCATCATATCTTTTCCTAAGAACATCAAAATCATTTTCACTGGCCATTCACTCTATAATGCCACGAAATGAGATTTGGTAAACAACCTGCCTCTTCATAAGTTGTGATTTTTTAAGCATTGCTCTTTGTCGCATATGCCAGACACCTTGTGCCATATCAAAATAGGGTGTCTATTTTGTAATCTGTTTTTTCATAAAGAGTACGTTTCGCTTTCTTTGCCAAGAGGTCTTGTCCAACAGTCGGTGCGCATATCCCCTCCCCTGTAGGGTCAGGTCTTGTGCCTGACCGCAAAGGGGCAGGGGTGGGGTCTTTGATTAAAAGTCGATACAACAAATAGGACACCCTAATATCATAATGTTAATTTGTGCAACATCTTGGTTCTCTGCCCACTGCTCACATTGCTTCAGGACTATGTTCATGGCATCTTCGGCTTTGCTTGCAATGTTCTGCCAACGAGCATCCTGAGGAACCCAAAACACATGCTCTGCCGTGTATTCGTCACGATCTTCCTCGAAGCCTTCACCTTCCTCTACAAGTTCGTTGTATCGCTTCTCAAAACAATCGCCGATGTATTTGAGGAAGACAAGGCCCAATACTACATTCTGATATTCCGATGCAGTGAGATTGCCACGAAGTTTATTCGCACTATCCCAGATACGGTCTTCAATGGATTTCTCTTTGACAACTTTCGCTTTCTTTGCCATAGTATTCTAAAAAAAGTTTGGTGTAAAGATAGTAAATCTTTATGAAATAGACGATTTTTGTCTGACAAATGTCTGTCATCATATTGCATAGATTATGCCATGAAAGGCGCCCCCCCCGATAAACGCGGTGTCTCCGCATTTTCTCTTTCCTTGTTGGTCCACCTTTTTCGCCAATTTGCCAAAATTTCCTTTTTTTTGTTGCATTTATAACCATAAAAGATTATATTTGCAATTGAAATGGCATAACAATAATAATAACAACATAGCATTATGAAAAAACTATTCTTCACTATCGCATTGACGCTCTGTACATTTACAGCCAATGCACAACCCATCTCAAATGGCGATATGAACCACGACGGTGATAAAAACATCACCGATGTAATCATATTGGTTGACCAAATCCTGAATGGCGCAGGAGCAACAGCCTACCTCACCTGCCCCGACGACCACCATCCGCACATGATCGACCTCGGCCTGCCCTCCGGCACGAAATGGGCATGCTGCAACGTGGCAGCCGACAAACCCACAGCCTACGGCGACTACTACGCCTGGGGCGAGACGGAGAAGAAATCCACATACGATTTGAGCACCTACATCTATTGCAACGGTGATTGGAGCACCTGCCAAAATCTCGGAGAAGACATCGCTGGCACGGAGTATGACGTTGCCCACGTGAAGTGGGGCGGCTCATGGAAAATGCCGACAGAAGAACAGCAAATGGAATTGGAAAACAACTGCACCTATGAATGGACAACGGTGAAAGGTGTCAAAGGAGGCAAGTTCAAGGGAAAGAACGGTGGCAGCATCTTCTTGCCAGCAGCAGGCCGCCGCAATGAATCAGGTCTTGAAGATGCCGGCTCGGCCGGCTACTATTGGTTGTCCATACAGCCCATCTGGGGCGCCCCGGTCCTCGCAGAATGCCTCTACTTCGATCCAGGCGAGCAGGCTTCGTCCTCTGGCTACTGCACCGACAGCCAAAGTGTCCGTCCCGTCACGAGTGGACAAACTGTTGACCCCAATGGCGATATGAACAACGACGGTGAGAAAAACATCACAGATGTGATCATATTAGTTGACCAAATATTGAATGGTTAGAAACCACAACCCTACCTCACCTGCCCCGACGACCACCACCAGCCTGTACTCTGCCCCCCCTTCGGGGTTCGTTCAACATAGGTCTACGAACTAGAAGGACTATTAAGCCCTAATAGTCCGTAGACTTCGGGGGACATTCTCGACATGGCTGGCAACCGCACAGCAGGAAATTTTGTGACTAATTCTTGGACAAGCCAACCGACATAGTCGAGCGCATGCTAAACCCCGTGCGCACTTCCCTGTTTCTCTTCCAAATGAATGCAAATGAATGCAAATGATAGCAAAGCCATGCTAATGATTGCAAAGCCATGCAAGATTGCAGCAAGCCCCTGATACTTGTCATCTACCTAATCGTTTCAGCCACATGCCGAAGAATCGATCATATACGAGATATTTGCCATCTGTTGTCTTATAGATGTATTCCTTGTCTTGAAGCGACTTGAGAGCCTGCTTGATGCTGCTTGGTGCTGGCAGTTGATGTCGTAGGATGAATTCAAGAGAGGTAGGTGCACTTACAACGCCTTGCCGTGCAATGGCAGTGAGCAAAAGAGACTGATTCAACGTCAACAGGTTGTAGTTATTTTGATAGTTGATTTCCTGTTCTGACAGGATTTGGTTGACTGCCCTGTCTACCGCCTCTCGACCAAGGACTTCATTGGGAGTTCGATAAAGACGGTTGAGTATCTTTTGGACATACCAAGTCTGTCCATCCACCATTGCATACAAGTAGTTGAACACTTCCTTAGGCATTTCACGTCCCTGTTTCGAAAAGAACCCATTGACAAACGAACAATACTTCATGGCATCAATCTCATTGATGGTCATGATTTGTGAACTATTGAAGAATGGATGCTTTGGCGACATGAACATCTCTGCAAGCAAGTGCTGTTGACTACCGGAGAAGATGAGATGAACATTGGGAATGAACTGAATGATGGAACGAATGAAAGCATCAGCGCCGATCTCACTATAGTGACTGACCTGTTGAAACTCATCAATGGCAAGATAACATTGACTATTTGACTCTTTCATATATTCGAAAACCTGGCTGAGTGTCTCACGGGCATTGGCAGGTACGACGTTGACACTGAATGTAGGCATTCCCGTGACAGGGTCGGGGGACATCGTAGGTCTGAGTGCCGTGACGAATTTGTTGAGCTTTCGTTTGATGGATTGCGAAGGGGTGTCAAGTTTGCCTATGACGGCATTGGAGATGAATTGCACCATTTGACAGAAAGTCTTCGTCGGGAAAATATCAACATAAAAACATTGCACACTATTGTCTTTTGCTTTCATCTGTTCAAAAACATGATGAATCAGCCCCGTCTTTCCAATGCGACGAGGAGCCATAAGTGTGACATTGCTACCATTCAACAAGGCATCCATCAGCATCTTCGTCTCTTGCTCCCGGTCGCAGAAATATGCAGAACCGAAGTATCCGTATTCAGGAAAGGGATTCTCTAAATTCATATTTTACGTTTCATATTTTATGAAATGCAAAGATATGGCATTTCAGGGAAAAATCCAAATTATGGGAGTCTATTTTTCTTTTCTGCGTAAATGTCGGATGAAAGTTTCGATTTTGCATTGATATTCGTCCTGCAATGGATGAAACGGATCTACGGAGTCGCTGAGGAAGGGAGTATGCGCCAAAGGAGTAAAATGTCTACGGACTCAAAGGACTAAAAGGACTCAAGGATGCCATATGAGTCTCAAAGGAAATGGAGAATGCGCCTTGGGCGCATACAGTCCTTTTAGTCCTAAATGAATGCAAATGATAGCAAAGCTATGCTAATGATTGCAAAGCCATGCAAGTCTATGCAAAAACAACTGATAATGATAATGATAATGATAATGATTATTGATAATGATTATGATTTTTATAAGAAATGAAAAAAGAAAAAAGAAACTTCTCTTAGGGAGAAGTAAAGAAAAAGTTTTTTCTTTTCGCGCTCGCCCACCCTTTTCATAAAAAAATACTTCCATATAACAAAATTGTTGACATAGCAAGTAGGTTGGGTAAAGTCAGGCCAAGGTGAGCGCAGCGAACACAGGAAATCGCAACTCTGTTGCGTGAAAAGCTTCACAGCGACCGCTTTAAGGAAGCGGTACCTTAATGAACGAGCACCGAGTAGGTGCGGTTGAGCCCCCTCCCGATGTCGGGAGGGGGACGGGGGGTGGGTAGGTACCCCTCCTTAGGCCAAGGAGGGGGCGGGGTGGTTGTGAACATCCAAGCCGGAGGCTTGGAAAAATTGTTATTTTCACTTCACTTTGCCGCCCAGAATCATTACTTCCATAGAAGGAATACCACACTGGCAAAGTTCATCCCATGGCAAAATGACATCATATTTAGTTATACTACCTCTATATTTGCACCGAAAACGATAATCATGCCATCTTGACATCATCTCAATCACATCACACCATGGAAAAACGACATATAAGCAACAAGCGCGAAACAAAGAGCTTTATCATGCATGAGAACATCATCCGCATGTCTTCACAACTGTCCAACGAGGACCTGGCAAAACTCATCCGACAAATTTATCAATACATCGAAAACGGCCAGACTCCCGCTGAGCAGCAAAACCTTGCCTTGACCATCATCTTCAAGGAATGGCAACTGCAATACGAAAAAGACAAGGAGCAGTATGAATACGTGTGCCAATGCCGAAAAGAAGCAAGCCAGAAACGCTGGAAGAAAACCAACACCGTGGAAAAGGTCAAGGTCAACACAGCAAACGCCCCTGCCACTCCTGACAACTCTTCCGTTGCCTCTGATTATCAAGCAGAAGAGGCATATCATCCACAAAAGGAAAAGGAAAAGGAAAAAGAAAAAGACAAGGTAAAGGAGTCGGGCAACCCCGCCCCGGCACTGGATGCAAGGAAACTTGCCTTCTACCAAAGCATACTCCCCTACACCGACCAATACGACCGCGAGATGCTCAATGACTTCTACCAATACTGGACGGAACTCGACAAACGGCGGAGACGCATGCGTTTCGAGATGCAGAAGACGTGGGAAACCAGCAAGCGTCTTTCCACATGGGCAAGAAGAGAGAATAAGATTTCATAATTATCCGTATGCTTCCGATAATCATCCGTAAGAATGGGATGAGATTCATAGCATTTTAACGAAAAAACCAAATTATGGGAGTTTATTTTTCTTTTCTGCGTAAATGTCGGATGAAAGTTGTAATTTTGCATCGCGAAGGCGTCGGATGCTTCACGCTGAGGTGAACCATCGGTGCCTGTCGAATCATAACATCCATTATCATGAGCAAGAAAAAGAAGAAGAACACCTGGAAGAAGGTGGTGGCAGGCATCGTGGCCCTGTTGGCTTTGGCAGTGCTCTGCCCGGCCTTTTATTTCCTGAAGACCTCGATGCTGACAAAGGAGAAGACCCAATACGTCTATGTGGACCACGATGACAACGTCGACTCGGTCTATGTCAAACTGGACAGCATCACGAAACCACACGCCATGAAAGGCTTCCGTTTCCTGGCCGAACACAAGGACCTTGCATCCAGCCTCAAACATGGCCGCTACGCCGTAGACACGAACACCAGCGCGTGGGACTTCTTCAACACCCTCAAACGGGGAGAACAGGCACCTCTCAATGTGCCCATCCCCTCGGCTCGCACAATGGACAAACTGGCCGTCGCCGTGTCGAAGAAACTGGAACTCGACAGCCTCGAACTGCTTCACGCCTTGACGGACTCCACCGTCTGCGCCCGCTATGGGTTCACTCGGCAGACCATCCCCGCCATGTTCATCCCCGACTCTTACAACATGTACTGGACGGTGTCTGTGGATGAATTCCTCGACAGGATGAAGAAGGAGTTTGACAACTACTGGAACGACGAGCGCAAGGCTAAAGCCAAGGCCTTAGGTCTCTCGCCCGTGGAAGTGAGCACGCTGGCCAGCATCGTGACGGAGGAGACACGTGCCACCAAGGAGAAGCCCACGGTGGCCGGCCTTTACCTCAACCGCTTGAAGAAAAGCATGCTGCTGCAGTCGGACCCGACCGTGAAGTTCGCCATGCAGGACTTCGGTGTGCGCCGCATCCTCAACCGCATGCTGACCATCGACAACCCTTACAACACCTACAAGTATGCCGGACTGCCCCCAGGCCCCATCCGCATCCCGCTGAAAGAAGACCTCGAAGCCGTGCTCAACCCTGAGAAGCACGATTACATCTACATGTGCGCCAAAGAGGATTTCAGCGGCACTCACAACTTCGCCCGCACGGAAGCTGAGCACAGCGCCAATGCCGCAAAATACCACAAAGCCCTCAACGAAAGGGGGATAAAAAAGTGAATATTCTGGAGTTAAAAAGGAGTTAAGGGGAGTAAAAAAGGAGTTAAAGGGGAGTTAAAGAGAAGTTAAAGAGGAGTTAAAGGGACATATGTTCACTTTCGAGAGGTGAAGGGTCGTATTTTCTGGAGTTAAAGGGGAGTTAAAGGGACGTATGATCATTTATTCTGGAGTTAAAGGGGAGTTAAAAAGGAGTTAAAGGGGAGTTAAAGGGACGTATGATCACTTTCGAGAGGTGAAGGGACATATTTTCTGGAGTTAAAGGGAAGTTAAAGAGGAGTTAAAGGGACGATTGAAGACAAATAACATATCAAAAACTCCTTCCACGTGATTCAGAAGCGGATTTTATGTTATAGAGCATAAAAAAATATTTGTCAGATAGGTAAAAAAACCGTACTTTTGCACCTGTTATCCTGAATACAATCTTTTTACCTTAAAAAAACGCTAATACCTTAAGATAATGCCGTCTCCTCTGAGAAGAGGGGGCGGTCTTTTTTTTAGGGGATATGGAAGGGAATAGGAAGCCTATGAAAAGAACTGGAGGTCTAAGGTGGAAATAGGAGTTTTCAGGAAGGGTTTTAGGAAAGCTTAGCGATTTCCACGACGAGGAGTTTTCGTCCTTCCACGCGGAAGCGGATGTCGAAATTTCTGAAAGGCATGCCATACACCCTCTGTGGGTCGTCATGGAAATGCGGGCGTGGGTCAAGGGAAAGCAGCCTTGTCACCACTTCGCGGTCATCGTCGTCGAGACACTCCCCCACCCCTTCTACGAAGACCACGTCAAGGCATTTCCATTCTCGCTGGTCGACAAAGCCGCTCCTCACTCCCACATGGCTGTCGGCATACTCGACATAGGGTTTGATGTCAAAGATGGGTGTGCCATCCATCAAGTCGGCTCCCGAGACATGTATGACGGGGCCGCGAGTGTCGTCGAGGTCGATACGCACGATGCGCACGGAGGATAGCCCGATGGGATTGGGACGGTAAGGCGAGCGTGTCGCAAACACCCCCATGGCCTGGTTGCCTCCGAGCAAGGGCGGTCTCACCGTGGCAGAATGCGCCACATGGCTGTTGGCGGAGAACCCCCATAGGAGCCAGATGTAGTCGAAGCCCTCCAACCCCCTCACATAGTCAGGATTACGGTATTCCTGTTGGAAGACGATCTCTCCTTCAAGCCCTTCGACAATCCCGCTCTGACGCGGTATGCCAAACTTCGATGTCAAGGGCGAATGGAACGTGGCAATGGGTTTCATCATCGTTAATTCGTGTTAATTGTCGCCATGGGCGAAATTTTATTGCTACCTTCGCAGAACATATCAGCATCAAGATGGAAACAGTAAGACTGGAAGACCTCTCCATAGGCTATGCCTCACGGAAGAACCGCAAGGTGGTGGCCACCGGCATCAACGCCTCCCTGCACAGCGCATGCATGACCTGCCTCATCGGTCCCAACGGCGTGGGCAAGTCGACGCTCCTCCGCACCCTCTCCGCCTTCCAACCACCCTTGGGCGGGAAGGTGTTCATCCATGACAGCGACTTGTCGTCACTCAACGAGAAGCAACTCGCCCGTTTGATTGGCGTGGTGCTCACCGTGCGTCCCGACGTTCGCAACATGACCGTCGAGGAGATGGTGGCGATGGGTCGCAGCCCATACACCGGTTTCTGGGGCACGCTCGGCAGGGAAGACCACGCCATTGTCGACGATGCCATCGTCATGGTGGGCATTGAAGCCCTTTCACAACGCATGATCCAGTCGCTCAGCGACGGGGAGCGTCAGAAAGTGATGATTGCCAAAGCCCTTGCCCAGCAGACTCCCGTCATCTTCCTCGACGAGCCCACTGCCTTCCTCGACTATCCGAGCAAGGTGGAGATGATGCAGACGCTGCACCACCTCAGCCGCACCGCCGACAAGACCATCTTCCTCTCCACGCACGACCTGGAGCTGGCCCTTCAGATTGCCGACACCGTATGGCTGATGTCGGAGGGCAAGGACATCAGCATAGGCACTCCCCGAGAACTCGCCGACTCCGGCGTGCTCAGCACCTTCATAGAACAGAAAGGCATCGTCTTCGACAAAGAACGTCTCTCTGTCACCGTCATGCCTCGCTGCTGACACTCTCCGGCTTCTTTTTCCTCCTTGTGGCCCTTACGATGAGGATGCTGGCCTCGTAGAGCAGCCAGATGGGCAATGCGACGACGAAAAGGGTGAAAGCATCGGTTGTGGGGGTGATGATAGCCGACACGACGAGGATGACCACCACGGCATGCTTACGGAAATGCGCCATATGCTCCCATCGCAGGATGCCAAGCAATGCGAGCAGCCAACTCACCACGGGTAGTTCGAAGACGACGCCGAGCACCAGGCTCATGGAAATGAGCGTGTCGGCATACGACTGTATGGTGAGCATGTTGGTGACGTCGGGACTCACCTGATATGTGCCAAGAAATCTCACGGTAAGGGGAAAGACGATGAAATAGTTGACCGCAGTGCCCAAAAGGAACATCGCGTAGGCACATCCCACCACCTTCACGGCCGGCCTGCGCTCTTTGTCGTAAAGCGCCGGAGAGACGAAAGCAAAGAGTTCGTATAACACATAGGGCGACGCCAACAATAGTCCGCAATAGAACGCCACCTTCATATGTATAATGAACTGCTCCGTGAGTCCCGTGTTCATGAGATGGATGGCGAAAGGCTCCACGCCCAACAGCCGATAGGAGATGAAATCATCATGGCTCGGCGCCAACACGACGTCGAACAGCACCTCCTTGAAACAGAAGGCGAGAACGGCCAGCACCGCCGTCACCAGCAGGATGCGAATGATGCAGCTGCGCAACTCATCGAGATGGTCCCAGAAGGTCCCCTCGTTTTTCGAGGTGCTCATTCCTTCTTCGTCTCGTCGTCCGTTTTCTTTTCGTCGGCGGGGTCTTCAATCTCCTTCATCCCCTCCTTGAAACTCTTCACGCCCTTGCCCAAACCCTTCATCAGTTCGGGAATTTTCTTCCCGCCAAACAGCAGGAGCACCACCAGGGCGATAATCAATATTTCTTGCGTGCCTAATCCAAACATATCGATATAGTTTAAACGCTGCAAAAATAATAAATAAAATTGAAAATTGAAGATTGAAGATTGAAAATTGTATAAAATTGAAAATTGAACCCACTTTAAAAAGTCCTGTTTGAGCAAATATCGGTGTTGGTTATCCCCTCCCCTCAAGGGGAGGGGAGATGCGCACCGCCCTTTTGCTCACTATCCACTTTTTTAAAGTAGACTCAAAAATAAAACAAATCGCTACAGAAATAACCGTGCAAAAACCCAAGAATGGCGGTGCGGCAAACGGTGCTGCTGTAGGGGCGGGTCTTGTGCCCGCCTGCCGCCAAGAGGTCGGTACCAGGTGGTAGAGACGGGATACATCCCGTCTCAGTGCGCACCACCTCATTTGGCGTGGCATTCCGCTGGTGAGACGGGATGTATCCCGTCTCTACAATAGCGCACCGAGCCGTTTGGCGTGGCATTCCTTTCATTTCATCCTTACAGCATGAAAATTTTCAATCTTCAATTTTCAATCTTCAATCTTCAATTTTCAATCTTCAATCTTCAATTTTCAATCTTCAATCTTATAGACCCGCCCCTACGACTCAGGGGACCATTTTGACGTTACACAGTTTTATCAGGAATTCCGTAGTATTTTGCCATCAAACAATGTGAACAAAAACAAAGGAGGTAGGAGGGATTCCCATCCGTCCTACCCGAAAAAATAGTCAAGGGATTATTCAAAGAACTGTTGTAAAAATAGTAATGACATCTATCAACAAAATGAAACCGTCTTACAATCGCTATTGCTTCAGATTTCTGCTGCAAATATCGCAATTGCAAGACGGTTTCAAAAAGGAAAAACCCTATTTCGCTGGTGGGAAAAACCTATTGTTAAAGGGGAAAACCCTATCTGCTCACTCTCCTTCAGGAATGACGGGTTTTGGCTTCACCGTACCATCAGGCTGCTGAGTGGTTTTGGGTTGTGGTTTCGGTTGTGGAGTGGTTGCCGGCGGCGGAGTGGTTGTCGGCGGCGGAGTGGCAGCCGGCTGCGGAGTGGCCGCAGGCTGCGGAGTTGTCGTTGACGGACTCGCCGGTTTATCCTCACCAGGTGTGGCTTGCGTGTTGTTGGGCGCATCAGGGTTGGATTCCGCTGTATTCCCCTCACTTGGATTCTCCTGATTATTGTTGGTGGTTTCCTTCTTTTCTTTTTCCTTTTCCTCTTCCTTCTTTTTATCCTCCTTGACCAAGTCTTCGTCTATCACCGACTTAGGACGAGTGTCCTTGAGGATGTTGATGGTGTCTTTTTCCTTGGGCTTGGCATTCACCATCTCCTCCTGGCTATTCTTATCATTTTGTTTCCTTTGCGCCCAGAACCAAATGCCAAAGGCCAGAAGCACCAAGACAAGAGCAGTAACCGTCACGATGGGGAACTCACGCTTTGGGCGTTCTTCCTGTTGCGAATCAGGATAGTCCACCTCTTCTGGTTCTTGCTCAGGCTTTTTCGGTTTTTCGACGGGGGTGGAAGGTTGTTTTTCCTTTTCCTTCGTCTTTTCCGCCTCAGCCTTTTTCTTTTCTGCTTCAATGTCTGCCAGCATGGCAGCCATCAATTTGCTTTCATTCTCGAACAGACGCTCATCCATAGCCTCGTTCATGACACCGCTGATGTGGATGATGCTCAGTGCGAAGGCAGCATCTTCTGCATCGGCAAGTGTCTTCAATCTCACCGACTTAGTCTTGTCATTCACCGGTTCACACATCACATCCATTAGTTTCCGGTCGGAGATTGCCTTTGAAGCCTTTTTCGACATGACGACAAAATAGTCGCCATACTTTACATTGGTGATAAAAGCCTTCACCGGTTCACTCATTTGCAGCGCCTTTGGTACGAGGACACGCTCGTTATCTTTCGACTTGTAAAGCAACCTTCGTCCCTTAGGCCTTATATGGTAGATGCGCACCGCACCCGCATGAGCCGCCAGCACCCCATGTCTATGCAAATACACAATGGCATACTGTGTACCATCATGGTCGGGATATTCCTCGTCCATTTTGTCCTTTGCTGCGAAGAGAGCCTCATTGAAGACATCCTCTGCAAGAGGTTCGTCGGCACAGGTGCTCTGGAACATATGGTCGGAGAAAGTCTGCGCAAACACCTTCGCCGCCTTTGTTCCTGTGCCATCATTTCCTTCAGCCACGACAAACAATTTGTCGTGGATGGTGGCAGCATCGACATCAGGGAAGACGCATACCCCATCTGTCCCATTGCTCTCAATGCCAGCAATGGTCTCGGGTTTTAAAATGTCGAATTTCATAACGGCAAGTGATGTGTCACGGCTGCAGCAAGTCTCTGAAGACGAAGAGCAGAGCAAAGAAGAAAACAGCGTATACTACCAAAGCAAGCGCAATGGAGATGATCCACGCAAAGACACCCGTCATCCCTTTCTCACTGAAAGGCTTGGTGAAAAATCCCAAAACATTAAGGCCTGCAATCCACATGATAGGGCAGAAAGCTATCACGATCAAAGCCACCATCACGAGGTTGCCTTTATAAAGCCACATCAAGGGGAGTACAGTAATAATGGAAAGCACCAAGCAAATTGTACCAAGTTTTTCAAAAGCGTCCATCTTTTAATTCTTTTTTGAAAGTTTGGCAAGCCGCGCTCCGGCGGCCTGCCAAACATGAGTGTTAATAAATTAATCTTCTTCCACCGCTGCCTGAGCCGCTGCCAGACGAGCGATAGGCACACGGAACGGTGAACAGCTGGCGTAGTTCATGCCGATCTTGGCACAGAACTTGACAGAGTTTGGTTCACCACCATGCTCACCACAGATGCCACAGCGGAGTTCCGGACGTACTTCACGTCCATTCTTCACGGCATACTTGATGAGTTTGCCCACACCATTCTGGTCGAGCACCTGGAACGGGTCAACCTTGAGGATTTTCTTGTCGAGATAGACAGGAAGGAAGGATGCGATGTCGTCACGGCTGTATCCGAATGTCATCTGTGTGAGGTCGTTTGTACCGAATGAGAAGTACTGTGCTTCAGTGGCGATGCGGTCGGCGGTCAAAGCTGCACGTGGAATCTCAATCATCGTACCAATCTCAAATTCCACCTCGATGCCATACTGTGCGAACACCTCTTTGGCAACCTTCTGGATGATGGCCTTCTGCTGCTTCAGCTCATAGAGGATGCCGATGAGCGGCACCATGATCTCCGGCATCGGGTTCTTGCCTTCCTTCTTCAGTTCGCAAGCAGCACTGAGGATGGCACGTGTCTGCATGGCGGTGATTTCGGGGAAGGTGATGCCAAGACGGCATCCACGGTGTCCCAGCATCGGGTTGTTCTCAGCGAGAGAGTCAACACGGCGCTTGATATCCTCCACGCTGACGCCCATCTCCTTGGCCATTATTTCCTGACCGGCGATGTCGTGTGGCACGAACTCATGGAGAGGCGGGTCGAGCAGACGGATGTTGACTGGCAGTCCGTCCATAGCCTCGAGGATGCCCTTGAAGTCAGCCTTCTGATAAGGCAGCAGTTTTGCCAAAGCCTTCTCACGTCCCTCTGCATCCTTAGCGAGAATCATCTCACGCATGGCGATGATCTTCTGGTCCTCGAAGAACATGTGCTCCGTACGTGTCAGGCCGATACCCTTTGCGCCGAATGCGCGTGCCACCTGAGCGTCATGGGGAGTGTCGGCATTGGTGCGCACCTGCAGTTTGGTGTATTTGTCGCAAAGGTCCATCAACTCCTTGAAATCACCAGAAAGCTCAGCAGCCTTGGTGGGCACCTCGCCAGCATACACCTGGCCGGTGGTACCATTCAGTGAGAGATAGTCGCCCTCTTTATATACAACGCCGTCGATTTCAACGGTCTTCAACTTGTAGTCTACATTGAGCGATCCAACGCCGGATACGCAGCATTTGCCCATGCCACGAGCCACCACGGCAGCGTGGGAGGTCATGCCACCACGAGCGGTGAGGATGCCCTCGGCGGCCGACATGCCAGCGAGGTCTTCGGGAGAAGTCTCGATACGTACGAGGACCACCTTGTGTCCTTCCTCATGCCATTCCTGGGCCTCGTCGGCGTGGAAGACGATTTGTCCACAGGCAGCACCCGGTGAAGCAGGAAGACCCTGTGCAATCACCTTTGCCTTGGAAAGAGCCACCTTGTCGAATACCGGGTGGAGCAGTTCGTCGAGTTTCTGCGGTTCGCAGCGCATGATGGCGGTCTTCTCGTCGATCATGCCCTCATGGAGCAGGTCGATGGCGATCTTGACCATGGCGGCACCTGTGCGCTTGCCGTTACGTGTCTGGAGGAACCAGAGTTTGCCTTCCTGTACGGTGAACTCCATGTCCTGCATGTCGTGGTAGTGGTTCTCCAACTTGTTCTGGATGCCGTCGAGTTCCTTGTAGATTTCGGGCATGGCCTCCTCCATGGAAGGATATTTGGCCACACGCTCTTCCTCGCTGATGCCGGCACGCTCGGCCCAGCGCTGTGAGCCCAGCTTGGTGATTTGCTGCGGTGTGCGGATACCAGCCACCACGTCCTCGCCCTGTGCATTGACGAGATACTCACCATTGAACACATTCTCGCCATTGGCGGCGTCACGGCTGAAGCATACGCCTGTTGCGGAGGTGTCGCCCATGTTGCCGAACACCATTGCCATGACCGACACTGCCGTACCCCACTCGTCGGGGATGCCTTCCATCTTGCGATAGAGGATGGCGCGCTCGTTCATCCAGCTGCGGAAGACAGCGCAGATGGCGCCCCAGAGTTGCTCGATGGGGTCGTTGGGGAAGCTCTTGCCGGTGCGCTCCTTGATGGCTTCCTTGAAGAGTTTCACCAGTTTCTTGAGTTCATCAACAGAGAGGTCTTTGTCGAGGACGACGCCACGCTCTTTCTTCACCTGCTCGATGATTTCCTCGAACGGGTCGATATCCTCTTTGTTCACGGGTTTCATCTCGAGCACCACGTCGCCGTACATCTGCACGAAGCGGCGGTATGAGTCATAGACGAAATGTGGGTTGTTGGTTTTGCGCACCATACCCTCGGCGACCTCGTCGTTGAGACCGAGGTTGAGGATGGTGTCCATCATGCCAGGCATGGAAGCCCTTGCACCGGAACGCACGCTGACGAGCAGTGGGTTCTCGGAATCTCCGAACTTGGAGTTCATCAAGTCCTCGATGTGCTTGACAGCGGTTGTCACGTCATCATTGAGGAGCTCCATGATTTTCTCCTGCCCAACTTCATAGTATTCGTTACAACAGTCGGTTGTGATGGTGAATCCCGGGGGAACGGGCACTCCGATGAGGTTCATCTCGGCGAGGTTGGCACCTTTACCACCGAGCTGCTCACGCATTTTAGCATTACCTTCGGCTTTTCCATTGCCGAAAGTGTAAACTCTTTTTTGTTCGCTCATAATAGGTTATATGGTTTTCAATAAAAAAAATATCCTTTGGAATTGCAAAAATAATGCAAATTCGTGTAATGACAAAACTTTTAAGTCATTTTTTGCAAAAAAAGGGTGTTGCTGGCATGATAGGACGATGGTCAGACGTGTCGGAAAAGTGGGATGCTCCCGTTTGGCAACCTTTATATCATGAAAGTAAAAAATCTTGCTACGGGGTTGAAATGGAATGGACGCCCTACGCCAAGAATGCTTGCACATCAGCCTACGAATTCTTCATAGCAACAGCGTGGCTGTTCCGACCACGCCGACGAACGTTCCCCGACAAGCCCTCTCGCTTGCATGCCAGCCAGTCTTTTTTCTCATACTATGAAAAAACATCTTATAAAATCTTGCGTAATTCATACATTTTTACGAATTTTGCATTTTGGTAAGAAAACCGGTTCTTGCATTATCATGGAAATCTTAAACCATAAAATACGATAAACTATGTTTAAAAACCATCCAAAAGGATTGCTGCTTGCAGCATTAAGCAATATGGGAGAGCGTTTCGGATATTATATCATGAACGCCGTGCTTGCGCTTTTCCTCTGCTCAAAATTCGGCCTGTCCGACGGTCAAAGTGGTTTCATCGCCGCCATGTTTCTCACGGCCATTTATGTGCTGAGCCTTGTTGGCGGCATCATCGCCGACCGCACACAGAATTACAAAGGCACCATCGCGTGGGGCTTGGTCATCATGGCCTTGGGGTATGTCCTTCTTGCCATCCCCATCCTTGCCACTCCCGACAATACTTCGTGGTTGTTGCCATTCACGGTATTCGCCCTTGCACTTATCGCCTGCGGCAACGGACTGTTCAAAGGCAACCTCCAGGCCATCGTAGGCCAGATGTATGACAATTTCGAGGCCAAGGCGGCGAAGGAAAGCCCGGAGCGTTTGAAATGGGCTCAAGGTCAGCGAGACGCCGGCTTCCAAATCTTTTACGTATTCATCAATGTCGGCGCCCTTCTGGCTCCATTCATTGCCCCGATGCTTCGCAGCTGGTGGCTAAAGGTTCACAACCTGACATACAACGCCGACCTTCCCAAGCTTTGCCACGAGTACATCTCCGGGAACATTGATTCCCAAAGCATGGACAACCTGACGGAACTTGTTGGCAAAGTTGGCGGCGATGCATCCAACCTGTCAGCTTTCTGCACCCAGTATCTTGACATTTTCAATACAGGCATCCACTATTCGTTCATCGCTTCAGTGGTCACCATGCTCATCTCGCTTGCCATCTTCCTCTTCTCGAAGCACCTCTTCCCCACTCCGGGCAAGAAAGAGGCTGTCGCCACCGAAGGCTACACCCAAGAGGAGAAGCAAGCCATGGCCACGGAAATCAAACAGCGTATGTACGCTTTGTTCGCCGTGCTCGGCATCGCCGTATTCTTCTGGTTCTCCTTTCATCAGAACGGCCAGTCACTGTCCTTCTTCGCACGTGACTTCGTGAAAACAGACACCATAGCTCCCGAGATATGGCAAGCCGTCAACCCGTTCTTCGTCATCGTGCTCACACCTGTCATCATGTGGATTTTCTCCATGCTGACAGCCAAGGGACGCGCCATCTCCACTCCTCGGAAGATAGCTTACGGCATGGGCATTGCCGGTATCGCCTACCTTTTCCTGGCCGTCTACTCAGCCACTCAAGGTTATCCCTCGGCCAATGAATTCACCGTATTGTCCGACTCTGCCAAAGCAGGCTTGAAAGCCGGTCCCTGGGTGTTGATAGTCACCTATTTCTTCCTTACGGTTGCAGAGTTGTTCATCTCTCCGCTGGGTCTCTCCTTCGTATCGAAGGTGGCTCCCAAGCATCTCCAAGGCTTGTGCCAAGGATTGTGGCTGGGTGCGACCGCCGTTGGCAACGGTTTGCTGTGGATAGGTCCGTTGATGTATAACGAATGGCCCATCTGGGAGTGCTGGGTGGTGTTCCTCATCATCTGCCTCATCTCCATGGGCGTGATGTTCTATATGGTGAAATGGTTGGAGCGTGTGACCCAATGACCTCATCCATTCACCAATGACCAAGGGGGTGTGTCGTTTTCTGACACACCCCCTTGATTTTGAAGTTCCTAAAGACCGATTTGGTTTGAGCTGTTGAATGTCTGAATACTATCTGACGACCTTCTTTCCATTGGTGATGACCACGCCCTTGTAACTGTCGTTCACCCTTTGTCCTGCGAGGTTGTATGAGGGTTGCGCATTGTTCTCTCCTTCTGTCACGACGTTTCTAAGCCCGTCGGTGATGTCGAAGAATAATGCGTTTGCTGGCAATGTCGAATCGGTTTGCTTAATGGGCAGGTACGCCTTGCAGGGTTCATTCATGAATCTACCCCCGTCTTTTTCCATCCAGTAGAAACCCACCTTTCCATCCTTGACTGAAAGAGCGTAGAACTTGTATGTGGCCTCGGGGTCATCTCCCGCTGTGTAGGCGTAATCGTAGGAACCACGCAACAGGTTTTCACCGACAATACCAGGCTCTTTGGTAGGTACGAAGACGTATAACTCATTAGGAGTTCCTTCCAGCACCACTCCACATCCAGCTGGGATGACGGAAGTGATTGGCAAGAGGTTGATCACGTTCCCACTGACGCTCTCCACCACGGAGGCCGTGAGGCCATCGGGGATGATGGATGCAGTCTGGTCGTTGTAATATGTGCCATAGCCAGTTTCGCTCATAAAGAAGGAGTAGGCTTGCGGTTGTGCCGGGTAGGTCACCTTGATGGAATTATAGTATTTGCCGTCGTCGGAGAAAACAATGTCGACGGTTGCTTCGTCGCCGTCATAGACATATGTGGCCACCTTGCTTCCACTGCCAGAGGAGGGCGTTTGCCCCGCCACGGTGGTCTCGGTGATGTTGCCAGAAGCGGAGGTGATGACCACTGTCATGCCTTTCTCTGCCGGGATGGTGAACTTGGAGCCTTTGTTGATTTGAGCGTTTGTCCGTCCGATGTTGTTGGTCTTTCCCCTGACACCTTCGATGGCCGAGCCGGTGGTGTTGTCAATGAACATCGGTATGTCGAAGGTGATGGAGCCCACCTCAGCCTGTGCAACGAAGTAGCCGGTGGCTCCCTCGATGTTAAGTGCCGGCGTGCCGGTGAAGTCCCAAGTCACAGTGACTTCACTGCTGATTTCATCAAGGGATATAATGCTTTCCTCGAAGAAGGGGGTGAGAGTGATGTCCTCAGTGAGGGTGATGGTCTCACCGAAGTCATAAATAGTGAGACCTTCGTCATTGGTCCATCCGGTGGCGGTAAATCCTGCCTTGCTGATGTAGTAGTTGGCTGCAGGCAAGGTGTAGGTGCTTTCCACATATTCAGGGTTGAGTATGGTGGTCACGGTGCCCTTGTCACCTTCTCCTGCGGAATACTCCACCTTGAATAGTTTCTTGAAGGAAGCAGTGTAAGCTTCGGCGGCCGTCACATTTTCCAGGTTGAGGGGGTTGTCTGTGAAGGTGGTGTTGTCGCTTTCACGTGTCCACGATACAAAGGCATAGCCAGTCTTCGGTGTTGCGGTGAGGGTGACACTCTCTCCCTCGTCCACCTCCACGCTCTCCGGAGAGACGGTGCCCATGGTCTCATCGGCACTCGTCGCAGTGATGACGTAAGAGGTCACCGCCTGCTCCACACCGTCGATGGTGCCGGTGATGATGATGTCGCGGAAGGCGTAACTCTTCGTGTCTGCATTGTAAAGGACGATTTGGAGGCCACACTCTCCAGTGGCGGCACCGGCTTCAGGGTCGATGTCAAGGCTGTAAACGGTGTAGTTTTGCGTAGCATTGTTGTCACGAGCAGGGTCGTCAGAGGTTTTGCTTGCCGCTGTGGATTTCAAGTGGATGTCACCTTCATCAGCGCCAATCCAGTCGATTTCCATCTTTCCACCATCTGTTCCGCAACGAGTGGCGGTGAAGGTTACCTTAGTGGGATGGAAGGTGAGGCCGGCATTGGGCTTGAAAGTAAACTTGATTTTGTGGGTGTCAGCTGTTTCACTGCCGGCTCCACTCATTTTTATCTTGGTGGATTTCAAGTCTTGCTTGTCACCATTTAGGGTTTGCGTACCATTGAACGACAGCGCGCTTCCCAAGGAGAGGTTGATGTTTTTCACAAAATCGGCAAGGTCTTCACTCGCCACGCCGGTGGTGTTGTCGGGTGAGGAGAGTACCCATGTGATGGTGCCGGATGCTTCAATGCCGGCGGGGTCGATGACTGTCAACAAGTAGGAGGCAGAGGCATCACTGTAGGTAGTGGAATTGGAGATGGCGGCAGTGATGGTGGTTTTACCAGCAGCGACAAGAGTAATCTCACCTGTAGAGGCATCCACGGTAGCCACATTGGTGTTGCTGCTGGAATAGGTCACTTCGCTTGCGGCAGCAACCGGGGTAACAGTCAGAGTAGGTGCAGTAAACGAATCCTCTCCTACCGAGATATCGGCGGAATAGTTGTCAGCAGGGAATGTCAAGGTTACAGGTGTCCCAGCCCTTGTAATGGTGAATTCATCAAAATAAGTTGAATTACTTGTCGCCCGGTATAAATAGATGGTTAAAGCTCCAACAAGTTCATCACCTTCCACTATAGTATAAGGATTCCAATCCACCCAGGCATTAGAAGAAGCTTGATCTACAGTTACTACTGCAGAACAATCACTGGGTCTGGATTCTGCAGTTGAAATCCACAAGCCCCTTGGGCCACCAGTATTAGACACACCTCTTGCAGCAATCACGTCACCCGCTTGAAGGGGATTGTCAAGTTCGATTTTGAAAAAGGTGTTGTTGTTAGTGAAACTAAACCCCACAGCATTCGCATTTTTAGCGATAAGATTCTTTGCCGAGGTTTGTTGGTTGATGGCATACATTGTTCCACCTGTAATGTCGGCGTAGTCACTGGTGATTTTCGTTGTGCTCGAAGCAGCAAACTCCACTGCGTCATTGGCTGTCACATCAGCGGAAAAAAGCACAGTTTCTGCTTTCATCTGCCCTACGGCACACGCCAAAAGTATTAAAAAAGTAAGAATTTTTTTCATTTTAACATGGTTTTTGATTAGTTATTTGTTTTAGATAGAAATATGTGGCAAAAATAATCAAAAAAAAATATATTATGCACCAAAAGGCAGAAAAGTTTTTTAATTGGCTCTTTGGCTCTTGAAGTAGTTAACGACAAAAGTTCATAAAGTTTTTTTGGAGGGTATTTGTCATCATCAGAAGTCGCAGGGAGGCGCAGAGGAAGTGGAACAAATTTGAAATCAATAAGTTATAGACACTCTACCCCCCACAGGTCAACGCTAACCAATCTTCCCCCCACACCCCCTCAGGCTCAGAGGGGATGTGTGGGGAGTAAGAATGTACGCGTGTCGGCTTTGATTGAGGGACTTAGGACCTTTAGGGGCTTTAGGGTCTTTAGGGACTTGAAGGTCTTTAGGGACTTTAGGGTCTTTAGGGTCTTTAAGGACTTTAGGGTCAATAAGGTCATTCCTACATCCCTACGGCGGCGAGCCATTGGTCGTAGGCCGCCACCTCCTTCTCCTTCACCCGTGAGTCTGAAGCGATGGCTTTGAGAATGAACTGCCTGAGGGTGAAGAGTATGACTTTTCTCTCATCGTCGTTGAAGTCCTCCACCAGGCTCAAGGTATCTCCAATGATTTCCTCCAAGGTGTAGGTGTGGTTGATGGTGTCGGCCAAAGCCACCTTCAACTCCGAAGGGATTTCCCCCACCTCCTCGATGCTGGAGATGTACCCCTCGATGAACTCTTTCTCCTTTTGACTGAATTCTCCGTCGCACGAGGCAAAGAAAAGCCCTGCCTTTGCCGTCAGCATGATGCTGTCACTCAACTTTTCATTCATCATAACGATTTGCCTCCCAATAAGATTGATTTCAAGATGCCACCGACGATGTCGCCGATGTTGCCCATGTTGATACCTCCCAAGATGCTGCCAGAGTCATTAGCTTCCTGTTGCCGCTTCTCAACCTCCTTCTTGGTGGAGCGGCGTGTGGTGCGAGGAGTGGTTTCCACTGGTTCTTCCTCCTCCACGTCGAATCCTGCACGGCGTTTCATATCGTTGAGGATGTCGTTGAGCCCGCCACTTTCCTTGTTGGAAGACGTTCTCGACGATGTTTCCCGTGTGGACGAATTCGTTCTTGATGACTTTTCCTGCGTGGATGTGGAAGAAGAAGAATCTCCCGCCTTTCGAGCCTGCCGGCGGATTTCCTCCGCCATGTCATCATAGCCACCCGAGTTGCGCGATGAAGAGCGACCGGTAGTGGTGCTCGAGGAGTTGTCGCCCCCCATTTTCTTCTGAATCTCCTTCACGATATCGCCCAGGCCGCCGCTGTCATTGCTTGACGATGACGTCCCGCCACCGAAGACGGAGCCCAGTCCGCCTTTGATGATTTCTTCAAAAAAGCTTCCCATAATATAGATATGATTGATGGTGTATGTTATTCATGCGAAGACCTCACTTCGCTTCTTTCTTATAAATGTAGTCGAGAGCGGCTCCAATGGCCGTGCAATACTGCGAATATTTCGGTATGATGTATTTCACCTTGTAAAGCTGCTCCATGATGGGGAAGACGTCGCGGCACTGTGGAAGCAACGTGAGGTTGCCAATCATCACAAACTCCTTGATGTCGCTGTTCAGCGATGCCAGCACGGCGGCACTGCCGATGGTCTGCAGCACGGTATGTATCAACCCCACTGCGATGTCCTCCTTGGCGGCGTCGGTCTTGGCGTTTCCGAAAAGTGACGCCGTGACATTAAGTGGCAGGCCGGGCAGGGAATGCGCGCTGATGTCGCCTATGGTGAGGTTGACGTTGGAGATGTCACCCTGCATGGCCATGGCAGAGACCTGTTTGATGTCTGCCGTCTGCAGCATGATGCGTGAGAGTCCTGCAAGCGTCCCCCCGCCGATGCTGATGCCCCCGATGTGTGAGATGTCGTCGCCATCACAGCGTACGAGCGACGTGCCTGTCCCCATGCTCACCACGATGATGCGGTCGAGCCCCGACTCGAAACGTGCTCCCAGTCCGTCGGCTACGAACTCGTCGCTCTTGCATGTGGGCAGCCCATAGACAGGACGCTCGATATATGCCGCCCCCACGCCGGTAAGCACCACCTGCTCCACATCTGCCAGTTCGATATGGTTCTCATACAAATATTTTCCAAACGCTCCGTAGAGCGATGCCACCGGGTCGGCGGCGGTGGTGCGCATGGGAGCCACGACCTGCATTTTACGCACTCCAACGATTTTCGTGGTGCTGATGCCCACGTCGATACCTATGACAATGCTCATTTGTCCAAATTTAATTCAAGAGTTGAAGAGGAGTTGAATTCCTTACCTCACGCCTCAACATTCCTGCTTGTAAAAGTTAAGTAATATTATGATATGCTTTCAGGCCACGAAGATACACAAAAATTCGGGAATGGCAACACTTTTTCTGGAAAAAACTCCATATTTCTTTTTTCTCTCAATATAAATGTGTATATTTGCTTCGAGATTGACAAACTAATACAAAACCAAGGCCCTCAAGCCTCAAAACCCAACCCATCCCACACCTATTATGAAAAGAAGACACTTCCTCGCAGCGGTCATCGCCACATTCACGTTAACCGTTTCCGCGCAAACCGAACTCTACCCCAAGCATTTCGACTTGGAGCAAGTGACCTTGCTCGATGGTCCCATGAAAACAGCGATGGACCTCAACATCAACACGCTGCTGCAATATGATGTGGACCGCCTCCTCACACCATATGTCAGACAGTCGGGCCTGGCCTCCACCACCGACACCGCCAGTCCCTACTACAAATGGGAGAGCAAGCATCCCTCCTTCCCCAACTGGGGTGACTCCAGCTTCAATCTCGACGGGCATGTCGGAGGTCACTACCTCTCCGCCCTCGCATTAGGCTATGCCGCCTGCCACGACACAGAGATGAAGTCACGGCTGAAAGAGCGCATGGACTATATGTTGAACGTGATGAAAGACTGTCAAGACCAGTATGACAACAACACCGACGGCCTTTACGGATTCATCGGAGGGCAACCCATCAACAACGAATGGAAGACCCTTTTCAGGGGCGACATCAGCGGCATACGCAACCGTGGAGGCTGGGTGCCCTTCTATTGCCAGCACAAAATCCTGGCAGGACTGCGCGACGCCTACCTCTATGGCAACAGCGAGACGGCACGGCAAATGTTCCTCAAACTCGCCGAGTGGAGCGTCAACGTGGTGGCCAAGGTCAGTTCCGGCGACATGGAGAACATGCTCAACATCGAGCATGGCGGCATGAACGAGAGCATGCTCGACGCCTACCAACTCACCGGTGACGCCAAATACCTCGCCGCAGCGAAGAAATACACGCACAAGACGATGCTCAACGGCATGCAGACACTCAACACCACCTTCCTCGACGGCAGACATGCCAACACCCAGGTGCCTAAATACATCGGCATGGAGCGCATCTGCGAGGAAGACGCCACAGCCGCCACCTATCAGAAGGCCGCCACCAACTTCTGGGCCGATGTTGCACACAACCGCACCGTGTGCATCGGGGGAAACAGCGTCAGCGAGCATTTCCTCGCCAAAGCCAACTCCAACCGCTACATCGACATACTCGACGGACCGGAGTCGTGCAACTCCAACAACATGCTCAAACTCACCGAGATGATGAGCGACCGCACCGGCGACGCCAGCTACGCCGACTTCTATGAGCAGACGATGTGGAACCACATCCTGTCGACCCAAGACCCGGAGACGGGAGGATATGTCTATTTCACCACCCTCAGGCCACAAGGCTACCGCATCTACTCACAGGTGAACCAAGGGATGTGGTGCTGTGTGGGCACCGGCATGGAGAACCACTGCAAATACGGGCACTTCATCTACACCCACGACGGAAAGGAGACTCTTTACGTCAACCTCTTCACACCCAGCGTCCTTGAAGACGAGACTTTCGGCATCAGGCAGGAGACCCTCTTCCCATGCATCAACCCGGCGGCCTCCAACATCCCCACGCCCTACACCGCCACCACCACCCTCACCGTGACCAAAGGGGGCACTTACGCCATCGCCGTGCGACACCCGGCTTGGGCGGGGAAAGAATACCAGGTGTCGGTCAACGGAGCTGCAATGAACGCCGCCGTGACCCAGGGCACCGCCAGCTATGTCACCATCAACCGCACGTGGGCAGAAGGCGACCGCATCGTCGTATTCCTGCCCATGGAACTGAGTTACGAGGAATGTCCCAACTACACCGACTACATCGCATTCAAGTTCGGCCCCATCCTCCTCGGAGCACCCACCACCACCTCCTCCCAACAAGAGGCTGCTGAAACAGGACTGCGCTACGAGAAACTGCAGAACGAGTATGCCGGGTCAGGGCGCATGGACCACGCACCCGGCAACAGGGCGTCGGCCAAGAGCCTCGTCTCCTCCCCCCTGCTCATCGGAGAACGCGACAACGTGCTCGACCGCATCAAGATGAAGGAAAGCGGCGACCTAAGGTTCACCATCGACGCCAGCCGTGAAGGTGTGGAGTCCTATGCATGGAACCAACTCGAACTGCGCCCCTTCTACCAAATCCACCACGCTCGCTACATGTGCTACTGGTACCAACAGACCGAGGAGAACTACGAGAAGAGCGACATGGCACTGAACGAGGCGGCCAACGAAGCCCTGGCACAACGCACGCTCGACTTCGTGGCACCGGGAGAGCAGCAGAGCGAGGCCGGCCATGAAGCCAAATACTCCTCAGACTCCAGCACCGGCGACTACAACACAGAGCACTACCGCGACGCAAGGCAGAACGGATACATCCAGTACACCCTTTACAACGAGCAGCAGGTGGGCGAGCGACTCAGCGTCATGTTCCGCTTCAACCTCGCCGACAGAGGAAGGAAAGCCACACTCACCATCGACGGGACGAAAATTGCCGACATCACCATCCCCTCCTCCGCCAAGGGGAGCGACGCCAACGGCTTCTACAACATCGAATACCCCATCCCCGAGAACCTCGTCAAGGATGGCGCCGGGAACGTGAAGAAACAATTCGTAGTGAGACTGACCGCCTCTTCCACCACGCTCTGTCCGGGCATCTATTACATCAGGCTGCTCAAGGACTATGAAGAGGAGACCTACCAAGCCTATCATTTCATAGCCAACGAATGGACCACGGGCGACCCCAACCGCGTTTCGGCCTCGAACATCACCTACGACAATGAGAAAAACATCATCCACGTCAAGGCTTCCGGCAACAACAACGTGGCGCTGATGCTCAAATACCAAGACAAGGAGTATGCCATCAACAGCGACCAGATATTCATGGTGGTGAGGGGCACCAACCTGAGCACAGCCTCGGGCGCCTCCTACCTGTGGTGGCTCAACGGTTCCAACCATGGCACACAAGTGGCTCCCACCAAGATTAGCGCCTTGACGGCAGACGGTGTCAGCCAGAACGTCGTGGCATGGGACATGACGACAAGCGGGCTTTATGAAAACTTCACCGGCATACATCCCAGCGTTTGCGTGGGACAAACCATCTTCGGCCTCACCTCCACCACAGGGCAAAGCGACATCTACGACATCAACTTCGTCAGCGATGTCGATGCCTATGTGAGCAACACCGTCGGGGTGGCCACGCCAAGGGCAAATGCCACATACAAGACAAATGCCACATACGACCTGACAGGAAGACCTGCCAACAGCAACAGCCGCATCGTGCTGAAAAAAGGGAGGAAGGAAATCAATAATAATTAATAATTTACAATTTATAATTAATAATTTTGACAAGTTTCGCATTCGCTCAACTTTCTGGAGTTAAAGGGGAGTTAAAGAGGAGTTAAAGGGACATTTGCCCACTCATGTCGCTATTTTGGGAGGAAACGATTACCCCATACTTTAAAAAAAACCTCTCCACGCTTTATTTTCCCTTACTTGCGAAAGTCGAGTTAACAATTTACATATGTTTCTCTCTTGCTCAACTTTCAGAAGTTAAAAAGGGGAGTTAAGTTAAAAGGCCATATACGACACCTTGACTGTTAAAATTTCCTATAAAACGACAAAAGATGTGGTGTGTTTGAAAAAAAAGGCCTACATTTGCTGATGATGAAAAACGAATTACATTCACCTAAACACTGATAAACATGACGTACAAAATTATCGACATCGAGGGCATCGGCCCCGTTTACGCAGAAAAACTGATTGCAGCAGGCATCAACACCGATGAAGAATTGCTGAAAAAATGTTGCAAACCCGCCGGCCGCAAGGAACTGGCAGAGGCTACAGAGATTCCAATCAAACTCATCCTCACATGGACCAACCACTGCGACCTCATGCGCATCAACGGCGTTGGACCACAATTCTCCGAACTCCTGGAAGCCGCTGGCGTGGATACCGTGAAGGAATTCCGCAACCGCAACGCAGAAAACCTTGCCGCCAAACTGGTTGAGATCAACGAGGCAAAGAATCTGGTCAACCGCGTTCCCAGCCTGAAGGAAGTGGAGAAAATGATAGCCCAAGCCAAAGAGCTTGAGCCAATGATGGAATATTAATCCCGGAATCTGAGGAATCGGAATAATCTGAGGAATCGGAATAGTCTGAGGAATCGGAATAATCAGAAAAATCGGAATAATCAGAGGTATCTGACTATTCCGATTTTTCGATTTCCATTTCTAAAAGTATGGCCTCTCATTTCCCGTCCACGGGCATGTCAATGGTGTTGGCGGGACATTTTTGAGCAGGAGCCACCTTTGCCGTGTCCGCATCTTCCAGCATCCCAGTTATCTCCGCCTCCCCTACTGTCCTCATTCCGCATGACTCGACAGTCATTGCGACGCCCACTGCCATTCCGAAGAAAGCAGCCTTCCCCACCACTCGCTTCAAGTCAAGTTGGCGCTCCAGGTATCTCACCTCAGCCTCACATCGGGGGCATGAACCAGAGCAGTCGCCCTCATGGTGGCACTCGGCAGGCTCGTAGGGTATGTCATTGGCACGAGCTACCTCCACACGGATTTCCTTCAGCTTCTCGCAAACCTTTTTCCCATATTTCATAGTCGTTACTTTTTGTTCTTCATACGGTGTTATTTCCCGTCCACGGGCATGTCTATGGTGGTTGCGGCATTGGCGTCGGCAGCCACGGCGGTGGTGTCGGCTTCGTCCTTTTGATTCATCAACATTCCGGAGACTCTAAATCCACACGACTCAACAGCCACGGCAACACCCACCGCCATACCGATGAAAGCAGCCTTCCCCACCACTCGTTTCAGGCCTAGTTTACGCTCGAGATATCTCACTTCCGCTTCACACTGCGGGCAAGTGCCAGCGCAATCACCCTCGTGGTTGCACTCAGCTGGTTGATAAGGGATGCCATTGGCGCGAGCAACCTCCATACGGATTCCCTTCAATTTCTCGCAAATCTTTTTTCCATATTCCATTGCCGTCGATTGTTTATTGTTATACTTCATTCTCCACCTTTCATTTCAAAAGAGTTGCCCATGTCATGGATTCTGGTTGCTAAGTTACATGTTTCCTACGTTATTTCCAAATAGTCAGTTAAGGATTTCACAAACACATGCAAAAAGAAAGGTTTTTATAAGAAAAAAAAGCAAAGACAAGGCATTATTCAAAAAAAATCGTATATTTGCACATCAGAAACCAAAACCTATCCTTTAATGAAAAAAGCATTCTACACCTTGCTAACAGCCATGCTGTTCTGCCTGGCATCGCAAGCCCAGGAAATGAACTCCTGTCTTCACATCGCCGACTACTCCATGCGCATGGATTTCAAAGTAGCCAAAAAAGCGATGAAGAAGGAAGGTTTCAAGAAAATCACCCGCCGCGACGACCTTGTCTATTTCACCAACAAGAAGACGCAAACCGATGCCGTGCTTTACATAGTTGGCGACCACGTGGACTATATGAAATTCCTCTTCACCACGGCTCCGTCTCCCAGCGAAGTAGAAAACTCTGCCAGGATGTGCGGCTACACCCCTGTCGGCGCTTTGGGACCGAACCGCAAGTTCATAAAAGAGCCCTATGCCCTCTACACGTCTCCCGTGAAAGACGACCCCCATTATGTATATGGCTTTGTCATCAGGTACGAGCCTCAGGGTTGGTGAGAAGCACCCATCACCAAGAAAAGCAACAAATCATCATAAAAAATTGACAAAAAGATTTTTTTAGGTGTCAAGTTGCTGATTTTAGATGTTTTTTTTTGCACAATTGGAAAAAAAAGCATAATTTTACACCCGATTAATGGCCTACCTAATTCCAAGTGACGCCATAGGAACTAGCATTCAATATTAAAACAAATAAAAAATAAGAACCATGAAGAAGTACATCAAACCCATTACGGAGTGTGTCGAGGGCACCCTTCAGCTGCCATTGATGTTGAGTCTGATCGACGAAATTGGCGATGGCCAGTTGAGCAACTCCTACGAATTCGAAGAGGATGACGTTCCCAAGAAAGGCGTATCGGGCAACGACCATCTGAGCATTGGTTTTTAAATGAAATCAATCACAAGCCTCCCCCGAGCCTGTTAGGCTCGGGGGAGGCTTGTATTGAAAAAAGACAGGATGCCAACAGCATTGACAGGAGCCTAATACCCATCCCTCTCAGCCTTCTCCTTGAGATGTTTGATTCGCTGGTCGAAATCAGGATGTGAAGAGAAAGCCTGTAAAAACTTTTGATATCTGCTGTCCTGCCGTTTTGAAAGGCTCTTGAGTTTCTCAAAAAGCCTCACCATGGCCATGGGGTTCTTCCCATGGGCTTTCAAGAAGTCATAGCCATAGTCGTCGGCCTGCGTCTCATGGTACTTGGAATGTGAAGCCGAGAGGACGGCACTGCTCAAAGAGCCAAGAAAGGAATCAGACAACCCTGCCCATGTGTCGCTCACCGCCCCCAGAGCGTCGGAAGCGGCACTTCTAAGGATGGCGCTCCTCCACGCCTTCTTGGAATGCTTCAAAGCCACATGGCCAATCTCATGCCCCAGCACACCCATCAGTTCATCATCGGTGAGTGCATCCATCAACCCTGTGAAGACCCTTACGCTGCCATCAGGACATGCGAAAGCATTGGCCTCTGAAGTCTTGTACACCTTGAAATTGAGAGTCACCCCCTCCACACTGTTGATGCCGCTCATCACCCTTGCCAGACGCTTGGAGTAAGAATTGGACGCCGACAGCACGGTATGTTTCTTGTCCAAATAGGCCACCTCATCCTTCACCATTTCAGCCAGTTGCTCATCAGTGATGGTGATGGCCTGCCCCACTTTCCAAGCACTGGAGAGCGCACGAAGCCAATCCACTTGCGCCATGGCCTTTCCTGGAAGGAACAATGCAAGAAAGACAACGACCATCGTCCTGCAAACATCGCGGAAGTTTGCCTGTTTCATATCTTTCATTTTCTTTTTCATCATTGGGGCAAAGATAGCGTAAAAATCCCATCTTTGCAAGCATCCATTTAAAAAAACGATACGACAACGATGAGATTAAAGATTTTTTATTACCTTTGCATATAATAAGCCTTTGACGCCCCAAGAGGCATGAAGGCGCTAAAGGTTTTAGAAGTCATGGACACCTTGCAACCACCAAAACTCATGAAGAAAACAACAGCTACCACCGATTTATATATGAGAAGAAGCATCATTCTATTAGCCGTCCTGGGCCTGTCGCTTGTCCCCATCGTCACAGACGCCCAGCGAAACACCCCCCTCATCATCGACCGTCAAAAGAGCAGAGCCACCGACTCCCCAACAATCGTCGGCGACACCGTGCCCAACGCAGCCCACTTCAGTGGCGGCTCCACCGACAAGGTCACCGAGGAGCGTATGAACAAAGGTTTGGTCACCAACTCTCTCAGCGCCCTTAGCGGCCAGGCCGCCGGCGTGCAGGTGTCGAGCGGCGACAACCACATGGCCATGCTCAGCAGCGTGCGCGTGCGTGGCACCACGTCGCTCACCGGCGGCAACGACCCCCTTGTCATCATCGACGGCGTGGCTTCCGACGTGGCCACCCTCACCTCCATCTATCCCGCCGACATCGAGAGTTTCACCATCCTCAAGAATGCAGCTGAGACGGCCAAATATGGTTCAAGAGGTGCTTCCGGCGTCATCGAGGTAACCACGAAGAAAGGAAAGGGAGGCAAATTCCACATCTCCTATGACGGCAACCTCGGTTTCGAGTCCACATACAAGAAGCTCAACATGCTATCTGCACGCGACTATGTCAAAACCGCAGAAGAACTTGGCCTTCAATACTTTTCCCAAGGAAACGACGTGGACTACCAGGACGCCATCACGCACACCGGCTTCGTCCAAAACCACCACGTGGCTTTCGGAGGCGGCACAGAGACCAGCAACTACCGCGCCTCAATAGGACTGATGGACCACAAGACCGTGGTTCGCACCAACGACTACAACAATTTCGTGGCCAAGCTCGACATTTTCCAAAAAGCCTTCGACGACCGTCTCAGCGTCGAACTGGGTGTTTACGGCTCCTCGCAGAAAGCCCATAACATCTTCGACGAGCAAGGACTCTTCTACTCCGCCGCCGCCATGAACCCCACCATCTCCAAAGAGCGGGAAGGCACGGGAGGATGGGGCAAGAATTCCACCGCCTCGCAAATCAACAACCCCATAGCCCTTCTCCACGAACAAGACCATGAGACGCACCTCAATTTCAACACCCATATGAAACTGACCTACCAGATCTGGCCCAACCTTAGCGTGAGCGCCTTCTGTTCCTATTCCTACACCAGCACCGAGAACTCACAATACCTCCCCACGTGGGTGTGGGCTCAAGGCCAGGCCTATCGTGGCGAGAGGAAGACCGAGGACTGGCTCGGCAACCTCTCTGTAAACTACTGGTGGGACTTCAACTCAGAAAACCGCATTGAGGCAACCGGCCTGATGGAATACAAGCGCGACGTGCTCACCGGTTTCTACACGACCGTGAAAGGATTCTCCTCCAACGAGTTTGGCTACCACAACCTTAAGGCCGGTTCGCTGCGCCCCTATGGCGGGACAGGGTCGAGTTACCAGCGCCCCATCCTCACTTCCTTCATGGGCAATGCCAAATACCTCTTCCTCCACCGTTACACCTTGGGATTCACCATGCGCGCCGACGGCAGCAGCAAGGTAGGCAAGAACAACCGCTGGGGATACTTCCCCTCCTTCTCATTCGAATGGGACATCCTCAAAGAGCCCTACATCACACACTTGCCATATGTCAGCCAACTCAAGTTGCGTGTCGGCTCCGGCATCTCCGGCAACCTTGGCGGCATCGACTCCTACAACTCCCTTGAGATGTACCAACCCATCGCCATCGTCCCCACCTATGGCACACCCAGTGTCACCCTCGGGCATGCCACCAACGCCAACCCCGACCTGAAATGGGAGACACGCGGCACCTTCAACATAGGCCTCGACCTCGGGCTGTGGCGCAACCGGCTTGTGATGACCGCAGAATACTATTACTCAAAAACTCACGACATGCTCTACCTCTACGACGTGAGCGTGCCACCCTACCCCTACGACAAACTGCTGGCCAACCTCGGTTCAATGAGCAACCAAGGTTTTGAATTAGGACTGGGAGGAACGCCTCTGGAGACACGGGACATACAACTCAACGTGAATATGAACCTCTCCTACCAGAAAAACAAACTCATCTCCCTCTCCGGCAACTACAATGGCGAATACATGAATGCGAAAGACATCACGCCAATCAGTTCGCTCAACGGAGCCGGCTTCCATGGCGGCAACAACAAAATCGTCTATCAAATCATAGGACAGCCCCTCGGAGTGTTCTTGCTTCCTCACTGCACGGGAGTGAAGGACTTCGGCGACGGCACCTATTACTATGAAATCGCCGACCTGAACAACGACGGCACGGCCGACCCCGCCACAGACACTTACATCGCCGGACAGGCCACTCCGAAATGGACATTAGGCTCCAACATCAGTTTCAGGTACAAGAACTTCGACGTCTCCCTTCAGATGAACGGAGCCTTCGGCCACAAAATCTACAATGGCACGAAGCTCACCTACATGAACATGGGAGCCTTCCCCGACTACAACGTGATGACCGACGCCCCCAAGAAGATGATTTACGACCAAGTGGTCACCGACTACTTCCTTGAAAGCGGAGACTACCTCAATTTCGACTACCTCACCTTTGGATGGAACATTCCCATACGTCGCTACGCGCCCAATATCAACGCGCTCCGTCTCTCCTTCAGCATCAACAACATCGGAACCATCACCTCCTACAGCGGCCTTACCCCGATGATCAACAGTTACGTGGTGAGCAGAACCCTCGGCATCGACGACAAGCGCTCCTATCCGCCCTACCGCTCCTTCACCTTCGGCGTGAGCATCTCCCTCTAACCCCATCTTCACCCTCACACATACAAGCGAACCATCATGAAGCAACATACCAAGCATATCAGCATCCTAGTGGGACTCGTCGCCATGGCAGCCCTCACCTTCACCTCCTGTCTCGACGAAGACCCTAGAGACAGGATTGACGAAGAAGAAGCTTTCGACACCCCTGCCAACATGTACCTCAACACCGTAGCCAACCTTTACAGTTACATTGGTGGAAACGCCAACAGCCAGGGCCTTCAAGGCACGTCGAGAGGAGTCTATGACTTGAACACCTTCACGACCGACGAAGCCATCATACCCACCCGTGGCGGCGACTGGTATGACGGCGGCTTGTGGCAAGCCCTCTACACCCATAACTTCTACGTAGGTCCGGTGGAAGACACCTGGAACTACCTCTACAAGGTCATCGTGAAATGCAACAAAGCCATCAACCGCCTCGACGCCTACACCGGCCACTTTGAAGAAAGAACACTCAGGGCATGGGAAGCAGAAGTGAGAGCCCTCCGAGCCATGTATTACTATTACCTGCTCGACCTCTACGGAAGCGTGCCTTACGTCCGCACCGCCACCACGGAACTCAGCGCGGCGGAACAAGTGAGCCGAAGCACACTCTTCAACAACATCTGGGAAGAACTGAGCAACGCCCTGCCCTATCTCGCCGACGAGCGCAGCAACCATGAAGGCGACTACTACGGACGAATGACACAACACGTGGCATGGTTCATCCTGGCGAAGATGGCCATCAACGCCGAAATTTGGACCGACGACGACTGGACCGACGACGTGCGTCCAGACGGAAGGGACATCACCCTCGTATGCGAGGAGGAACCCCTCAATGCCTGGGAGGCTTGCATGTACTGGTGCGACAAACTCACCGCCGCAGGATACCAGTTAGAGGACTATTACCCAGCCAATTTCTCTGTCAACAACGTGAGCTCGAAGGAGAACATCTTCACCATCCCCATGGACAAGAACCTTTACACCAACATCTTCATCAACCTCTTCCGCTCCCGTCACTACAACCATGGCGGCGCCTACGGCATGGCCTCCGAGAACGGCACGTCTGCCACCCTGAGCACGGTGAGGACCTTCGGATACAAGACCCAAAATGAAGACAGACGTTTCAGATACAACTTCTACGCCGACACCGTGTATGTCAACGACGAGATGGTCACCCTCGACACAGGAGAACCACTTGTCTATCGCCCACTCACCATGGCCCTCGACCTCACCGGTGAACCCTATGAGAAAACCGCCGGAGCACGAATGAAAAAATACGAAGTGGACCGCACCGCCTATTCCGACGGCCAACTGCAAAACAACGACATCGTACTCTTCCGCTACGCCGACGTGCTGTTGATGAAATCTGAGGCCAAGGTACGCAATGGGGACAATGGAGATATGGAAATGAATATGGTACGCGCACGCGTGGGAATGCCCTATAGGAAAGCCACCCTCGCCAACCTCCTCGACGAGCGGTTGATGGAACTGATGTGGGAGGGTTGGCGCCGCCAAGACCTCATCCGCTTCGACCGATTCCACCGCAGCTACGACATAAGGCAGCAACTCCCCAATGAGGTTGACCGCCACACCATCGTGTTCCCCATTCCCGGAGGTGCGCTCAGTCTCAACAAGAAACTCAAGCAAAACCCGGGATACTGAGAAACAATCCGTACTATACGGTTGCTTTTTCAAAATGTTGGAAGTAAAGCTTCCATAGGTATGACGATGAGTAATGAACACGCGCTCGGCTCTTCATATGCAACAGAGTCGAGCGTGTTTTCGATATCAAAACTATACAGGTCGAAAAATTCATACCCTACTTGATTCGCTTTTTTGTTTGCGGCATGAAAAGCCAAAAGATATCGGCCCTGGACTATTTGCTCGTTGGCCTTGCTGGCCGCCAGAATACAAATGCACTTGCTAAACATCAATAACCTTAAATTAATCAATTTGTTTTATAGGGTGTCCAATATCACGTGTTCTTTTTATCACGATTTTTCGAATTAAAGGAATTCTTCCCACCAAAGTGATTGTTCATAATAATTCGATAATTAGATATGATGATAAAAGTACAACAAATTAGCCCCTCTAATATGGAAAAGCAATAACCATTATTGACATGTTAACAGTAACAATGATAAGCAAGGCGCAAAAAGTGAGTGGGATGCTTACACAAATACCGCACCGTTGATATCTTATTCCTAAGTCTTTATTTCAAAAAATAAGGATGATAGAGAAAAGGATCAATTTGGATCAACGCGTTTCCGTATAAATGCCGTAATTTTGTCGCGATACAAAATCTATACGGCTTGTATTTGGACATATTTCAAACACTTTTGCTATGAACGTTCACGACAGGATTCAAAATCAGCATTTGTTTGAAGTAACCATGAAAGCAGGCTGCAAGAAAAAGAAAAGATTATACTATCATTAACACCAAAAGAATATGAAATCATTCAAGTATTTATGGATTGCATTGCTCACCATCTGTATGGTAGCTTGTGGAGATAAGGAAAAGTCAGGTGACAAATCTGAAATAAGGGTGAAACCTTTAGAAACCGAAGTGTCCGGCGACATGGAAGGTTGTTTTGTAGTCGTTGATAAGGAATATAAAGCAACGGGTGATTGGGGAGACGGACTTATAACAGTCGAGATAGAACGCACTGAGGAAGACTTGCCTTTTGATTTGGAAGGTCAGAATTTATATTCATTCAGCGAATTTAGTGCTTCAGAATACATACAAGTCGGATTTGGAATTGAATTCTATGATGAAGAAGGGAATGTGCTTGAAAAGATTTCCGCGGATGGTAGTGGCTTTTCTGGCTCGTACTCTCCCGATGAGGCGAAAGCTCTTGTCAAGCTAAAACCAGGCAAAAAAGGCACGATTCGTTTTCAAGCAAAAAAAGGTGCTGTCGGATTCAAAATATCGTCTGCTTATGAAGAACATGGTGGTGGTGGTAAAAGCCATTCTTTTCTTGACGATGACGAAAAAGATGATGATGACGATGACAATGATGATGATGACGAAATCGCAAATGTCAAAAGTGTAGGAGCTGATTTAAGTAAACCTTATGGAGACAAGGATTTGTCGGATTATTTAGATTCAAGCGAGGATTTGGATTTTGATGTTGACGAATGGCTTGATGGATATGAAAAGTTGTTGGACGAAGCAATCAGATATATAGATGGATATAGGAGGGGGGACCCTACTGCAGTTGAGAAATACAACCACATTTTACAAGAATCGCTAAAATATTCTAAGACAGGAAGTAAAGTTGGCCATTATTTTGCAAGGTCGGGAAATCCTGTACAAAAGAGAAAGTTTCAGAGGATTATGGAAAAAGCACAAAAATTGACACAGAATGCTTACAAATAGACAGTCATAATGATATGATTATATTTTCAAGCCATTCTTCATAAAATGAAAATAAGAGGAACGGCATGGTGTTTGAATAATTGGGAGTGTTTTGCAAATCCTTTTTACAGCCCTGCTGATGGTTCAACATCAGAGCCTGTGAATCAAGATAATTGCATTTTCTACTGATAACTCGCAGCATAAAAATGTCATACATCATATTTTGAACATTTGAGCATGGAAGTTCGGCAGGAAGGAAGCATGTTTCCTCCTGCCGAACTTTTCTTTGCCGAGGGTCATCCACAGAGGGCAAAATGGCAAATTGTCACATTTTTCTATAAAAATGCGACAGAAAACACTTGTGTTACCTAAAAAAGTTGTATTTTTGCAAGCGAAAATTTTTAATTAGAACTATTTTAATATGTAAATCATCATTCTAGAAATTTTCGCATTCATGAGGAAACAATTTTTCAAGACCTCATCATTGGCCGTTGCCATGGCTGTTTTCAGTTCGGTGGCGGCCATGGGGCAACAACGTGACAGCCAGTCCATCGACTGGATGAAGGAGTTGACCAACCGCATAGAGTTGCATGGCTACGCCCAAGGTGGCTACTCCTACGACGACATCAACGGCAAGACCAACAGTTCGTTCAACTTGAAGCGCACGCTGTTTTGGGCAAAGGCCCGCGTAACCGACCGTTTCTCTTTCTTGTTCATGCACGACTTTTCGAGCGTGGTTCAAGAGTATTATCTCGACTACCGTTTCTCCAACGACAAGTCACTCAACTTCAGATTAGGTCAGTTCAAGCACAGCTACAGCATGGAGAACCCGCTCTCCCCTACGATGCTTGAACTCATCGACGTCTATTCCCAAGCCGTCCTCTACCTTGCAGGCGAAGGTCCCGACCCTCTCAACGGCGTCAATTACGGTCGTGACCTTGGCGTGATGCTCTACGGCGACCTTTTCAACAACAAGGTGCATTATGAGTTGGCAGTGATGAACGGCCAGGGCATCAACCGCAAGGACGGCAACTCCGACAAAGACCTCATCGTCCACTTGGAATACAAGCCCACCGAGCAATTCCGCATCGTAGGAACGGCCCAGAAAGGACGTGGCCATGCCGTGGGCACCGCCGCCTGGAACCCCGGCGTGCAGGTGGGCGACAACTACCGTCGCGACCGCGTGAGCCTTGGTGCAGAGTGGAAGAGCAAGGATGTGAACATCCGTGCTGAATATCTTGCAGGCAAGGACGGCGACGTGGACAGCCACGGCGGTTATGTCACCACCAGCATCCCCGTAGCCAAAAATTTGGACATCGTGGCTTCCGCCGACTATTACGACCGCAACACCAAGATGGATTACTACCAGACCAACCTCACCGGCGGTCTCCAATACTGGTTCTACAAGAAATGCCGTCTGCAACTTCAATACACCCGCTGCATGAGTCATTTCAGCGATGACTACAACTGGCTTCAGGGCCAGGTGCAAGTGGCATTCTAAAAGATTTGAGATTTGAGATTTGAGATTTGAGTTTTTAGACTTTAGAGACTATAAAAACCAGAGAAACTTCAACAATCATTCATCAACCTAAAACAAGGAAAAGGATATGCTCATCAAAATATTGCTCACCATCATTTTCGTAGTCGTGATGGTAGGCGTGGGACTATACTCACGCAAACAAGCCAGGACAGTGGAAGGATTCGTTCTCGGCGGCCGCGCGGTCGGCCCCTGGCTCACCGCTTTCGCATTCGGCACCAGTTATTTCTCTGCAGTGGTGTTCGTGGGATATGCCGGACAGTTTGGATGGAAATACGGCCTATCCGCCTCTTGGATTGGCATTGGCAACGCCGTGATAGGTTCGTTGCTCGCCTGGATATTGCTGGGCAAGCGTACGAAACTGATGACACAGCACATCGAGAGCCGCACCATGCCCGATTTCTTCGGCACGCGCTACCAGAGCGAATGGCTTCGTGTGACGGCGTCCGTCATCGTTTTCGTCTTCCTCATCCCCTACACCGCCGGTGTCTACAAAGGCATCTCCACCCTCTTCGAGATGGGGTTCGGCATCCCCTATCAATACTGCGTCATCATCATGGCCATCCTCACCGCCGTGTATGTCATCCTTGGCGGTTACAAGGCTACAGCGATGAACGACTTCATCCAGGGCATCATCATGCTCATCGGCATCGTGGTGGTGATAGCCGCCGTGCTCAACACCCAGGGTGGTCTTTCCGCCGCCGTGGAAAAGATGGCATCCCTGCCCAGCGACGAGAACCCTTCTGCCAACGGCGGTTTCGCCTCACTCTTCGGCCCTGAGCCATGGGATCTGGTGGGCGTGGTGGTGCTCACCTCTCTCGGCACATGGGGACTGCCTCAGATGGTAGGCAAGTTCTACTCCATCACCGATGAGAAAGCCATTCACCGCGGCACCGTCATCTCCACCATCTTCGCCTTCGTCGTGGCAGGAGGATGCTATTTCCTCGGAGGCTTCGGAAGACTCTTCCCCACTCCGCCCACGCTGCCCAACGGCCGCCTGGACTTCGACTCCATCGTGCCATCGATGCTTGTCACCCTTCCCGACATCCTCATCGCCCTTGTGGTGCTCCTGGTGCTGTCGGCATCGATGTCCACATTGGCCTCGCTGGTGCTCACCTCCTCCTCTACCATGACGCTCGACCTCATCTACCGTGACAAGAAGTCGATGCCGGGTGAAGTGAACGAGGGCAGCATCGACGACATGGTGTCAGAGAAAATCGAGCATCGCAAAGTGGTGGTGATGCGCGTACTCATCATGTTCTTCATCGCCATCTCGCTGCTCATAGCCCTCAACCCACCAACCTTCATCGCACAATTGATGGGCATCTCTTGGGGCGCGCTGGCAGGAGCCTTCCTCGCACCCTTCATGCTCGGCCTCTACTGGCGCGGCGTCACCAAGGCCGCTGTCTGGGCCTGCTTCATCTGGGGCGTGGGTCTCACCGTGGTCAACATGCTCATCGGCAACCCCATCAACCCCATCAACTGCGGTGCTATCGCCATGTGTGGCGGCTTCGTGGTGGTGGCCATCGTCAGCCTGTTGACCCAGAAACTTCCCGAGAAGGACGTGGACAAGATTTTCGAGTGCTACGAGAAAAATTGAAAATTGAAAATTGAAAATTGAAAAATCCTTCTAACAAGGGGGATATTCCGAGGAATCGGAGGAATCGGAATAATCGGAGGTATCGGAACATTATAAAACAAAAGTCTCGGCATGCCAGGAGGATACCTGATTTGCCGAGACTTTTGCTGTTACAGCCTCAAGTGGCGGATTATTCGTCTTCCAAGAAGAGGGGGTCGTCGGGCATGACCATGACGGGCTTTTGCTTTTCGGCCTCCAGGATTCGCTCCGGGACATATTTCTTGTCCACCACGAGTCGGAACATATACTCACGGAACCAAGAGTCGGTCATGATGAGATAGCCGGCTTTCCCTGAAGAGGTGCCCCAACTGTTCTCCACCTTCCATTTGACGGCCTTTCCATTCTCATCGAGATCCACTGCCGTGAGCGTCATGGCGTGCGTGGAGCCACTGTCGAAAGTCATGATGCGCTGCGCCTTGTCCATGGGGAAAGTAGTGCCGAAGAGCGTCCCATAGTCATAGACGTCGACATCGAGGAAACCGTTCTTTCTATCAAACTGCTTGCCCACGTCATAGGAAGAATAGAGTTTGGTATTGTCCTTGATGGAAGCGATGGCCAGTTGCTCGATATCGTCCATGGGAAGATTGACATATTTCCAGTTGTGGCCATCATAAGTATGCCTGTCCCACTCCACCTCGTAAGTTTTGTAGTATTCGCGCCTTGGGTCGTTCATGGCCATGATGAAGGTTCCGTTGATAGGCCCTCCTACCGTTTCCCTGTAAAACTGCATCGGTGTATAGGTTTTCTTCTCCGTCACCGTTTTCCCTTTTTTGTCGACGAAGGCATAGGAGAACTCTTTCACCGGTTCACCAAGGGAGATGGCGAGCATGTGGTAAATGGTGGCAAGCATTTCCGTTTTCCGGTCCTTGATGGCTTTCGCCTTTTTCTTGTCGGCGACCATCTGCCTGAGTTCAAGACCATACTCCCTCAACTTGGAATCGATGAGTCTCGACATGCGGCTGGTGTTGTCGGCAGAATAGGTTTCCGGCTGCACGCTCATGGGCACCAACCCGTATTTCTCGGCCAAGTCGGCCACTCCGCAGAAAGTTCCGCCGTCGCTGATTGGTGTTTTGAAAAGCATGCGCACGAACTTGTCGTCCATTGGTTTGTCAGCCATGTCAATGGCTCCTTGCAGCATGAGATTGGCCTTTTCCAACTGGTCATAGAAGAAGAGATAAGCCTGTGAGAACTCGACGGTCATCGTATCCTTGTGCTGTTTGGCGAAATTAGCCCTAAGCACGTTCAGTCCACTGAACATCCAGCATCGTCCACTGCTTTTCTGGTCGTGGATGGACTGGCTTGTCGTCTCATTGCTGAAATACGTGTTCTCCGGTCCATTGTTGGCGAAATTCTTGGCCAGATTGTCGATGGAGTTGGCTGCGATGGCATTGAAGAGCGCCTTGTCGGTGGTGCCGGTGGTCTGCATGCTCTCTATCTTGGACAGCATGACGGCAGAGATACCCCCCTCCGACTTTTGGGCCATGGCAGATGTAGCCATGGCAACACATACAAAAAAGAAGATTGTTTTTTTCATATTCATAAGTGATAAATTGTAGCAAAAACGAGCAAAAAGATGTCTACGACAAGTCTTTATGGCTCTTGTTACGAAATTTCTTCCTCGTCGAATCCCGTCAATTTACGGGTCCGGCGTTTTCATACGGCAAATGTAGTAAATTTCCATTGAACAGCAAAAAAAATCGCCGCTTTTCAATTTGTTCAACAGTTTTTATGCCAATCTTTGATTTCATGTCCAAACAAGCAAAAAAAAGGAAGTCCAAACATGTAAAAAAGATTTGATTTGTTTGGGAAATCAGTCTAAAAATACATTTTTTATGCTTCTCATGCATCATCTTATTAAATAAAATAGTATCTTTGCATTTCACAATGACAAAGTCATGCACTGGACTTTTCGCCTACATGACTGTAATGACAAGATGAAAGAACTGACATACGAGTTACTCAACAAGATAGAGAGCCCCTCCGACCTGCGCAAGTTGAAAGTTGAGCAGTTGCCCCAATTGTGCGAAGAGCTTCGTGACGACATCATCCACGAGTTGTCCGTCAATCCCGGCCACCTGGCTTCCAGTCTCGGCGTGGTGGAGTTGACCGTGGCGTTGCATTACGTCTACAACACGCCAGAGGACCGCATCGTATGGGATGTGGGGCACCAAGCCTATGGTCACAAAATCCTCACGGGGCGTAGGAAGACGTTCAACACCAACCGCAAGCTGCATGGCTTGCGTCCTTTTCCATCCCCTGCAGAAAGTGAATACGACACTTTCACTTGCGGCCATGCTTCCAACTCCATCTCTGCAGCCATCGGCATGGCAGTAGCAGCCAAGGCATTGAAGAAGAAGCGCAAGGTAGTGGCCGTCATCGGCGACGGCGCCATGAGCGGCGGTCTGGCCTTCGAGGGTTTGAACAACGTCTCCTCCACCCCCAACGACATCCTCATCATCCTGAACGACAACAATATGAGCAT
>Ga0247610_10000814_pt1 | contig 41788 bp, 37 predicted proteins | sample 174DNAGHGhighgp2_FD_193483 | JGI IMG/M metagenome (GOLD analysis project Ga0247610, IMG submission 193483) | Sheep rumen microbial communities from Palmerston North, Manawatu-Wanganui, New Zealand - 1742 DNA GHGhigh gp2 | ecosystem: Host-associated > Mammals > Digestive system > Stomach > Rumen...
AGACGTTGGTCCACCTCTTCCGCCGTCCATTTGAGACGCATGGAGTTTTGGGTCATTTCAAGGCCGGAGGTAGCGACCCCACCGGCGTTGGATGCTTTACCCGGGCTGTAGAGAATCTTGGCGCCCTGGAAGACAGCGATGGCTTCCGGAGTGGAAGGCATGTTCGCTCCTTCGGTCACGCAGAAACAACCGTTGTTGATGAGGTTCTCTGCGTCGGTTTTCTCTATCTCGTTCTGGGTAGCGCAAGGCATGGCGATGTCGCAAGGGATGCGCCAAGGACGCTCACCCGGGAAATACTGGGCTTGGGGGTATTTGGAGAGGTACTCTTTGATGCGTCCGCGACGAACGTTTTTGAGTTCGAAGACGAATGCCATTTTCTCTTCGTTCAAGCCTTCTGGATCATAGATGAATCCATCTGAATCGCTGAGGGTCAGCACTTTAGCTCCGAGTCGCATAGCCTTTTGCGCCGCGAACTGCGCTACGTTTCCCGCTCCGGAGATGCAGACCCTTTTGCCTTCGAAGGACTGTCCGCGGGTAGCCAACATCGCTTCTGCGAAATAACAAGCTCCGTATCCGGTAGCCTCCGGACGCATGAGGGATCCGCCCCACATCTGACCTTTCCCGGTCAGCGTGCCGGTGAACTCATCGCGGAGACGCTTGTATTGGCCGAACATATATCCGATTTCGCGTCCGCCGACGCCGATATCGCCGGCCGGCACATCTGTATCCGCTCCTATATGGCGTTGAAGCTCGGTCATGAACGATTGACAGAAACGCATTACCTCCGCGTCGGATTTGCCACGCGGGGAGAAATCCGATCCGCCCTTGGCTCCGCCCATCGGCAGAGTCGTCAAGGCGTTTTTGAAAGTCTGCTCAAAAGCAAGGAACTTCATGATCGAGAGGTTGACCGAGGCATGAAAACGGATTCCGCCTTTGTAAGGACCGATCGCAGAGTTCATTTGCACGCGGAAACCACGGTTAATCTGCACTTCGCCCTGATCGTCCATCCACGGCACGCGGAACATGATCACACGTTCCGGCTCGACGATGCGCTCCATTACTTTCTGCTCGCGCAAATAAGGATATGCCATGATCATCGGGGCAACCGATTCTACTACTTCTTTTACAGCTTGGTGGAACTCACTCTCACCGGGATTCTTGCGTACTAAATCGGCCATAAAGCCGTCTATGAACAGTTGTGTCTGCTTATCCATACAATAAAAAATCAAAATACGGTGCAAAGTTACAAAAAAATTTGCATATATCAAAATTTTTCACTAATTTTGCACAAATTTTTGCTAATTATGGAAAGAAGAGTACGAGTTCGTTTTGCGCCAAGCCCCACCGGCGCACTTCACATCGGCGGTGTTCGAACCGCTTTGTATAACTATTTATTTGCCCGCCAGCACGGCGGAGATATGCTCCTTCGTATCGAAGATACGGATAGTACGCGTTTTGTGCCGGGAGCAGAGGAATATATCCTGGAAGCCCTGGATTGGCTCGGCATTGAGATTGACGAAGGTTTACGCCAGAAGAAAGGTTCTAAGGAGATTGAGGCGGTAGGTGAACATGGTCCGTACAGACAGAGTGAGCGGCGTGAGATCTATCATACGTACGTGAAACAGCTGTTGGACAGCGGACATGCTTATATCGCTTTTGACACGCCGGAGGAATTAGAGGCCAAACGCACAGAGATACCTAATTTTCAATATGACGCGCGTACGCGTATGGGAATGCGCAACTCGCTGACGATGCCGGCTGAGGAAGTACAAACTCTGTTGGATAAAGGCGAGAAATATGTCGTTCGATTCAAGGTAGAGCCGGATGAAGATGTACATGTGCATGATTTGATCCGCGGCGAGGTAGTGATCAACAGCAATATTTTGGATGACAAAGTGCTGTATAAGTCCGCCGACGATCTGCCTACTTACCATTTGGCGAACATTGTGGATGACCATTTAATGGAAATCAGTCATGTTATCCGCGGCGAGGAATGGTTGCCTTCTGCCCCACTCCACGTGCTGCTTTACCGTGCATTTGGCTGGCAAGACACAATGCCGGAGTTTGCGCATCTTCCGTTACTCCTCAAGCCGGACGGAAACGGCAAGTTGAGCAAGCGTGATGGCGATCGTTTGGGCTTCCCGGTATTCCCGTTGGAGTTCCACAACCGGAAAGACGGCAGCGTGAGCAGCGGTTATCGCGAGAGCGGCTATCTGCCGGAGGCGGTGATTAACTTCCTCGCTCTCCTTGGCTGGCATGGAAGCGGCGACAAGGAGATGTACACAATGGAAGAGCTGATTCAGGATTTCTCGCTCGACCGCGTATCGAAAGCCGGCGCTAAGTTCGACTACGAGAAAGGTAAATGGTTTAACCACCAATACCTCCAACTCCGCTCCAACGAGGAGCTCGCAGAGATGTTCAAACCGGTTTTAGAGGAGCACCTTCGTAATTACGAAATTACGTCATTACGTAATGACGAGGAAATCGCTAAAATCATCGGTCTCACCAAGGATCGCGTGAACTTTGTGCCGGAGTTGTGGGAGCAAGTTAATTTCTTCTTCGTTGCGCCGACCGAGTATGACGAGAAATCGCTCAAGAAACGCTGGAAAGAGGACAGTCCGAAACATTTGGAAGAGCTGATTGCCTTGTTGGAGACGGTCAGTGAGGACGATTGGCACTCGCACCGCGAAGAAAAGAACGAGAATGGCGAAAGCGTTATTCGTTGGCATTTGGACGATGTCGTTATGCCCTGGATCGCGGAGAAAGAATACGGTGTGGGGATTGTGATGAATGCGTTCCGCATCTGTTTGGTGGGGGCGGCGCGTGGTCCGCATATCTGGAACATTACCGACATCCTCGGTAAAGAAGAGACCCTCCGCCGCGTCCGCGCAGCCTTGGCATCCATCCATTAAACAAAAAAATTGCATGAAACAAATGAGACTTTGAGACTTTTGAGACAATTCAGGATTGTAATAACGTTCACAAATTGAACAGATTACGCCTAAGTTTTTCAAAAGTCTCAAAGTCTCAATGCGTTTTTTGCATATTCTTTTTTTCCTGTTAGAAGTAGCAGATTCTGAAATATTTCTGCAAAAAAATTTGCATATATCATTTTTTTTTCGTACCTTTGCAGCCGTAATGATTTACGCCGGGGAACGTGGGTGGGAAAAAACACTTTGCTAACCCCTTAGCAAAACATTACTAATTACATAGAAGGCGTTTATTGACGCTTGTTTTGGCTTTGTAAAATCTGGTAAATTTTTGTATGCCCGAAACAAGATAGTGCAATAGACGTCCGGTGGATATGTGTATTCCTACGCCAAGTAGGCGTATATGCATATCGGCGTGGGCGTTATTGTTTTATTCTTGCATACAAGGTTTACCAGAACCATACAAAGGAGAATAAGCGTAGAATAAGGTTCCACGCTTTTCTTATTTTTGGACGGTTGTGCGGAATCCACAACCACGAACTACGTTGTTCGAACGTAGTGAGATAAAATAAGAACACAATAGTGAGTTGTCATCTTTCTGTTGTTTCCCCTATCTATCGTGGGGAGAAGATGGTTTCAGAATTAGTAAGGCGCAATGTAAAAGCGCTCACTACTATCACGGATGATTACGAGATCATCTTGGTGAATGATGCCTCGCCGGACAATTCATGGACTTCCATAGAAGCTGAGTGCCAAAAGAACCCACGTGTCAAAGGGCTTAACCTTTCTCGTAATTTTGGTCAGCACTATGCCATTACCGCCGGTCTTTCTTACGCGTCCGGTGAGTGGATTGTCGTCATGGATTGTGACCTTCAAGATCGTCCCGAAGAAATCCCAAACCTCTACGCGAAAGCACAGGAGGGCTATGATATAGTACTTGCTCGACGCATCAATAAACAATTTGGATTTTTCAAACGATTGAGTTCTTCGTTGTTTCATTATTTGTTTGATAAACTGAGTGGATCTAAAACGGATGATAGTGTAGCGAATTTTGGTATTTATAACAAACAGGTGATATTTGAATTCAATAAAGTGCCAGAATATGCAAGATCATTTCAGTCAATTATCAGCTATCTTGGATTCCAAGTAACAGCGATAAATGTAGAACATGCAGAACGTGCGGAAGGAAAGAGTTCCTATGATTTAAGTCGCTTGTTAAAATTATCTTTTGATGTCATTATTAGTAATAGCAACAAACCGCTACGTGTAGCTGTAGGACTTGGATTTATTATGTCATTTATATCATTCCTCTTAGCCTTATATAATATTATTGCAAAGTGGATAGGGATTATTCAGGTGGATGGCTTTACTTCTACCATTTTTTCAATATGGTTTGTCGGTGGAATATTACTATTAATGATGGGAGTGTTGGGATTGTATATCGGCAAAATTTTTGATCAAGTCAAGGGAAGACAATTATTTATAGTTCGTGATAAAATTAATTTTGATTAATTATGAAAGTGGTAAATTGTACATGGGAGTTAACTAACATAGGGAAGAAAACTTGTGAGGTTTCCATTGTTCCCGATGAAATAATAAACAAGTCAATTATTGAGGACTTGAGTAAGGAATATGAGTATGTTGTCGTGAAAGCAAATTCAACGAATGCGCAGAACTTTTTCATTCTTTCCGAATTAGGGTTCTCCTTTATTGAAGCTCAACTTGCTATTCAAAAAAACATCTCTCAAGAAACGATTTTAACAGATAGTGTATTAAATCATTTTTTGAAGAATAGTAGTTTGATGAAAATTGAAACGGATGAAGATTTGCACAGTGTGTTAAATAATATGACTCCTAATATGTTTACAACAGATCGAATATATTTGGATACTCATTTTGGGGCAGAATATTCTTTAAACCGTTATAAAAATTGGATTAAAACAGAATTTGGTAAGAATACTCCTTTGTATGAATTGATTTATAAAGGGAGCAATGTGGGTTTTATTATGTACAAGAGTGAAGAGAACGCTGTTGATGCTCTATTAGGTGGTATTTATGAAAAATACCAAAATCGAGGCTTAGGAATATTATTACCCTTAGTACCATATATGATACAAGACCATCCTGATTGGTATTGTACACACATATCCTCTAATAATATGCCTGTTTGGAAGATGTACGAACGACTGCATTACTCAATAACAAACTTCGAATATGTATTTGTAAAACATAATTGTATATGAAAGAGAAAGTATTAGAAATTATTAATTTTATTCGTTCTTCAAAGAACTTACCCTATGTCAAATGTATTGACGAGAGTACACGTCTAAGGGAAGATTTAGAAATGTCTTCTTTCGATATGGCTGAGTTAACGGTTCATATTGAAGATGAGTATGGTGTTGACATCTTTGAAGATGGGTTAGTAAATACCATAGGTGAGATTTACGCGAAATTGCAGAAGTAATGGCTGCGTTTTTACATAGTGACGGAAAGACGTACACGTACGAAGAGTTGGTAGAAAATATCAACCGTGGTACAACGTATTGTCCTTATTTCCAAAGTAAGGATTTGTATGCATATTTTGTGAATTTCATTAAGGCATTGGTAACCAATCGCCCAATAGTGCTGATAGATGCAGATTGTAGTTCGTCAGATATGCCGTACTTGGATTTCTCTCAGGTTAATAAGCCACAAGAGGTTGGACTGTGTGCCTTTCCAAATATGGAAGAACTGATAGATGCGGTGAGTCGTTCTACATCAGAAATCACAATCTTTACATCCGGTACAACAGGTCAACCGAAGCGAGTAGTTCATTCTGTGGACACGCTTGCTCGTAATGTGCGTAGAGGAGAACAATACAAGGAGCATGTTTGGGCATATGCGTATAACCCGACACACATGGCGGGAACGCAAGTGTTTTTCCAAGCATTGATGAACCAAAGCACAATAGTGAATGTATTTGGCGAATCGAGGATGGTTGTGTATCAACAGATTGAGCAATATGGAATAACACATATATCCGCTACACCTACTTTCTATCGAATGCTGATGCCATTTGAAAAGTCGTATCCGTCCGTAAAACGCGTGACACTCGGTGGAGAGAAATCAGAAAAACAGTTGTATGAGCATATATGTAAGATTTTTCCGAAGGCAAAAGTCAACAACGTTTATGCATCCACGGAAGCGGGATCATTGTTCGCCGCGAAGGATGACTGTTTTCTGATACCAATAAACATACGAGATAAATTCCGCGTGGAGAATAATGAATTGTTGATTCACAAGTCATTACTCGGACAATCGGATAGTTTTGCTTTTGATGGAGAATACTATCATTCCGGAGATTTAATCGAATGGGTAAATGAAGAAGAAGGCTTGTTCCGATTCAAGAGCCGTAAGAATGAGTTAATAAATGTCGGTGGCTATAAGGTTAATCCGGGTGAAATAGAGGATGCTATCAATGCTATTGAAGGTGTACAACAATCATTAGTTCATGGACGAGCAAATTCCATATTGGGGAACATAGTTGTGGCAGAGGTAAAATTAGTGGAAGGAGCATCTCTGACGGATTTAGATATCCGCAAGGTGTTAGCAAGTCAATTACAAGACTTTAAAGTGCCGAGAAAGATCAAGATAGTAGATGAACTTTCTATGACAAGAACAGGTAAATTGAAACGATCATGAATATATTAGTTACAGGTTGTTCGCGCGGAGTAGGTTTAGAAATCTGCCGCGTGCTGTTGGAACAAGGACATACAGTGTATGGTGTAGCTCGTAGTTGCCCACAAGAGTTTAAAGATTTGCAAGCACAATATCCAGAGCTGTTGCTATACAAAAGTGTGGATTTGAGTGATTGTGAGCATGTCCGTGAGAATGTGTTCAGCGATTTTATAACAAATAAAGTTCGGTTGGATGGTTTTGTAAATAATGCGGCGTTAGCGTATGATGACATCGTGTCAAATATCAACCTTGACAAGCTGAAAGGAATGTATGAGGTGAATGTATTTTCGCCTATGATCATGACGAAATACGCAATCCGCAATATGTTACTTCACCATACAAAAGGAAGTATTGTCCATATATCATCTATTAGTGTACATACCGGTTATAAGGGATTAGCGATGTATGCATCTTCGAAAGGCGCATTAGAGGCATTCTCTAAGAACACGGCTCGTGAATGGGGTAGTTTAGGCATCCGCAGCAATGTAGTTGTGCCGGGTTTTATGCCGACAGCTATGAGTGCTACTTTAACGGATGAGCAGCGCGCAAAAATATATGCCAGAACATCGTTAAAAGATGCTACATCAGTTCATTCTGTGGCAGAAACGGTTGCATACTTACTGAGTGAAAAGGCTGCAAGTATTACCGGACAAAATATTCATGTTGATAACGGAACAATTTAAGTGCCAATACGAGTTCAAAATATTATTGCATTGGTCGGCATCAATCTGCTTTATGCTTGTGTAACGCTGTTCACATAGGCGGTTATACCATCATGACATGCAGCCTGATTCTCAACATCTTCTGCATGAGCCATGGCGTACAAGTCAAAGAGGTGAGTGTGATTGAGTCTATGAGCTATTTGTTTGTTCCATGTTTGGCATTTGTGCTGTTTAAGGAAAAAATCACATTGCGCAAAGCCGGAGCAATAGTAGTTATAATCGCAGGAGTAATAATCTTTTTTATATAGTAGAATAAGTCCGGTCTGACTTTAACAGGCCAAAATAGCCTTTGACATATTCGGATTTACCGTAAAAAGTAAAAAAAGAGAAAAAATATTTGCGTATTTCATTTATTTTTACTACCTTTGCAGCGGATTTACTCCGAGAATGGTTGCAATTGCAACTAAATCCGCAATAGTAGTAATTAATATGGAAATACAAAGAGATTATTATGTAGAGCAAATCGCCTCTAAAAGATGGAATGGCAAAGTCAAAATCATAACCGGCATTCGTCGATGCGGAAAATCCTATCTTCTTTCGCACCTTTACAAACAGTACTTGCTTCAACAGGGTGTGGAAAAAGACTGTTTTGTAGAGATCGATTTAGAGCCCAAAATCAACATAGCGTATCGTAATCCTAATACGCTGTATGATTATATCATGTCGAAATGTCAGGACAAGACTCGCAAATACTACGTGTTCATTGATGAAATTCAGCTATGTTATAAAGTTAAAAGCACAGACATAAACGAATCTTTGGTTCCGGAAGAGGATAGAGAATTGCTTTATACTACTTTCTATGACATTTTGAATGGACTTCGTTCAGAACCAAATATTGATGTCTATGTCACCGGCAGTAATAGTAAAATGTTATCCACAGATATAGTAACCAATTTCCGCGACCGTGGTACTGAAATCAAGGTTTATCCGCTATCTTTTGACGAATATTATACCTTCTCGGGATTAGAAAAATCAGATGCTTTAGAACAATATCTAATCTATGGAGGTATGCCATTAGCCGTTTTAGAATCGGACTCAAAGGCAAAACGAAAATATCTACAAGATCTTCATAAAAACGTGTATATTAAGGATATCGTTGATCGCTACAAGTTAAAGGATGATGTAATTATTGATGGTCTAACTGATGCAGTCTATTCAGCTATCGGCTCGTTAACCAATCCTACTAAATTAGCTAATACTGTCGGCTCTTTAATGTCGCAAAAAACAACAGATAAAACGATTAAAACCTATTTGGGTTATTTAGAGAATGCTTATCTTATATCTGTTGCAGAGCGTTATGATGTAAAAGGCAAACGCTATTTTGAGAATATCAAGAAGTATTATGCCATGGATCTTGGGCTGCGCAATGCTCGATTGAATTTCCGTCAAATCGAACGCTCTCATTTGATGGAGAACATGATTTACAATGAGTTAATTCGACGTGGTTACAGCGTAGATGTCGGCGTCGTTGAGGTTCAAAAGATGAAAGAAGGCAAACGCCAACAGAATCAATATGAGATTGATTTTATAATTAACGATGGTTCGGAGAAAATCTACATTCAGTCTGCTCTAAATGTGGACTCAAAAGAAAAGAAAGAACAGGAGATTTTTTCTCTTCGTCATACAAAAGACTCGTTCCGTAAAATAGTTGTTCTGGATGGCAATGCGCTTCCTTGGCTGGACGAAGAGGGAATAACATACATGGGTGTGATACCTTTCCTGCTCTCCTCAAAGTTAATCTAATTACATTTCGATATATAAATATATAGCAAGTAATCATCACATTTTCCCTATAAAGACCGTTAATAAAAAAGGAAGCGAACCATTTGGATCGCTTCCTTTTTTTATTAGAGACGTTGACCGGTAACGGTGTATAGGTGGTCGCCTATTTGGATGAATAATTGTCCGTTCAAGAGGACCTTGCGAGCGGATGAAGGATGATCGACACAATCCAAATCCGTCGTGCCGGACGAAGTGAGATAGGCGGAATACGTGACACCGGAACCGGTAGCATTGATGATAACACGCGTGAATCCGATGCCTTGGTTCGTATTGTAATCGGTTGAGAACGTCAACGGAGTACGTCCGGAGAGGTGTCCGGTATTCGTCCAAGTATAATCCGTGAGGGTCTTGCCGTTAGTAGCCACAATGGTTGCGATCTTCGTGTCTCCGGCTTTGACATCCAAATTACAATAACTCGTACCGCCGTACGTACGGATGTTCACTTCGACAGAAGCAAGTCCCGCCAAATCTATCTCCGGCGAGGTCAAGAGTTTGCCTTTATCGAGCAGCCAATAGGAGTTGTTCATGTACAAAGCGGTGTTGGTCCATCCATCCGTATGATCCGCATCGAATATGAACACTTCGGGCGTAACGATTGCTCCCTGTTCAGCGTGTGCAAAGACAGCATAGAAAGTGATATCTTCGGTAATAACCGGGATGTCCGAAAGGCTCTTGTAGAGGATAGGCGCTTCATCGGTGGTACCCTCTATCGGTGTCGTCGTCCAGCCCATGAAGACATCGCTGGTAGCCGAACAGGAGACCGGCGTGGACGGTAAGGCGGTGATAGCTCGCCCTGCTACAACGGAATCGGTATAAAGCGGCGTACCGCAAACCGACCAAGTAACACCGTATTTGATAACCTGAGACGGGTCATAGCCGCCACCTTCGCAAGTCGGGGTCATTGAGGTAAGATCAACACTCTGCCCCACTTTATTGCCCCAAATATATTCCACGAGTTCCGGGTAATCAATAAATGGGTTACGGTTGTGCTGAATGCCGTAAACAGCTTGGTTTCGGTCGATCTCTTTCTGCGAAACAGGATCCTGTCGATGCCATTGGAGCAAGAAAGAGAGGCTATAGGCTGTAAAATTGGTCGGCGAAGAGGTAAACATCTTCGATCCGTTTCCGGCATTGAGCGCATTATTCCGATAGCGCGCTACCATATAAAAGAACGTACGCGCGAAATCGCCTTTGTAACGATCGTCGGGTTCATAAACGATACCAATACCGCTTGTAGTAGAAGTACCAAGTTTGCCCAAACCGTGGTGTTGCGGATCTTTGGAGAATCCGTTATTCGTTCCAACGACGCCGTAAGGATAGTTCGAACGCAGATTATTGATGCGCGCATCCGTCGGATACACATTAAACAGATCCGAGACCATCGGTCCGGAACCAAGCCACGACTGACAGCAGACATGTTCTTTGTTCCATCCGTCACAAACCGCCGATTGCGGAACATTAGCATGAGACATATAGAACGTACAGGTGGAGTACATGTCCCAAAGAGTATCGTTGTAGAAGTCCGTCTGCTCGTAGTACGGTTCCAGCCCGGCATAGGAAATGACGGTATGATTGTCGATGATGTCGCAAAGCGTATTCAGGATATTATCCGCGTTCTTTTTGCCGTTGACATCGTAGTAATAATTCTCAGGAATCGCGGCTTGCCCCACAATCACATTCGCCTTTGCTTGCCCGACGAACAAGCAAAGCACGAAAATGATCGGATATTTGAGATTTGGCATCAGAAATTTCGCATTCATCGTACGAGTTGGCCTTGGAGGTTAAACAATTGGTCTCCGAGGAGAATATATATCTGTCCACCGACTAAGATCTTACGTGCCACGCCATCCTCCGCAGGAATCAATTCGACTTCCGTTTCGGATTGACAGGAAGTAATATATCGGCTATATACATTGCCCTCCCCGCTGCCGTTACGGGTCACGGTCATGCCATGAATACGACGGTTTCCGCTGGTACCACCGATCGTGAAGACCACTTCATCGGCGTTTCCTGTCCAGGTATCTACGCTGAATGAACCCAAGTTCGCTGTGATGGCATTGGAACCATCGCCTGAACCGAAATCAAAGAGGATTTGGGTGATTCCGTCGGCAGAAACGGTAATCGTATTCTTCGCGTAGCAACGCATTGATTCTCCGTTCGCGTAATACTTAGGAGCGGTCGAACCGTTGTTCTTATCGAAGACGATTGTCACACCATCGTTCTCAAAGATCAGAGAGGTACCTCCGAAGACGAAAGGTACTTCACCCAATTGAGGACCATAGTCAATGATCTCTTCTTTCGCAAAAACAGCGTAGTATGTCACGTCCTCTGTGACAGCCGGGAACTCAGTTGCAGCAGTATAGAGGATAGCCGGCGCATCGTCGGTCGTACCATCAATAGGCATGTTCGTCCAGCCCATAAAACGGGAAGATTCCGTAGAACAAGAAACCGGTGTAGTAGGCAGACCGAGGATGTTTTTGTCCTCATAGATCGAATCGATGCGTACCGCTTCGCCGTTTACCGACCAAGTAACACCAAACTTAGGCAATTCGGGTTGCGGTCCCGGAGGCGGTGTTTCTCCGTCATACGCGGAAACGAGGGCTGCCAAAACGACCGTCTGACCGGCTTTGGTTCCCCAAATGAACTCCACCAATTCCGGATAATCGATGAACGGATTCCGGTTGTGCTGGTGAGCATAAACGGCATTATTACGAAGCAGCTCTTTCTCGGAAACAGGATCCTCACGATGCCATTTGAGCATGAGATCACGCATGTACGAGGTGAGATCCGCTACTCCACCGGAATAGGTAAAACTGGTACTACCGCTACCATTCGTAAAATTGGTTGTCCGATAGCGCGTAGCCATATAGAAATAAGTACGCGCCAAATCGCCTTTGTACGATCCGTGCGCTCCACCCTCACCCGGATCAAAGACCGTTCCACTATAACCGGGGAAAGTACTGCTTCCTACACTTCCGTAACCATAGTTGGCACAACCTTTGGCAGCATCGTTCTCGCCGTAAGGATAACTGGAACGCAAAGAGTTCATGCGAATATCCGTCGGATAGACATGAAACGCATCGGATTTCATCGGCGAGGACTCGTTAAACCAGGATTGCGGAACCGTATGTTCCTTGTTCCATCCTGTGCCACAAGTGGAAGCCGACGATCCATTATCCGAACTGACGTACGGCTTGGAGGAATAAATATCCTCCATCGTTTTGGACGAACCGTTCACAAAATCCGTCGGATTGGAGGAAGCCGCAAACATCTGGTTTTGCAAGCTACTATAACCGATGGAAACATACCCCGTACTGATGATGGTACAAAGGGTTTTACGAAGATCATCGTTGGCAGAAGTGGTGCCATCGATGGCAGCATAATACGTGGTGAGCGTGGTGGAGGGTTGTACGTCTCCGGCCCAACTCATTTGCGCTACCCATAAAAGCGCAATAAAGGAAATAATGTGTTTTTTCATGACAACAACTGTATAAATCAACTCAATTTATTTCAAACTTAGATTATTTCATGGAGTATTTCGCTAACCGTAGGATGCGGGAAAACGACTTGTTGGAACTCCGCGAGGGTATAACCCTTGGAGACCGCGCACGAAGCGGAGGAAATGAACTCCGAGCAAGGATTGCCAATACAATGTACGCCAATGATGGCATTATTACGGCTGTCAATAATCATCTTGCAAAGCCCCGTTTCTCCATCATTCTCCGCCATAAAACGGCCAGAGAAAGTCATCGGCAGTTGGCGCACTTCAACCGGTATTTCCATCGCTTTCGCTTGCGATTCCGTGAGACCAACAGAGGCGATCTCAGGGTTCGTATATACGACTGACGGAATGGCGTTATAATTGATAGAACCTCCTTCTAAAGAGAGGGAAAGCATCTTTTCTACCGCTACTTCGGCTTGACGAGAAGCAACGTGTGCCAACATAATCTTTCCCGTCACATCGCCGCAAGCATACACATTCGGCAGGTTCGTCCGGCAGAAATCATCCACTTTAATGACCCCGCGTTCCATCTCCAAACCCTCTAATGCCTCCAAACCATTTAAATTAGCTCTTCTACCGACACTAACTAATATTTTAGAAGGACTTATCCTAGACCATTGAGCGTCTTTTTCACTACTCTCCACATACACTTCGTTACCTTCAATCTTGGTCACTTTGGTGGACGTGAGAATATTGATTCCGGCTTTGCGGTATTTGTCAAGCAGGATTTGTACGACATCCTGATCGAGATTCGGCAGAATCGTCGGCATGGCTTCGATGACCGTTACAGAGACACCTAATTCGTGATAGAGCGTCGCGAACTCCATGCCGATAACTCCGCCGCCCACTATTACAATCGATTCCGGCAATTCGGTCGCAGCCAAGGCGTCAGTTGAATCCCAAATAGCAGGATTTTCCTTAATCCCAGGAATAGGCGGCACAAAATTCGTCGAACCTGTACAAATCATGAGGTTCTCAGCTTCGTATGTTTCACCATTACACTCAATCCGAATGCTCTTATTCTCCTCCCCTTTGGGGGAGATCGGGAGAGGTTTCGCCATCCCGTTCACCACCGTACAATGCTCATTATTAAGACGTTGCTTGATTCCGGCTACAAGTTTACGGACGACAATCGTTTTGCGTTTCTGCATAGCCGCGAAATCGAACGTGACGTCGGTCGCGGTTACGCCGTATCTCTGTGCGTGCGTCGCATTATAATACTGTTTTGCGCCGTAGAGGAGCGATTTGGTGGGAATACATCCCACGTTAAGACATGTTCCTCCGAGAGAATTTTGCTCAAACAGAATCACATCTTTGCCGGCTTTGGAGGCCTTTTCTGCGGCATTATAACCGGCAGGTCCTCCGCCTATGATGGCTAAAAAATATTTCATGGTATTTATGCTTTGTTTTTAATTCGTATTTCGGGAGTACTTTGCAGTACTATGCTATTCGCCGGAACATCTTGGGTCAGCCAAATGTTACCGCCCACGACAGTATCATGACCGATGGTGACGCGACCGAGGATGGACGTATTGGAATAAACCGTTACATGATCCTCCAAGATCGGGTGACGAGGGATGTCTTTTGGACGTCCATCCGCATCGTATTCGAAGTTCTTTGCGCCGAGCGTAACTCCTTGATAAAGAACGACGTGCGAGCCGATGATAGCGGTTTCTCCAATGACGACGCCTGTTCCGTGGTCTATGCAAAAATACTCACCTATTTGCGCCGCAGGGTGAATATCAATCCCCGTACGGCTATGCGCCAACTCCGTTAACATACGCGGAATACGCGGCACGCCAAGTTGGTAGAGTACATGCGCAGTCCGGTAATGGATCATCGCATATTGCAGCGGGTAACTGAGGATCACTTCGCCGCGATCCGTTACCGCCGGATCATTATGCAGAACGGCATCCACATCGGTATTGATGAGGCGCTTGATCTCGGGGATCTGCTCCCAGAACGCGTCCGGCAAACAAAGGTCATTCGGCCGCTCTTGAGCAGGATAATACTCGGGAAAAATCTCGCCTTGCAAATACAAAACGAGTTGCTTCAATTGGGCTATATTAATAAATCCTTTGCACATTGTACTTTGTTATTTTGTCCCTTACAAGACCGAGAGGTAACGTTCGCCGGTATCCGGCAAGAGGACGACAATGTTTTTGCCCTGATACTCAGGAAGTTTGGTTAATTGCAAAGCCGCGGAATAAGCGGCTCCGGAAGAGATTCCGACGAGTAATCCGTGGTCTTTGGCAAGCGAGCGAGCCGCGTCAAAAGCCTCTTCGTTCGTAATCGTCATAACACGATCAACATAACCTGCCTGATAAGTCTCCGGCACAAAATTTGCGCCTATCCCTTGTATCTTATGCGGTCCGGCTTGTCCTCCGGAGAGCACAGGAGAAGATGCGGGTTCTACAGCGATAATCTCCACAAGCATGTTTTTCTCTTTCAACGCGCGCCCCACTCCGCTGACTGTTCCGCCTGTTCCCACGCCCGCGATAAAAACATCCACTTGTCCATTGGTATCTTCCCATATTTCTTGTCCGGTAGTGGTGTAATGGACTGCAGGATTAGCGGGATTGATGAACTGACCCAAGATTACCGCGCCTTCTGTGGTGTCACGCAGTTCTTCGGCTTTGGAGATTGCTCCTTTCATGCCTTCTGAACCGGGAGTTAGCACTAACTCAGCCCCATAAGCCGCCAAGAGATTGCGTCGCTCTACGGACATCGTTTCCGGCATGGTAAGCACTACCCGATAGCCTTTCAACCGACCGATCCAAGCCAAACCGACGCCGGTATTGCCGGAAGTGGGTTCGATGATGGTCGCTCCGGGTTGTAACACACCGCGACGCTCCGCATCTTCAATCATAGCGAGCGCAGTACGATCTTTGACGCTTCCACCGGGATTAAAGCGCTCCAATTTGAGCATCAACCCGTCTTGTATTTCCAACATCGGCGTGTGACCGATGAGTTCTAATAAGCTTTTAACTATCATACTAAACGACTATAAGAATAGCGAACTAATGACGAACTAATAACAAACTAAGAACTAAGTTATAACTAACGATTTACTGCCCAAAAGGTTATTGGAGATTATTCTGCGCGTGGAGGAAAATACGAACCGCCTCGGCTATCATTTCAGAACAAGGGCGTTTTTCGTAATACTGCTGTGTTCGTTCTTCGGGTTGCGGGCGGAGAGACTCCGCAGGCAGATATTCCATGGTAGAACCTTTTGGCGCAAGTCCTAAAAGTTCCGCGCAGATAAGAGAACCATATCGAGCCTTGAAATCTCCTGCCAATTGCTGCACAAAGGCATAATTCGCCATTTTGCCTTCGTTATCATGCGGCGTAGCGGATCCGTTTTGAAGTCCGGCGAGCATAAACATGCCAGAAGCGGCTCCACAAACCAGACGCATTCTTCCCATTCCACCCCCAAAAGAAGCAGAGAGGCGAAGAGCCTGCGATGGATCGGTAATATCGTATAAATCCGCGCAGGAAGCAAAAACAGCCTGCGAGCAATTATAGCCCTGTTTGAAGAGTTCCGTAGCGCGTTGCGCTCGGGATTCAATTTCCTCATTAGAGTATGTTTTCATCGGCACATTCCTGTTTTTCAAATTTCGGGCGCAAAGGTACTAAAAATTTTTGGAATACACAAGGATTTCAACCTAAAATAAAAATTATTTTTGCATTTTCTTGCAAATATGAAAAAAAAGTAGTAACTTTGCACGCTTTTTATGCGAATAGATGAATTAGAGATATTGTTTAGCCAACATCCGCAAGTAAAAATCCTCGAGCGGGAGTTGTCGAAAGGCGCGAGAACACACGTGTTATTAAGCGGTTTATACGCTTCTGCACGCGCGCTCGTGCTATCACACGTGCATATACCTCTATTCATAGTGATGGACAATGCGGAGACAGCGCAATACTTGTACAGCGATCTGGAGCAATGTACCAAAGACCAAGGGGAAGAAAGAAAGGTCTATTTCTTTCCTGCCGCTCAAAAAAGACGGGCGGTAGATGAGGCAGCTCAGATACAAAGGACGGAATGTTTGACGGCATTACAAAAAGACGGCGGCCAACAGATCATCGTAACTTATCCGGAAGCGATGGTGGAGGAAGTTCCGGCGAAAGATGAACTATCCGCTATCAGTTTTCAGCTCTCAGTTGGACAGGAGATTCAGCAATCCGCCATCAGTAGTCAGCTTTTGGAATTAGGGTTCGAACATGTGGATTTTGTCTTCCAACCGGGTCAGTATGCCATCCGCGGATCGATTGTAGATATCTATAGTTATAGCCATGACACCCCTTACCGTCTGGACTTTTTCGGAGACGAGATTGACAGTATTCGCGAGTTTGACATAGAGGACCAATTGTCCAAAAACCGCGTCCATACCGCGGAGATTGTAGGAGCCCCCTCCAACTCCCCCATAAAGGGGGAGAGAAAAGGATCCATCGTGGATTATCTCTACGAGGAAACCGTATGGGTGAGCAACGATTTCTCGGTCGTGCGGTATAAATTAGAAGGCTTAGGATTTGCCGGAAACCCGGACGACATAGCACATAACAGGACTATTGAGATTGCATCAAAGAGTACGTTCGCCACGCATAGTAAGATCACGTTTGACACGATGCCTCAACCGATCTTCCACAAGCAGTTTGACCTGCTGACGGAGGATATCCAAAAGCATCGTGAGGAAGGATACACGATCTATATTTTAGCGGAGCAGAAGAAACAGTTGGATCGTTTGGAAGCGATACTCACCTCCTCCGAATCCTTTCCGGACGGAGAGAGAAAGCAGAAAAAGGAAGGTCGTGTATTCGTTCCTATCAATGCGGCTTTGCACGAGGGTTTCGTCGATCGGGAGATGAAGATTTGCTGCTATACTGACCATCAGATTTTCGAGCGTTTCCACCGCGTACAGATGACGAGTGAGAATGCACGAAGAGGCAAAGCGATCATCACTTTACGGGAGATCAACCAATTGCAGATAGGCGACTATGTCGTGCATTCCGATCACGGAATAGCCAAGTTCGGCGGACTCGTCACCACTCCTGTGAACGGCAAACCGCAGGAGATGATCAAGCTGAATTACCGCGACGGGGCAAATGTGTTTGTGAGCATTCATAACCTGCATCGAATCAGCAAATACAAGGGTCGTGAGGGCAGCGAACCGACGATAGCCAAACTCGGATCTGGAGCTTGGGAACGACTCAAAGAGCGGACGAAGGACAAAGTCAAAGAGATCGCCCGAGACCTAATCAAACTCTATGCGACCCGCAAACAGCAAAAGGGATTTGCATATTCGCCGGACAGTTACATGCAACAAGAGTTAGAGGCGTCGTTCTTCTATGAAGACACGCCGGATCAAGCCAAAGCGACAGCGGATGTCAAACGCGATTTGGAAAGCCCGATGCCGATGGATCGACTTGTCTGCGGCGATGTGGGATTTGGAAAAACGGAGGTAGCAATGCGTGCGGCATTCAAAGTGGCGACGGACGGCAAGCAGGTAGCGGTTTTAGTGCCGACAACCGTTCTGGCGCTACAACACTATAATACGTTTACCGAGCGCATGAAGAACTTCCCCGTTCGGATCGAATATCTAAGCCGTTTGAAGAGTGCCAAAGAGACCAAAGAGACCTTGGAGGACTTAGCGGCAGGGAAGATAGATATATTGATCGGAACCCATAAATTGATCAGCAAGTCCGTCAAATGGCACGATTTAGGGTTACTGATCATTGATGAGGAGCAGAAATTCGGCGTAGCGGCAAAAGAGAAACTGAAAGAGCTGCGTACGAACGTGGATGTATTGACTTTAACCGCCACCCCGATTCCGAGAACCTTGCAGTTCTCGCTACTTGGAGCGAGGGATTTGAGTGTCATGACCACTCCACCACCCAACCGCTATCCGGTTCAGACGGAGTTGATCACGACCGAAGATGAGGACATCATCAAAGAGGCGATTGACATGGAGATGGGTCGTAACGGGCAGATTTTCATCGTCAATAACCGCATAGAAATGCTCCCTCGTATTGAGCGTAAGATACAAAAACTATGTCCGGAAGCGCGTATCATTACGGCACACGGACAAATGCCACCCGGTGAGATGGAGGAACGGCTGGAAGCGTTCATCAACTATGATTACGACATCCTGCTCTCCACCACCATCATCGAGTCCGGCGTGGACATTCCGAACGTGAACACGATCCTGATCTTCAGTGCAAACCACTATGGCTTGGCGGATCTGCATCAATTACGCGGTCGTGTGGGACGAAGCAACAGGAAGGCCTATTGCTACTTGATAGCGCCGGAGAAAGAATTGCTGACAGACGATGCGAGACGTCGATTGGAGGCGTTGAGTACTTTTGCGGAATTAGGAGCGGGTTTCAACCTCGCGATGCAGGATTTGGATATCCGCGGAGCGGGAAACATGCTCGGTTCCGAACAGTCGGGATTTATTGCCGACTTGGGATACGAAACCTATCAGCGGATTTTGAACGAGGCGATCGAAGAGTTGAAAGAGGAAGAGCCCCTTTCTACCCTTCCCCATGAAGGGGAAGGAACCCCTTGGAAAAATGGTAAATGGGCAAATGAGAAAATGGTTTGGTGTTCCGACGCGCAATTAGAGACGGATCTGCCGGTATCCTTTCCGACGGATTATATCGAAAACATAAGCGAACGTATTACCTTGTACCGCGAGTTGGACAACTTGCGCAACGAGGATCAGTTGTTAGAGTTCCGTAAACGGCTCATTGACCGCTTTGGTGTCCTGCCCGAACCGGCAGAGGAGTTACTGAGCGTGGTACGCCTGAGATGGATTTGTTGCCGTTTGGGAATCGAAAAAGTACTGCTCAAAGGCGAACACCTGACGATGTATTTCGTGCAACACAAAGATGCGTACTGGCAGTCCGAAGCGTTCGGCAATATTGTCCAGTACGCCGTCACACGCCCCGAGAGATGTATCCTGCACGAGGAAAAAGACAAGAAAGGCATCCCCACCGGCCGACGTTACGTGACCATCACCAACGTCAAGACCATCGCCGGAGCTATCACGCTTCTATCCAAGATAGAGCGATCAGAAATTTGAAAATTGACAAATTGACAAATATGAAATTTATTGGTATCATCCCAGCACGGTACGGTTCGAGCCGTTTTCCGGGCAAACCATTAGCGGAGATTTGCAATCGTAGTGTGATTCATCGCGTGTACGAACAGGCTTCAAAAGCACTGGACACCGTTGTGGTAGCCACAGACGATGAGCGGATCTACAATGCCGTAGAGCTATTTCAAGGCAAAGTGGTTATGACCCGTCCGGATCATAAGTGCGGAACTGACCGATGTCTGGAGGCTTATCATGCGATCACAACCCCCGCATGGCGTGCACAGAATGACGAGGACACCGTAATCATCAATATTCAAGGCGATGAACCCTTCATTCAACCCGAGCAGATAGAGACACTCATGCGTTGTTTTGATCAACCGGACACACAGATTGCCACGCTGGTCAGACCTTTCACAGAGGCGGATAGTCAAGCAGATTTGGAGAACGTCAACACCCCAAAAGTGGAATGGAACAAAGCAACGGGCGAGGCGAAAAACTTCAGCAGGAAGGTCATCTCTTGTGCGGATGGAAGCCACTATCGTCATATCGGCATCTATGCCTATCGCGCCGATGTGTTAGCGCAGATAACTCAGTTACCACAGAGTCCGCGGGAGATCGAGGAACGGTTGGAACAACTCAGATGGCTTGAGAACGGTTATTGTATCCGCGTGGGGGTAACGGATATTCAGACCATCGGCATCGACACTCCGGAGGATCTGGAAAAGGCGATAGAATGGTACAAGTATAATGGTTGAAAGTTCTTATCTCGCTTCGCTCGAACGAATTTTCGGCAAGCGAAAATCTTGAAAGTTGAAAGAAATAAAAATAATAACCTTTAAAAACACAAACATTATGGCAAAAGAAAATTGTCCGACCCCGCACAATGGTGCGCAGTACGGAGAAATTGCAAAAACAGTGATTATGGCGGGCGACCCGCTGCGTGCAAAACTGATGGCAGAACGGTATTTAGAAAACCCACGATTAGTGAACCAAGTACGTAATATGTTCGCTTTTACGGGCACATACAAAGGCAAAGAGATCACCGTCATGGGACATGGTATGGGTATTCCGTCCATCGGTATTTACACCTATGAGTTGTATAACTTCTACGACGTAGATACCATCATTCGCGTAGGTTCATGCGGTGCACGCCAGAACTATGTCCAATTAGGCGACATCGTGATCGCTTTGGGAAGCTGCACAGAGAGTAACTATGCCGACCAGTTTGATCTGCAAGGCAATTTTGCTCCTATCGCAGATTTCTACCTGGCTCGCAAAGCAGTGGAGGCATGCGAGAAATTCGGTTATCGTCACCACATCGGAAATGTTTATTCGGCAGATGTCTTCTACAGCGAGGATCCCCGTAAAGCGAATTGGACGAAGATGGGCGTATTGGCAGATGAGATGGAAGCACCGGCATTGTACCTCAATGCAGCCCGTGCGGGCAAGAAAGCTCTGGTGATTTGCACCGTCAGCGACCATATCCTCACCGGCGAAGCAACAACGGCTGAACAGCGTCAGAACTCGTTTACCAACATGATGGACGTAGCTTTTGACATCATCAGCGATTAATAATAATAACAAAACAGAATGGATAAAAGAACATGGATCGGCTTTCTATTGATAGCCGCAATTATCGTTGGATTTGCCCTGCTTAACCGCCCCTCCAAGGAGCAGTTGGCAGAGCGCCAACGCGTACAAGACTCAATTAGTGTAGCCCGGCAAATGGAGTACGAGGCTCAACGTTTGGCTGACTCCATTCAGCTGACGTTGGACACGCTCAAACAATCGCCAACCGCAACCACCGAGACCGTCACTCTTTCGCAAGAAGAGATGGACGCTCGTCTGGAAGCTGCTTACGGTGCATTTGCTCCTGCCGCTCAAGGCGAAGAACAGTTTATCATCTTGCAGAACGAAAAACTGCGTATCACTCTCTCCACGCGAGGCGGCGTCATCACCAACGCGGAAATGCCGGAGTACAAAGCCAGCGGAGACAGTATCAACCCTCTCAGTTTGTTCAAAGGCGATGAGAGTGCTTTCAGTTTTACCTTACCGACTGCCAACAACCGCGTCCTGCAAACAGCCAACCTCTTTTTCACTCCCGTTGAGGCGGACTCCGCCAATCAGGTGATCCTTCGACTGCCTACCAACATGCCCGACGCATGGATAGATTTTGTCTATACGCTCTCGGACAACTACACGGTACGTATGGAGTTACAGCCTCATAACATGCACCTGGTTCTGGCGCAAAACATCAACTCGCTCGATTTGCAGTGGAGACAACTTATTCCACAGCATGAACAGGGTCGTAAGTTCGAAGAGCGCTATGCACAACTTCAGTATATGCTCACCGGCGGGGACATGGAAAAACTGAGTGAAAGCAAAGATGATGAAGAGCGAGAGTCTGCGCGCGTCAAATGGATTGCGTACAAGGATCAGTTCTTTTCATCCGTACTCGTAGCGGATGATGCGTTCTATTCATCGGAGTTCGCATCCCGCGTACAAGGCAAGCACTCCGGTTATATCAAGGAGTACATGACTCATACGTCGGTTCCGTTTGAAGTAGCGAATAATGACCCGGTTGGTTTTCGTTGGCTTTTCGTGCCCAACCACTATCACACGCTCAAATCGTATGACGATGGTGTGGACAAAGAGAACCGTTTACACCTCAACGAATTAGTACCGTTAGGATGGAAGATTGTCAGTTGGATTAACGTGATTCTCGTCATCCCGATGTTCGATTTGTTCACAGGATGGGGACTTCACATCGGATGGGTCATCATTCTCATGACGCTTGTCATCAAACTGATTATTCTGCCTTTCGTCTTCGTTTCCTATAAATCGAGCGCAAAGATGCGCGCCCTCAAGCCGCAGATTGATGCAATCAACGAGAAATATCCGGCTGAGAAAATGCAGGAACGTCAACAAGCCACGATGAAACTATACCAGCAGGCCGGTGTCAGTCCGATGTCCGGATGTCTGCCGATGTTGTTCCAATTCCCGGTATTGATGGCTATGTTCTGGTTCTTGCCGACGGCTATTGAGCTGCGTGGCAAATCCCTGTTGTGGGCTCCGGACTTATCCACTTATGATGCTGTCTTCCACTGGGGTTTTGATATTCCGCTGCTCGGAGACCACCTGTCATTATTCTGCTTGTTGATGACCATCGTCAACATCATTTATACGTATATCACGATGCAATCACAAGCAACGGATCCGAACATGAAGTTCATGAAGTACATGATGTACGCTATGCCACTCATGTTCCTATTCATCTTCAATGACTATGCCGCAGGTTTGAGTTTCTACTACCTCGTTTCACTATTCATTACCATCCTGCAAACAATGATCTTCCGCTGGACATTGAACGACAAGAAGATGCTGGAGGAGATGGAGAGAAACAAAAAGAAAAATGCCGGCAAACCGAAATCCGGCTTCATGGCGCGTCTGGAAGAGTTGCAACGTCAGCAACAACAGATGGCTCGTGAAAACGCAAAGAAGAATATGCGTCGATAAAACACAGTTCACGAGGCGGTTAAGCTACCGCCTCGTGAACCAATGATTTATCAATCTCAGCGCGTATCAAGGATTGACCTTCTTCGGAAAGCGTAATACCATCCTGCTCCAATAGATCGCAGAAATGAGCATTCGCTAACATAGGGCTGGTGATATCAATGATATGCACACATTGGGTAGAAGCCAAGCGGAACAAAGCTAAGTTATAGAGCGCATGAATATTCCGTAAACGCTCGGTCTTGCCACCTAACCAATACAAGATATTCTTACGTTCTTGCATGGACATACCGCGGGTTATGAACGCAAAATAGCGGTTTTCATCCATGATTGGCAGACTGACAAGAACAGGTTCTTGTCCACACGCACGCGCTTGCGCGATCCTATTAATATAAAGTGCCTTGTAGGCAACTAAATTGATCTGAGGCTCATGATGAGCACCGGGATTAGCGGAAATAGCATTCCAATCGAACTGCAAACCGCTCTCAGGTTGAATAATAATAGTCTTGTCCATAGTGTAAATAATTAATAATTTATAATTAATTAATAAAAGTCTGTTAAGATAGGTGCATTACAAATCCATTAAAGATGCATCGCCATGTAAGCAATGATGATCGGTAATTGTAAGCAATAGAGTGCTACCAACACATTCGTTCCAATTCGTTTTACCGTTTTCATATCAATAATAATTTAATGGTTTAACAATTTTATTCGTTTTACGATATACATTTTTATCGTTTGACGGTGCAAAATTACTGCTTTTTCACCACCCAGGCAAACAATTGTGATGAGTGACGAAAAAAATTGACGAAACAAGGCATTTTGAGGACTAAAATGCATATATAGGGACGAAATTCGGAAAGATCCTATTTCGTCACATCATAAAAGGAGACTAAAATATGAAGAAAATTCCGCAATCCATACTGTCCATACAGGCAATGTTGGTACATATATTAGCCATGCCTGTCTTTTATCTGGGTTTCATATTGATTTACCAGAGCAAATGGATGATGCATTTTTTAGAAGCCGGTTTAGGCGTTGTATTTAATGTGCTGATGTTGATGTGTATCTTGATAGGTATATTATGTGCCTCTCGAATACCGATGACAGCATGCCGTAAGTACTTGCCGATGAACTGGTGGCAGTACGGTTTATGGTCACTTGCAGAAGTAGTAGTCTTCAGTTGTTTTTCTGCGCTTTACATGGCCTTGGTATACGGCGACTACGGTTATTTTCCGGCATTAGGTCAGTGTGTTCGCATTTCATTTGCTATTTTGCCGAATCTGTATCTGCTGTTTGCCCTCCTTTTCGCACTCATTCGTCCGGATGAAGAAGAGGCTTCGGAAGAAGATTTAGTGCGTTTTGCTGATACTACAGGGCGACTCAAATTAGTCATCGCCCATGATGTTATTCTCTATGTGGAGGCGCAGGAGAATTATGTTTCTATTCATTATATGGAAGGCGAGCATCTAAAAGAATATTCGCTTCGCCAATCGATGCGTGGCATAGAGGAACTGATGGATAAGCATGGTATTATCCGATGCCAGCGTTCGTACTTCGTCAATCCGCGTCATGTCAAAGTGCTTCGCCGGGACAAAGAAGGGTTCATTCAGGCGGATTTGGATATACTGAACACCAAACCCGTACCCGTTTCCCCGAAGTACTACGAGCAACTCAGCAAAATGCTTTAAACATTTGAGAATTGAAAAAAGAAAGTTGAAAAGACTATTTTTTCAAACTATTGACGAGCATACCACACGCGGCAAGAATATCTTCGCCGCGTGATTTGCGTATAGTGGTAGTGATTCCATTTTCTGTAAGATAATCGCGCATGAACTCCATTGCTTTCTCGTTGGAACCCTTAAAAATAGGCATATTCGGATGATTGGAGTAATCCTCCACTCCTTCATGGAAACGGATTAGATTCATCCGGCAGTTCAGCCCCTTGAGTAGCCTGATGATTTCTTTTGCATGCCGGATCGTGTCGTTCTGTCCGCCCCAACAGATATACTCAAAACTCACACGACGTTGATGTGACCAATCGTACTGTTTGAGGAGTGTCACAACCTCTGTGATTGACATCATTTTCTCCGCCGGCATGATCAGAGAACGTTCTACAGGGAAAGGGTTGTGCATGGAAACAGCCAAATGGCAATCGCTTTCGTCCAAGAACCGTTTCATAGTCTTGATGCCGACCGTAGAAACGGTAATACGTTTGGGCGACCAAGCACAAGCATACTCAGCCGTCATGATTTCTAAGGAGCGTAGTACATGGTCCAAATTATCCATCGGTTCCCCCTCTCCCATAAAGACAAGGTTGGTAAGGTTCCCTCCGCCACCTTTATCAGGGGAGATACCGGATGATACTAAAACATCTATTTCAAAAATTTGGTTGAGAATCTCCGAGGCCGATAAATGGCCATGAAAACCAAGTGTACCGGTCATGCAGAAACGGCATCCCATCTTACATCCCGCTTGCGTTGATACACAAAGCGTAGCCCGATCTTCCTCAGGAATATAGACGGATTCTATAAACTGATTGTCTATTGCAAAAAGGTATTTGCGGGTACCATCTACGCTGACAGCTTCACGTACCGGCGCATGGCGACCAACGACATAGAGCGATTTGAGTGCTTCGCGTCCCTTGAGCGAGATATTGGTCATTTCATCAATAGACCTTACTCGCTGCACATAGAGCCACTGGGCGAGTTGTTTGCCCGCAAATTTCTGCAATCCGACATTCAATGCCACCTCTTGCAGCTCCGCTAATGTTTTACCTAAAAGAGTTTCCAAATCTAAAATATCAATTCAGCATCGTTACATCTACATGCGGATAAGCGAACGTGAAGCCCTTCGGCGGCAATTCGGAATAGAAACGTTCTTGCAATTCGAAGAATACATCCCAATAATCAGAGGATTTTACCCAAGCACGAACCACAAACGTTATATCGTTCGAATTCAGCGATTTGAGTGCAACAAAGGGAGCAGGAATCGCGTCCATACGATAATTAACTGTTGATAACTGGTATGCCTTGATATTGAGTTCTTTATACAAATTTGTCATGTCTGTGTCCTCTTTAAGAACGCGCGCATCAGAATAAAGAATGGCAGAAATAGCCTCTTTGCAGGCTTTTGCATCTACGCCATACGACACACTCACATTCCATTCCACGCGTCTAAGCGGACGTCCGCTGAAGTTATTAATCGTACCGTTGGACAATGCGCCATTCGGCAAAATAACCACTCTATTATCGACTGTCAAAATCTTCGTAGCGGTAATATTCACCTCTATAACCGTTCCCGTATGTCCTTGTGCCTCAATAAAATCACCGGCCTTAAAGGGCTTGAAAGCGAGTAACATGAGACCTCCGGAAAAGTTCTGCAGGGTACCGGATAGTGCCATACCGACAGCCATACCTCCTGCCGCCAACAAAGCAGCCAAAGACGTTGTATCAACCCCCAAAATACCGACGGACGTAATGATGAGCAGCACGGTGAGCGAAATAGATACAAACGAAGTGATGAACGAAGCCAACGTAGGTTCGGTTTTATGACGCAAGAATATGCGTTTGAGGGCGCGTTTCACTAAATCAACAATCCACCAACCGATCACTAAAATAAGGATAGCGATTAGCAATTGCATGCCAAAATGCATCAACTTATCGGCCACTAACTGCCAAAAGCCTTCCGGGTCTGTTTTGGCATGCTCAATCATTTGGCGTGCTCCTTCACGCACACTATCAGGCGGCACAATGGGTACCTGCGTAGTCAAGTCTTGCAAAAGTATCATACTTAACGGATTCGGTCAGCAGCACGAACCAAGGCCTCATCTTTAAGGATTGCACGCGTTGCCATAGAGGTTAAAATGAAACAAATCAATGGTATAGCAGCCCATGGCATAATATGCCACTGAACCCCGTCAATCACCGTGGTTGCTAACCAAATATAAATACCTAACACACCGTAATAGCCCAAACACAGCAATATCGTAAAGATATTGATGCGTGCTTGTAGGATGCGTTTCTTGTACAGAAATATATCTACCAAAGCGAGCAATGGGATCAGTATAGAGATTACCAACAAGCCAGCCAGACCCTGTAAATGAACCGGTTCTGCTCCTTCTACAGGCATGATATCTTTCAATCCGGTGGCACTCAACTCCCACATCTGTTGTGTGGAAGCACTCTCCGGTGTATCCAATTGCAACACCGGCACAAAGCATAAGGTCACACCTAATGCTACTACCAGCAACAAATAGATTGTTTGAATTCGTTGTATCATAAGAGAATTTAATATTTGTTATTTTAATTTTTCATTGCTTCTTCGAGGGAATCACACTTATCTCCATGCGCATTTACCCACCCAATCTGACGAGCAGGGTTGCCCACCATAAGCGCATAAGCCGGCACATCTTTAGTCACTACCGATCCTGCTCCTATCAGACAATACTCGCCTAATGTATGGCCACAAACAATAGTGGCGTTCGCACCCACCGAAGCCCCTCGGCGGATGAGGGTCTGTTTATATTCATCTTTTCGACTCACTGCCGCTCGAGGGTTAATGACGTTCGTAAAAACCATCGACGGTCCCAAGAACACATTATCTTCACATTGAACACCGGTATAGACGGATACATTGTTCTGTATCTTGCAATTACGACCTAACACCACGTTTGGCGAAATAACCACGTTCTGACCGATATTGCAGTCTTCACCGATTATACAATCGCTCATAATATGACTGAAATGCCATATTTTGGTACCTTTGCCGATTTGGCACCCTTCGTCCACATAAGACGACTCATGTACAAAATAATCCATGTCAGAAGAAATATCTCAAAATATCGTTTCCATTTGCCAATATGAGCAGAGCTATCAGAAGCCAAAAACCCACCTCGTTTGCTTTTTCCAAGAACTTATCGCTTGGTTTGCGACGCGTGATCATCTCTACCAATAGGAAGAGGATATACCCACCGTCAAGAGCAGGAATAGGCAGGAAATTCATGAAAGCCAAAATGATACTGAGGAAAGCCGTCATCGTCCAGAAAGCCTCCCAACTCCAGAAGTCGGGGAACATACTACCTATCGCGCCAAAGCCACCGATAGACTGCGCTCCTTCTTTAGAGAACACCAGACGGAATTGCTTCACGTAACCCGCTAAGATATCCCATCCGTACTGAATACCGGCAGGAATAGCTTCCCATAAAGTATAATCCTTGTGCTCATAGATAAAATTACTACGCACCGTAATACCCAACATACCCTGATCGCCCAGGAACGCTCGCTTTGTCATCCGCTCACCGGCACGATAGAAATCCACGGTAACTGAGTCGCATGAATGACGTTGTAACTCCTCCGTCATCATCACATTGCAAGGCGTGGGAACACCGGAAATTGCTACAATACTATCCCCTTTCTGCAAACCGGCATAGTAAGCCGCATTATTCGGCAACACACTATCTATGACGCTTGGTATCCATTCCGATACTAAAATCAAGTGCTTTTTAGTGTAATTCTTATCCGCCCGCACTTTCTCTCTTTCGGCTTTGTCAAAGGTATTATTCATCGCCAAAAAGCGATTACCCAAATCCTCCGACATCTTCAGCGATATGGTATCGTCTCCTCTCAACACCACTACATCGCGCTTACCTTCAACGATCAAACCTTTTACCACATCTGCCCTTTCTTGCGGTTCATCTCCGTTGATAGTCAGAATCTTATCTTGCTGTTCAAACCCTTCATCCAATAATATTTGGGAGTAGTACAAACCATTCGGCAGGTTTCGAAGTGGCAATTGATCCGTACCCCAATGCCAGAAAATCATAATGTAGAGAAGCAACGCGCTGATGAAATTCACCAATATACCGCCCATGATGATGAGCAGACGTTGCCATGCCGGCTTGGAGCGAAACTCCCACGGCTGCATTTCTGCAGACATATCTTCCGACTTATGCGTCTCATCCACCATGCCGCCGATGGCACAATAGCCACCTACCGGCAACCAACCTATACCCCACTCGGTGTTTTCCGGATGCTTTGCCCATTCCTCATCTTCATTCTTGGAAAACAACTTCACATGCCAAATTCCATCAAACTTCTTGATGCGTACCAAACTGAACCAAGGATTGAAAAAAAGATAAAATTTTTCAACCCTCACATGAAAAATTCTTGCGAACGTAAAATGCCCTAATTCGTGTACAAAGACCAAAATACTCAGGGCCAATATCAATTGTAAAGCTTGTATCATTATATTTATTTACGATTTAACGATTTATGATTTATTTTCATCCTTTTGAGGAGTTGGGTGTTGTCAGTAAATTCTCTGCGATCTTGCGAACCTCAGCGTCGGTAGTCACATAATCTTCGTAAGTAGGCTTGGCGATAAAATGCGTTTGTTCCATCGTCTCCGCTATCACATCGCTCATTTGCAGGAATCCGCATCGTCCTTCACGGAAAGCGAGGTTCACCACCTCATTGGCGGCATTCAGCACACAGGGCATATTTCCTCCTCGTCGCATCGCCTCGTATGCTAGACGAAGATTCGGGAAACGCGTCAAATCAGGCTTTTCGAACGTCAAATCCTTGAGCGCAAAAAGATCTGCGCGCGGGAAATCACTTGCCAAACGCTCCGGGAAAGACAGGGCATACTGAATAGGAAGCCGCATATCCGGAGCACCGAGTTGCGCCTTGATGGCGCCGTCCGTGAACTGCACCGCCGAATGGACAATCGACTGAGGATGAACCAGCACCTGGATCTTCTCCACCGGCACGCCGAAGAGCCATTTGGCTTCAATCACTTCGAACCCTTTGTTCATCATCGACGCCGAGTCTATGGTGATCTTTGCCCCCATCTCCCAATTAGGATGTTTCAGCGCATCCGACGCCGTTACAGTCTTCATCTGGTCCAACGAATACGTTCTGAAAGGACCTCCGCTGGCGGTTAACAGGATCTTCTCTATCTCCGAATAATCTTCTCCAACAAGCGATTGAAAGATAGCGCTATGCTCGCTGTCCACCGGAAAAATAGGTGCATGGTACCGCTGTGCCAATTCGCAAATGATCTCACCGGCAACAACAAGCGTCTCTTTATTGGCGAGGGCGATTGTTTTGCCGGCTTTGATAGCTTCTATTGTGGGACGCAAACCGGCGTAACCGACCATCGCGGCTACCACGACATCCACACTCGGCATCGTCACAACCTCGGCAATAGAATCGGTTCCTGCCCATATCTTACCCTCAAAACGGATAGCTGATAACTGACGGCAGAGTTCGCCATAAAGGCTTTCATCGGCAAGGCAAACCACCTCGGGATGAAATTCTTTCGCTTGCTGTACTAACTGATTAACGCTTCTATTCGCACAGATAGCATACACGCTATACCGATCCGGATAAGCGCGCACCACATCCAAGGTCTGCGTACCGATACTTCCGGTACTGCCAAGGATGGCTAAATTTTTTATCTTCTGACCTTTCTGCTCTACTCTTTCGCCGATATTTACCATACGATCACTTCTTCAAAGTTCACAAACTTACCGGACTCCCATAACTCAAATACCAAATCATGCTCGCCGTCCATCATCGCAATCACATCACCGGCTTCCACTGGCATACCTTGCGTTTTCAGTATTCTCGACACATGATTATAGATTGCCGTATAGGTACCCGACTGCAACACGACGGTAAAAGTATTGTCCGCCATACGGGTTGCACTCACGATCGTTCCGCGAGCGACAGACAACACGTTTTCGTTCTTCGCTGTGCGGATCACCGTACCATAGTCGTGTAAATCCGGTCGCGCCGATTGCATAATAGCTCCCCGAACCGGGCGGTATAACTGTCGCACATTGCGGTTTGTCATGTTTTCAAAGAGCAACAAACGATCATGCTCGTTTTGCTCGTATTGAGCGATAAACGCATCCGTCGCAGCGGTATGTTGTTCCAGAATCTGAGCCCGCTCCACACGTTCCAACGAATCCAGACTCTGTACGCTATCTGATTGTATATCACCGGCTGTGAGCTGTTTGATGACATCCAGATACTGCCGTTGAACCGTCAGACTGGTCTGCAACGAATCGATCCTGGCTGACTCTAAAATCAACTGTTGACGCAAACTCTCGCTATAACCCGGTAACACATTGCGGATCGGGGTATAAATAATCAGCATCGAAAGCAGCACTATCAGCACCAAGATACTGATAGTCAGCACGCTAATGGCGCCCAAAGTGCTGACGCGAAAGTGAAACACTTCGCGTAGCGTGACGTCATCCAGCATCGCCAACCTATATTTGCGTCTTTTTTGAGCCATTCTGTTCTTTTCGTAATGACGTTATTACGGGATTACGGATTTATGGGATTACGAGAAAATATGACATCCCTCGCAAGGCTTCAATTGTTTGAAGAAATCATTGCCCTTGTCATCCACAAGGATGAACGCTGGGAAATTCTCCACTTCAATCTTCCAGATAGCCTCCATACCCAATTCCGGATACTCTACGCACTCAATGGACTTGATATTGTTCTGCGCCAAAATAGCAGCAGGACCACCGATTGACCCAAGATAGAATCCGCCGTGTTTCTGGCAAGCGTTAGTCACATCAATAGAGCGATTTCCTTTGGCAAGCATGATCAGCGAGCCGCCGTGATCCTGGAACTCATCTACGTACGGATCCATACGTCCGGCCGTCGTCGGTCCCATCGAACCGCAAGCCATACCTGCAGGAGTCTTCGCCGGACCGGCGTAGTAGATCGGATGATTCTTAAGATACTCTGGCATCGATTCTCCGGCATCCAAACGCGCTTTAATCTTCGCATGGGCTATATCACGACCCACAATAATTGTGCCGTTCAAACTCAAACGCGTACCGATCGGATAATTGGTCAGGATAGCGCACACGTCCTTCATCGGTTGGTTCAGATCGATACGTACCGCATCGCCTTCACCTGCCTGACGAAGTTCCTCCGGAATCAACGAAGCAGGGTTATTATCCAGTTTCTCAATCCAAATACCTTCCTTGTTGATCTTACATTTGATATTACGATCCGCCGAGCAACTCACGCCCAAACCGATCGGACAGCTTGCTCCGTGACGCGGCAATCGAACGACACGTACGTCATGCGCCATGTATTTTCCGCCGAACTGAGCACCCAAACCGATTTTGTAGGCCTCCTGCAACAACTGTTTCTCCAACTCTATATCACGGAAGGCGCGCCCCGTCTCATCGCCCGTCGTCGGCAGCGAGTCATAATAGTGGGTACTCGCCAATTTAACCGTCAACAGGTTCTTCTCAGCACTGGTGCCGCCTATCACAATAGCGATATGATAAGGGGGACAAGCTGCTGTTCCTAGACTTTTCATCTTCTCTACAAGGAACGGGATAAGCGTACCGGGATTCTGGATACGAGCCTTGGTCTCCTGATAAAGATAGGTCTTGTTCGCACTACCGCCACCTTTGGTTACACATAGGAAACGATACTCATTCCCCTCCGTGGCTTCCAAATCAATCTGTGCCGGCAGGTTGCATTTTGTGTTTACCTCGTCATACATATTGAGAGGCGCATTCTGGCTGTAACGCAAGTTACACTCCGTATAGGTATTATAGACACCACGGGAAAGTGCCTCCTCATCAGAGAAACCCGTCCACACTTCCTGTCCTTTTTCGCCATGAATGATAGCGGTACCCGTGTCCTGGCAGAGCGGTAACTGTCCCTTGCATGCTACCTCCGCATTACGCAGGAAAGTCAATGCTACGTATTTGTCGTTCGCCGAAGCCTCCGGGTCGCGCAATATCTTCGCTACCTGCTCATTATGCGAACGACGGAGCATGAAACTAACATCGTGAAACGCCTGTTGAGCCATGAGAGTCAACGCCTCCGGTTGCACTTTCAAAATCTCATGTCCTTCAAACTCGCTGACAGACACATAATCCTTCGTCAGCAAATAATACTCCGTCTCGTCCTTGCCGAGTTGGAACATCGGTGCATACTTAAATTCAGCCATATTATTTTTCCTTTTTATTATGTACGTAAATTCATTCATCGGGATATGTAACCACATTGACCCAGTTTAGGCTGCAAAATTACAACTTTTTTTGCAAATATGCAAATATTTTACGAATAATCATGAAAAAAACTGCACTTTGCCTTTAGAGGGACCAATTATTTGCAAATCTAAGAAAAAAAGTGTACCTTTGCACGCGAAATTGGTGATTTTTGAGATTTTTGAATTTATGAGAAATAAAATTTACATTCTTCTTGCTCTTTGTTGCCTTTCTTTAGGAGTGGCAGCGGAGAACCAATGGGACCACATCAACCGGCGTCATGAGATACGTATCGGATGGGGAGATCAGTTATTCGAGACGTTAGCGTGGCATAACCCTACCAATATCGCCACAACCCTGCCTACCACTTGGCAAAAGACGTATCATGAGAATTATCATTACAACCAGCACCTTTGGTTGGAGTACCAATACCGCGTCACACATTGGTTCTCCTACGGAGGTATGATAGACATGAGCGAAGTGAATTGGACCGATGTAGTGCGCAATGGAGCCGGTACGGAAATAAAACGAGAACCCGGACATTATTTTTATAACGTGGTACTCATGCCCACTGTGCGGTTCACGTATCTCTTCCATGAGAATGTCAATCTCTATTCCGGTCTCGGCCTCGGCATGGATATCAATGGCGGAACAGAGAAGAACGTGAAAGGTCAAACAACGGAAGTCGGGGTCGCCATTAACTTCACGGTCATTGGTCTGAGCGCCAACTACGACCGCTGGTTTTGGACGGTGGATTTCGGAGGTATGTATGCGCTGAAGAACACCAACACCATCTACTTGGCTTCCTCCCGCATTATCAATGTCGGTTTAGGTGTACGTTTTTAACCCAAAATACAAAAAAAGATGAGACGATTAACCCCATACTTGTTTATTTGGACGCTGGTCATGGCAACAAGCTTGACCGGTTGTAAATTCCGCAACGACACATACGTGGATTTCACGGATTTGGCCAGTGCAAAAGACCTGAAATTCAAAGTAATCAGCCAACACGAGACGGATTTGAGTCAAGGATTACCGTACAATTGTTTCCTGCCGGACGGTACGCCTGTGAACGAATATTCCGAAGCGTCGGAGACTCCGGATGGCATGGCGCATAAACCACAGACCAACAGTATTACCGTTTCTGCCCTCCTGCAGGAGTTGCTTAAGTACGGCAACCAAAACCAAGTGATTGAGATCGTCGGTACATACCCCAGTTTGGATGGTGATTTGAATGATGTCACCCTGTCCGGAAAGGTGATGTTACCGAAGGGACGTAAGCCCAAACGATTGATCCTCGTCAGCCATTATACCGTTTGTTCCAATGTCGAAGCGCCGAGTAATTGCTTCTCGCTGGAAGGGATATTGGTCAAAATGGGTTACGGACTGATCATACCGGATTACCGCGGTTACGGCATCACCGCCGATGAGGTACATCCCTATCTGGTGATGATGGAAACGGCTGTCAACGTGACAGATATGTACTTCGCCGTGCGGGATTGGCTCAAGGCGGTAGATATGGAACCGGAGAATCCGGAGATATACCTGATGGGATACAGTCAAGGCGGCGCCAACACAATGGCAGTCGAATACTTATGTGAAATGGCGTACAATGATCCGAATACGCCGGACTACTATATTCCTATTCATCGCGTGTTCGCAGGAGGAGGTCCGTATGATGTCAAAGCTACCTTCGAGCGTTTTGTGACCACCGATACCGCCAGTTATCCAGTGGCTGTACCTCTGGTATTGCAAGGTATGATCAAGGGAAACAATCTCAACGTCAAGATGAGCGATATTATGCAACCTTGGCTGTACGAAAAAATGGATGAATGGGTGAATAGTAAGAAATACACCTCCGGTCAAATCAACGGTTTCATCAACACCAAAGTGACCCATGAACTACTGACTGAGGAGGCTATGAAGCAGACCTCTGCCAACGTAGCGGAATTATACAAAGCGATGACGGAAAACTCCGTTGTTTCCTACAACTGGGAACCACAGTCATCTGTCTATATCATGCATTCCATGGATGATGAGACCGTGCCGTACACGAACGCCACCAACGCCAAAGCACGATGGTCGAATGCCAACATCACCTATAACTTCGGCCACTATGGCGGACATGTCAAAACCTGCCTCCGGTTCATTTTAACCGTACAAACGCTCATTAAAAAGGAAGAAGAAGAAAGGAAAATATATGAATAAATTATACGTAACCCTCTCTTTATTGGTGCTCATCTGCTTTGCTTCTTGCAACCCGGAAGCCCAATGGTCCACGGACAATGTGGAGATTTCCATGAATATCAAGACCGTTTCAGCCGGTTTTGTAGAGTGCAATTTTTCCACCAATATCGAGGCCTATTACCTGATTGCCTGCGTGCCGGCTGTTCAAGGTGTGAATCCGAAAGATCACGCCAAGCAGTTCATGACCCTGGCTTTGGATTCGGCGAATGTGAAATACCTCGAATGGAGAAACGCTTTGCTCAAACAGGGAGAATTCAATATTGCTCCTTTCGCGAGTCACGCGCTGCAATACGGCACCGTGAACCATTTCTTCACCGGACTATTACCCGCCGAAACGTATTGGATCTACGCCTTTGTAGTCAATCCCAATACCCTGCAACCCTGCGGAAAACTCTATTTGGAAACCATAACGACCTCCTATGAGAGCGTCGTTGACATACATTTCGACTATCGTATCAAAGGAAAATGGGATTATATCTATCCGGTGGACACGCTCAATAAGATCTATGCGCGTTTCCCCTATATCGCTACCACTCGGGATAGTTCCAAACTTTCCGGCGATTCATTCAGCGAGATCTCGGACAGTCTCATGGTGCAGATAGAACCCGTCTTCGAAGAAATATACGGCAAATCGATTACGGAACTGCAAGGCGACACTCTCGCCTATATGTACCTCTATTTATGGACGTTGGATCGTTTCCTTTTCCCGGAGAAAGCCAACGTGCATTATGGAGTCAAAGCGGTAGAAAACGATGGATGGCAGTCCGGCGAGGAGTGGATAGAAGGCAAAACATACTACACGCTCATCAGTGGATATGACGGTAGTTTCAAACAAACGACGATCTATAAATTCCATTGGACGGGAGACTCCTGCAATATGTATCTGCGGGACACCGATCCCGAGCGGATAGAGTTCGACATTCTCCGTAATATACAAGAAAACAATTAACTCATGCGTATCACCTTATTAGTGGTCGGCAAGACGGCGGATACACGCATCCAATCGCTCATTGAGGACTATCGCCGGCGCCTTACCCACTACCTGCCCTTTGAATTCGTCGTGGTGCCGGACATCAAGAATGCCAAATCCCTGAGCGAAGACCAACTCAAAACCGCGGAAGGAGAAGCGATCTTACGTTACCTCACCCCCGCGATGGAAGTTATTCTCCTGGACGAACACGGACGTGAGTTCCGTTCCATCGAGTACGCCGATTGGCTACAAAAGAAAATGGGGAGTGGAAGAGATCTGACCCTCATCATCGGCGGGGCGTACGGATTCAGCAAAGCCGTCTATGAGCGGGCGGACGGGAAGATCTCCCTTAGCCAAATGACTTTCTCCCACCAGATGATACGAATAATGGCCATTGAGCAGATTTACCGCGCAATGACCATTCTTCGGGGCGAGCCTTACCACCACGAGTGATTATCTCACACGGATGGATTGACCGATCTTCAGTACTTTATTCGCATTGATCTTATTGAGTTGGCAAAGCCGTTTGACGGTGGTACCATACTTCTTGGCGATGCCCGAAAGGGTGTCGCCGCTTTTGATCTTATGGTATTTCATTGCCGCCTGCTCCGCTTTCTTCTGCTTCATGGCTTTGATACCAATGACGTACTCATCCGCATGTTTGAGTTGTCCCGTGCTGAAATCAATGAACGTAGCCGGATCCATTGCTTCACCCAAATAACGGATCTCCAGGTGAAGGTGGCTTCCGGTAGAACGACCGGTATTTCCGCCAAAACCTAATACGTCTCCGGCTTTGACACGCTCATACTCATCCACTAACGGACGGCTCAGATGTCCGTACACGGTCTCCAAACCATTGGTATGGCGTACCACTACGAAATAACCGTAACCACGGGGATCCCACCCTACTATACGAACCTGTCCGTCCCATGCCGAACGGATAGAATCACCGATCTGCACCTTGATATCCGTTCCTTTATGCATCCGGTAACGACGCCATCCGTAACTACTGGTGACATACCCCGGAGCTGGCAATACGAAACCTGCCATCGAAATATGTACATCCTCTTTGAGGCTGTCGAAGATCGTACCGTACGGGTTTACTTTCTCGTCCGTCCATATATGACGATAAATACTATCCGCCGGATGGTTCGTCATGAGCGTGGAGTCACCCAACATGTACTGCGGTGCCATCTTATACACCACGTCCCCGTCTTTGGTTCGCACAACGATCTTGCGAGGCAATACCTCCAAATCGCATCCTAAAATAAGCGTGTCGTGGGCAAACAAACCCGCCAGACACTCAGGCAGCGGAGAACGCTGCACATCAATTTCATCTAATTCTTCCAATTCATCCCCTTCACTGTCAACAGTCGCCGTATCCATAGGCGACTGTTCCGGCGACACCGCCGTCAACTCCTGCGCGCTTAATGGAAACAGCAACAAGAGAAGCAAAATCCAAGTAGATACAAAATAACGCATACAATTACAATAATTAACAGAATAATACCTATCGCTAACAACCATTTAGCCCATGTACTCATACCTTTCTTGAGTGGGTCTTTGGTGAACGGAAAACGGACTTGTTCCGTCAGCGTACGACCGAACGTTACGGAAATGATGGCGTCAGCGTTCACAGCCCATCCGTTGGCGTTGAGAACGGGAGCCAAGTTACGACGACGCAATTTGAGCCAAGCCATCACCATACTCGGCGCACTGATAAGAAGGATGATTCCTACCAACACCAGGATCTGCTGCCACCAGGTGAGGGTGATCCATCCGTGAGCTACGCTTACCAGCATCGTACCGATCATACCGATAGCCATACCGATGGCGGCGAAAATACCGGCGAACTTAGCGATGTCAAATGCCGGTTTCGGTGCGGCATCCCCTTCTCCTTTCGCCAATAATCCGTCCCCTTTGGAGGTCATATCGCCCATGACGGCGGCATCTTTCTCCGCAGCGGATTTATTGATCTTCTCCTCGATCCATTTGGACATCTTACGGTAAGGCGACCAGAATGCCTGACGGATAGAGATCGGATTATCAATGATCTTGAATACCGACGCGTCGTAATCCATGCCGCTATTATCGTAGAACACACCGTTCTTACCCACGCTCAGATTGCTGATCTCGCCTTGCGTCATTGCCGCAACGATCTGCATGGATTTGCCGGTTTTCTGGTTGACACAGTTACAATACAACAGGTACATACCACTGAGCGGAGCCTGCGAATCATGTTTCGGCAGGTCGTTCACGCGCATACACAGGTGGCACGCACGCTGATCTATAATAAGTGTACCTGCCTGGAACGAAGCGATGGTCTTCGGGTTACGATCATAGAAATCCTCCAACGTCACGAAATTACGCAGTAAACGGAAGAAATCGCGGTGGATCAGCAGCAGTTTGTGCAAAGGAGCATACACTTCCTTCGCTGCTTTCAAAGCCTCTGCATTCGCCGTTTCAGCAGCCGTTTTGGCAGCTTCATACTCCGCTATCTGAGCTCCCATCTCGAGGAATTTCTTCTCCGTCATGCCGGGTTTGGGAGTCTCTTCTGCAATCACGGCCAAACCGAGTTTCTGTAGTTTCTCTTGTTCAAAATAAGCGGCATACTCCTCTTTTTTCGCCTTGTATGCAGCTATCACGTCCGCCTCTAACGGAGCCTCCGGCACAGCCTGCTCTTCGATGCTGACCGCAGCGATCGCCGCTTCTACCTCCGCCAGACCCACGCTGCCTTCTACCGCCAACGGTTCGGCGATCGTTTTGATCGCCTCATCCGCGATGTTGTCTAACGCAATACGGTCGCTCTGCTCCAATAATGTATCCGGGTTCTTGATCGTTTTGCACAACCACTCAGCGGTAGCAATCACCTCGTTCACGCGCAACTTACCATCGCCATCCGTGTCCATCAGCTGCAATGAATCCATGCTGATCTCCAACCCGCTTACCGGACATGACAGTACCGTCCACTTCTTTTTATCCAACTCACCCAGGTGACGAATGTCCTCACCCGATTGAATACGTACGCGCGTTACGCCGCCTACGTTCGCATAAGTCCATTTATAGTTACTCATTTGATATATGATTTATATGTTTTTTCGAATAAAGTTACCGCCTGATTCAGACTTCCGAACAGTTCCCCTCCGGATGCGTTGGCATGCCCGCCGCCGTGAAACACCTCGCTTGCCCACACATTGACCGGACGGTCTCCCTGCGAACGGAATGAGATACGGATACGGGGCTTGGGAGTACCCGGTTTGGGACGTTCCTCACGCATGAATACCGAGTAATACACATCCGCTATCTGCAAAGGCATATTCACCAACCCTTCACAATCACCCGGCTTGTAATGATACATATCCAACTCATCCGCCGAAAGCGTAATGAGCGCTATATGGTGCTCCGGATAAATCCGCATCTTGCGGTACAACGCATATCCCGTCAGACGCACACGATCCGTACTATACTGATTGAAAACGGCATCGTAGATCGCATCCTTCTGTACGCCGACACGAAGGAGCGAAGCAATAATGTCATACAGATCCGCGTTGGTGGAGTTATACGAGAAATTGCCTGTGTCGGTCATCAAACCCGTGTAAATACACGTGGCTATCGGCAAACTGATCTCTGACGGCTGAAGACCCGTCGCTTTCAGGAACTGATACAGGATCTCGCATGACGAAGACGCCTCGGGATAGGAGAACTGTACCGACGCAAAATCCATCGGATTGAGATGATGATCGATCAGCAACTTGGGAGAGCCGTTCTCCATCATTTTTTCCCCCACCGCTCCGATCCGTTTCGGGTCATTAAAATCCGTACAAACAAACAGATCCGCTTGAGATACAATCTCCGAACAAGCCTGAGACTCCTTCTCATACACACGAACTTTGTCCACACCGGGCATCCATTGAAAGAAATCCGGAAAAGCATTCGGCACAATCACATCAACCGAACGCTGAGGACTGACAGACGGAAGCGAACGACATAAATAATGGTACATTCCCAACGCCGAACCCATCGCATCGCCATCCGGTGCCATGTGCGTCAGAATAACGACACGACGCGCATCTTCCAACATCCGTTTCGCCTCTTCGATATGTGTTATATTGAATAAAATTGCCATACTACACCAAAATACGCTGCAAAGGTACAAAAAAAAATCGAAACTTGCAAATAAAATTGCATTTTTTTCATGCACAAGATTGCTGAACTGCCAATTTGGCAGACACAACAGGTTTTGGCACGGCATTTGTCCATCTCTTATCGGACGATTGACATGCGTCCATGGCAGGTATAACTTCAAACAAGTTCAAACAACGTCAAACAATAAAAACAACATACATTATGAGTAAAATTCAACCATTAGCAGACCGTGTGCTCATCAAGCCGGTGGCTGCAGAAGAAAAAACAATCGGAGGAATCATCATTCCTGACAGTGCAAAAGAGAAACCTCTGCGTGGAGAAGTACTGGCAGTCGGTAACGGTACCAAAGAGGAAGAAATGGTGCTCAAAGCCGGAGATCAAGTGCTTTACGGCAAATATGCCGGCACAGAAATCGAGCTCGACGGAGAGAAATTCCTGATCATGCGACAATCCGACGTTTTGGCAAAAATCCAATAACTAGTCCACTAGTCGACTAGTAAACTAGTAAACTAGAAAATTTTTCAATATTATGGCAAAAGATATTACCTATAACGTAGAAGCCCGTGAGGCTTTGAAACGTGGCGTTGACCAATTGGCAGACGCAGTGAAAGTGACATTAGGTCCGAAGGGACGTAACGTCATCATTGATAAGAAATACGGTGCACCGCATATCACCAAGGATGGTGTAACGGTTGCCAAAGAAGTGGAACTCAAAGACGCAGCCGAAAACCTCGGTGCTCAGCTTGTCAAAGAAGTAGCCTCCAAAACAGGCGATCAGGCAGGTGACGGTACTACCACCGCAACGGTACTCGCACAAGCTATCGTAGGAGTCGGTCTGAAGAACGTCACCGCCGGCGCTAACCCGCTCGACCTCAAACGCGGTATCGACAAAGCAGTCGCAGCCGTTGTCGCTGAGATCAAAAAGAACGCCGTGGTGGTAGGCAATGACTTCGATAAGATTGAGCAAGTAGCAACCGTTTCGGCGAACAACGATGCCGAGATCGGCAAACTGATTGCGGACGCGATGCGCAAGGTCAGCAAAGACGGTGTGATCACCATCGGCGAAGCCAAAGGAATGGACACCACCATCGATGTGGTACAAGGTATGCAGTTCGACCGCGGT
>Ga0247610_10000815_pt1 | contig 41788 bp, 33 predicted proteins | sample 174DNAGHGhighgp2_FD_193483 | JGI IMG/M metagenome (GOLD analysis project Ga0247610, IMG submission 193483) | Sheep rumen microbial communities from Palmerston North, Manawatu-Wanganui, New Zealand - 1742 DNA GHGhigh gp2 | ecosystem: Host-associated > Mammals > Digestive system > Stomach > Rumen...
TGAATCCCATCGTAGTATACAAGACCATGGTATCCGGGGCGTTCGGGACCAAGACCAGATTCTGGTCCACCATACGTGAGACGCTGATGCTTTCCTGTATCGCGATCGGCCTGGCGCCGGCGTTCAAGATGCGATTCTGGAATATCGGTGCGGAAGGGCAGGTGCTGGTCGGAGGCATCGTTACGGCAGGCTGCATGATCTATCTTCCGGATCTTCCGGCTCCGGTCCTGTTTACCGTGATGCTTCTCGGAAGCATGTTCGTGGGAGCGCTGTGGGCGCTGATCCCTGCGATCTTTAAGGCAAAATGGAAAACAAACGAGACGCTGTTTACGCTGATGATGAACTATATTGCGATCCAGCTGACCAGCTTCTATGTTGCCGAGTGGGAAAATCCCTACGGATCCAATACTGTCGGCATTATCAACGCACAGACCCATGCCGGCTGGTTCCCGGAAGTCCTCGGGATGAAATACTATGTGAATATGGTCCTCGTATTCCTGGTTGCCGTATTTATGTTCCTGTATTTAAAAAGTACCCAGCACGGTTATGAGATCTCCGTCGTAGGTGCTTCGAAAAACACGGCGATCTACGCCGGGATCAATGTACCGAAGGTCATCATAAGAACGGCGATCTTATCCGGTACGATCTGCGGAATGGCCGGCTTCATCGCGGTGGCGGGAGCTTCGCATACGATCTCCACTTCCACGGCCGGCGGGCGCGGCTTTACGGCGATCATCGTCGCATGGCTTGCTTACTTCAACCCGTTTTTGATGCTCCTGCTTTCCCTGTTTCTTGCATTTCTGGGGAACGGGGCGGCGGAAGTCGCTTCCCAGTGTAAGCTCAACGACTATGCTTCCGATATGGTCATCGGGATCATCCTGTTCTTTATCCTCGGATGTACGTTCTTTATCCGTTTCCGGATGATCTTCCGGAAAAAAGCCGCAAAGGAGGAAAAAGCATGACTTCATTCATCACATTGATCCAGGCGGCTGTTTTTTTCGGGACCGTCATCATGTACGGCTGTATCGGCGAGATCATTACGGAAAAAGCCGGCAATCTGAATCTCGGAGTTCCGGGCATCATGTATTTCGGCGGCATCGCTTCGCTTGCAGGCGTATTCATCTATGAAGGAAGTACAGAGCATCCGAGCGGGGTACTGTGTGTGATCATAGCACTGCTCTGTGCCTTTACGGCTTCCGCGCTTGCGGGACTTCTGTATGCCTTCCTTACGATCAGTTTGAAAGCGAATCAGAATGTTACCGGACTTACTTTATCCATTTTCGGAAGCGGTGTTGCAAACTTCTTCGGAGGTTCTTTAAATACCCTGGCCGGCAGATTCGAACAGATCTCCGTTCCGGTGACCTCCGCGGCTTTCCGTACGACGATCCCTGGTCTTTCCGGTCTCGGGGCAGTCGGCGGGATCTTCTTTTCCTATGGATTCATGGTATATCTTGCCATCATCATCGCGCTTGGCGTGCACTACTTCATGTATCATACCAGACGCGGACTGAATCTACGTACCGTCGGCGAAAACCCGCAGGCTGCAGATGCTGCCGGCATCAACGTCACGAAGAATAAATATCTGGCGATCTGCATCGGTGCCGGGATCAGCGGTTTCGGCGGCGTGTACTATGTCATGGATTATATCAAGGGGACCTGGGCGAACGACGGAAGTATTGAAAAGCTCGGCTGGCTGGCGGTTGCGCTTGTCATCTTTGCCTCCTGGAAATCGATCCATGCGATCTGGGGCGCATATCTTTTCGGTGTGCTTTACTGGATGTATATGTATATCCCCGGACTTACCCGTTCCTCACAGGAGATCTTTAAGATGCTTCCTTACGTGGTCACACTGCTCGTGCTCATTGCGGCCAGCCTGAAAAACAGCCGGGAGAAACAGCCTCCCGCAGCGCTGGGTCTTGCATATTTCCGCGAAGAAAGGTAAAATATCAGGCATGAAACTACTTGAAGACAGGATCAGAAAAGACGGTATCGTGAAACCCGGCAATGTCTTAAAGGTGGACAGTTTTTTGAACCACCGGATGGACATTGCTCTTTTTGAAGAGATGGGGAAAGAGTGGAAACGGATCTTCAGTGACGTGACGATCACGAAGATCATGACCATTGAGGCTTCCGGTATCGGGATTGCGGCCATTGCTGCAAGGTATTTTGAAGTCCCGGTCGTATTCGCGAAAAAATCCCAGTCCATTAATCTGGATGCGGATGTCTACAGCGCGAAGATCCGCAGTTTTACCCATCAGAGGGAATACGATGTCATGGTATCCAAGCGGTATCTGGGGCCGGAAGACCACATCCTGATCATCGATGATTTTCTGGCAAACGGCTGCGCCATGCGCGGACTTATATCGATCGTACGGGAATCCGGTGCCACGCTGGAGGGGATCGGGATCGCCGTGGAAAAAGGCTTTCAGGAAGGCGGGAAGGAACTGCGCGAGCAGGGGATCCGTCTCGCATCCTTAGCGATCGTCGAGTCTATGGATGATAAGACCGGCGAGATCTGTTTTCGTGAACAACCCTGAATAAAGAATACGAGGAGAAAAAATATGGCAACGATACGCCCGTTTTGTGCCATCCGGCCCGCAAAGGATAAAGTCAGCCGGATCGCAGCGCTTCCCTATGATGTTTACAGCAGAGCGGAGGCAAAAGCAGTCGTCGCGGCAAATCCGCTGTCTTTTCTGGCGATCGACCGTGCGGAGACGCAGTTTGACGATTCCGTTGACACCTATGCGGATGAGGTTTATGCGAAAGCTGCATCGATGCTCTCCGACAGGATCACAAACGGAGATTTCGTAAAGGACGGGAAAGCGGCTTATTATATTTATGAGCTGACCATGGACGGAAGATCCCAGACCGGGATTGTCGCCTGTGCTTCGATCGATGATTACAAAAACGGTGTGATCAAAAAGCATGAGAATACCAGAGCCGATAAGGAAGTCGACCGGATCCGCCATGTGGATACCTGCAGCGCGCAGACCGGACCGATCTTTCTGGCATATCGCAGAAATGAGGCAATCTCCGGGATCATTGACCGCGTAAAAAGCAGTACGGAGAGCCTTGCTGATTTTACTTCCGAAGACGGGATCCGCCACAGGGTCTTTCTTATCGACGCAAAGGAAGATATCGATACGATACGGGATGCGTTTTCGAAAACGGATTCGATCTATATCGCAGACGGACATCATCGCTGTGCTTCCGCCGTAAAAGTCGGGGAAAAGAGAAGAGAGGAGCATCCGGATTATACGGGGGAGGAAGAGTTTAACTACTTCCTTTCTGTGCTCTTTCCGGATGAAGAACTGATGATCATGGACTACAACCGCGTGCTACATGACCTGAACGGCATGGATACGGCTGCGTTTATGAAACGTCTGGAGGAGGTCTTTGTGATCGGTAACGCATCCGACAGCGAGGTCCGTCCTTCAAAAAAATCGGAAGTCGGGCTCTATCTGGACGGTAAATGGTATCTTCTTACGATGAAGGATGAAGTCAAGAGTACGGATCCGGTAGACGGACTGGATGTAGCGATCCTTCAGAAATATGTGCTGGATGATATGCTCGGGATCCGCGATCCGAAGACCGATACACGGATCGAGTTTGTCGGCGGTATCCGGGGACTGGGAGAGCTGAAGAAGCGCGTGGATGCGCTTCCGGAGAAGGGCTGTGCGTTTGCCATGTATCCGACCTCCATCGGAGAGCTTTTTGCGGTAGCCGACGCCGGAAAGCTGATGCCTCCGAAGTCTACATGGTTTGAGCCGAAGCTGCGGAGCGGACTTTTTATCCACGAGATTGAAAAATAAGCGCTTTTAAATAGGGGGATCCTTCCGATGAACAAAAAACTGTATAACCTGATGGACTGGGCGGCGATCGAAGAGGTCACCTACGGAGAATGCGATCACCCTGCCGATATCCTGGGACCTCATAATGTCGGAAGACAGACTCTCGTACAGGCATTCCTTCCGGGTGCGCTTTCTGCGAGTCTCTGCGTCGTGGATGAGAAGAGCACGAAGGGGAAAAGTGTCAAAGAAGAGATCAAAATGGAGCTCGCGGATGAAGCCGGATTCTATGCGGCGCTTCTTTCCGGTACGGGACGCAGGGATTATTATTTTCATGTAGAGTACGAAACGGCGGATACGGATGAAAAACGACGTGCGCCGAAAAATAAAAAGATCGCAAAGGATCTGCGGGATCCTTACATGCACAGACGCATCCTCACCGAACAGGAAGAGGATCGTTTTTTGTCCGGAGACGATCACCTGGCCCATCAGTATATGGGGGCGCATAAAAAGACCGTGGACGGCGTAAGAGGCGTGGTATTCCGCGTCTGGGCTCCCGGTGCGGTGCGCGTTGCTCTGGTCGGAGACTTCAACGACTGGAATGCGCTGGCACATCCGATGAACCGCCTTTCATCCGGGATCCATGAACTTTTTCTGCCGGGGATCGAAGAGGGCGCACGCTATCAATACGAGATCCTCGCACGCGGCGGTATCCGCCTGAGGAAAGCGGATCCCTACAGCGTACGCCAGGGGGAGGATCACGTCAGTATCGTTACGATGAACTCCGAGCATCGTTTTTCGGATGCATCGTGGCTGGAAAAGCGTAAAAAGGCAAAGCTGTTTGCCGATCCGATCCATATCTTCGAACTTTCCCTTGCGGACCTTCCGGCGGCGGAAGGAGAGCGCTATGTCAATATCCGGAAGGTTGCAAAAGAGATCGCCGCAAACTGCAAAAAAGAAAAGTATACCCATGTCCTTCTCTTTCCCGTCATGGATTATCCGGAGGACGCGACAAAGGGATTTCACAGTTCGCTGTTCTTTGCGCCCGATACGAGATACGGTGCTCCCGCAGACTATATGTATTTTGTCGACACGATGCATGCAGCGGGGATCGGTGTCCTGCTGACCTGGTCCTGCGCTGATTTTAATGCTTACGGTTACGGACTCGGATCGTTTGACGGAAATAATCTGTATGAGCCGGCGGATCCGAAGCGTGCTTTTGACCCGCGGAGCGGGAAGTCCGTTTTTGATCTCGGCCGCGGAGAAGTCAGGGAATATCTGCTCTCTGCCCTGGAGCATTGGATCGACGCTTATCATATCGACGGCTTCTGTACGGCGGATGTGGCGGCGCTTCTGTATCTCGACTATTACCGCAATCCCGGGGAATGGTCCCCGAACATTTACGGCGGCGTGGAAAATCTCGAAGGTATTTCATTCCTGAAAGAAATGAATGCGTTGCTGCACGGAAAAAAGAGCGGTCTTCTGTCACTTGCTTCCGAACTTTCCGGATGGGCACATGTGACCGGGACGGAGGATGACGGACTCGGATTTGATTTTACGACGGATATCAATATGGTACGGGAGCTTGCGGATTATCTGTCCAAGGATCCGATCGAGCGGCGCTCCTGGCATCATGAGCTGACCGGAAGCACGAGATACCAGTATTGTGAGCGTTATCTTCTTCCGATCTCGCATGAGCTGCGCTCCTACATTCAGGGGGGGCTCCTTAATTTCGTGAACGGAAACGAAGAGGACCGGATCAAAAACGCAAAACTCTTCTACGGATGGACGATGATGCATATCGGACGGAAACTGTCCGACACCCCGGAAGCGGAGCTTGAAGAGTTTGCGCATGCATTGAATCTTTTTTACGCGGAGCATCCGGCGCTTTACGAAGCAGAGGACTCCGAAGAGGGATTCTGCTGGATCAGTGATGAAAAGGCGGAAGCAAATACGGCGGCTTTTCTGCGCAGCAGCGCAAAGGGCGGAGAAGTACTGCTTGCCGTATTCAACTTTGCAAACCGCTCCTATGAAAAATACGGGGTTGGCGTGGAGCATGACGGAAAATACGAGGAGATCTTCAGCTCCGATGAGCATGCGTACCGTACGACTGCTGCCAGAGAGCAGAAACTTGACGGCAGGGAACACAGTATCTATATCGATCTTGCTCCTTTATCATTCAGCATTTACCGGCTGACGGATTATACCGCGGAAGAGAAAAAGGCGATCCGCGAGCATCGGGAGCAGCTCCGAAAAAAACGTGCGGAAGAAGAAAGAAAACGGAAAGCCATGGCGGAGGCACGTGCAAAAATCCGTGAGGAAACGGAAAAAGAATGCAGAAGAAGGATCGCAGAGGCCGAGAAAAAGATCGCGGCCGGAGGAGAATATAAATAAATGACGCCAACCGTTTCCGGAAATACCATACTGGATGCGGCTTCTTCCGGTGCCGAAGAAGTAGCGGAGAGCCTGAACGCCGTTCAGCGTTTCCTTGCGGAACTGCCCGAGAAGGCGTTTCGCTTCGGCGTGAAAGCGATCTTTGTGATCCTGCTTTTTCTGGTCGGAAGTAAACTCATCGGACTCATCCGTAAGATCCTGAATAAATCCATGACCAAGGCGCGGGCTGACGAAGGCCTGATGCATTTTACCGATTCACTGGTCAAGGTTACGCTCTATGTGCTGCTTCTGGTTTGGGTCGCATCTTATCTCGGTTTTGAAACCACGAGCCTCGTAGCTCTCATCGGTTCGGCCGGCGTGACGGCAGCCCTTGCTTTACAGGGCAGCCTTTCCAACATCACCGGCGGAGCGCTGCTCCTTATCCTGAAGCCGTTTAAGATCGGGGATTATATCCGCGAAGACAGCAAAGGGAATGAAGGAACAGTTACCGAAGTCGGGCTTTTCTATACCAAACTGATGACGATCGACGAACGTACCGTGATCCTGCCGAACGGGACACTCGCGAATACATCCCTCACCAATCTGACCCTGTCGCCGTACCGGACACTGGTCGCGGAATACGGGATCTCTTATGAATCCGATGTCTCCCATGCAAAGAAGATCCTCCGGGATGCATTGAATGATAATGCGCTGGTCCTGAAAGATAAGCCCATCCTGGTCTATGTGGATTCTCTCGGGGATTCGCAGGTGGTACTCGGGATCCGTGCGCATGTGAAGAATGAAGACTATTTTGAACTGAAGTGGGGGCTGACCGAACGGGTCAAGAAACTGTTCGAAGAAAACGGTATCTCCATTCCTTATCCCCAGATGGACGTACATATGAAGGAATAAGGGCGCGGGATGGAACAAAAGAAGGCTCCGAAAAAAAAGATCCGTAAAGCGCTGATCCTGGTTCCCGCGGCACTCATCACTTTTTTTCTTTTACTCTGGTTTTTCGGATACCGCTACGCACCGAGTGCCATCGCCGTCCGCCGATATCTGGCCGGGAAGATCGCGGATACCGAGCGTCATGATTCGGTACGGAAGATCTATACCGATATCATACGTTATGACGAAAGCAGGGAAGATTCCTATCTTGAGATCGCAGCTTATGAGGAAGAGTGGCTGGATACTTCTTCCCATGCTCCCGCATGGAACTGGGTGACGCGGGGGATCACGGCCTGCGGAAAGACTTCTAAACTCGTGAAACGGGCGACGTTGCTCGCGCATCTGAATGCGGATGATCTGCTGGCGGAAGAGGAATATGAAGCGGCGCTTGTTTTTCTTGAAGAAGCATTAAAATACGGGGTTTCCGAAGAGGATATGTTTCTTCATTTCCGGGAAGCCTACCGGATGAAACTTGCCCGCTATTTTGATGTCGAAGATTATACCGCGGTAGCGGATACTTTCGAAGCGCTGAAGGAAAACTACCGTGAGGAAGATGAACTTCGTTTTTACTATCTTCAGTCCTATCCGCTGCTCATCCGTTCCCTGATCCGGGAAAAAGATGCAGAGGCGGCTTTGTACCGGCTGGAGATGACGCCGGAAGAATTGGCGGAAAGCGATGAGATCCGCTATCTTACGATCGAAGCGAGACTTCTGCATGCCAAGCAGCTGATCGCCGAAGGGAACGAGGATGCGGCACTGCAGGAAATCCTTACCGTGATGGAACTGTCTCCGGAGAATGAGATCGCAAGAGTCCTGTATCTGCAGCTGATCGGGACGGAGGCAGAGACAGCCGTGGCCCCGGATCCCGTGGATTCCTTTACGGCGGAAGGTGTGCTGACACTCCATATGAATGCGGGAGCGTTTCTCGTTACGACTCCTTTAGAGATCGAGGCTCCCGTGCGGATCGAAATGAGCGGTCTTGCCGGAGAGGAACCCGTGCTCAGTTATTCCCTTGACGCGGAGGCGGAAGTACTCGGAAATACCGAATCTTTTTCCCTGTCCGATACGGTGAGCGGAAACGGGGAAGCGGTATCACAGCTGAAGGAAGCTTATGTACTTCTGTCGCTCGGAGCGGTAACGGACGGGGAGATAACGGAAATTGACGGAATCCCCTGTTTGGTTTATACTTATCAGGTTGAGCAGGGGGATCTTTCGGATCTCGGACAGGCACTGGAAGCGGTGTTTTTGTCGGAAGATGATGCCGGGGAGTTTTCGGCGGATGCCCTGCAGCTCGTACATGCGGAAGTAAAGCGATACATCTCCGAAGAAACGGGGGATCCCGTGCGTATCGAAGCGGATCTTTCGGGGACCGATCTGGCAGCGATGCTGACTCCGTATATCGGAGAGGAACTGCCGACCGGAACGACGCTCAGCGGGGATTCCGCAGAGCTTTTTCTGGATATTTCCGGGATACGCAGACAGCCCGTAACGGCAGAAAAGAGATCGTTTTAAGAATATTAATGGGAGGACCAGTGATGAAAGAAAAACTCGAACAGATCAAAGCGGAGGCATTGAAGCGTATACAGGAAAGCGCGGATATGGATAAGCTCAATGAGATCAAAGTCGCATATCTCGGCAAGAAGGGCGAACTGACCGCGGTCTTGAAATCCATGAAGGATGTGGCGGAAGCGGAACGTCCGAAGATCGGTGCCATGGTGAACGAAACGAGAGCAGCGATCGAAGAGGTGCTGGAAAGCGCGAAACGCAAGTTCGAAACGGCGGCCCTGAACGAGAAACTCAAACGTGAGGTCATCGATGTGACGCTTCCCGCGAAAAAAACGGTCATGGGGCATTCTCATCCGAATACGATCGCGCTTGAGGAAGTCGAAAAGATCTTTATCGGTCTCGGGTATGAAGTCGTCAGCGGTCCGGAAGTGGAAAAAGACTATTACAACTTTGAAGCTTTAAATATTCCTGCGGATCATCCCGCAAAAGACGAGCAGGATACCTTTTATATCAACGGGGATATCCTTCTTCGTACGCAGACCTCTTCCGTACAGATCCATGAGATGGAAAAAGGCCGTCTTCCGATCCGCATGATCGCACCCGGACGCGTCTTTCGTTCGGACGAAGTGGATGCGACGCACAGCCCGTGTTTCCATCAGATCGAAGGACTTCTGATCGACAAGCATGTGACTTTCGCGGATCTTAAGGGGACGCTGGATATCTTTGCGAAAGAACTGTTCGGTGCGGATACGGTGACCAAGTTCCGGCCGCATCATTTCCCGTTTACGGAGCCTTCCGCGGAGATGGATGTCAGCTGCTTTAAATGCGGCGGAAAGGGCTGCCGTTTCTGTAAGGGCAGCGGCTGGATCGAGATCCTGGGCTGCGGCATGGTGCATCCCCGAGTCTTGAGCATGCGCGGCATCGATCCCGAAGAGTATGTCGGTTTTGCGTTCGGTGTCGGACTTGAACGTATCGCTCTTCTGAAATATGAGATCGATGACATGCGGCTTATGTATGAGAATGATGTCCGTTTTCTTGAGCAGTTTTAATACGACGCGCGGATTGACCATTGTGTGATTAGTTTTTAGGAGGATATTGAAATGAACTCAGCTCTTTCTTGGATCAAAGCTTATGTGCCGGAACTGGAGTGTACGGATCAGGAATACTTTGACCGTATGACGCTTACCGGTACCAAGGTTGAGGGCTTCACCAGACTGGACAAAAATCTGGAAAAGATCGTAGTAGGAAAAGTGGAAAAGATCGAAAAGCACCCGGATGCCGACAAACTTGTGGTATGCCAGGTAAACGTGGGAACGGAAACGATTCAGATCGTCACCGGTGCACCGAACGTCACGGAGGGCGCACTGGTCCCTGTCGTACTCGACGGAGGGAAGGTGGCCGGCGGACATGACGGCGGACCGCTTCCCGAGGACGGCGTAAAGATCAAGGCCGACAAACTGCGTGGTGTGGAGTCTTACGGAATGATGTGTTCCATCGAGGAACTCGGTTCCGACCGTAACTTTTATCCGGAAGCACCGGAAAACGGTCTGTACATCTTCCGCGAGGGCAGCGTAAAGCCGGGCGATGATGCCGTAGCTGCACTCGGCCTTCGTGATACGGTCTTTGAGTATGAGATCACTTCCAACCGTGTGGACTGTTACTCGATCCTCGGCATCGCGAGAGAGGCTGCGGCAACGTTCCGCAAGCCGTTCGTGCCGCCTGTTGTAACCGTTAAGGGAAATGCGGAAAAGGCATCCGATTACATCTCGGTTGAGGTCAAAGATCCCGATCTTTGCAGCCGCTATTGCGCACGTATTGTGAAAGACATCAAGATCGCTCCTTCGCCGGAGTGGATGCAGAGACGTCTTTCCGCAAGCGGGATCCGTCCGATCAACAACCTTGTCGATATCACGAACTATGTCATGGAAGAGTACGGTCAGCCCATGCATGCGTTTGATCTGGATACCATCGCCGGGAAAAAAATCATCGTTCGGCGCGCAAAGGACGGCGATGAGTTCATGACCTTAGACGGGCAGCTCCGGAAGATGGACCATGATGTATTGATGATCTGCGATGCGGAAAAAGAGATCGGTATCGCCGGGATCATGGGCGGTGAAAATTCCAAGATCACGGATGATGTGAAGACCGTATTGTTTGAAGCGGCAACCTTTAACGGTCCGAACATCCGGAAGAGCGCTAAAAGGATCGGTCTACGCACGGATGCTTCCGGAAAGTTCGAAAAAGGGCTGGATCCCGCCAATGCACTGGCGGCGATCAACCGTGCCTGCCAGCTGATCGAGGAACTCGGCTGCGGAACGGTAGTCGGACAGGGAGATGACGGCGTTGTCGATGTCTGTGCACCGCTGAAGGAAGAAGTCGTACTTCCGTTTGAGCCGGAAAAATATAATGCTATGCTCGGAACCGATGTCACGAAAGAAGAGATGCTTTCCTATTTCGAGCGTCTTGAGATCGGTTACGATCCGGCGGAAAACAAACTTCATATCCCGAGTTTCCGGCAGGATCTGCTGGGGCGTGCGGATATCGCCGAGGAAGTGGCGCGCTTTTACGGATATGATAAGATCCCGGTGACGCTTCCGGATTGCGGAAGTTCGGAGGGGAAACTTTCCTATCCGATGACGATCGAGGCAAAAGCCAGACAGATCGCGGAGGGGAACGGTTTTTCCCAGGCGATGACCTATTCCTTCGAGAGCCCGAAGGTATTTGATAAGCTGATGCTGGATGCAAAGGATCCCCTGCGTCAGGCAATCGAGATCTCCAATCCTCTCGGGGAAGATTTCTCCAGAATGCGGACGACACCGTTAAACGGGATGCTTACCAGTCTTTCCACGAACTTTAACCGCAGGAATAAAGATGTAAAGCTTTATGAGATCGCAACGGTCTATCTGCCCAAGTCGCTTCCGCTTACGGAGCTTCCGGACGAAAGAAAGATCCTCACACTCGGCTTCTTCGGAGAGGGAGATTTCTTTACACTCAAAGGGGTGGTGGAGAATTTCCTGGAATCCGTCGGAATGCGCGAAAGCAAGGCGTATGATCCGAATGCAGGGAAGAATTATCTGCATCCGGGAAGACAGGCGCTTATCTCTTATAAGGACACGGTGATCGGTGAGATCGGTGAGGTTCATCCTGCCGTATGCTCTGCTTATGAGATCAAAGGACGTGTTTATATCGCGACCATCGATCTCAATACGATCGAGCCGTTTACGACGACGCTCAGGAAGTATACGGGTATCGCAAAATATCCCGCTGTGACGAGAGATATCTCCATGATCGTACCGAAAGAAGTACTGGCCGGTCAGATCGAAGCAATGATACGTCAGCGCGGCGGAAAGATCCTGGAGAGCGTGCGTCTCTTTGATCTCTACGAAGGAGATCAGATCAGGGAAGGCTGTAAATCCGTGGCGTATGCGCTGGTCTTCCGTGACCGTGAGAAGACGCTTTCGGATGATGAGGTAGGCGCAGCGATGAAAAAGATCTTAAACGGCCTTGAGAGCCTTGGTGCGGAACTGCGTTCCTGATGTCCGCCGGATCAAACGAAACGTATTATGGAAGGATATTATAAAACATCCGATTACGCTTATGAACTCCCGGAGGAGCTGATCGCACAGGATCCGCTTGAGCAGCGAAGTGCATCAAGGCTCATGGTACTCGGAAGAACGGACGGTTCGATCGAGCACAGGCATTTTTATGATCTTCCTTCCTATCTGCGGGAAGGGGACTGTCTGGTATTTAATGATACCAAGGTGATCCCGGCGAGACTGCTCGGAGTGAGAAAGGATACCGGAGGAGCGGCGGAGCTGCTGCTCTTAAAACGGATCAATGATACAGACTGGGAGTGTCTGGCCAGACCCGGGAAAAAACTTCGCCGCGGTGCAAAAGTGGTATTCGGCGATCAGGAAGCGGAAAATCTTCTGACCGCAGAGATCATTGAAACGAGAGAAGACGGGAACCGCATCGTGCGCTTTACCTATCGGGGGATCTTTGAAGAGATCCTGGATGCGCTCGGAGAGATGCCTTTACCGCCTTATATCCGGCATAAACTTCCGCGGGAATCCAGAGACCGGTATCAGACCGTTTATGCAAAATATTCCGGCTCGGCTGCGGCACCCACCGCTGGTCTGCATTTCACCGAAGAACTGCTGGAGCAGATCTCCGGCATGGGGGTCAAGTGCGCATATGTGACGCTGCATGTGGGCCTCGGAACATTCCGTCCGGTGAAGACGGACAATATCCTTGAGCATCATATGCATACCGAGTTTTGCCGGATCTCCGAAGAAACCGCGAAGACCGTTAACGAAACGAAGGCTCGGGGCGGACGTGTGATCTGTGTCGGTACGACCTCGGTACGGACATTGGAAAGTATGACGGGAGAAGACGGTATCGTGAAAGCCGGGGAAAAGGATACGGATATCTTTATCTATCCGCCGTATCGTTTTCGTATCGTGGACGCTCTCATCACCAACTTCCATCTGCCGGAAAGCACGCTTCTTATGCTGGTTTCGGCCTTTGCCGATCGGGATCGTGTGTTGAATGCATACCGGGAAGCGGTAAAAGAAAAGTATCGTTTTTTCAGTTTCGGAGATGCCATGTTCATCTCCTGATCGAAGTCATGGAAAAAGTCTTAAAACTCGGCGCTGCCGTAGAACTCGTAAAACATAATCTGTCGCTGGATGATCCGGAAGCCCTGGACGGCAAGATGGCCTGCTCGATCCATGAACTGCTTTCCGGAAACCGCATCATGCTCACCAATCCGCTCCGTCGGGCAACGCTGGTGCCGCTTCATTCGGGAGAACGTTACAACGCATTCTTTTTCATCGGGAGCAAGATCTACAACGCTCCGATCTCGGTAGTAAAAAACCATACCGACGGGAACTTCCGCATCGTGGAAGTCCAGATGACCGGACAGCTGTTAAAGTATGAACGGAGAGAGTTTTTCCGTCTGGATGCGGAGATCGACGTCCGTTATCTCGTGCTTACCGCAGACAATGCCGCGGCATTTAAAGAAGCGACGGCCAACGGAACACTGCTGCAGATGCCCGGTTTTGAAAACGGCATCACGCTGGATATCAGCGGCGGCGGGATGCGTTTTACTTCGGGAAAGCAGATGAATGCCGGCAGTATGGTGATCACCCATATGGTCGCGGATACGCCGTCCGGCGAGAAGAAGAACTATGTTTTCCTCGGAAAAGTGATCCGCTCCGAACGATATAAGGATAACAGGGACCGCTTCGAACACAGGATGCAGTTTGTGGATATGAAGCGTGAAGCGCGAGATGAATTTGTACGTTTTATTTTTGAGTGTGAGCGCAAACGTCTGAAAAAACAGGGCGGCAACTGATCGGGATGGCTCAAACCACAATATTTTGTGGTTTTTTTAGTGAAAAAGTATTGCAAAGCACGATAAATAGTGATATTATTCGAATAACGGTTCGTGTGGACCGCATAAAACAACACTTTTTCGAGAGGAGAAGATCATGAACAAAGCAGAATTAGTTGAAGCGATCGCAAAGAAGACGGGGCTTTCCAAGAAGGACGCGGAAGCCGGCCTTAACGCATTCACGGATGTTGTTAAGAAAGAGCTGACGAACAAGAAGGGTGACCGTAAGGTACAGCTGGTAGGCTTCGGTACCTTCGAGGTTGCTGAGCGTAAGGCTCGCAGCGGCCGTAACCCGGCTACGGGCGAGACCATCAAGATCAAGGCTTCCAAGTCTCCGAAGTTCAAGGCAGGTAAGGCTTTGAAGGACGCTGTCAACGGCGCAAAGAAGAAATAAGTATTTCTTAAAGAGCAAAGAAAGCGGTATCGGATCCTCCGGTACCGTTTTTTCTTGTCTTTTTTTATTTCCTCTTGTTGAAGCGGCGAAAATACGTTATAATACAAGCGGGTAATTATCGGAAATGGAGGATTTATGGAGAAATACAAGATCGGTGATTATGTGATGTACGGTGTCTCGGGGGCCTGCAGGGTCGCTGAGATCGGACCGCTGGATTTTGCAGGACCGGATAAGATCTACTATTCTCTTAAGCCTGTTTATGATGCGCGCGATACCATTTACGTTCCCGTTGCAAAAGAGGAAGATATCGTACGGAAGGTCGTCGGTAAGAAAAAGGCCAAAGAAGTACTTACCATGATCGATGCCATGGCGGGAGAAGAACTTCTCATCGAAAGGGAGGCGTGGAGCCAGATCCTGAAGGAATCCAGGCATGAGAACATCATTTCCATGATCCTGCAGCTGCGCGGGATCCGGAGAGAAAACAAAAAGAATCATAAGGGTCTTAATATCGCCGATGCCAAACTCCTCACCTATGCGGAACGTATCCTGTACAGCGAGATGTCCGTTGCGCTTGGCATTCCGATGGAGGAAGCCAGCCATAAGATCGATGAAATGCTGGGTTAGAGCAGATGGATAACGCAAAAACAAGGATGACGGAATTGATCGCCGCTTTGAATAAGGCGGCGAAAGCATATTATTCCGAAGATACCGAGATCATTTCCAATTACGAATACGACGCGCTTTACGATGAACTTGTCCGGCTCGAAGAAGAGACAGGGATCACGTTTCCGGATTCCCCGACGCAGTCGGTAGGATATGAAGCCGTCGACAATCTTCCGAAAGAGCGTCATGAATCTCCGATGCTTTCTCTTGCAAAGACCAAATCCCGGGAAGAACTGAAAGACTGGCTCGGATCACAGGAGGGCCTTTTGTCGTGGAAAGAAGACGGCCTGACGGTCGTGCTCACCTATGATCACGGAGCGTTGGAAAAATGCGTCACACGCGGAAACGGTGAGATCGGAGAGGTGGTCACTCCAAATGCCAGACAGTTTAAAAATCTGCCGGTCCGTATCCCGTATACCGGGAAACTCGTGGTCAGAGGCGAGGCCGTGATCGGCTACCGCGACTTTGAAAGGATCAATGAAGGGATCCCGGAAACGGATGCAAAGTACAAGAATCCGAGGAATCTCTGCAGCGGATCGGTACGACAGCTGGACAGCTCCGTTACGGCAAAGCGTAACGTGAGAGTGGTCCTGTTCTCGCTTGTGTCTGCGGAACCTGCAGTGGATTTCGGAAACTCCTTCGAAAAACAGTTTGAGTTTCTGAAGCAGATGGGTTTTGATGTTGTTGAGTATGAAAGAGTCAGTTCGGACAATATTCTGGATGCGGTGGAGCGTTTTGCCCAAAGGGTAAGTGAAAACGATATCCCTTCCGACGGGCTGGTGCTTTCTTACGACGATCTGGCTTATGCCGCATCTCTCGGCCGCACCGCAAAGTTCCCCAGGGGAGCGATCGCTTTCAAGTGGGCGGATGAGACTGCGGAAACGACGCTTCGGAATGTGGAATGGAATACCTCCCGTACCGGACTCATCAATCCGGTCGCCGTGTTTGATCCGGTGGACCTGGAAGGCACAACCGTGTCCCGTGCCAGCGTTCATAATGTCAGCGTGATCCGGGAAATGAAGCTGGGGATCGGAGACCGTATCCTCGTATACAAAGCGAATATGATCATACCGCAGATCGCCCGGAACCTGACGGAATCGGATAACCTGGCGATCCCCGACAAGTGTCCGGTCTGCGGCGGGAATGCCGGTATCGTAAAAGATGCCGACAGTGAAGTGCTGAAGTGTTTTAACGACGCATGCCCGGCAAAAAAACTGAAAGCTTTTGTACACTTTACCGAACGGGACGCGATGAATATCGAGGGGCTTTCGGAAGCGACTCTGGAAAAACTGATCGCGGCCGGACTCATACATGAATTTGCCGATATCTACCGGCTCAAAGACTTCCGGGACCGTATCCTGGAATTGGAAGGGTTTAAGGATAAATCCTGCGACAACCTTTTGGACGGGATCGAGAAAAGCAGGGATACAACGATGGACCGTCTGATCTACGCACTCGGTATCCCCGGAGTGGGGGCTGCAAATGCGAAGCTGATCTGCAGGCATTATGCGGATGACGCAGAGGCAATGGAACGCGCGGATACGGAAGAACTTTCACAGATCGACCGTGTGGGGCCGGTCATGGCGCAGGCGTTTTATGATTATATGCATGAGGAAGGGAATCTGACCCGGTTCCATGAGCTGCTCGGGATTCTCCGTATCTCAAAAAAAGAAAGCACGGAAGCGCAAAATCTGAGCGGTATGGTCTTTGTCATTACCGGAAGCCTGCAGCATTTCGGAAACCGCAGTGAGCTGAAAGAAAAGATCGAAGACAGAGGCGGTAAAGTGACCGGGAAGGTGACTGCGAAGACGACGGCGCTCATCAATAACGACATCACGTCCACATCGGGTAAGAACAAGGATGCAAAAGCGCTGAACATTCCGATCCTTTCGGAAGATGATTTTCTGAATCAATATATGCAGGAGTAACAAAAGATGCCGATCAAAGTACAAAGCAATCTCCCGGCAAAGGAGATCCTGGAAAACGAAAATATTTTTGTCATGGACGAAACGCGGGCGATCCATCAGGATATTCGTCCGCTGAAGGTATGCATCTTAAATCTGATGCCGGTCAAGCAGGATACGGAACTGCAGCTTTTGCGCGCTTTTTCGAATACCCCGCTGCAGATCGATGTGACGTTCCTCATGGTGAAATCCCATGTATCCCTGAATACGTCCGCAAACCATCTGAACCGTTTTTATCAGACCTTTGATGAGGTGAAACAGCAACGTTATGACGGGATGATCATTACGGGTGCGCCTGTAGAGCAGATGCCGTTTGAAGAAGTCGATTACTGGGATGAGATGTTGGAGATCATGGAGTGGACCAAAACGAATGTGACATCCACGCTTCACATCTGCTGGGGAGCGCAGGCGGCGATCTATCATCATCTGCATATTGATAAAGTGCAGCTTCCGGAGAAACTCTTCGGGATCTACCGTCACAAGGTGGCAAACCGGCGGAATCCTCTGGTACGGGGATTTGATGATTATTTTTATGCGCCGCATTCCAGGCATACGACGATTCCGGCAGAAAAGATCCATGCCTGTCCGGAGCTTACCGTTCTGGCAGAGTCGGAGCTGGCCGGCGTACTTCTTTGTATGGCGATGAACGGAAGGCAGATCTTTCTGATGGGACATCCCGAATATGACCGATATACGCTGGATCAGGAGTATAAGCGGGATAAAGAGAAGGGACTGCCGATCCATCTGCCGCTCAACTATTATCCCGATGACGACTCCTCCAAAAAGCCGCAGTTGCAATGGCGTTCCCACTGCAACATCCTGTATTCCAACTGGCTGAACTATTTTGTTTACCAGGAGACGCCGTATGATCTCGGAGAAGTCGGCCGGGTCTAGAATCGCGGGATTCCCGTAAAGAACGGGATGCTTGTCATCAATTACGTATTATGATATTCTGAAACTTGTGTTAGATCGTAGGGAGGAACAGTAGTATGGAAGTGTTTTTATGCCCCAAATGCGGATCTCCGAATCCGGATAGGAAACGTTTCTGTGAAAACTGCGGATACCGTTTCCCCGAAGTGACGGCCGAGACAACGGAAAACACTGTTCCTGTCGAGACGAACAGCGGACAGAATGAAGCGGCAACGGAGCCTGTTCCGGCTGCTCCGACGATGCAGCAGAGTATTGATGTTCCGGTGCAGCCGGTGATGCAAAACGGAAATGTTCCGGTGCAGCCCATAATGCAGACCGGGAATGTTCCGGTGCAGCCGGTGATGCAGCAGAATGTTGCTGTTCCGGTGCAGCCCTACGGGAACGGGATGACTCCGTACAGCCCGCAGATGCAGGAGCCGAAAAAGAAGGGCGGCGGTCTGATTGCAGTCCTCGTGATCCTTATCCTCCTGCTCCTCGGATGCGGGGGTGCAGCGGCATATCTTTTGTTAAGTCAGGCCTCGGAGCCGAAGGAGATCGAAGTTTCGGATACTTCGATCAAGATCGAAGAAGGCGAGGTCTTTGCCATCGATATCACCAACTATGATGAGCTCGGAGATGTCATTCTTTCCTATTCTTCCGACGACGATGATGTCGCGGAGATCATACGGGAATACGATGACGGTTTCGATGTGGAAGGGATCGAAGAAGGACGCACGACGATCATCATCAGCGGCGAAAAAATGGAAGATGTGGAGATCACGGTCAAAGTAACGGCACCGAAAGAGACAGCCGGTTCGTCTTCCCACAGCGCATCAGCGACTGCTCCCGAGGAGGATCCGGATGCGTCACAGGGAGGAGATGAGAGTTCCTATCCGGAGCCTGCAGGGACGGGTGATACGGAAACGGGCGATCCCGACGGAGAAGGTGACTATGATTTTTCGGAAGATGATATGCCGTATGATCTTGACGGCAACAGTGACGGATCCTATAACCTCTGGTCCTACGGGGCAGAAAGCATTGTCGGAAAGATCTATGTCGTAGACGGTTATACGATCGACGATGAGTTTTCCGGTTCTTCTACCATATTCTGCGATTCGGATACGATGAACGGGATCTACTACACCTGCTATGCAGAAATGCCTTACAGTGAATGGGCTTGGCTTGAACTCGGGGAAACGCCGGAGGAAGCAACGAATTTCTCCATGACCAGTCATGACCTCGGTTTAAGTGTGAACGGATCCAAACTGTATTACGCCGAACGGACAGATGATTCCAACGAGTTCGGTGAGACGGAAATGTATTATATCTATTACAGTTATTATTGCGCAGACGGCGGTTATACCGATTACGTTGCGATTGAACTGTATCCCGAACAGGCGGCAAATTGGGATAAAGAAGACTATCAGGATTTTGCAAGAGCCGTTTTCGGGCTTTAAGGTGTCGGGAGGCTTATGATCCGGGATTATGACAGCGCATATCGGATCCTCAACTTACAGCCGGGAGCGGATTTTTCGGAAGTAAAAAGCGCTTACCGCGCACTGACGAAAGAACTGCATCCGGATAACCTCATCCTGCAGGATGAGCGCAGCAAAGAACGTCTGCTCCTCGTGACCGAAGCCTACGATCTGCTGGAGCAGAAGGAAGCGCGGGAAAAGGCGGCGGCAAAGATCGTTTCGCCTGCAGGGGATTCTTCTCCGCAGAAAACACAGGGACCGCGGATCCTCGGTACTCCGGTCAGTTATCACGTAACCTCTGCCGAGGAAAGGGCAAGAAGAAGGCAGCGGGAGAACGACTACCGGAAAGAAATGGCAAAAAAACGCAGCAGGCTTCGTGAAGAGGCGGCGGCCAGAGCCGAGGAACTGAAGCGTGAAAATCTGCAGAAACAGAAGGAAAAAGCGCTGTTGAATGAGATCCGCATGATCCGTCTTGCCCATATCATAGAGGCGACGATCGCTGCGGACGCAAAGAAAGGACAGAAAACTTGAGTATCGATCTGCGGGCGAATCTGTACCGGATCAGCCTTGCTTATATCAAAAAAGAACGTTATACCGGCAGCTGCGACGGACTCCGTTTTTTTCTGGAAAAGAAGGAGGCGGAAGGGGAAGATCCGGTGATCCAGGTATGCCTGTGGCCGGAACCGTACTGTTTTGAAAAGACCCCGGACGATCAGAAACACTATCGTGAGTTTGCTTTTTCGGACGAAGGCCTGGAGCAGGCGATCGATTACCTGTCGGAAGCATTGAAGTAAGGAGTCAGTATGAAAAAAGTATCTATCAGACAAAAAACCGTATGGATCATGGGATGTACGCTTGCGATCCTCGTCATGTTTTCGACGATCGTCAGTTATATCTTTTATTCCGGGGCGATCCAACTCGGATCCGAGGCGGATAAGACGCAGTTCTTTATCATTTTCAGCTGTGCGGAAGTCCTGGTTGCGATCGTACTGGTACTGCTCGGAGCGGTTTATGTCGATTTCTGCATCGTAGCGCCTCTGAGGAATATGACGGCTGCCGTACAGTCCCTCCGTTATGAGGACAGTGGTGACGAAGACGGAAGACTGGCCCTGAAAGAACTGAACATCCGCTCGGGAGATGAGCTGGAGGAACTGTATGAGGCTTTGAAACAGTTCCAGCGCGAGACCGGGGAGTATCTGACCTCCCTGAAACAGGAAAACTGGGCGGAAGAGCACGATCACATGACGATGCTGGATAACCGCGAGAAACTGGACCGCCGTGTCAAAGACGTATATCCGCTCGCGCACAGCATTTATATTGCCTGTCTGAATATCGTCAATCTGCATATCGTAAATGAAAAACTCGGAGTGGATGCGGGAGACAGCATTCTGTCCAAGGTAGCAAGAGAACTCCGGAGGCTTTCCGGAGATACGATCCACGCGTACCGTCTGGAGGATGATCATTTCGTCCTGATCTTTACGGATTTTTCCGAGGAGGATGCGGTCAGTGTGATGAAAAACTGGACGGAACGTGTCGGCCGCCTGAACCGTGCCTCCGATAAGTTCGAATGCTGTCTGGCGTGGGGCGGATGCTACGGAGAAGATAAATTCGATACCATGGACATCTTCCGCCATGCGGATACGGAACTGTATTGCAACAAGGCGCTGCTGAAAAAAGAACTGGAGAGTAAAGCATGACCGGAATAGATCCGAGGATCGACAAGGATTATATCCTCGAAATGAACAAAGGCATACGTGTCGATTGTCTGGATAAGCTTGACCAGATCAATTACCACCAGAAACTCCGGAACAATTTCGTAAAGTGGTGGGCGGTCAACGTGACGGAGCCGGAGAAGATCGGTGACGATGAGGAGATCTATGATCCGGATGCAGCTGCGGAAGAACTGTTAAACGAGGCGCTTGGCATTGTGGACGGGGAAGAAGACGGTGACGGAGTCTATGTCGGACATTCCGAGGAACCGGAGATCGATCTGAGCGATCCGACGACTGCGGCGGCGATGGAGATCTTTGCCAGACTCGAAGCGGAAGCGGCTGCCGATGAGGCGGCCAAGCAGGCGGAGATCGAAGCGGCAAAGATCGCGGCCGGATTGGGAAACTCCCAGGATTCGGTCAGCCAGCTCGTGGCCGGCGCCAAAGCTTAAGATTCTATTATTTCTTCATATTCTTATTTGCTGTGGACAGCATCAGCTTGATACGGTTTAACTGATTGACTTCGCTTGCTCCCGGATCGTAATCGATGGCAACGATATTCGACTTCGGATAACGCTTCCGGATTGCTTTGATGACGCCTTTTCCGACGACGTGATTCGGCAGGCAGCCGAAGGGCTGCGTACAAACGATATTCGGTGTTCCGCCGTGGATCAGTTCGAGCATCTCGCCGGTCAAGAACCATCCTTCGCCGGTCTGGTTGCCGATGGAGACGATATCTTTTGCATATTCCACGAGTTTATAAATATTCGCAGGCGGATCAAAGTGTTTGCTCTTTGCAAATGCTTTGGCGGGCGCGGAACGTACGTAGTTCATCGCGCTGATCCCGAGTTTTGCGTTTCTCGCGGTCTTTTTGCTCATTCCGAGATGTTCGGCTTTGTAGATCTGATTGTAGAAGCAGTAATACATAAAATCGATCAGATCCGGAACGACTGCTTCGGCGCCTTCGGATTCGAGAAGTTCCACCAGATGGTTATTGGCGGTGGGCGCAAACTTGACCAGGATCTCTCCGACGATACCGACACGGGGCTTGCGTTCCTCACGGATCGGGATATGGTCGAACTCCGCGATCATTTCGCGGCACATTTTACGATAAGTAGAGAAGTGAGGGTGCGGCGATAGGATGAAATCGCAGCAGCGTTTCAGCCATTTCTGATGTACGGCTTCCGTGATCCCCGGAGTCAGTTCGTAAGGACGCATGCGGTAAATGCAGCGCATAAAGATATCTCCGAACAGTGCCGCATAAAGCACTCTGGTACCGAGTTTCAGGTCGATCTTAAAGCCGGGATTGCCCTCCAGGCCGCTTAAGTTCAGCGAAATGACGGGGATGTGGCCGTAGCCTGCTTTTTCCAGTGCTCTGCGGATAAAGCCGACATAGTTCGTTGCACGGCATCCGCCGCCGGTCTGTGTCATCATCAGTGCGAGATGATCGGTATCGTATTCTCCGGACTGGACTGCTTCGATCAGCTGACCGACGACACAGAGTGAAGGATAACATGCATCATTGTTCACATATTTCAGGCCGACATCGACGGAATGCTTATTATCATTCGTCAGTACCTGCAGATTATATCCGCAGGCCTTGAAAGCGGGAGCAAACATATCAAAGTGCAGAGGAGACATCTGCGGCGCCAGGATCGTATATCCCTGGGACTGCATTTCCTCGGTATAGATCACCCGTTCAAAGCTGGTGGGATTGATTTTTCTCTTTTTCGCCCGTTTTTCTTTTACGGCAAGAGCTGCGATCAGGGAACGCACACGGATCCTGGCCGCACCGAGATTGTTGACCTCATCGATCTTTAAGCAGGTATAGATCTTGTCCGAACCGGACAGGATGTCTGCAACCTGATCGGTGGTCACGGCATCGAGACCGCAGCCGAAGGAGTTGAGCTGGATGAGATCCAGATCGTCTCTGGTTCGGACGTAAGTAGCGGCACAGTAAAGCCGCGAATGATACATCCACTGGTCGGAGACGATGAGCGGCCGCTCGGGTACTCCCAGATGCGAGACCGAATCCTCGGTCAGAACCGCGATATCGTATGAAGTGATAAGCTCGGGGATGCCATGGTTGATCTCCGGATCGATATGATACGGACGGCCTGCCAGAACGATCCCTCGTTTATGATTTTTGGTCAGATAATCAAGGACTTCTTCGCCCTTTTTGTGCATATCCTCATGGGCGCGTTCCAGTTCTTCCCAGGCTTTTTTCGCGGCGATCGCGATAAGCCGCCGGTCGATCTCGGAAAACTCCTCCACAAGGGGAGGGATGATCGTATCCAGACTGGCAAAACTCATGAAAGGATGACGGAAGATCACTTCTCCGCGTCCGATCTCTTCGATGTTGTTTTTGATATTTTCCGGATAGGACGTGACGATCGGGCAGTTATAATGGTTATTGGCACCCTCTGTTTCCTGGCGCTCATAAAAGAGGCAGGGGTAGAAGATGAAATCCGGCTTCTGCTCGATCAGCCACTGGATATGTCCGTGCGCCAGCTTCGCCGGATAGCATTCGGACTCGCTGGGGATCGATTCGATGCCCAGTTCGTAGATCTTTCTCGTGGAAAGAGGAGAGAGCAGGACACGGTAACCCAGCGACTTGAAAAACGTTGCCCAGAAGGGATAGTTTTCGTAAAGGTTCAATACGCGGGGGATGCCGACCGTGCCGCGCGGAGCTTCCGAAGCTGCGAGAGGTTCATAATCAAAGAAACGATGCAGTTTGTACTCAAACAGATTCGGGATATTGTTTGCATTCTTCGGTTTTCCGAGTCCGCGTTCGCAGCGGTTGCCGGAGATATAACGCCGGCCGCCGGAAAAGTGATTGATCGTAAGGCGGCAGGTGTTCGTGCATCCGCGGCATTTCGACATCGTCGTGGAAAACTCGAGATGTTCGATCTCGTCGAAAGAAAGCATGCTGCTTTCCTTGCCTTCGTAGTTTTCCCTGGCAATCAGAGCAGCACCGAAGGCCCCCATGATACCGGCGATATCGGGGCGGATCGCCTCGCAGTCCGCGATCTTTTCAAACGAACGGAGTACCGCGTCATTGTAAAAAGTACCGCCCTGAACCACGATATTCGTTCCCAGTTCCGAAGCGCTGGATACTTTGATCACCTTAAACAGTGCGTTCTTAATGACAGAATAAGCAAGACCTGCGGAAATATCGGAAACAGAAGCGCCTTCCTTCTGTGCCTGTTTGACCTTGGAATTCATAAAGACCGTACATCTGGTACCGAGATCGATGGGATGCTCCGCAAAAAGAGCAGTCTTCGCAAAGTCTTCCACGCTGTAATTCAAGGACTTTGCAAACGTTTCGATAAATGATCCGCATCCTGAGGAGCAGGCCTCGTTCAAAAGCACCGAATCCACGGTCTGGTTCTTGATCTTGATGCATTTCATGTCCTGACCGCCGATGTCCAGGATGCAGTCGACATCCGGATTAAAGAAAGCGGCGGCATAATAGTGGGCCACGGTCTCGACCTGACCGTCATCCAGAAGGAAAGCGGCTTTCATCAGCTGCTCGCCGTAGCCGGTGGAACAGGAACGGACGATCTTTGCGCCTGCCGGAAGTTTCTTGCGGATATCGGCAAATGCACGGATCGCGGTTTCCATCGGGGAACCGTTGTTATTACTGTAAAAGGAATAGAGCAGTTCGCCTTCCTGACCGATGAGGGCCATCTTTGTGGTCGTGGAACCGGCATCGATCCCGAGATAAACATTTCCCTGATAGGACTCAAGAGGTGCTTTTTTGACGGTATGGGCATCGTGACGGCTGCGGAACTCGTCATAGGCGGACTGGTCCGCAAACAGCGGCTCCATTCGTTCCACTTCGAACTCCATGTGGATCTCGCCGTTCAGACGCTCGTGCATCGCATGCATCGTTGTTTCGCCGTGTTCGGTCGCATGCAGCGCAGAACCGATGGCGGCAAACAAATGGGAATTCTCGGTATCGATGATATGCTCATCATCGAGCTTTAACGTGCGGATAAAGGCGTTTTTCAATTCCGGAAGGAAGTGAAGGGGACCGCCGAGAAAAGCGACATGGCCGCGGATCGGCTTGCCGCAGGCCAGGCCGGAAATGGTCTGGTTGACAACCGCCTGGAAGATCGAAGCTGCGAGATCTTCCCTGGTCGCACCGTCATTGATGAGCGGCTGGATATCCGTTTTGGCAAATACGCCGCATCTTGCTGCGATATTATACAGAGACTTATAGCTTTTCGCATATTCATTCAGCCCGGCAGCATCGGTCTGAATGAGGGAAGCCATCTGATCGATGAAGGAGCCGGTGCCGCCGGCGCAGATGCCGTTCATCCGCTGTTCGACGTTTCCGTTCTCAAAATAGATGATCTTCGCATCTTCGCCGCCCAGTTCAATGGCGACATCCGTTTTCGGTGCAAGCGTTTCCAGCGAGGTGGAGACGGCAAGGACCTCCTGCACAAAGTCAACTTCCAGATGCTTCGCAAGAGTCAGACCGCCGGAGCCGGTGATCACCGGCCGGATCGTCATGTCTCCGAGTTCGTCATACGCTTTTTGGATCAGATTTTGGAGCGTTTCACGGATGTTTGCAAAGTGACGCTCATAATCCGAAAAAAGGATGTGGTTTTCCGCATCCAGTACCGCTATTTTCACTGTCGTTGAGCCGATATCAATGCCCAGACGATAGATGCCTTCTCTCATAATTCTTCTGTTCTCCTGTCCTTTCGCAAAACATAGGTATTATACCGAATCTGCTCTCAAATTGCAAATTATGCGGGTATTTGCTAAAATACCAAAACGATGAAAGCGGATAAAGTCAAAAAAACAGCGGCAGCACTGATCTTTGCCCTGATCGTCACCGCACTGGATCTTTTCGTTCACTGGGAATCGATTGCCGCATCCCATGGGGCTGCTCTGATCACCGCACTGGCGATCGGGATCCTTTGTTTTTTCCGTCCTCTTTCGGAACGGGCAAAGAACAGCGGGAACAGGTATTTCCATGACCTTTTTTCCGCTTTTGAATGGAAGATCGGGGACCGTATCTTTTTTGCGGCAGTTTTTGTTACCTTTGTGATCCTTTATCTTCCGGCTTATCTTGCGTTATTTCCCGGTACCCTCGGATATGATACTCCGATCCAGCTGGCGATGTTTTTCGGCGAACAGCCGATGACGGCCGGAAATCCTGTTGCGCATACGCTTCTGCTCGGAGCTCTGGTGAAACTGGGGCTTCTGGTCTACGGAAGGGCACAGGCGGGATTTGCGCTTTATATCCTGATCCAGTTCGGCGTTGTGGCTTTTGCAGTCGCCGATTCGTTTCTTTTTCTGAAACGGCGCAGGACTCCGGTGCTCCCGATGATCCTCGGCTTTTTATGGATCGCATTGTCCTCCGAGATGAAAGCACTGACCTTTAATGCGACGAAAGACATCCTATTCGGTGCTTTTCTTCTGATCTTCATGGTATCTCTGGCGGATTACCTGATCTCATCCGAAACGGAACATAATAAGAGCAAAACCATCGGACTGTTCGTCGCGGCATTTCTTATATGCCTTTTCCGGAATCCCTGCGTCATCATATTACTCATTTTATGTGTGGCCTGTGCGGTCTTCCGGGTAAAGAAGAAGGGCCTGTATATCGCGCTCTTATCCGCAGTCTGTGCATCGTTGATCTTTTCAAAGATCTGTTCCGCCGTGTTTTCCATCGAACCGGCAGGACGGACCGTTCCGGCCTTTGTACCTGCGCAGCAGCTCGGGCTGACCGCATCCTATGCGGCGGATCCTGCCACAGAAACCTCCGTAAACCTCACGGAGGAGGAACTTGCACAGATCTGTGAACTGATCCCGGAGCAGGTGGTAAGGGGAGAGCGTCACGAATTCTCCGCCGATACCTATTTTGCCACTTTTCGTGAAGAGCGGTACAAAGAAAACCCTGCTTTTTATAATGGTCTCTGGCTGAAGATCGGGATGAAAAACAAAGGAATCTATTTCCACGCTTACCGGAATCTCGTAAAACCGTATTTTGATGCGGCATACAACCCCTACCGGGAACTGGTCTTCGATTATTCGTTTCCGGAACTGGATCACCGGGGGATCGAACGCAGATCGTTTTATCCCTCTCTTTATGAACGGCTTTACAGCGATGTGGTCGAGAAAGACCGTTATTTCTTCGTTTTTCAGCCGGGATTCGGCATTTTTCTCGGGATCCTTCTGATCATTGATGCTCTGCTCCGAAAACGGTGGAGGATGTTTCTTTCGATATTTCCGCTCATTGTCTACTTTGCGGGCTGGCTCATCGGCCCGGTCGCGCTTCTTCGCTATTTATATCCGCTCATGATCTCGATCCCGTTCCTGTTTGGATTAATATTTCAACCGGTTGAGGAGTGACGGGGAGGCGCGGAGCAGTCCGCTCCGGGCCGACCGAACGCGCCTGCCAATATACTCTGAAGCGCGAATGATCGGGCTCGTCGTCGCAGAAAATATTCCACGCTCGACTCGCTCTCGCTCAGTTCCTCACGTAGCCTCACTAAACTCGCGCGTTGCGCTCGTTAAGTGAGGACGTTCGGAATGGTCTCGCTTAGGAATATTTTTCTGCTCCTCTGTGTCGATGACAGTCGTTGCGGAGAATGTCAGGGGATCCCGGGAGCAGTCCGGTCCGGGCCAATTAAGACCGTGACTTTAGCGGCTGACGAGATCCACTGCCTACAGTCGCCGGTACTGCGGTGCAGGGCTGCGAAACGGCGTTCTCTGCCGGTTCGCATACGCCGCCGTGCCGGCGACTGTTGGCAGTTAGCTTGGCAGGCGCGTTCGGTCGGCCCGGGACGGACTGTTCCCCGGATCCCCGTCATGTTTCTCGTGTGACGGCCACTTGAATATCATCGCAAACATCTGTATAATACTATATGTTGTGTAAAAGGACATTTATGCGGTTTGTTTTCGGTACCTGCGCCTGCGGGAAGGATTCCGGAGACAAAGGGTATCCGTTTACTTTACCCGGGAACATTCGTGGGACTGGGAAGCGGCGGATTATATCGATGCCTATTATCAGCTGATGGGCGGAAAGTAAGAAACAGGGGAGTTCGAAATGATCTATAAACTGGAACAGAAACTCGGGAAATATGCGATACGCAGGCTGCCGCTCTATCTGGTCATGTGTTATGCGATCGGTTATCTCATACAGATCATCAATCCGCAGGTGATCGATGTACTTTCCCTGAATCCTTATGCGATCCTGCATGGTCAGGTGTGGCGTCTGGTCTCCTGGATCCTGATCCCGCCGGGGACCTTCAGTCTGTTTACCTTTATCATGCTCTACTGTTTTTATTCCATCGGTCTGAGTCTGGAAAGAGCATGGGGGAGCTTTTATTTTAACTATTATATCTTTTCGGGTATCCTGTATACGATCATCGGAGCGTTCTTCATGTATGCGTCCGTTGTGATCTTCCAGCCGGATATGCTGGCACAGGATGCTGCCGCGATGCAGGCGCTTAAAATTGAGTATGGTGATGTCGCCTCGCTCTATACCGGAGGAAGTTATTACTTCTCGCTGGTAGCCAGATATTACTCCACATATTACATTTATATGTCGATCCTGCTTGCGTTTGCCGCGACATATCCGAATACCAGTTTCCTGCTCATGTTCTTTATCCCGATCCGTGCGAAGGTTCTTGCCATCGGATACGTGCTGCTTCTTATCTATCAGGCATTTGTCATGTGCCAGGAAAGCGGTACGCTGCTCGGACTGTTTGTGATCGGTGCATCGCTCTTAAACTTTGCGATCTTCTTCCTAACGACGAGAAAAGGCGGTTTCCGAACCCCCGAGCAGAGGAAGCGGGCAAATGATTTCAAGAAAAGGATGCAGGCGGCACAGACGGCCAGAACGATCGCCAAACACAAATGCGCGATCTGCGGAAGGACCAGCGAAGAGTATCCGGATCTGGAGTTCCGCTTCTGCTCCAAATGCGACGGAAACTATGAGTACTGCCAGGAGCATCTTTTTACGCATCGCCACTTTAAAAGAGGAGAAATGCAGTGAACGGGGATCAGAATGAATTTTTAAAGAAACTCAGCAGCCTTCGGGAGGATGCGGCGCTTCAGGGCGGATATCTGACCGAGGAGGAGATCGAAGAAGCGTTTCCTGCGCTCTCAAAAGATCAAAAGGAGCTGCTTTGTAATTATTTTAAGGAAAATAACATCGGGATCGGGGAGCCGCTTCCGGACAGCGATCTTCTGGATGACAGGGATTATTCCCATCTGGAGATGTATCTGGATGAACTGGACGAACTGGAAGAACTCGATGCGGACTTAAAACGCGTCCTCGTGATGAACGCCTTAAACGGTGACCGGACCGCCAGGGAGCGGGTGCTGAACTCGTATCTGAAAAATGTAGTGGATATTGCAAAGCTGTATGCCGGACAGGGAGCGGAGGTGTCGGACCTCATCGGAGAGGGAAACATAGCGCTGACGGCAGCGATCTCCTTGATGGAAAGCATCGAAACTCCGGAAGACCTTGATCAGATGGTCGTTCGCAGTGTCATGAACGCCATGGAGGAAGTAGTCGGAAAGGAATATGACGAAACGGAACTGAAACAGAAGATGCTCCTGAAAGTCATACGCGTCGGAAACCGCGCGCAGTCTCTTTCCAAGGAACTGAAACGGAAAGTCTCTGTCGCAGAGCTTGTGGGAGATGCGGAGGAAGAAGATCCGCTGACCGAGGAAGATATCCTGGAAGCGCTGCGCATCACGGGTGATCTGAAAGAATATATCGCCGTATAACATTGAATTACGATAACGAAAACGATTTTAAATATGTGTTACAGGAAGTTTCGCGAACGACCATCGGCGCGCGTTTTTCCTATGCGGAGCTGCTGGACCGGGAACACGTGCCGTTTAAGTTCCGGCTGATCCTGGAGCGGCTGATCCTGCCTTCTGCGGATAAGGACATGACCATAGGGGAACACTTTTCGGAAATGACCGAGGAAGACCCGAATTTCCGGCTTTACCGGCAGCTTAAGACGAAAGTGAAGTATTTTGTTCCGAAAAAGGGCGGCGGATATACCGAAAAGGTAAGTGAAGCGGAAAAGTTTGTAAAAAGCAGAGAAGAAAGGGAAACGGATCCCGTGATCATCCAGGAGATCAGTTTTTCCAATCTGGCTCTGATGGGGATACATCTGTAAACAGGAGGAACTGCATGAACATCAAAAACCTATCCATGTACCGGCTCGTGGAGCAGCATTATTCCGAAGACGTAAAATCCGAAGCGTACCTGCTTGAACATATCAAAAGCGGGGCACGGATCGCCGTTCTGGAAAATGATGATGAGAATAAGGTATTTTACATCGCGTTCCGTACGCCTCCGAAGGACTCCACCGGTGTAGCTCACATCCTGGAGCACAGCGTGCTTTGCGGTTCCGAAGCATTTCCTTTAAAAGACCCTTTTGTGGAACTGGTCAAAGGATCGCTCAACACCTTCCTGAACGCCATGACTTATCCGGACAAAACGGTATATCCCGTGGCTTCCTGCAACCAGCAGGATTTTAAAAATCTGATGCATGTCTATATGGATGCCGTCCTGCATCCGAATATTTATAACGAAAAGAAGATCTTTCTGCAGGAAGGCTGGCATTACGAACTGGAAAACGCCGATGCCGAGCTGAAGATCAACGGAGTCGTCTATAACGAGATGAAGGGAGCGTTCTCGTCCCCGGACGATGTACTTTCTCGCGAGACTTTTAACTCGCTCTTTCCGGATACCTCCTACGGCGTGGAGAGCGGCGGCGACCCTGAGGTGATCCCGGAACTGACTTATGAAAAGTTTCTGGATTTCCACAGAAGCTATTATCACCCCTCAAACTCCTATATCTATCTCTACGGGGATGCGGATATGGAGGAGCGGCTTCGCTGGCTGGATGAGGCTTATCTTTCCGCGTACGATAAGATCGAAGTTGACTCGCATCCGGGGATACAGAAACTCTTCGATGCGCCGAGAAGCGCGGAAAAAGCATATCCGATCACGGATGATGAAGAAGAGGAAAACAATACCTATCTGACCTACAATATGATCATCGGTGACTCCGACGATCTTGAACTTTCCATCGCCATGGATATGATCGATTATGCCATCATATCGGCGGAGGGCACGCCGCTTTGGAAAGCCCTTACGGATGCCGGCATCGGTACCGAGATCTATGCGAGTTTTGACAGCGGCATCTGCCAGCACATTTACGATATCGTTGCAAAAAATGCAAATGCAAGCGATGAGGAGCGTTTCGTAACGATCATCGAAGATACCCTGAAAAAGATCGCAGAAGAGGGGATCGATGAGAATGCGCTCCTGGCCTGCTTGAACTCCATGGAGTTCCGCTACCGTGAGGCGGACAGCGGCCGATATCCGAAGGGACTGATCTACGGACTGAAGTCAATGGACTGCTGGCTGTATGACGACAGTAAACCGTTTACGGCGATCGAGATCCTGGACGTTTATGAGAAGCTTCGTTCCAGGATCGGCACGGATTATTTTACGCAGATCATCCGCAAATATATGATCGAAAACAACCACAAAACGATACTGAAGCTGGTCCCGAAGAAAGGGCTTACCCGGGAAAAAGATAAGCAGCTTTCCGACCGGTTGGCTGCATACAAGGCTTCCTTAAGTGAAGACGAGCTGAATCGTCTGGTGGAAAACACCCATGCGCTGAAGGAGTATCAGGAAACTCCGGATCCGCCGGAACTGGTGGCATGTCTTCCGTCCGTATCCGTAAAGGACATCCGGAAGGAAACTCTTCCGATCATCAATGAGATCATCACGCTGGACGGGCGAAAGGTCCTGCATCATGATATTGAGACCAACGGGATCCTGTACCTGAACTTCCTCTTTGACTTCACGAAGATCCCGGTGCGTCTGTATCCGTATCTCGGTCTCTTAAGCATCGTCTTCAAATGTCTGGATACCGAACATTACGGGTATGAACAGCTCGGATATGAGGTCGACAAACATATCGGCTCCTTATCATTCTCGTTCCAGGACAGCAAGAAGCATTTTGATAATGATGATTACCGGCAGTATGTATCGATCCGGGGCAGTTTCCTGAAGGAATCCGCAGATAAGGCGATGGATCTGATCGGGGAGGTCCTGCTTCATACAAAATATGATGACCGTGACCGCTTAAAAGAGCTGATCGCCGAGTGCCGATCCAGGATGCAGGGAAGTATGATGAGCAGCAGACATATCGTTGCGGTCGATTATGCCGCTTCCTGTCTTACGGAAACCGGCTGGGCACGCGAGCAGATCGCGGGACTCGGATTCTATCACTTTATGGAAGAGAATGAGAAACACTTTGACGAGCGGATCGAGGACGTGATCAAAGGATTGCAGGAAACGGCAGAGCTGATCTTTAACCGCAACGTTCTTACCGTTGATCTGACCTGTTCCAAAGAACTGGCGGCCGTTTTGGAAGGAAAACTGAAATCCGTGACGGAGCGCCTGTCGGATCATGTCTGTACCGAAGAAAAGGGGGAGATACATCCCGTACGGAAGAATATGGGATTTACCACGTCCGCACAGGTGCAGTATGTCTGCCGTGCGGGCAATTTCAAGCAGAAAGGACTGGACTATCACGGGTCGCTTCGCGTGCTTAAGACGCTGCTCGGTTACCAGTATCTTTGGACCGAGGTCCGTGTCAAGGGAGGCGCGTATGGCTGCATGAACAATTTTGCACCGACCGGTGATACATCATTCGTCTCCTACCGGGATCCGCATCTGAATAATACGCTGAAAGTATTTGACGGTCTGGCGGATTTTATCCGCAACTTCGACGCAAGTAAAGAAGATATGGAGCGCTATATCATAGGGACCATGGGAACCATTGATATTCCGCTGTCTCCGCGTGCCAAGGGCAGCCGTTCCATGCAGGCATATCTCGATGAGATCAGCGTAGAAGAAATGCAGCAGATCCGTGATGAGACACTTCATACCACGGTGGAAAACATCCGTGCTCTTGCGCCTCTGATCGAAGCGGTCATTAACGACAGCGTACTCTGTGTCGTAGGAAATGAAGAAAAGATCAAAGGTGCTTCGGGATTATTTGAAGAAGTAAAGCCGCTTTTTTAAGCGTACGGAGGGGATGATTTGGAAGAACAATCGAAAAAATCCGGTTTTGTTGCACTGATCGGGAAACCGAATGTCGGGAAATCGACATTGATGAACTGCGTCATCGGACAGAAGGTCGCGATCACGTCGCCCCGTCCGCAGACGACCAGAAACCGGATCCGTACCGTACTGACCGAAGAGCGCGGGCAGATCGTTTTTGTGGATACCCCGGGGATACACAAGGCAAAGAACCGCCTCGGAGACTATATGCTGGGCGAGGTGAGCAGGTCGCTGAAAGATTCCGATCTGATCCTCTGGCTGACGGAACCGCTTCCCGAAGTCACGGAGCAGGATCTTTCCATCGCGGAACAGTTAAAGCAGCTTTCTGTGCCGGTATTTCTCATCATCAATAAGATCGATGCCGTCTCTTCCGAAAAACTCCTGAAAGTGATCGATTCCTACCGGACTCTCATGGATTTTGCCCAGATCATTCCGGTCAGCGCACTGAAGGGTGACCATACCGGAGAAATGGTAACGGAGATCTTCGATGTGCTGCCGGAGGGGCCGTACTATTATGACGAAGATACCCTGACGGACCAGCCGATGCGTCAGATCGCCGCAGAACTGATCCGTGAACAGGCCCTGCGTATGCTGGATCAGGAAATCCCGCACGGCATTGCCGTCGTCGTGGAACGGATGGAATACCGCGAAAGAAAGGGAAATTCCCCGATCTACGATATCGATGCAACCATCATCTGCGAAAAGGACCGCCATAAGGGGATCATCATCGGCAAGGGCGGATCCATGCTGAAAAAGATCGGCTCCAAAGCAAGACCCGAGATCGAAGAAATGGCGGAATGCGCCGTGAACCTGAAACTCTTTGTCAAGGTACGGGACAGCTGGCGTGACAACAATACGCAGATGGCAAACTTCGGTTACCGGGAGGAACGCGGATAAGATGTCCGAGATCCTGTGGGCGGAAGGGATCGTCCTGCGCTCGGAACCATACGGAGAATATGACCGACGTGTCGTGATCCTCTCCGGGGAACACGGAAAGATCACCGCCTTTGCCAAAGGCGCAAGAAGACAAACCAATCATCTGATGGCCGTTACGGATCTCTTTGTCAGCGGGAAATTCAAACTCTATCCCGGCAGAAGCGCTTATTCCCTGATCGATGCGAATATCTCCAATTATTTTGAAGAACTCCGGGGGGATTATGAGGCAGCTCTTTTCGGAATGTATTTTCTCGAGATCGCCGAACGACATACCAGAGAGGATAATGATGAAAGAAGCATCCTCATCCTGCTCTATCAGACACTGCGGGCACTGATCAGCACCGTCTATGACCGGCGCCTGGTCCGCGCAGTGTATGAATTGAAAACAGTCATGCTCCACGGTGAGTTTTCCGCCGAACGATATCACGGCAAAGTACTGCCGGGCACCATGTATACACTGGAGTTTCTGCAGAATACTGCTCCGGAAAAGATCTACAGTTTCGCCCTGAAAGAAGAGGTGCTGGCGGAAGTGGAAAAGATCGCCGCATCGGAACTGAAACGCTTCGGTAATGCGGTCCCATATAAGAGCGAGGAACTGCTTGCAAGCATGACATGAAAATGATAAAATCAGAAAATGCGTGAAAGATCCGAGAAAAAAACGGTAACTGCGCTGCTCCTGACGGCGATGTTTTTCGTTGCGGGCTGCGCAAAAAAGGAGGCAGATCCCGCTTCCGTAAAGGACACCCTGACGATACGCAGGGACGGGAGTGTGGAAGCCGTGATATCCGGGACTTTCGATAAAGCGTATTACAGCGAAGCCGAGCTGGCCGAATCCGTCGAAGCCGAATTGAACCGGTATAATGCGGAAAAGGGCGAAGAACGGATACGATTGCTGGAGCATCATGCGGATCAGGGGACGGCCGGTCTGACCTTATTGTTTGCCGATCCTGCGGACTGCGCGGAGTATCTGGGGATCGATCTTTATGTCGGGGACGTACAGGGAGCATACGATGCGGGGTACGATCCGGATGCGGCTCTGATCGACCGGCGCAATGAAGACCGTGTCATCGGGAAAAACGATCTTCGGGATATGGCGGATCGCAGGATCGTGATCTGCAGCGGGAATTACGAGATCATCTGTCCGGATACGATCGATTATTACAGTTTTGGCTGTGAACTCATAAGCAAAACACGGGCGGCAATGCCCGAGGAGGAAGAGGAGCCGGACAATCCGGAAAACTACGAAACCATATTGATCTATTAATATATGCAGGAGGCAAAGAGAAATGGAAAAAACACTTGATATGATCAAGAATCTCTGTAAGGGACGCGGATTTATCTATCCGGGGTCCGAGATCTACGGAGGTCTGGCGAATACCTGGGATTACGGGAATCTCGGTGTGGAATTAAAAAATAACATTAAACGCGCATGGTGGCAGAAGTTCATCCAGGAGAATCCGTACAATGTAGGCGTCGATTGTGCGATCCTTATGAATCCGCAGACCTGGGTGGCCAGCGGACATCTCGGAAGCTTTTCGGATCCCCTGACAGACTGTAAGGAGTGCCACGAGCGTTTCCGCGCAGACAAGGTGATCGAGGACTGGGCGGCATTAAACAGCGTTACCCTCGAGAGCAGCGTCGACGGATGGACCGCAGATCAGATGATGGATTACATCAAAAAGAACTCGATCCCGTGCCCGTCCTGCGGCAAACACAATTTTACCGATATCCGTCAGTTCAATCTGATGTTTAAGACTTTCCAGGGTGTAACGGAGGATGCTTCCGCGACCGTATATCTCCGGCCGGAGACCGCACAGGGTATCTTCGTAAACTTTAAGAATGTACAGCGTACGTCCCGGAAAAAGATCCCGTTCGGGATCGGACAGATCGGAAAATCCTTCCGTAATGAGATCACGCCCGGTAACTTTACGTTCCGTACGCGTGAGTTTGAGCAGATGGAACTTGAGTTTTTCTGCGAGCCGGGAACCGATCTCGAGTGGTATGACTACTGGAAGAAGTTCTGCAAAGAGTGGCTGCTGTCTCTCGGCATGAGAGAGGAGCGCCTGCGCTTCCGTGAGCATGATCCGGAGGAACTGGCATTTTACTCGAAGGGAACACAGGATATCGAATATCTCTTCCCTACGATCGGCTGGGGTGAGCTCTGGGGTATCGCAGACCGTACGGATTATGACCTGACGCAGCATCAGAATGTTTCCAAGCAGGACATGAGTTATTATGACGAGAACAAGAACGAGAAGTATATCCCTTACGTGATCGAACCCTCGCTCGGTGCCGACCGTGTCGTACTCGCTTTCCTATGCGAAGCGTACGACGAGGAGAATCTCGGTACGGAGGAAGCACCGGATATGCGGACCGTACTCCGGTTCCATCCGGCGATCGCACCGGTGAAGATCGGCATCCTTCCGCTTTCCAAAAAGCTCAATGACGGTGCGGAAAAGATCTTCGAGCAGCTCTCGAAAAAGTACAACTGCGAGTTTGATGACCGCGGAGCAATCGGAAAACGGTACCGCCGTCAGGACGAGATCGGTACGCCGTTCTGCGTAACCTACGATTTCGATTCCGAGGAAGATCACAAGGTCACGGTACGTTTCCGCGACAGCATGGAGCAGGTAAGAGTGGCGATCGACGAGCTGGATGCATTTTTTGCGGATAAGTTCAGCTTTTGATCAATTAACATAAAATACTTGCATTTCATGCCCACATATGCTATAGTTGCATCTGTTTGATGCAAATACGGGAGGAAGTTTATGTTACGATTAGTCTTAAAAGTGATCTTTGCGATCGTATGCATCGCTTTGGTAATTGTTGTATTGATGCAGAAGGGACGCGACTCCGGACTCGGAGCGCTCACGGGATCTTCGGATACGTATTGGAGTAAGAATAAAGGACGCTCCAGGGAAGGAATGATGATCATTGCCACAAGGGCACTTGCGATCATCGCACTGATCCTCACTGCGGTCCTTAATATCACAAGGTTCTGATACGTTCATTCCGGTAATGAAGATTTTCAACCCCTCGCAGCATCTGCGGGGGGTTTTGTGTATCATAGGTTCGAAAGAAAAAGGAATCAGTTTTATGGGGAAAAAAAACAGATACGGCAGGATTGATGAAGGCTCCGGAAAACCGTCCGGTACGGAAAAATCGGAAACCGGCCGTAAGAAGAAAACGAAAAAGAATGCTTCTGCCGTGGCAATGAAAAAAGCCGATGCCAAGAACGGCGGCAAAAAGGACGGAAAAAAAGCCGAAGGAAAAAAGAAAAACGCAAGTCCCAAAAAAGAACGGAATCTCAGCGAGATCTGTCTGGAAGGAACACTGGTCACCAACCGTAAGGGCTTCGGTTTCGTGACGGTTGAGGAGCTCGATGAAGATATCTTTATCCCGCACAGCGGTCTCAATGGTGCGTTTCACAAAGATACCGTCCGGGTACGCCTGGTAAAGGGACACGGCAGACGTCAGGAAGGGGTCGTCGAAAAGATCCTGGAACGAGGGATCACGACGGTGATCGGAACTTATCAGGAGCACCGGGGGCACGGATTCGTGATCCCGGATGACCAGAAGATCGCCGATGATATTCATATTGCCAGGGCACAGGCCCACGGGGCAAAAGACGGCTGCAAAGCAGTAGTTCTCATTACCGAATACGGGGACCGTTCCCGAAAGCCGGAGGGTGAGATCGTAGAGATCCTCGGCATGCAGGGAGATCCCGGCGTAGATATCGTGTCGATCGTCCGCGGATACGGACTCCCGACAGGCTTCCGGGAAGATGTCATCGAAGCATCCGAAAAAGTCCCCGAAAAAGTCGGTGCGGCGGAAGCAAACGCCAGACTGGATCTGCGCGGGGTGCAGATGGTTACGATCGACGGGGAAGATACCAAAGATCTCGATGACGCGGTCAGCCTCAGCAAAAAAGGATTTGATTATATCCTGGGCGTCCATATCGCCGATGTCAGCCATTATGTGACCGAAGGCTCCGTCCTCGATAAAGAAGCACTGGAACGCGGAAACAGCGTCTATCTTGTCGACCGTGTGATACCGATGCTGCCGGGGCGCTTATCCAACGGGATCTGTTCGCTGAATGCCGGGGAAGACCGTCTCGCGATGAGCTGTATCATGCACATCGGACGGAGCGGGAAACTGAAATCCTATGAGATCCGGGAAAGCGTGATCAACGTGGACCGCAGGATGACCTATACCGATGTTGCAAAGATCATCGAGGATCATGACCCGGAGACGATCGCCGAATACCGCGAACTGGTTCCGATGTTTGAAAAGATGGCTTCCCTTGCAGCTGTCCTGAAAAAAATGCGGACGAAACGGGGCTCCATCGATTTTGACCTCCCGGAATCCAAGATCCTTCTGGACGAAAACGGACATGTGCGGGAGATCAAGCCTTATGACAGAAATGCCGCGACACAGATGATCGAACAGTTCATGCTCTCGGCGAATGAAGCGGTGGCGGCCCATATGCATGCGGCCGGGATCCCCGCTCTTTACCGGATCCACGAGACCCCGGATGCGGACCGGATGCACGATCTGATGGAACTGCTCCGTTCCTTCGGATATCATGTCAAAGGCGATGCCGCACATATCGCTCCGAAAGAGGTACAGAAACTGCTTTCCGGTACCGAAGGAAGACAGGAGGAGGATCTGATCCGGACGCTGGCGCTCAGGAGCATGAAACAGGCCCGGTATGATACCGAATGTGTCGGCCATTTCGGACTTGCGGCTTCCGAGTATACGCATTTTACTTCGCCGATCCGGCGTTACTCCGATCTTCAGATCCACCGGATCCTGAAAGAAGAGGCGCACGGGATGCTTAGCGAAAAGAGGATCGCCCACTACGAAAAGATCCTGGGGAAAGTCGCAAAACAATGTTCGGAACGGGAACGCAGAGCGGTTGACGCCGAGCGGGATACCGACCGTCTCAAGTGCTCGGAATATATGGAGGATCATATCGGAGAGACTTACCGCGGCCAGATCAGCGGAGTAACGGGCTGGGGCGTTTATGTGCAGCTGACAAATACCGTGGAGGGAATGATCCCCATCTCAAAGATGCCGGGAGACGATTACGATTATTCCGAGCGGGAGTATGCCGTGATCGGGCGCTATACGGGGAGACAGTACCGTCTCGGCGAACATGTGACGATCCGGGTGGAGCGTGTCGATCTCGTGCTCCGTACCATCGATTTTTCCCTGATCCCGGAGGAATAGAGGAAACGACATATGAAAAAAGACGGAATCAAACTGGTTGCCAACAACAAAAAGGCGTATCACGATTATTTTATCGAGGAAAAATACGAAGCCGGTCTGGCCCTGGCCGGGACGGAGGTAAAAAGCCTTCGTGCCGGGAAATGCAGTATCAAGGAGGCTTATGTACGGATCGAAAACGGCGAGGCTTTTGTCGTCGGGATGAATATCAGTCCTTACGAACAGGGGAATATCTTTAACCGGGATCCCCTGCGCGTCCGGAAGCTCCTGCTTCACAAAGCGGAGATTGCCAAACTTACCGGTGCCATTACCAAGACCGGTTATACGCTCATGCCTCTTCAGGTATATTTCAAAGACGGAAGGGCAAAGCTGGAGATCGGCCTGGCTAAGGGTAAGAAACTCTATGATAAGCGCCAGGATATCGCCAAAAAGGACATGCGCCGCGAAACCGAGCGGGAATTCAAAGTAAAAAATCTGTAAGTTTTCTATAACAAGCTGTAACAAAGATCCGGAAGGAGGCATCAAATTGAAACTGCGGGAAAGAAAGCTTAGGAAGGCAGGCGTGACGGTACTGCTGGCTGCTGTGCTGGCGGCGGGGACGCTGACGGCATGCGCACTGCCGTTCGGAACAAAGGAAGAGGACTCGAAAGAGAGCGCCGGCATCGAAGCGGGCATCAGCAAGGTCAAGCTCGAAGTCGGGGATGAGGAAGAGATCGAGATCGAAAACTATGACGAGCTGAGAAAACTCGATTTCGAAGTCGAAGACGAGGACATCGCTACGGTCGAGGAGGATGATGACGGTGTCTATATCGTTACCGGCGTGTCGGAGGGCAAGACCAGCGTTACCTTTACGGCCAAGGACTGTGAAGATCTTACGATCAAGATCACGGTCAGCGGCGGATCGGCTGCTACACCGGCAGGCAGCAAAGTGATTCAGCTTTCCGATAGTGATATCACTTTAGATTACAGCGATGCGCCGGTGCTGCTTTCAATCACCAACCTGGATGAGATTAAAGGGACAGCCGCTGATACGATAAGCATCAGTCCTTCGGAGGAAGAATACATTCTCTATTACAGTGAATTTGATCCGGATGCCGGTGGTTTCTATCTTTCTTCCTACGGACTCGGTACGGTTACCCTGACCGTCTCGGCGGACGGCTTTGAACCGGCAAGCTGCACCGTAACCTGTACGGATGCAAACGGTAACATCAGTTCAGGCTCCTACTACATCAGCGACGGAATGCCGGACTATGAAGTACTCGATTTCTACAATGATGAAGTGACTCTGTGGAACCACAGTATGCAGATGCCCGTAGCGACACTGTATACCCCCGAGGGCTACACGCTTTCAGACGTAGGCGGTTTCTCGGAGGAGGATGATATCTATTACGCCTACTTTGATCCGGAATCCGGAGGAGATGATTTTATCACCTGCGTCTCGGAACTGCCGATGGATGAATGGAATTATATCACCCACGGCGATCAGCCTTATGGCTACACCATCGGAAACATTCACAGGATCGGCACATTCGAAGATAAAGATGTCAACGTAATGGAGGAAGATTACGGCGAATACGGGATCTACTACATCATGTATTATGAATACTATAATGATGCCAACGATATCACGGACTATATCGGCATCGTGGTGCCCGAAGTCCTGCTGAAAGATACCGGCGACGAAGCGCTGTTTCAACTGTTCTCAACGATTGTCGCAAGAGGGTGAGGGAACTCCCGGCGATCAGCGAAAAAAGAAATGATATCGAGACAAAGCGAAACGCTTACTCGCAGAGTGTGTACTCCGGGAAACCGGAAGAGACCGTAAGCTGCATCTGATCATCAATCAGAAGTGCCTCGGCTCCGTCGATACTTTCGATGAGGTCGAGGCCTTTTTCTTTGCCGAGGACAAAGCAGGTCGTGGAAAGGGCGTCCGCCATCGTGGGATCGCCGGAAACGATCGTAACGGAAGTAAGACCGTTATTTACCGGCATGCCGTCGGAAGCGCTTAAGATATGATGATACAGGATACCGTTTTCCGTAAAACAACGTTCGTAGATCCCGGAAGTCACCACAGCGCAGTCCGTGACCCGTATCGTGCAGATCGCTTCTCCGTCTCCGAAAGGTTTTTCGATCCCGACCGTATATAGACCGTCTTCCGTGCCGGGTTTCTGTCCGATCAGTACGACATTGCCGCCGAGATTGATGATCGCCGCAGGCACTGCCAAACGGGAACAGAGAGCATCCCGCATCCGGCCGGCGATATATCCCTTGGCGATAAAGCCGGGATCCAGACGCATCAGGGGATCGGAAAGGGTGACCGAATCTGCGCTTAGCAGTACCCGGTCAAAGCCGGTGTGTTTCAGCGCTTC
>Ga0247610_10000818_pt1 | contig 41661 bp, 32 predicted proteins | sample 174DNAGHGhighgp2_FD_193483 | JGI IMG/M metagenome (GOLD analysis project Ga0247610, IMG submission 193483) | Sheep rumen microbial communities from Palmerston North, Manawatu-Wanganui, New Zealand - 1742 DNA GHGhigh gp2 | ecosystem: Host-associated > Mammals > Digestive system > Stomach > Rumen...
CGTTGGTGGTAATTTCTAATTTATCTAATGTTTTCATTGGTGAAAGAGCTTGACACCCTGCCCCTCTAAATGAACTGAAATCATGATGTCCGAGCAAATATTTTGCACCCTCTTTCATCTTTTCCACGTCTAAGGGATAACCCACGCACCAAACCCTATCTTTGAGCAAGACTGTTGGGGCGCGACGGTTTAGAATACGATAGATATATCCTCTTCCCACCGCTTTAAACCGCGCATGGAAATCGTCTGCAACTTCTTCTACCTCAATCACCGAAACAGGCGCTTCTAAAATCCTTAGGCGAGCATTAAAGGCCTCTCTTATATGGAATAAATCCATTGGCGTATCTAAATCAAAATGTGCCACCTGCGCTAACGCATGCACGCCGGCATCTGTGCGGCCGGCTCCATAAACATCAACTTCTTGATGAGAGAATCCTTTAATGGCTTCTTCCAGATAGTATTGAACACTAACCCCCTCGTCTTGCTTCTGCCAGCCGAGGAGGTTTGTTCCATCATATTCTATGGTTATTTTGTAGCGCATGGAAAATTAAGCAGCAATCGCGGCAACAACTTCTTCCGGCTTGCTGATAGCACGTTCAAAACCAAGCGCATCTTGCACTTTCCAAACCACACGCAAAGCATTTAAGGCGTCCCCACCGGTAATGCGCGGGGTTGCTTGACCATTAATGCAGGCTACAAAGTGGGATAACTCTGCTTGCAATGGTTGGTTAGTTGGAATAAATAATTGTTCAACACTACCTTTTAAGCCGTAATTCATCCATTCCGGAATTTCTTCCTGGTTAACATACGGCATACGCCCTTGAGAATGAACATTGATACTTTGATTGATAAAGTCCATATCAATATAATTGGTATCTGTGGTAACAGTTAGCGTTCTGACACGTGCCTGCGTAATACGGCTGGCAGTGATATTTGCGGTTGCACCGTTTTCAAACTCAAGTAAAGCTGTGATATAATTCTTGCCGCTAATATTATCCGGCGTTTTTACTGCAGCAGCTTGAACATTAATTACAGGAGATTTAACTAATGATTGAATAACCTCTACGTCATGGATCATCAAATCCATTGCAACATCAACGTCCGTAATACGGCCTGATGCGGCGGACATACGTTGCGCTGTCAATGAGCGAATCTTTGTTGTATCAGATAGTATCTTGCCCATTTGCTCTACTGCTGGATTAAAACGCTCAATATGACCAACAAGCAATGTTACATTGTTATTCTTTGCAGCATTGATTAAACGATAGCATTCTTCTTCAGTCGTTGCCAAAGGCTTTTCAATCATGCAGTGAATACCTTTGTTTAAGAAAAACTCACCGACTTCGCAGTGAGCAACAGATGTGGTTACTACGCTTACTGCATCAACATTATGAGCAACTTCTTCTAATGATGAAAAAGCTTTGATATTAAACATTTCAGCGGCTTTTTGGGCTGCTTCTGAAAAAACATCATATACACCAATTAACTCTACGCCAGGTAATGACTTATAAGTTCTTAGGTGATTTTTTCCCATCATACCGGCGCCGATAACGGCAACTTTTATTAAATTAGACATACTAAACCCCTTAAAAATTTGTCAGTTGATTTTTATCTATCACCTATTTTTTAGAAAATCTTCTAACAAGATGTTACATTTTGTTACAGAATTTAAAGTATTGACTCTTTTAAATAAATTTTGATAGATTAGTGGAAAATTTATCATTATGTTTCACATAAATAAAACTTTTAGCGTATGTTTTTCGTGTATATTATTTTAGGTATCATTGGTTTAATGCTCATTACCATCGTTGGTCAGCAAATCTATTGTTGGCATTATCAGCAAAAGCTAAAACATCTGAATGACCATAACCTACAATCGGTTACACGAGATTTGTATGATGATCTTGATGATTCCGGTTGGCGATGGAGCAAGGCTTTGCAGTACAAAACCGCAGAAAGAGAACTGCATAGAAGAGGGCTAAAATTATACTAGTTTCGGTAAAAATTTAAAGAGGCTTTACCTTGCGGTAGAGCCTCTTTTTGCTTTGAGTAAGAGAGAGATTCTAATATCTAAACCAGGGTTCCTCCTCTTTTGCCTTCGCCCAAATCTTGTTGCAGAATTCAGCAAGATTGGCTGACATCGGAGCATTCCACCCACCACGAGCCTCAACTTCTTCCAGAAGCTCTTTAGGTAACACCTCAAGAGTTCCTGTACTCGGCCCGGGGACACCTTTTCCACGGTCGTCATAGAATTTACCGTAAACACATACTGATTTTGTTCTCTCATCCATGGAGATAAATGCAGCAGCATTACTCCAATTTTTCCTTGCAATTAAGTTTCCCATAATACTTAAAATTTATTAAGTTTGACATATTTTTATTGATTTCGGCAATAGATATACCATATTTTATAGGTGCTGTCAATATATTTTAGACAAAAATCTAATCAATCTCAGCTAAACGTTGAGCTTGATCTTCGGTAATCAATGCATTTATTATTTCGTCTAAGGCTTCGCCCGAAACAACCTCATCAAGTTTATACAATGTCAAATTAATACGGTGATCAGTTACGCGCCCTTGAGGATAGTTATAGGTACGAATTCGCTCACTTCTATCACCAGAACCGACTTGGAGTTTCCTCTTTTCTGAATAGGTCGCATCGATATTGGCTTTTTGTGTATCATACAACTTGGCACGCAAATGGTTCATTGCTTTTTCTTTGTTCTTAAACTGGGAACGATCATCTTGGCATTGAACGACGATACCCGTCGGAATATGCGTAATTCTTACAGCAGACTCGGTTCTGTTAACATGTTGTCCACCGGCACCGGAAGCCCGATATACATCAATTTTCAAATCTGCCGGATTAATATACATATCAACTTCTTCAATTTCCGGCAATACGGCTACTGTTGCAGCAGAGGTGTGTACTCTGCCTTGTGATTCTGTAACAGGCACACGCTGTACACGATGTGCACCCGATTCAAACTTTAATTTTGCAAACACATTATTTCCGGTGATTTTTGCGGATGCTTCTTTGTAACCGCCAATGCCGTTTTCACTAGCATCTAAAATTTCAAATTTCCAACCTTGTTTTTGAGAATAACGCTGATACATTTCAAATAGTACCGCGGCAAATAATGCGGCTTCATCACCGCCTGTACCCGCGCGAACTTCTAAAATAGCATTTTTCTCATCTTCTTCATCTTTGGGTAATAACAATACTTTGATTTCTTTTTCCAGCTCAGGCAATTTTTCTTTTAAATCATAATATTCCATTTCTGCCAAATCGCGCATTTCTTTATCTAGCGAATTATCAGCCATCATCTCTTCGGCATCCTTAAAGGACTGCAGTTGTTTATTATAGTTATTAATTGCAGTAACAACCGGCTCTAAAACGGATATTTCTTTATTAAGTTTAACTAAATCGTCGGTCGATGTTTCAGGCGATGCTAATAATGCTTGCACTTCTTCAAACCTGGTTACAACACCGGCTAATTTTTCATCAAAATTCATTGTTTTCCCTTTAATGCGTTATATTAACAGCATTTCTAACAGGAAAATTGAAAAATGCAAGCTTTAATTTATTACAGCGAATCTAAAGGAATATTCATCTTTTTCTTAGTACCTAGCAGGCTCTTCTCTTCGCCTCTAATATAAATTTTAACATTTTTAGGCAAGCCGATAGATATAAACATATTTTCAGCGTAAGGAAATTCTTTTATATCTCCTTTATGATAAACTCGTTCTATATATACTTTTTTCTTGTCTTGAACTCTTATCCAGCAATCGCCATTAAACTTCAGTATTACCACCTTATCATTTGCTACTACTTGTTTTTCCTGCTCTTCTGTTGTCATAGCTTTCTCGCCTTCTACCGAAACTTCTTCTGTTTTTATTTCTTTTTCTGTCACATCTTCATCTACGTTCGCACTTTCGGTTGCCGGCATATCTTCTATTGTTTGTGTTGCTTCTGTTATTTCTGAATTTTCTGCGACTACTACCGGCGTTTTAGAAGAAGTATTAGAGACGTAGGCATTCCATATACCATAAACTAGAGCTAAGGCAATAACTCCTACAATTACATGTGTTTTATTACTCTTATTGATTTCCGGTTCTGCTACAATATTTTCTTCTTTTTCTGTTTCTTCTGCAAATGCTGCCGCTTTATACAATTTCACGGCTCTTTCCGGACTAAGTCCCAGGTAACGTGCATATGTACGCACATAGCCTATGCCATAGGGAACCGGGGGCAATGTTTCATAGTCACTTTCTTCTAATGCTGTTAGATAAATCTTACGAATGCAGAGTTCACTTGATATCTCTTCTAAGCTTTTCTTACTTTTTAAGCGACTACTCTTCAGAATCGTTCCAATATCATCGATATCAATATTCAACTCTTCTTCTGTTTTTTCCATAGTTCCCATCCTCATTTTACGTTTTGCTGATGTATTAAAACATACTTTTTAATAAATTTCAATACCGTGATCAAAAGCATACGCTTTTAATTGCGGGCGAACTGTCTGACGTGAAGATGAAAGTATGCTTTCTATATAATCCTCCACGTCTTTTGCTGACATTGAGCGTATCATAGCCTTCACTTTACCATATGATGCACTGGAAACGGATAAATTGCGAAAACCAAGACCTATTAAGGCCATCGCATCTATCGGATTACTCGCCATCTCTCCACATACTGAGCAGAGTACATTTGCGGCATTAGCCTCTTTAATAATCTTTTTTAAGAAATTTAAGAATGGTGCTGACAAAACATCGTATCTACCGTTCAATCTCGGATTACCTCTATCGCAGGCAAAGAAAAATTGGTATAGATCATTGGTCCCTATGGATATAAAATCGCAATATCTTAAAATTTCTCTTAGTTGAAATACGACCGATGGAACTTCTATCATTAACCCTAAATGTACTTTTGTTGGAAGCTCGACGCCTTCTCTTTTTTCTCGTTCATAGGCAAACATAAAAGTTTCTTTAGCTTCCAAAAATTCATCTAAATTTGATATCATAGGAAACATAACATATAATTCTTGCCCTGCAGCGGCACGAATAAATGCACGCATTTGCTTACGAAGAATCGATCTTCTATCCAATGTAATACGAATAGAGCGCCATCCTATTGCTGGATTTTCCTCGGCAATACTGTTCCAATACGGAAGCAACTTATCAGAACCTACATCTAAACTTCTAAATATAACTTTTTTTCCACCTGCCGCTTGTAAAAGACGTTTATAGCATTCCACTTGTTTTGCTATATTAGGCATTTTTTCTGCTGACATAAAAGGAATTTCCGTACGATATAAGCCCACTCCGTCACAATTTGTACTTTTGATATAATCTAAATCAAAATCCATACCTATGTTAATATAAAGATTTACGCGTTCTTTATCTTTTGTTCTGCTTGTCAGGTTTTTAAGCTTTTGTATTTGGGCCAGTTCTTGTTTCTTTTCTTCTATTTTTGCATTTATTTTATTTATTATATTTTTTGGCGGATTGATATAAACCGCACCGGCACTACCATCAACTGCGACTAAAACACCTTCTTTAATATCTTGATATAGACCTTCTATAGATGCTATAACTGGAACATTTAGAGCTTTAGCAACTATTGCGACGTGCATTGTTGGCGTACATTCTTCTATAATCAAAGCACGAATCTTTTTGTAGTCATAATCCATTAAATCCGCAGGTCCCATAGAACTTGCAACAATGACTATATCCTGATATTCATTACTATCATTATTACAATCTTCGCCGCTTATGTACAATCTTAATCTGTCAGCAATGTCTCTTAAATCATGTAAACGTTCTTTCAAATAGGCATCCGTTGCACCGGACAACCGGTTCCACATTTCTGCATACGCTTGTTCTACCGCTGCCTCTGCTGTTAAACCGGAATTTATATGATTAATAATGCGATTGTACCAGCCTTTATCGTTTGCAATCATGCGGTACGCATCTAATATTTCTACATGTTCACCACTTTGCATTCCTTCTTGTTTTAATTTAGCATCCAAATCATCATTCATTTTTTGGCGTGCTAATTCCAAATTTTGCAATTCTTTGTCTTTATCTGTTGCAAAAATCTCAGTTACAGCTTTTCTGCGTCTGTGAACAATAGCATTTCCTAGGCCGTATCCGGCATTTATAACAACGCCTTTAAAACTATCTTTAGAAACAATACCTCGGCTTTTTATGATTTTTTTGATATATTGTCCCATTTCTTCCGATGTGGCAAATTCACTTAAAAACATACCAATTGTTTCTAATGAATCCGCTTCTTCCTCATTATATTCGTGAGGAAGATTAAAAATAATCAGCAATACTCCTGCCGCTTGATTCCATTTTTTTAATGGTAATGCAATTTTAAAAGCATCTTTTGTTTGTATAAATGAAGTTTGATTATCTTGCCCAGCTCTACCGACCACACCTTTTCCGACACGAACGGTTCTCGGTTCATTTTGATCTTCCGTACCAGCTATTTTTTCTAGATAGAAATCATCTGCCTTGACATATATACATGCTGATGCTGCTCTTGTTTCTTCTATTATTATGCTAATTATAGAATTAAGCTGTTCTATGTTTTTCTGAGGCGTTAACTCGCTATGTATCCTCTTAATTACAGCAAGTGCAAAATTTTTATTTGTCTCGGACATTCTTCCCTCTATTTAAAATTCCTACTTGTTTTTTATCTTATATCACTTAATATTCTTTTATTCCAGTTTATTTTTTTATTAAAGGATAAATATCATGACTATTAATTATAAGAAGGGTGATAGCGATACACGTCCATGGGGGATGTGGGAGGTTTTAGAGTCCGGTGAACATTTTTGTGTTAAGAAAATTACAGTAAGACCTAATGCAATTCTTTCTTTACAACTGCATAATCATCGTGCCGAACATTGGATTATTGCGGAAGGCGAAGCTATGATCGTGCTTGGAGAAGATGTTCTCTATCGTAAAGCAGACTCTTCTGTTTATATTCCTGTACAGACGAAACATCGTATTAAAAATAACTCTGACAACAAACCACTTATTTTTATTGAAGTACAGACTGGTGAGACTCTTGATGAAAACGATATCGTGCGTTTTGAAGACAATTACGGCAGAGTATAATAGCTTAACTTGTTGAAAAGAATCAGATTCATTTTTACAGATTTCTAAAAGTTAATTATTAGTTAATTTAATGAGATGATTTTGGGAGAATCTGTTTAAATGTATTGTGATATGCAATATGATGAGTGTGTTACCCGCGAGGTTACTGTTTGTGCTTATTTACAGCCATCCGAAGAACCGGTAAGTGATGGTAGTTTTTGTTGGGATTATTCTTTTCGCTTTGAAAATACATCGGATACAGATATCACGCTTTTGAGTAAGAAACTGTCTGTCATTGATGCTAATGGCAAAGTTACTTCTGTTGATTACCAGGGTTTTAAAGGACAATTACCCCAACTTATTCCCGGTGATGATTTTGAAGATGATGGTTATGTGACAGCAAAATCTTGTGCATTGCTTAAAGGTTTTTGTACGGTTAAAATCGGTGATAGAATCCAGAATATAGATTTACCGATGTTCAGTTTGATTGCTAATGATAATATTTTCAGAACAGTTCATTAATGAGTATTAAAAAAGCGCTCTGCTGAGCGCTTTTTTTTAGTTATTATATTCTTTAATACTGTAATTGTTTTTTACATACATATTAAGATATTCGTTAATATTCTGCTCCATACGATTATTAAATTCTTCCATCAATTTATTAACCATATCATTCCAATATTTTTCTTTTTCAGAAATTTTAGTATCTATCGGCATTTTTAACTCACGCCATGCATTTATGGTCGTTTCGGCCGCTGACATATTAGCTCTATCCGTAATTTTTAGAACTACTGATAAATTGGCACGATATTTAAGGCGATCTTTTTGCAATATTTCTTCTGATTTTTCTATTTCTTCTGTTACTGATGCGTCTTTAATGATATACTCTGCAATACGATTTGATGAGAAGCCATCTGCTTTTAAACGGTCCTCTGCCCAAACTTTAGCCGATTTTTCAACAGAAACCGGAAAAAGATGTTCAACATTCGGACGAGTAAAAGATGGAACGAATTCTGATACTACATTAACTTTTTCCACATCCAATGCTATGGGTGCATTTGTTTGAAAGCGCTGTGCATTGTATTTTAATGGTACAGCATCCGTATCACTGGTTGAGCTACATGCAAATAAAAATAGGCTTGCAAAAACCATCAGTAAATTTCTTATTTTAGTCATTTATCGTCATCCTTCCATTGTCCATATTTTAGGACTTCTGTCCTTTTATTTTAGTCTACGCTATAAAAGTTTAATACTTGTTTAATGCTAATTTAGTTTTTGTAATATCTCCGGAATCGTAAATTCGTACTCTTCAGAACAAAATCCGCATTTTGCCTTAATCTTTGAATTTTCATCTAGCATAGAGGCTAAATCATTCTCTGAAAAACCACGCAGTGTTTTTAATAATTTTTCACGACTGCATCGACAATGAAATTGATAAGTGTTCTCTTTAGTAATAACTAAATTATTAGCGTGGTATAGACGGTATAAAATTTCTTGCAAACTTAGATTCTTATCAAATAATTCTTCTTGTTTCAGGGAATTTAGCAAAATCTCAGCCTCATTTTTTAATTCTGCTGCATCAGCTATATCTATATTTTTGCCCCCCATATTCGGTATCCGTTGCAATAATATTCCACCGGCTTTCCACTCACCTTTTTCATCTTCGGGTATTTCCACAAAAAGTTTCAGCATTGTTTCTATTTGTTCAGATTGTTTGAAATAACGTAAAGCACATTCTTCCAGAGTTTTTCCCTGTAATTCAACGACACCCTGGTGATAATTATTTTTACCATCATCTATGGTAAAAGCCAGAGTACCTTTACCTAATAAATGGGGTGTTGCTTCTATTTCTCCATCATTTTTACGTAAATTTCTTGCTTTCTCTAGATGTTCTTTATCATAATTTGCACAGGCTCTGATTTTACCATCAGATGTTACGTCCGCAACGATAGTTGAAACAGGTCCGTTGCCTTGAAGCTGTAAGGTGAAAAGCCCCTCAAATTTTAACGCATTAGCTAATAAAACGGCCAATGCTGTTGTTTCTGTTAGAGCAACTGACACATTTTTATCATATCCGTGTTTATTGATTATGGTTTTTAAGACATTTTCTAAGCGAGCTATGCGCCCGACAAATAGTCCATCATCTATCAAAAAAGATGTACACTCATCAAAGTTTTCATTAGCCAATTTTTTATTCCTTATATATAATCAAATTAAGTTTTTTGATGAAGTTAATCTATTTAAAGGTAATTTTCAAGTGTTTACAGCAGGACATAAAAAAACAGCTCCAAAAATCCCAACCAAAGCACGTTTACGTAATATTGCATTGTATTATTTGGAGCGTTTTGAAAGCTCTGAAGATAATTTGAGAAAAGTATTAAGACGCCGGATTGATAAATATGCTTTTGTTGATAAAAATTATAATCCAGAGCAAGCTTATCTTTGGGTTGATGAGGTTATTGAAGAATGCCTGAAACACAATTTTGTTAATGATGAACGCTTTGCTGAATTTAAGATTAATGATTATTTGCGTTTAGGAAAACCCAAACGCTATATTGAGCAAAAATTAAAACAAAAAGGAATTGATGATAAGATAATTTCACGTATTTTTGCGGAAAATGAATACTCCGAGTACGATATTGCATTAAATTTTGCTAAAAAGAAAAAACTCGGTTATTTCTGTGAAAATGAAGAAAAACGCATAGCGAATCGTCAAAAAGACCTTGCGACGATGGTCCGGGCCGGATTTGACTACGATGTCGCCAAAAAAGTTATTGATGATACTTTAGAATAGTTCTACATTAGCCATTTAAGAAGCTTTATTACTCCCATCTTGGCAACGCTGTTGTGCGCAGAAACATTTTTTCTATTTAATATTTCTGTCTTATTTTGATGATAGAATTCATAGGCTCGCAATAACATTTCTTCATTCGTCAATGTCGGTCTAAAACCTAATTTCTGCTTAATGTTCGTTGTGTCAAAAACAAAACTTGATGCTATCATTTTGTACTGATACGGACCCAGAGGCGATATTCCTAGCCAGAAACATATTTTCATTGCCCAAATCATTGGGAGCCGTGGAAAATGCAATAATCTTGATTTTGAACCAGACTTTTTAATAACATACTCATAGACTTCATTAAATGTTTTAACGTTGTCTGCACCGATATTGAAGATTTCTGTATAATCTGCAGAAAGAGCCAATTCAAATGCTTTTGCTAAATCTTTGGCATAAATAAATTGATAACAATTTTTACCATCACCAACCATCGGCAACTTTCTATTTTCATCGATGAATTCAAATAAAATACCCAAAAGTCCTAAGCGGCCTTCATCCATAATTGTCGGAGAGCGAAAAATTATGCTGTTAATTTTATCTTTATAAGATAAGAGAATCTTCTCTCCCTCTAATTTCGATTTACCATATATCTCTATCGGATTTGGTATTTCTGTCTCTTTTACCGGTTTATCAAAATTTTTAGCCCAAAGACAGTTGCTTGATATAAAAATAATTTTTTTAATGTTATTTTCAAGTGCATATTTGCATACATTTGCAGTGCCATCTACATTGGAATGCCATAGGCGTTTCAAATCTTTTTTAACGTGTGCCAACAGTGCCGCACAGTGAAAAATTGCATCAAATTTATATTTAGAAAAAATCTCACGCATAAGGGTGTCGTCATTTATATCACCTTGGTAAGCGGTAAAATTTTTATGTGTAAAGTTATCCGGCTCTAAATCTATACTAACGCATTCTGCGCCTCTTTCTAAAAAGTATTGCTTTAAGATCGTGCCAAAGAATCCGGCTCCGCCAGTAATTAAGTAACAAGACATCGTATATTCCCCCTTTGCTATTTTGAGTAATTATAAAGGCATATCCGTAAATTATTTGCTAAAAAAAGTGCCTTATCCCCAAGAAAGGGATAGGCACTTTTTTTAGCAACAGATGAATTACCTTTTTTTCAGAGCAGCAATAATCTTGTGCTTTAAGCGGACACTTTTTTGGGCTTGACCACTGTTTCTTTTAACGCCTTGTTGTGAGCGCTTGGTTCTGGTCTTCTTACCCTGATACTGACACCCTGCCTGCTTGTGTTGCGGCTGTTCTTGCTTTGGCGCGTCCTCTTCCGGCAATACATGGATTACTCTAAGAGGAAAAACCAAAAATGTTCCTACTACATAGGAAACATAACGCTGTACTTTGTTCATAATTATTAAGATATTTATTGGTAAAAAAATATTTTTGTGCTTGTGGATTTTAATCTCACAACATATTTTTGTCAACTTTAAATATATAAAATTATCCTGCCAAATAGGTCTTTACGGCTTCATTTTGTTCAAAAAGATATAAAAGAATCCGTAAAGCCTGTCCACGAGGACTTTCTAATTTAGGATCAGTTTTTAAGATATTTTGTACATCATCACGTGCTTTTATCAATAAATCTGCATGATAAGTCATGTCTGCCAGTTTAAATTGTGTAAAGCCGGATTGGCGTGTGCCCAAAATTTCTCCACCGCCACGTAATTCCAAATCCTTTTCAGCAATATAAAATCCATCCTCTGTTTGTTTCATTATATTCAGTCGTTCTTTTGCTATCGCACTTATCGGATAACTATATAGTAGCAAGCAACTTCCCGCCTCATATCCGCGTTTAATGCGTCCACGCAACTGATGTAATTGTGCCAAGCCGAACCGTTCAGCGTGTTCGATTATCATAATAGTTGCTTCCGGCACATTAACTCCGACTTCGATTACCGTGGTTGCTACAAGTAAACTCTTCTTACCTGTCTTAAACTCTTCCATTACAGCATCTTTTTCGTTTTCTTTCATCTTGCCATGAATAAGACCGACACTTTCTCCAAATTCTTTTTTTAGCATTTCATAACGTTCGGTTGCCGCTGCTAAGTCATTTTTTTCCGACTCTTCAACTAATGGACAAACCCAATAAGCACGTGTTCCTTGCTCTAATTTACGCTTCAATCCTGCAATAACATCAGGCATTTTATTTACATTCATTACGACTGTTTTAGATGGTTTGCGGCCTTTTGGCAGTTCTCCGATTTTAGAATAATCCATATCGCCGTAAGCCGTTAGTAAAAGGCTTCTTGGAATCGGTGTTGCCGTCATAACTAAAACATCACAATCTGCTCCTTTTGCCGAAAGTGATAAACGTTGGTTAACCCCAAAACGATGTTGTTCATCTATCACTACATAGCCTAGATCCTTAAATATAACCGAATCCGTAAATAATGCATGTGTACCGATTAAAATGTTTATTTCTCCTGATGCCAATTTAGTATAGATTTCTCGTTTTTCTTTCGGTCTTAATTTACCAGTCAACAAACCTACTTTTATATCTGAGTTTCGGCATAGTTCAGTTATCGTTTCATAGTGTTGTTTGGCTAAAATTTCAGTTGGTGCCATTAATGCTGTTTGCGCTCCATCTTCAATAACTTTTAGCATACTTAAAAGTGCAACAACTGTTTTTCCAGAACCGACATCTCCTTGCAAAAGGCGGAGCATTTTATATGGTTGAGATTGATCCTCCTCTATTTCCGATAAGGCATTTTTTTGCGCTGCAGTTAATTCGAACGGCAACGACTCTATTATTTTTTGATATAAATTGTTATTTCCTATAAAACTTCGTCCTTTTTGTTGTTTTACTTTTTGACGAATAAAAGCCAAGGCCAGCTGGTTGGATAAAATTTCATCATAAGCTAATCGCCGCCGTGCTACTGATGAAGGCAATAAATCTGCTATATTCTTTGGATGATGTACGCGATTTATAGCATCATTAAAACTAATATATTCTAAATCTTGAAGGGAATTCGGAGCCTGCCATTCCGGAAATATCGGTACTTTGCGTAAAGTTTCATCAACTAATTTTAATATCATTTTATTAGTTATACCAGCAGTTAAAGGATAAACAGGTTCTTGGCGCGCTATTTCCGATAAATTTGTAACCGATGTGACGTAATCCGGATGGCTCATCTGCCACATACCATTAAAATATTCAATCTTACCACTAATTGCCCTTTTTTCTCTAATAGGATAATTTTTAATAAGAGAATCCTCATAAACTTTAAAAAAAACTAATACAAGTTGTGCAGTACCATCAGTGCAATATATGCGATACGGATGTTTTCTGGCTGTCGGTTTCTGATGTTCCCTAATAGTAACAATGCCAGTCCATATTCTGCCATCCTTAGCTTCTTTTAGCGGAGGACAATAAGTCCTATCAATCAAATTTATAGGTAGGTGAAAAAGCATATCCACTATCTTTTCACCACATAGATTTTTAATTAACCGAGCATACTTTGCACCTATACCTTTTATGGAATCTATCGGTGTGAACAATGGATATAAAATACTCGGTCGCATATTTAAGCTCTTTACAAATTTTTGGTTTGTGGTTATTTTATGGCATAATTTATAACAGAAATGCAAAAAATGTCCATTGAATTTGATAACTATAATGAAAAAACTCTTTGCAACGTCACTAAAGATGCTGAGGCTTTTGCTATTAAAGATTTATTCTATAAATCAGATAAGGATGTTTTATGTATTTTAAGTGATGGTATAAGCTTAAGACAAGCGTATGAAATTCTCGGCGTTATTGCTCCTGAAATAGAGGTATTAGTTTTGCCGGCGTGGGATACTGTTCCTTACGATAGAGTTTCTCCAAATTCTAACATATTGTCACAACGTGTTGATACTTTAACAAAACTTGTTTTAGAAAAAGAGCCTAAAAGTCGCAGAATTATTTTGACCAGTATCGGTACTGCTATTCAAAAGCTTCCTCCAAAAAAGATTTTCCTTAATACGCGTAAAGTATTAAAAATCGGTGGAAAGCTTAATTTTGATGATTTCTTGCACTATGCCGTTATTAATGGCTATACTCGTGTTGAGCAAGTTATGGAAACTGGAGAATATGCTATTCGCGGTGATATTATTGATGTTTTTCCAAGTGGTGCAGAACAGCCTATTCGTATTGATTTATTTGATGATGAAATAGAGAGAATCCGTTTTTTTGAAGTTGATACCCAACGCAGTATTCAGAATATTCAATTTTATAGTTTTGAAACAGCAAATGAAGTTATTTTAGATCAAAATACCGTTAAAACTTTTCGTTCTAAATATCGTGAAGCTTTTGGCGCTGATGGATTAAAAGATGAATTATATGAAAGTATTTCCAATTCAAAAAAATATATCGGAATGGAAAATTGGCTACCTTTTTATTATGAAGAAGATCTACCAGATATCTTTGATTATTTACCCACATCTGATGTTATTTGCGGTATTGATATTAAAGAGGCCTTAAAAGCAAAGCAAGAAACAATTATTGACCATTATCAAGCTCGTTTAGAAGCACTTAAGATTAAAGATATTTCTGATGTTGACCGATACCGGCCAATTGATCCTAATTTAATGTTTTTAGACTCTTCTGAATTTGCACAGCACATAAAAGCTCATCGCCATTGTGAGCTTTCTAATCGTTCTCTACCCGAAAGTAAGACTGTTATTGATTTTGGAACATTGCCGCAAAAAATCTTTGCGTCCTTAAAAAATATTACCGGTGCAACCGTATATCAAAATCTTGCTGAATGCTTTCTTTCTAATAAGTCGAAACGAAAAATCATCTGTTGCTATACCAAAGGTTCTTTAGATAGAATGTACGGAACTCTTGTTGAAAACGGATTTGAGAATCTTGCTATAGCAGAAAATTGGGAACAAGTAAAAAAAGAAACCTCTAAAGATAAAATAGCCTTTATTCTTATGAACTTACAACACGGTTTTAGCAATGATGATTATTTTATTGTTTCTGAGCAAGATCTATGGGGCGAACGTAAAAATCTGCAAAAGCATAAAAAAGTTTCTGCAGAAAACCTTATTGATGATATTTCCTCGCTCAATATTGGTGAATATGTGGTCCATATTGAGCATGGAATCGGGCGATTTGAAGGGCTGGAAAATATTGTTACTGACGGGGCGGCGCATGATTGTCTTAAAATTCTTTATGCTAACAATGATAAACTTTATGTTCCGGTGGAAAATATCGATGTTATCAGCCGTTATGGTGCAGAAGACAGTCAAGTTACCTTAGATACTCTTGGCGGTGCTGCATGGGAAGCAAAAAAATCCAAAGTTAAAGAGCGCATTAAAGATATTGCTGAAAAGCTTATAAAAATTGCCGCAGAAAGACAAACACATCAAGCTGAGATTTTTGTACCTGAAAGAGGTTTGTATGATGAATTTTGCAACCGCTTTTTATATACAGAAACAGATGACCAACTTAATGCCGTACAAGATGTTATAAAAGATTTATCGCAGGGCGTGCCTATGGATAGATTAATTTGCGGCGATGTTGGTTTTGGAAAAACAGAAGTTGCGTTAAGGGCGGCTTTTACCGTTGCTACAGGTGGAGCACAGGTTGCTTTGATTGTGCCAACAACATTATTGGCGCGTCAACATTATCTTAATTTTAAGGAGCGCCTTGCCGGATTTCCAATTAAAGTTAAAATGTTATCAAGACTTGTTTCCGCAAAAGAATCAAAAGAAATTAAACAAGAGCTTAAAGATGGTCGTTTAGAAATTGTTATCGGCACACACGCGCTTTTGGCAAAAGATATTGAGTTTTGTAATTTAGGTCTTTTAATTATTGATGAAGAGCAACATTTCGGTGTTACGCACAAAGAGCGCTTAAAGCAACTTAAATCTGATGTACATATTTTGACTTTAAGTGCGACTCCAATTCCTAGAACATTACAACTTTCTTTAACCGGTGTTAAGCAGTTGAGTATTATCGCAACACCTCCGGTAGACAGATTAGCGGCACGTACATTTGTTATGCCGTTTGACACGGTGATGATAAAAGAGGCAATTTATCGTGAAAAGTATCGTGGCGGACAAGTCTTCTTTGTATGTCCTAGAGTTTCAGATATTTTGCAAATTGAACCTAAATTGCGTGAATTAGTTCCTGATGTTCGGATTGCTGTAGCACATGGTCAGATGTCGCCAACACATTTAGAAGACGTTATGTGTGATTTTGCAGATGGAAAGGCAGATATTTTGCTGTCTACAACTATTATAGAATCCGGTATTGATATGCCTAATGTTAATACGATGATTATCTATCGGGCAGATATGTATGGATTGGCACAACTGTATCAATTACGCGGTAGAATCGGTCGTTCAAAATTGCGCGGATATTGTTATTTTACCATTCCACATCAGAAACATTTAACGCCTATTGCAGAAAAACGTTTAAGTATTTTACAAGCCTTAAACCAACTCGGTGCCGGATTTTCTTTGGCAAATCATGATTTGGACATTCGCGGTGCCGGTAATATTCTGGGTATAGAGCAATCCGGTCATATTAAAGATGTCGGTGTAGCACTCTATCATCATCTTTTAGAGGAAGAGATTAACCGGCTAAAAGCAGGGGTAGAAAATACAGATAATTCCAAATTACCAGATAATGATTGGAGCGTACAAATAACCACTGGTGTACCGATTATTATACCGGAAAAATATGTGGCAGATTTAGGGGTTCGTTTAGGATTATATAAAAGAATCGGTTCGCTTAAAACGCCGGAAGAAATCAATGATATGCGCGAAGAGCTCATTGATCGTTTTGGTGCTGTTCCTGAAGAAGTTGAAAATTTACTTAAGACAGTTGAAATTAAGCAACTTTGTCAAATGGCAAATATTGAGCGTATTGATGCCGGTGCCAGAGGAATACTGGTTACTTTTTACAAAAACACCTTTAAGAACGTTGATAAACTGATGAGTTTCATTACCACTCAACTCGGAGCGGTTAAAGTCAGACCGGACCAAAAATTATTTATAGAAAAAAATCTAGCCTCGTATCAAACAAGGCTAGAAACAATCAAAAAATATGCGACTAAGCTTTATGAACTATCGCTTTAAGACATCTTTTCTAAAAGTTTTTTATAGGCTTCAGTTAAGCGTTTGAATTTTTCTTCGGCCTCTTTATCTTCCGGGTGTAAATCCGGATGGCAAGTTTTAGCTAATTTCTTATATTGCTTTTTTAGGCTTGCTAGATTGAATTCTTCCTCTTTGATACTCAGCTCTGCCATTTCTTTGCGGTCTTCTTTAGTAAAATAAACACTGTCGGTTACTTTATCATAGCCGGAGAATCCATGCAGAAATTCCAGCTCTTCATCTAAATCACAACCGAATTTATATTTAATCTTGGAATGGAATCCACGAAAGCGTGTCTTCTTTTGAAATGCCTCGTGCTCTGAGTCTTGAGTTTCATCGGTGTAGTAATTCCACTTGGCGTTATATTCTTGAACGTGCTCCAAACAAAACCAATAGTAACTTTTCAGCGAGCGATCTTTAGGGGCTCTGAATTCACCTCTTTTTTCACACCCCGGATGATCGCATTTATGGTGTATACCTTCATTTTGCGGGGCAAAGTATTTCCTTGGTCTTTGTTTTTTGGTGCTTTTAATCACTGTTCATCCTTTTATTTAAAATCTCGCGGAGTATAATATATATTGTTCTTCACGTCAAATACTAAATATGCGGTGTCTTTAAATTATAGATATAGGTGTATAAACAGAAGTTTATTGTCGTCATACAAAGATTTGCCGTTATGCTTTTTTATTATAGTGAGGAAATAGTATGCCTGAATTACCTGAAGTAGAAACGATAAAAGAAGCTATGCGAAAAGCTGTTGATGGTGCTCGGATAGAATCCGTTTTAGTTCGTCAAAGGCGCTTACGTGTAAATATCCCCTCTAATTTCGAAGATCTTATTTGCGGTGCAAAAATATCTCGCCTCTATCGGATGGCTAAATATGCTATTATGGAACTTGATAATGGTTATAGTATTATTTGGCATTTTGGTATGAGCGGAAAAATAACCATTGTCCAAAATACGAATCCTGTACCGGAAAAGCATGACCATGTTATCATCAACACCTCTAATGGTGCTCTTGTATATAATGATCCGCGCAGATTTGGCCTTGTCTCTCTTTGCGAATCCGATAAACTGAAAGAATGTCCTTTTTTATGCCACTTAGGACTTGATCCTTTTGATAAAAATTTATCCGTCAATTATCTTAAAGATAAATTTTTAACTAAACGAATCCCTATTAAACTTGCTTTATTGGACCAAGCAATTATTTCAGGCATCGGAAACATCTATGCGTCCGAGGCCTTATATGTAGCGCGAATCTCTCCTTTAAGAGAATCCTGTTCTCTTACATCGGTTGAAATTAAAGAACTGATTTCTGCTGTGCGCGATGTCCTAAAAAAGGCTATTGATGCCGGTGGTTCTACGCTTCATGATTATCGTAAACCAGATGGCGATATCGGTTATTTTCAATTCCAACATACTGTTTATGGTAAAGAGGGGCAGAAGTGTCCGCAATGTGTGTCTCCTCAGAGGAAATGCAAAGGAATCCAGAAAATCATCCAAGGCGGACGCTCTACTTTTTATTGTCCTCATCTGCAGAAATAAGGAAACTTATGATGAAACGAATCTTATATATTTTGACTTCAGTACTTATTCTACTATCACATAACTGTTTGGCAACCGAGTGGATTGATGGATTTGAAGATATTCCTTTAATGAGTGGGTTAAAACAAATCGAAAGCCAAAATTTTTCTTTTGGTAATGAAGAATCCGGTTATACCGAAGCTCTGCTTGTTTCGACTCATCAGCAAAGTTTTTTAAATGCTAAAAATTTCTATAAAGAGACTCTGCCTAAACTTGGTTGGACTATTACAGATGAAAGTGAAAAAAATATAATTTTTACGCGCGAAAATGATGTTTTGGAATTCACTTTGCAAAAAAAGAAACCTCTTAAAGTTCTCATTAGCCTTAAAAGTAAAAATTAATTTAACGATTTTTTAAAAAATTTGTTGACTATCAAAGATTATTGTTTATAAGTATTTCAGAATTTTATTTGTGTTTAACTTATATTTTAAGACAGGATAAATAATATGGCCAATCATAAATCGGCAAAAACAAGAATAAATAGAAACAATAAAAGAAGTCTCATTAACGGCGCTCGCAGAAGCAGAGTAAGAACTTTCGTTAAAAAAGTTATTGCTGCTGTTTTAGCTGGAGATAAAGAAGCTGCTACCGCAGCATTAAAAGTTGCAGAATGCGAAATGATGAGAGCTGCTCAAAAGGGTGTTTTCCATAAGAACAAAGCTGCTCGTACTATTTCTCGCTTGAGCCAAAAAGTTAAAGCTCTTTAGTTTCTTTTTATTTTAGAATCGTTTGCACAAGCACTATTGCTTCGGTATGTGTGTTTGTGCTTTTTTGTTTGTATTTTCAACCACTTATTTCGAATCGCAAAGAGAATCTTTGTCAAGTCAATTTATTTAAAATTTGTTAAAAAATGTGTTTGTAATTTCTTTTTTTGTTTTATAGCTTCTCTCTAAACGATGATATAAAAATATTATCATAATTATTTAGAAATTAGCATTTGTTTTATTTGAGATAAAAAACCGTTTTGATTTAGAAATGGATTTTTAAGAAAGGTAGTTTTTTAAATGTAGTAGAGCTGCATTGGGTGGTATTATTTCTACTTTTTTGTAGTTGAGTATCTGCATTTTAGATGTGATAAATTTTGCATCAGGCTTCCTTATATTTAGTCAAATAAGATAAGTATAACTATTAATTGATATATCTAGAATGGGAGATGGATATGGCAGAAGAAGCATTTGCAACTGAACTAAGACCTTTTGATACTCAATGGGATCAGATATGCGGACAGCTTAAAACAGAATTTGGTGCCACAGCTTTTGATAGTTGGCTTAAACCTTTGGTCATCGGAGATTTTAACAACGGTGAAATGAATATTTGCGCTCCGACAGCTTTCATGAAAAATTGGGTTGTTGCACATTATGCCGATAGAATTAGTAAAATTTGGGAACAAAAAAATCCAGACATTAAAAAAGTTAATTTTGTAGTAGAAACACGACGCACAGATACTTCTTTATTAAAAAAGATCACAACAGCTCCTACACCTCAAAATATCTATGGATGCAATATAAATAGCCGTTCTTTCGGTTTGGTTGCCGGTGCAAGTTTGGAAAATGACGTCGTTAAAAATAATGCTGTTAACAATGCTGCTCCATTAAATCCTAATTATACCTTTGATAATTTTGTTGTCGGAAAGACAAACGAATTTGCTTATGCTGCCGCACGCAAGGTCGCTGAGGCTAAAAATGTTTCTTTTAATCCTTTATTCTTATACTCCAGTGTCGGTTTAGGTAAAACACACTTGATGCAGTCCATTATTTGGCATATTAAAGAAAATGATCCAAATCGTAATGTTATTTATTTAACCGCAGAACAGTTCGTTTATAAGTTTGTGAAAGCTCTCCGTTATAAAGATACAACAGCTTTTAAGGAGCAATTCCGTTCTGTTGATGTTTTAATGGTTGATGACTTCCAATTTATGGGTAATAAAGGAACAACCCAAGAAGAGTTTTTCCATACATTCAGCTCATTAGTTGAAGAAGGTAAGCAGGTTATCATTTCTGCCGATAAATCTCCAACAGATTTGGATGGTATTGAGGATCGCTTAAAATCTCGTTTAGTTGGCGGATTAGTGGTTGATATTATGCCTACTGATTTTGACTTAAGAATGGGAATCTTACATAAAAAAGCCGAACTTATGGGAGTTGAATTACCGCCTAAAGTGGCAGAATTTTTGGCGCAAAAAATTACCTCAAATGTTCGTGAATTAGAAGGTTCATTAAAGAGAATTGCAGCACACTCTCAGTTATTATCCGGTAAAGAAATTACCCTTGATATGACACAGGATGTTTTGAAGGATATGTTGCGTTCCATAGATAGAAAAACAACTATTGATGAAATTCAAAAGAAAGTTGCAGAGCATTTTAATATTTCTGTTAAAGAATTGCAATCTTCTCGCCGGGCAAGAACAGTTGCCAGACCGCGTCAAGTTGCTATGTACTTAGCAAAACAACTTACGTCTCGTTCTTTGCCGGAAATTGGTCGTAAATTTGACCGTGATCATACGACCGTAATGCATGCAGTTAGAAAAGTTGAGGAACTTATTATTGAAGATCCTACTTTAGCTGAGAATATTGAAATTTTAAGAAGGACCTTAGAAAACTAAACTAGAATAAAAAAAATTGTTGAAGACTTGTTTTTTGACTTCTGCTTTTATTGTTTCGTGATAAATTGTAGGAAGATAAAAACAAGTCTTTTTTTGGGATGAAAAATAATGAAATTTACAATTGAACGCGCACAGTTTTTAAAAACACTTAGTCATGTACAAAGTATTGTTGAAAAAAGAAATACCATACCAGTGTTATCTAATGTTCGTATTGAAGCTAAAAATAATGCTATCAATTTCAAAGCAACCGATATGGATATTGAAATTACTGAAATTGTTGATGCTAAAGTTAGTGAAGAAGGCGCAACAACTGCACCGGCACACATGCTTTATGATATCGTTAGAAAACTTTCAGACGGCTCAGATGTTGAGTTAACTTATCCGAATGATAAGGGGGCTTTAACGATTGCTTCCGGTCGTTCTAACTTTTCTTTATCCACAATCGGGGTGGAGGATTTTCCGGTTATTTCCGGGGATGACTTACCGATTAATTTTGAAATAAGTAAAGATGAGCTCAAGACTTTGATTGATAGAACGCAATTTTCCGCCTCTGTTGAAGAAGCACGTTATTATCTTAATGGTCTTTATGTTCATGCTAAGACTGAAGGCGAAGCAAAAGTATTGCGCGTGGTTGCAACAGATGGACATCGTTTGGCTTGCGCCGAATCGCCATTGCCTGAAGGAGCAGAAAAATTAGACGGCGTTATTATTCCGAGAAAATCTGTTTTAGAAATTCGCAAACTTTTAGATGATGCATCTATTGATAATGTTTCTATGGCTTTATCTGAAAACAAGGTTCGTATTTCTTTTGAAGACATTACTTTAACCTCTAAGCTTATTGATGGAACATTTCCGGATTATGAGCGGGTTATTCCGACCGATAATGATAAAATCTTAGAGGTTAACGTTAAGGATTTGGCTGCAGCAGTTGATCGTGTATCTGTTGTAACAGAACGCAGTCGTGGTATTCGCTTAATTACAGATAAGAATCATGTCACTATTGCTGCTTCCAATGCTGAACTCGGAAATGCAACTGAAGAATTGGAAGCAAAATATGATAAAGAATCTATTGATACCGGTTATAACTTCCGTTATCTTTTAGACATTTTGGCACAGATTAAAGGTGATGATGTTCGTTTCAGTTTGTCCGGTAGTGCAGCGGCAACAGTTATTAATGACACCTCGGATAATAGTGCTATTTATGTTTTGATGCCAATGAGAATCTAAGTGGATACGGCGTTAGACTTTACTAATATTCATGATGAAACTAAGGTTGAGCTTGCCATACGGCGCTTGACCTTAGTTAATTTTCGGAATTATAAATATTTACGCCTTAATCTAGAAAAGCCTTTTATTGTTCTTGGTGGTGAAAATGGTAGCGGTAAGACTAATGTGTTGGAAGCAATTTCTTTTTTATCGCAAGGAAGAGGTCTAAGAAGTGCTAAGCTCTCCGAAATTAAAACTTTTGATTTTCTTGGATCGCAACAAAAGACTCCCACGTTTATTAATAATAATGGTTGGGCTGTTTCTGCGTTGTTAAACAAATCAGGTGAAGAATTTTCCATCGGTACAGCTGTTGAGAGTTTAGTGCGCGAAACAGATTATAATGAAACTAAAGAAGTTGAGCGGCGAATCGTTCATATTAACAATCAAAAATTAACTTCACAGAATGAACTTGGTAATTATTTGACTATGATTTGGATAACACCGCAGATGGATAGACTTTTCTTGGGAGGAGCTCAACATCGGCGCCATTTTCTAGATAGAATCGTTTATGCATTTGACACATCGCATTCACAGCGATTATCGACCTTTGATAATTTATATAGGCAATGGGTGCAAATCCTAAAAAGTGGAAAGATAAATAATCAGTGGCTTTATTCTTTGGAAGAGCAAATTGCTGCTGTGGGTGTAGCTATTGCCGCGGCACGACGTGAACAAGTGCAAAAGCTCAATTTGTTTATGGAAAAGAATCCTGATGATACATTTCCAAACGTTGTGCTTGAGTTAGACGGTACCATTGAAAAATTGCTTGATGAAAAAGCGGCGGTGTTTGTTGAAGATTATTATCGCGAATCGCTTTTAGGTTTAAGGCGTTGTATCATACAAAATGATATGAGTATTGGCATTAGCAAGACTGATTTAAGAGCTATTTATAAAAAGAAAAATGTACCGGCAAATTTGTGTTCTACCGGAGAGCAAAAAGCTTTACTTATGAGCATTGTTCTTTCTGAGGCTAAATGTTTGAAAGCTGTACGAGGTTTTCCGCCGATTTTACTGTTAGATGAAGTGGCGGCACATTTAGATAATCAGAAGCGTGATGCTCTACTTGATAAAATTGCACAACTTAATACGCAAACGTGGCTAACGACAACGAATCCGTTTGAATTTACAGGTATTCGCGAGAAAGCGCAATTCTTTGAAGTTAAAGATAACACTGTTCAAGAGTATTAGTTTCTTTTGTTTGTTTCCTTGATAATTAAAAATGCTCAAATTCACGTTTAGTATCACGCTCAAACATGGCGCGAATCGTTTGCTTAACATCAGCACCTTCATATACTGCTTTATATAAAGCTTGGCATATCGGCATGCTGATATTTTCAAGATCGGCAATATTTTTAACAGCTTTTAAAGTGTAATACCCTTCTGCTAATTTACCAAAATTTTCACCTTTAGCAAACATTTCACCAAACATGCGATTATGACTATGCTTCGAAAATAAAGTTGCTTCATAATCCCCTAAATGCGATAATCCATATGCAGTCATCGGATTACCACCAAAGTGCTTAATAAAGCGCCCTACTTCAACCGGTGCACGTGCCATTAAAGCACCTTTTAAGCCATACCACTCCAAACCGTCTAAAATACCGGCAGCAATACCTATTACATTCTTTAAGGCTGCACCAATTTGATTACCGATAAAATCAGAACCATAATAGAATCGGATTAATTCACTTTGCAAAGTTTTTACAACTTTCTCTTTTACATCTTCTTCGTCACTATCTATCACTGCGCAAGAAGGTACTTTTTTCATATAATCCTGCACATGACCAGGTCCGCCCAAAGTTGCAATATGTATCGGTTGTGATATTTCTTCACGCATCACTTCGCTTAAAACTTTTGCGCTCGGTTCTTCTAGACCTTTCATCGCTAATAGAAAAGTCTTGCCGGCAATATCATATCCGTTTAATTCTTTTGAAAGTGTGCGAACATGTTGGCTACCGATAGAAATAATGATTAAATCATTATCTAGCACGTCTTTTATATTTTCATGCAAAGATATATTATCTGTCAGTGACAAATATGGATTTTTTCTGGTTTCTTTTAGTTCTATAAAATCCGGAGCATCAGGCTTACTGTATATTTTAACTTTTTCCATGTGACAATAATTGGCCGCATACCAGGCTAAAAAAGTTCCCCACCGACCGCTACCGATAACAGAAATTTCAGACATATTACAACCTCTATAAAACATATATAATGTGGTCAATTTAATGCGCAAATCGAATCTTGGCAAACGCTGTTTGCAAGAAATCAACAAGGCTAATTAAAAATCAGATTAATATTTCTTTTTGGTACGCTGGCGGCCGATAATAGCACTTATATAATCAAACTTTACAAAGGATTTATACGCATAATCCAAACTTTGTTTTTCATAGCTGTAAAAAACTTTATTAGCCAGACCTTTTATAGCATCATCAATTTTTTTAAATGCTTCATTATAATCTTTACTGAAATTATTTTTTGTCTTCTTTTGCACCACATCGTGATAGGCTGCAATAACCTTGGCTGTTTCGTCTGCCGAATTGGCATAACCTTTTGCTTCAAACTCATGCATTATCTGCGATGTTGTTTGATAAAAACATTTATTAGTTAAGATACTTTTTTGTGTTTCATTTTTGCTATCAATAATCATTGCAAGAACGTAAACCTCCAAAATACATATGTTTTATAGCATATTTATTTTATTTTGCAAGCCTTTTGTCAAATGCAGCCACGAATTGTCTTCACAAAACTTAAATTCATTTTATTTCCCTTTTCCATTGCGTCCGGTCTCGGAGTCGGAAAATTCATTGTACACTGCCAATCCGTGATTGTCTTTAAGTTATAATAGTGATTTAGACACATGCAACCATTTTTATAAAACAACTTGCCGAAGAACTGAAATCTCTGAGATTGCATATCTGTAAAAATTCCATATAGAGACAGTATTAATATAAATGAACCGTAGATTTTAATGAATTTATGCTGTGAAGAGAATAAAATCATCATAACAGCCGGTAGCATCATAAAATTTGTTTCATTATGCCTAATAAAACTAAAATTATAAGAGTATACTTCTCCGCCGCGGAAAGCTATAATACCACACATGCAAAACAATATACCAAACACTATTCCCCACAATGGTTGAAGATATTTTTTAGAATATTGTTCAAAGAAGGTTATTGTTAAAACTCCAAAATGTATAGCTGCAAGCGGCAATGCAATTTGCCAAGTTATTACATCAGCAAAAGAAAATACGCTTAAACTGTTTATAAAATAAAATGATAGATTATTAAGATATTCCAAACTGAAAACAGAGCTCTTCAAACTGACATTTGTGAATTTGCTTGTATCTGTTACAAATGTTAGGCAAATAAACAGTACACCCAAAGTACTTATAAAGACTCCGCAATTTTTAAGGCTTTTTCTCCAGCCATTTACCCGACTATTTATAGTTTCTTTAATTATATAGGCGATAGTTGTTCCCATGGCCAGGGGAACATTCATTGATATTATACTTAAAAATAGGCATATTCCGCATAAGCATGCACTGTATTTTTCATTTTGCTTGGTAAAACCAAAGTATATTGCCAGAAGAAAAAATAAGATAAATGTATGTGTCTGCACTAAAAATACCCAAAGCCAATTATATCCAAGCATTGGAGTTAACAGAACACATAAAAACAGAGGAAAAAATGCATTGTCATTATTTTGTCGTGTTTTATTTAAAATAATTCCGTAAACAAGCAAGATACAGAGATATACAACGAAATTTGTAGCAACAAAATATCGCAAGTTCCAATCTGCAATATTATAAATAATTTCTGAAATCAGAAAGTAGAAAAACTGCATATTTTCATTGTAGAAATCAAAAAGATGTGACCAACCACCTGTTGGTAGCAGATCCCATGTATCCCAAAATGGAATATCAAACGCGTAGTTATTCAAGGTGACAGCGTCATATGCACCTAATAAAACCAATATAAAACCTGTTACTATGAAAAGTATCTTTTCCATCTTTCTATTCTCTGTTTTGATTTTATTTTTTATACGATTTATTTCACATAAAAAATATTGACTTATAAACAAAATACTTTTATAAGCTTTTTGAACCGAGAAGCTTTAATCGTTAAAGCTTTTAAATAACTAACAAATTAACCGGAGATTTTAATATGAAAAGAACTTATCAACCAAGTAAGCTCGTTAGAGCTCGCCGCCATGGTTTTCGTACGCGTATGGCCACGGCCGGCGGTCGCAAGGTTTTAGCTGCTCGTCGTGCTAGAGGTCGTAAAAAACTTTCAGCTTAATTTGAGATTATGGCTAAAATTTTTACTTTCAAAAAAAGAAAAGATTTTTTAAGAGTCGCCGCAGGTTTTCATGTTGCAACGCACAATATGGTCTTGCAGGCGGCTCCTAGTTTATCTGAAAGTGATGATATTTGGGTTGGCTACACCGCTACCAAAAAAATTGGTAATGCCGTTTGTCGTAATCGCTCAAAACGCCGTTTGCGTGCTGTTGTTCGTGAAGTACTTTCTTTATATGCTTTACCGCATACAGATTATATCTTTATTGCTCGTAATTCTACGGCTGATTGTGATTTTTCTGAATTAGTAAAAGATACTGTTTATGCTATAAAAAAAATCAATAAAAATTTCATCACTAATGAAAACTCCGATATCGATAAGGTTTCAGATGAAAATATTTAATATTTTAGATAATTTCGGTAAACGTGTTTTTATTAGTCTGCTTAAATTGTATAAAAAAGCGATATCGCCTTATCTTCCAGGGGCATGCCGCTTTCAACCTACTTGTTCAGAATATATGCTTGAAGCCATTAATGAATATGGAATATGTAAAGGGCTTTATCTTGGTGTCCGCAGGCTCCTCAGATGTCATCCTTGGGGTGACTCCGGGTTTGATCCTGTTCCGTTAAACCCAGATAAAAAAAGAATTGATAAAGGCTCGGATTAACCGACTTAAACGCTTTACATTCTCTCTTTTTTATATTAAAAGAAACAATATTTTAGTTAATTTAGGAGATTTTTTTAAGATGAAAGATGATTTCAAATCTTTGATGATAGCTATAATGCTTTCTTTCATTGCCATTTATTCCGTTAATCATTTTTTTGGCCTGAATAAGCCCAGATCGGTTGCTAAAGAACCTATAGAAATTGCAAAACAAAACGTTCAAAATGATACTGTTGCTGATCTTCAACTCACAAAAGTTCAAAATGAACCAGTTGTACTGCCTACAGAAACTGTTCTATCTAATGATAAAAGATTAAAATTTCAAAATAATTCAGTACTTGGTAGTATTCGCCTAAAAGGTGCACGTCTTGATAATCTCTATTTGAGAAAATATAATGTAGAACTTAATGATGACAGCACAAAAATAGAGCTATTAAAACCAGCTAAAACTGCTAATCACTATTTTGCCGATTTAGGTTGGTTAGCTTTAGATAGTGAAGTCTCTTTGCCTAAAGCTTCATCTATATGGCATACAACAGATACGGAATTAACACCAAATCAGCCGGCAACTTTAGTGTGGTCTAACAATTCCGGAATTAAAATCACTCGAAAGATCTCTTTAGATAATAATTATATGTTTACTGTAAGGGATACCATAGATAATACTTCTAATCAGGAACTCGAACTATTCCCTTATGCTCTTATTAGTAAAAACATTCAGGGAATCGCTGCTACTCGTTCTGTTGTCCATGAAGGTATCAGTGGTGTTGTTAACAAAACTCTTAAAGAATTTAAGTATGCGCAGATTAAACCAGGTGATGATAAAACGCTAGAAACAAAAGGAGGTTGGTTGGGCTTTTCTGACAGATATTGGTTTACATCTTTTATTCTTGGAAATAAAGATAAAGCCCAAATTACTCTGAAAAATCTTGATAATGGAAATTATCAAATAGATTACCTCGGAGAACGTGTTATTGTGCCGGCACAAGGCTCGCAAACATATACTTATACTCTTTTTGCCGGCGCTAAAGAAATTAAGCTGTTAGATACTTACACTAAGCAAAATAATATTCCAAAGTTTGATTTGGCCGTTGATTTCGGTTGGTATTATTTCCTAACTAAGCCGTTTTTCTATATTCTTGATTTTCTGTATGGCTTTCTTGGAAATATGGGATGGGCAATCTTACTCTTTGCGGCAATTTTAAGACTTTGTTTATTTCCTATTGCTAATAAATCTTTTACCAATATGGCGAAGATGAAAGCTGTACAACCTAAAATTAATGAAATAAGAGAAAAGTATCGCGATAATCCGAGAATGTTGCAACAAGCTACTATGGATGTTTATAAAAGGGAAAAAATCAATCCAGCTTCCGGTTGTTTGCCTATGTTTATTCAAATTCCTGTATTCTTTTCACTATATAAGGTTTTGAATATTTCTATTGAAATCAGGCATGCTCCTTTTATCGGTTGGATAAAAGACTTATCAGCTCCGGATCCTTTAACGATATCTCAGTTGTTACATATTTATATCCCTGGTTTTCTTGATATCGGATTGTGGCCAATTTTTATGGGATTGACTATGTGGATACAACAAAAACTGAATCCTGCTCCGGCAAATAAAGACCAAGCAAGAATGTTTGCTCTTATGCCTGTATTCTTTACCTTTATGCTAGGACACTTTGCTTCAGGTTTGGTTATTTATTGGACTTTGAGCAATATTCTTTCTATCATTCAGCAGAAAACCATTATGTATAAAAATGGAGTAAAGTAATGGCTGATTTGAGTGAGGAAGAAAATTTATTACGACTACAAAAAGGTAGGGAATTATTTAATAAAAAATGTGATTTTGTTCTTAGTGTAGCAAATTTAAGACAACTTCCTGCCGATGATAAGGAAGAAATAGCGTTTGCCGGTCGTTCAAATGTCGGTAAATCCAGTTTAATTAATGCACTTTTCGGACAGAAAAAATTAGCTAAGACTTCTTCAACTCCGGGACGAACACAACAGCTTAATTATTTCAATTTGGCAGATAAAATTTATATAGTTGACTTGCCCGGGTATGGTTTTGCCAAAGCACCAAAGGATATCGTTAAAAATTGGCAAAAACTTATCAATACTTATCTTGTCGGACGCGCAAATTTGAGACGTGTATTCTTATTAATCGACTCACGACATGGTGTAAAAAAGATTGATGAAGAGATTATGGATATGTTGGATAAGGCTGCGGTTACTTATCAAATTGTTCTCACTAAAATTGATAAAATCAGTGCTAAAGAATTGGATTTTGTTGTGAAGGATACAAATGATAAAATTGCAAAGCATACCGCTGCGCATATTCTTGTTCTTAAAACCAGTTCGGAAAAGAATCTTTATTTAGATGAACTAAAAGCGGAAGTAGCAGAATTAATTTAAATCATGTAATCTCTGTAATACCTCTGATATTGCCATCACGGACAATTTGTACAACGTGTAACTTGCGACGCATTTCCTCTATGGTTTTGGCAACGTCTATATTCGGTTGCGTACGCATAATACGTTTTACAAATGCTTCATAAGCAGCTGTAGAACTTTCTGCGTGGATTGTTGCCAAACAGTTATCGTGTCCGGATCCCATTAATTCCCATATCGCGCCGGCGTTGCTGGTAGAAATTTCTCCGCCGATAATTGCATCCGGTGTGAAACGTACAATCAAGTCAATCACTTTTGAATAGTCCATAGTATTGGTCTGCTCGGTACGCGATAATACAATGTGTACACGATTTGGTTGTGGAACATTTAATTCTCTGGTATCTTCAACAGTTATAACGCGTTTATGAATATCCAAAAGTTTTAATAAGTTATTTAATAATGTTGTTTTACCAGTACCGGTACCACCGCTTACCAGAATATGATCTCCACGCCGTAATGCTAGTAATAAGCGTTCATAAGCATCTCCAGGATCTTTTATATTTTTCAATGGATTAATTTCTTTTAATTCTTTACCTTGTTCCAAACCATAATCGCTAAAACCGAAAGCTACATCATCTGCATGCAAACGAATCGTTATAGCTATTCCACCGGTGTTAGCGTCTTCTAAATCATATTCAATATTTTTACCGGCAACTCCAGTAAAACGGTGTCCTCCCGGAATACGTGCATATACAACAGGTGAGCCATTAATCGGATCAAACTCTTGGTCATTAAGATTAGCTATAATATGCAATAGATTCGTTAAATATTCGCGTGATAATTTCGGATCTTTATAATTCACCCAAGGAAAAGCTCTTTTTCCTCGTAAACGCAACCATATGTCTCCAGGGTGATTAATGGCTACCTCTTCAATATTTTCTTGTTCATACCAATAGGCAAGCGGTCTTAGTACAGAACATAAAACTTGATCTTCCAGCTTTCCCATTGTTATTTACTCCCTTTCTCTACTTATTACTTGCTTTCTTAAAAGTCTAAGTCTATTTCACCTTCATCTTCTTTTTCTGCTTCCGGCATCTTCATACCCGTCCCATCAGCTGATGGAGGAGGTAGCGCACCGGTACCTTGAATATTCTTATTATTTTTCTTTGAATTATCTTCAACCAACGGCGTTGTATTTCCTTGTTGTTTTTGTCCCTGACCATCGCCATTACCTTTTACCTGTTTATTACCTTCTCCACCACCAGATGAAACCTTTCCTTTTCCTTCATCTTTTGCTAATACTGTTCCTTTTTGTCCCATATTTGATATTGCGTTTTTATCAATATCTTTTGTTGTTCTCAACCATAAATCCGTTAAAGGATAAATGATTATTCTTGTTCCGGCAGGAATGTAGGTTACGGCTTGAATTTGTTCCTTACTTTCTATAATTTTGCTTAGAATACTATCCATTCTCTCCAAAAATGCTTCTCTGGCATCCGATGCTGCTTGTTGTTTTGAAGTTTCTATCGTCGTACCAGCTTGAGCATCCTCATTAGCAGCCATCATATAAGCAGCACCTGATGTCGCCAATGTTCCGACAATCGGCATAGCATATTTTTTGATTAGCTGTTCGTCAACATAGCCTAATGCACCACCACCGCGACCTTCCGCATCACCGGTTATTGAACTTTCAATTGTAAAGGCTATACCATCAGGACGAATGATTCTTCTCCAGCTAATATCCATTTTAACGCCACCACTCTCCTGATTAAATCTTGTTCCTCCATTGGCACTCTGAACACCGCCTATAACCTTACTACCTGCCGGAATAATTACATTTCTTCCCATATCGCCATATATATTTCTTTCTACAACAGCTGTTACGGGTGCATCACCCAGAGAAATTATTGAGCGCGCTAAAACAGCAGGAATTGGTTTATCGCCGGTAATCATATTACTCATATCTACACGTAATGTAGAAATCGAACGATTAAATCCCCAGTTATCTTGCCATCCTGTATAAGCTTCTACGTTATTATTATTAGATATTACTTTACCAGAAATTGCATGACGACGATTTTCATGTAATTTCCCGAGAATTGCAGCACGCCTTGGATTATATCTTCCGCCAGGACCAATACCGCCTCCAGGACCGACATTAGACACCTTATCTGTATCATCCCATGGAGAAACTGTTACATCTTTAATAATACTTTGCCACCATTTACTATTTGCTGCCTTAGGATTATCTGTCTGTTCAGCCTTAAATTGACCGATTTTATTACCATTTTCATCTAAAATTGAACCATCTTCACCGACTGTACCTATTCTATTGCCTTCTTTATCCCAAACGTCCTTATTATTTACATCACCGATATATTTTCCTCCCGGAGTAATTGCCAAACCTATACGTTGGCCTTCATCCTCTTCTGTTTCCTCCTCATCTCCATCTTCTGTTTCTTCGTCTTCTTCATAATCTTCTGTTTCGTCATCATCATTTTCTTTTAATTCTTCTGAAATCTGTTCTGATATCTTTGATATGATGGGCTCTGGAGCTTCTTCTTCAACTTTTTCTTCTATGACCTTATGGTAATATTGTAACGGATTTGCTTTGGCTATAACTTTTCCTTTATTATCTTTAATTTCGCCATCTTCAGCAAGGTTTCCTATTTCAATATTTCTAAAATTAATCACCTTGCCATCAAGGTTCAGACTACCTATTATCTTTTTATTTTCATCGCGTATATCATAATCCCTAGCACCTCGAGCTATTAGATTCTGTTTTTTATCTAAAACAAAACCATTATATATAACCCCTTTTACCTCTCCCATAATACTATAGACACGACCGTTTTTGGCTATATATCCGACTGTATTTCCTTGATTATCATAAACATATAAATCATACAGAGCAAAGCCTTCTTTGCCATCATTTGTGATTACAGATCCATCGTAATTAACTCGACCAATAATATCACCATTATCGGCAATAATTTGTCCATCAGTATTAACTCTTCCTAAATAAATATTGTTATTATCAAATGCTACAGTGTATTTGAAAAGAACGCCAATATCTTCTCCACCTGAAGAATATATACCACCGTCTATATCTACAAAACCAATCTCTTTATCAAACTGATCAACAATTTTTCCATTTAAATTACTATATCCCAGTATTTTATTATTAAAATCCATCGCCGAAGTGTAAGGAATAATTTGTCCGACGATTTCACCTTGCGAATTACGTATTTTACCATAAATATCCTGACAACCCAAGTTTTGATTCTTATAATTTAAAACTGTACCTAAGGCGCTCTGGATACCGATAACATCTCCTTTTTTTCCATTAACTGAGTTAGGATTAACAATGTAACCAATAACTTCTTCCGAATCATTAACGACTTGGTTGTTAGCTAATATCATTCCTAAATATATACCTTTAGAACTTCTGGCATCACCATTATCCGAAACAACACCTAAATATTTACAATTCTTTCCAACAACTGTTCCAAATGAAATTGCCTTACCATATAAAGCACCTTGGTTATCTAAAACATATTGGTTAGAACTAATTTTACCAATAATCTCCCCTGATTTTTTAACCTCACCATTGCTCGTATTCATACCAAGATAATCGCCATTAATACTGATACTTAATGAGGCTTTTCCAGCTTGTCCGTAGTTTTTCATAGATTGAGTATCTTGGGCAACGATACTGCCATTAGGTAATATCTTGGCGTATAAATTATTTTGATTGTTTACGACTCTGTTGGTTTGATTTATATATCCTAGACTTTGACCTGCAAAATCTGTAGCATATTTAGCAAAAATTGTCTTTCCCATTAATTTATCATTTTTATCTAAAAAATAACCTGTTGCCGTTAATTTAGCTTTATCATTTAATGATAAATTATCTGTTCTGCCGTTACTGGAAATATTGGTTAAAATGCTACCATCTAAAGCGTATATGCCGGAGAACTTGTAATTCTGACCATCAATATTTTCAGTTTCATCAAAAACATATCCATATGGAGATATTGTATAGTTCTTTCCTTTATAAACTATTTTTGAATTAATTCCCCCTATTCCAATAAATATATTATTATTATCAAAAATTACTCTATTGTTTAATACTTTACCAATTTCCTTTTCTTTAACATCAAAAGCGCTTTCTTTTAACATATAGCCAATAGATGTTCCTTCTAATGACATTACTAATCCGTTAACCGCAGCATTTGCTCTTTGTTGCCCTAAATAATCAAATACAGGACCTGTTTGATTTATAAATCCGATAACTTCCCCTTTAGCGTCTATCACATCGCCTGAAGCGCCTATTTTACCGACAATATCACGACCTTTAACAACTATACCATCTGCCACCAATCGCCCCAAATATTTTCCATCGGGAGCATTGGCTGTTGCCGCTAAATTAATGGTAAAACCTATAATACTTCCATCTTTATTAATTACTCTGTTACCAAATGTTGTTTGGGCGACTGTCGTCCCTTTATTAATAACATCACCATTATAGCTGACCGTTCCCATGTAAGAACCATCTAAATTAAAAGCATAGCCATTTTCTACTATATGACCGACAGCAACTTCATCTGCATTATATACGAAACCATTGGCGTGAATTTTACCAATAGCATTCTTTTTCAAATCAACAACTTTGCCATCCGGGGCTATACTTCCTAAAAACTTTCCTGTTGATGATATAATCATCTTAGATGTTATAAGCCGTCCTATTAATGTTATACGCTTATCAGCACCACTAACGGTATAAACATGACCGGTTGTTGTTACAAATCCGGTATTTTCACTAGATAAATCATAAAATTTTCCATCTCCAGACACACGTCCGACGATTTCACCTAAATCATTATATACTAATCCTGGCGAAATAACTGCTCCTATAATGTCATAATTGTTATTTACAACTAAGCCATTCGGTAAAGCCTTTCCCAATAAACTATCATCATTTGATGTTACCGAGCCATCATTATTAACTTTTCCTAATATGCTATTGTCTACCGAAATAGCTATTCCTTGCGGAACAATTCCACCCATCAGATTATTTTCATTATTTAGCACAAAACCATCTGCAGTAATATGCCCGATTAATTCATTGTCAAAGTTGATAACCGACCCATCCGGAATAACTTTTCCTAAGAGTTCTCCATTAAAATCAATAGCACTAATATCTGCAGCTTTGGCAGACATTGCGCCACATAGAAAAATAACTAAGGCAATTAGCGAGCTTATTTTTGATATATAAATGCGCAAATCAGTTCCTCCGATTTTGGACTACTTCATCCAGCACATAGCCAACCACTTTATTTCTGCTGTTAATATAGGTGCCATTGCTCTTTAAGTATCCTATTTTGCCATTGGTTATGCTCAGTACATTACCATCTGGTGCTAAGCGTCCATAGAATTTTCCATCATTCCCTAATATATTAGCACCTATTTTATATGTATGTCCTATAATTTTTCCATTGTTATCTACAATTAAATTAGGTGAAATTACTTTTCCAATCTGCGATAATTCGTTATTTAATACTCTCCCCTCAAAATCAACGAAGCCGATTATTCTATCTTGATCATTTATTACTATATCACCACTTACAATTTCACCGATTAAATGTCCTTCTTTGTCTACTGCCTGGCCCGAACCTAAAATATGTCCTATTTCTTTATTTTCTAGAGATACGACCGAACCATCGGCTATCACTTGACCAATTATTTCTCCTGAATAGCCTAATACAACACCTCTTTTAATTATACTGTAATTTACATTAGATGTTCCACCCGGAAGTATCGTGGTCACAATGTTATCATTTATATCTATAACATCGCCAAGTGCATTAATGTAGCCTTTGATATTGCCTGAAATATCGACAACAAAATCTTCTTTAATTACTTCGCCAATAATTTGTTTATTAACATCTAAGATATGTCCGTCTGAGCTCACAAAACCACTTACCTTACCATCAGCATCAATAACTTTTCCGCTCTTGCTGACATAGCCCAAATAAGATCCATCATAACCTATACCAGCACCGGTTTGTACAATTCCTCCTTTGTACTCTCCTTTAGAGCTTAACATTCGTCCATTTGCATCAATATGACCAAGAACTTTGCCAACATAGTTGATAACATCGCCATTATCATTTACAAAACCAATAATATCTCCATAAAAGTCAACGACATTACCTTTTAACAAAAGTTTACCTGGTTTGCCAGAATAAAAAACACTACCATTTGACATGAACTTATCAACGGCTATTCCTTTTTGATTATATATGTATCCATCCGCAAATAAACGTCCGATAATACGCCCATTTGCGCCGATAACTATATTCTTTTCAGGTAATATAAATCCTTTAAGCTCTTTTTTAGGATTAACCAGGAAATTATTAAACAATATTTTGGTGTTTGGTATAACTGTGGTACTATCATAGTTAAACGTGGATAAATTGTTGATGAAATTGCCCTTTAAATCATATGCCTGTGTTTTATCAACAGTATATCCGATGATAAATCCATCGCGATTTAAAACTTCTCCCTCAAGATTGGTACATCCAATTACATTAGCTCCGGATTTTATTGTTCCATCAGGGCTCAAGACTCCCATAAACTCCCCACTATAGTAAAGAGCATAACTTTGTTCATATACTCTTCCGATGAGATTACCATCTTTATCTAAAATACCTCCATCGGGATTTGAACATCCTACATATTCACCTTTATCGTTATGAACATATCCATTATAATCTACTTTTCCGATGAGATTACATTTACTATCGCGTGCTAAACCAATTTTAACGACATCTCCAACATATTTTCCGTTCTTATCAACAATACTTCTATCAAACAACATCTTATAATTTGTTTCTTCACCATTCTTTTTGACTTTAGCATCTCTATCAACATATCCCAGCTGTTCGCATCCCCAACCAATGGCCATACCTCCCATAACAGCTTTACCGATAATTGCATTATTTTCAGCAGATTTAATTAAATCATTCGGTAGGACCTTACCAACCAATTCTTCCTTGCTATTTACGACTTCGCCGCGATTATTTATTATACCTAAACTGTAGCCGTTAGGTGCAACGGCTATCATATCCTTTTTAATTACGGCACCTATTTTAACACCTCGTGCTGTCAATACATTACCATTTTCATCAAGGCGACCAATTACGACACCGTTAATATCATAAACCTTACCATCTTTTCCTACGTATCCAATAATATTTCCATTTTCATCTATCACAAGATTGGAATAGTCGCCAACGAGTCCGATAATTTTGCCATTTTCATCAACCGTAAATTCAGTTTCTCCGCCAACATATCCGACAATATTACCATTTTCATCTACTATGGTACCATCTTCTCGTACAGTACCCAAAATATTACCGTTCATATCACGTGCTATGCCATTTTCGTCTATGTAGCCAATAATATTACCGTCTTTATCCAAAATAGCTTTTCTTTTTACAATTTTCATATCTCCGGTTCCCTGATATGATGCTATTTTACCAATGACCTCTCCATTTGTTGCATATACAACACCATTTTCCCCGACAACACCTATTATTTTGCCATCATTTCCTATGACTTTGCCATCTTTATCAACATACCCGATAACATTACCATTTTCATCTAATACAACTGTAGCATAATCTCCGGCTTTCCCGATTATGTTGCCATTTACATCGTGAATAGTGCCATCTTCCCCCATGTAGCCTATAACATTTCCTTCGAAATCCCTAACCGTACCATCATCGTCAATATAACCAATAACATTACCATCTTTATCATAGGCTAAGCGTTTATTTGTCGTTGCTTTTCCTAAAATTTCCCCTGTAATACCGATAACATTTCCTTCATCATCTACATAGCCTGCCAGCTCGCCATTTTCTCTATATACTTTGCCATCTTTATCTATATAACCGATAATATTACCATTCTCGTCTACGGCAAATCCGACCAGTTCATCCCCAACTTTGCCGATTACTTCTCCTGTTGTACTGATAACATTACCATCTTTATCCACCACACCAATAACCTTGCCATCTTTGTCTATCACTTGGCCATTTTCATCTACCCAACCAATAACATTGCCATTCTCATCATAGGCTAATTGACGTTCCTCACCGGCCTTACCTATAATATTGCCATCTTTATCTATAATATTACCATTCTCATCTACTTTACCGATAACATTACCTTCAAAATCTACAACATTACCATTTTCATCAATATAGCCGATGACATTACCATCTTTATCATATGCAAGACGTCGGCTCTCACCAACTTTTCCTATTTTAGTACCATCTGAACTTAAAATATTCCCATTTTTATCTGCGACACCTATCAAATTACCATCAAAGTCATATACGTTACCTTTTTCATCAGTATAACCAATTACGTTACCATCTTTATCATATGCTAAACGACCTGTCTTACCAACGGATCCTATAATTTCTCCGGTGTTATTTAAAATATTTCCATTATCATCAGCAAAGCCAATTATATTACCATTAAAATCACGAACAACGCCATTTTCATCTATATAGCCAATAGCATTTCCATCGTCATCATATACAAGATTTTTAGAATCACCTACACGACCTATTATATCTCCATTTGTTCCTATAATATTACCGTTTTCATCTACAACACCGATAATATTACCATTTTCATCTATAACATTACCGTTTTCATCTACCCATCCGATGACATTACCATTTTCATCATAGGCTAATTTACGTGCTTCTCCAGCTTTACCGATAATATTACCATCTTTATCTATAATATTACCATCTTCATCTACATGACCTATAACATTACCCTTAAAATCACGTACAGTACCATCATCATCTATGTAGCCGATAACATTACCATCTTTATCATAGGCCAAACGTTTACCATCACCGACTTTACCAATAATCTTACCATTTGTACCTATAACATTACCATCTTTATCTACAAAACCGACAACTTTTCCATCTGCATCTATAACATGGCCGTTTTCATCTATATAACCGATTACCTTACCATTTTTATCATAAGCCAATTTAACACTTTTACAAGCTGAGCAAATTATTTCTCCTGAAGCAATGACTTCTTCTTTATCATTTACATAGCCTATAATTTTATTATCTTTATCATAAGCAATATTATTTGCTTTAACATAGCCAATAACTTGATTGGAACGATTTAGAAGCTTTGTGGACTTTTTATCCTTTTTACCTATTATATTGTTTTTAACGGCTAAAACATTTCCTTTAATATCTACAATACCTAATATTTTCTTTTCGTTACCGCGCACATAGTTTTTATCATCAATATAACCGATAATATTGTCTCCCTGACGCGCAACATTTAGCTGTAAACCTATACGTCCAATTAATATACCTTTAGAATCCGTAACATTATTTTTTACATTTTTACCTATCACTTTATTGTTAAAATTCTTAACGACATCTTTTTCAGCCAGATAACCAATTATTTCTCCATTGGTTCCAAATGCCATTTTCTTCTGAATACAAGTTTTACCTATAACTTTATCGCCAACTTTTATAACGTTGCCATCTTTATCTATGTAACCGATAATATTTCCCTTTTCATCAACGACACGACCTTTATCATCTACATATCCAATGATATTACCATTTTTATCTACGGCCATTTGCTTGAAATCACCGGCTTTACCGATAACTTTTCCGTTTTTATCTACAATTGTACCGTCGGCTAGCATTTTTCCGATGAGATTACCTTTGAAATCTCTGACATTTCCATCTTTATCAACATAACCTATAACATTGCCATCTTTATCATAGGCTAGTCTTCTTGCATTTCCAGCAGTCCCTAATACTTTTCCGCTCGAAGCAATAATGTTACCGTTTTTATCTACAACACCAATAAATTTCCCAGTGCAATCAACCACTCTTCCTTTTTCATCTATATAACCGATAAATACATTGTTATGGCCAAAGGCAATTTCTCTGGTTTCTCCGACTTTTCCTATTTTTACTTTTTCGCTATTTATGATATCCCCATTTTTATCTGCTCTACCAATAATGGTTCCGCCGCAAGCTATAACTGTATTATCTTTTTCAACATAGCCCATAAACTTACCTTCATTATCATATGCAAGCGGACGAGCTTCTCCTACTTTTCCGATTATTTCACCGGTTGTTCCGATGACTTTTCCATCTTTATCTACAAAACCAACTAATTTTCCGTCTTTTCCAAATACACGACCTTGTTTATCAACATATCCGATAACTTTTCCATTTTCATCAAATGCTAAAGCAGCATAATCCCCAGCTTTGCCGATAACATTACCATCTTTATCTACAATATTGCCTTTCTCATCTACTTTACCTATCAAATTTCCTTCAAAATCGTAGACATTACCATCATCATCAATCCAACCTAAAACTTCTCCATTTGCACCTATTGCCAAACGTTTTTTGTCTCCACCAGATACACCATCCTCAGTACTGATAATATTACCATTTTCATCAACATGTCCGATAATTTTACCATTTTTATCAAAAACACGCCCCTGTTCATCCACATAACCGATAACATTACCATCTTTATCTAACGCTAGTTTAGCGTAATTTCCGGCCTTACCGATAATATTGCCGTCTTTGTCAACAATGTTACCATCTTTATCCATCGTACCAATTAAATTACCATTGAAGTCATAGACCTTTCCATCTTTATCTACATATCCGATAGCATTACCATCTTTATCATATGCTAGGCGCCTACTAGCACCTACTTTACCGATTACTTCTCCTTTATCTTTCTTATTATCATTTCTTATAACATTACCATTTTCATCAACGTGGCCGATAATTTTACCATCAAAATCGCGTACATTTCCTTTTTCATCTACATAACCAATGACGTTACCATTCTCGTCATAGGCTAATTTTTTCTCTTTTCCGGCTTTACCAATAATATCACCTTTTGTGCTGATAACATTTCCATCTTTATCCACCACACCAATAACCTTGCCATCTTTGTCTATCACTTGGCCATTTTCATCTACCCAACCAATAACATTGCCATTCTCATCATAGGCTAATTGACGTTCCTCACCGGCCTTACCTATAATATTGCCATCTTTATCTATAATATTACCATTCTCATCTACTTTACCGATAACATTACCTTCAAAATCTACAACATTACCATTTTCATCAATATAGCCGATGACATTACCATCTTTATCATATGCAAGACGTCGGCTCTCACCAACTTTTCCTATTTTAGTACCATCTGAACTTAAAATATTCCCATTTTTATCAACGATGCCTATCACATTACCATTGGCATCAATAACTTGCCCATTTTCATCTATATAACCAATAACATTACCATTCTCATCATAGGCTAATTGACGTTCCTCACCGGCTTTACCGATTATTTCTCCTGTTGTACTGATAACATTACCATCTTTATCCACCACACCAATAACCTTGCCATCTTTGTCTATCACTTGGCCATTTTCATCTACCCAACCAATAACATTGCCATTCTCATCATAGGCTAATTGACGTTCCTCACCGGCCTTACCTATAATATTGCCATCTTTATCTATAATATTACCATTCTCATCTACTTTACCGATAACATTACCTTCAAAATCTACAACATTACCATTTTCATCAATATAGCCGATGACATTACCATCTTTATCATATGCAAGACGTCGGCTCTCACCAACTTTTCCTATTTTAGTACCATCTGAACTTAAAATATTCCCATTTTTATC